>Ga0335394_10008577_pt1 | contig 11534 bp, 6 predicted proteins | sample MAT03_FD_205741 | JGI IMG/M metagenome (GOLD analysis project Ga0335394, IMG submission 205741) | Freshwater microbial communities from Lake Fryxell liftoff mats and glacier meltwater in Antarctica - MAT-03 (spades assembly) (version 2) ... | reverse complement strand
AGGTCATCGGCGGGATGCCCTCGGCTTCTTTAAAGAGGCGGGCGAAGTGAAAAGGGCTGAGCCCGGTAGCCTCGGCCAAATTTGAAATCGAAAGATCCTCAGCCAAGTGAGCTTTGACGTGACGTTGTACGATGGATGTTAAGTTGGAAACGTGAGATTGGAGATTGTGGCTGATCTCGAACAGTAACGAAGTGAGCAACGCCTGCGCCAGTTCTTGCTGAGCGCTGTCCGCTGTCGGATGCACCTCCAAGAACCAACGCCCAAGAACCGTTAGCCGCCCTGAAGCATCCGGCAAGCACGTCAGCACCTCGGGCAAGCTCACTTTTGGCTGCCCTGACCAGCCCACCACAATCTGGGTGAGTGGCTTGGCGTTGAGCGCCCGAGACTGATGAACCGCGTGCGCTGGGTAGAGCAACACTTCGCCCGGACCCGCCTTTTGGGCCTGACCGTCAACCGTGGTTTCGACGCAGCCGCTGGTGGGGATAACAATCTCGTTATAAGAATGTCGGTGGGGCTGATTCTGCCAATGCCTCGGCAGCCTCGCCAAATGCACCGCGCGAAGCTGGCTGCCCGAATTCGGCAGCAAAAGCTCGTTCGGCATGACCCGGCCGGCCATAGCGCAAGCGGCGCGGGGCCTCAATCGAAACCGTCAACTAGGCGGAGCGTTGGGAGTCCTGTACAAGAGGCCCCTCCTTTTCCTACACGGTCCCGAAGGCCTCCTCGACACTCTCAGTTCAATGACGCTGCGCGGCGTAATCATCGGTTTATTGCTCGGTCTGGGCATTTCGGTCTCAACGTTTTTTAACGATTGGGTGATCGGGCAGACTCCTCTCATTGGGAATCACCTGCCGATCTCGGTGTTCGGCTTTGCCGTCGTGCTGTTGCTCGGGGTCAATCCCGCTCTGCGAACGTTAGGGCCTCGTTTCCCTCTGAAGGGCAGTGAAATAGCTGTGGTGGTTGCCCTCGGCTTAGCGGCTTGCGGCTGGCCGGGCTCGAATTTCTACCGCGCGTTTGCCACGGTCACCGCGCTGCCCTCGCACTGGCTGAAGACCAAGACCGCGTGGCAGTCCACGAACGTCTTTTCTTACGTACCAGGCGCTTCGTCCGAGTTCGGCCAGGGGCAAGTGAAAGCTTGGGACCGGTTGCCGCGAGAGCTCGTCCAACAGGCCAAGGATCCAACGCCCAAAGGACAGCTCTTCCGAGCCATGAATTCAGCTTCGCAGCGCCTGTTTGAGGAGGCCGCCAACAAGCCGAAGCTGGACGTCGATCAACTCCCGAACCTCACGCATGCACTGAACCAAGCGTTGAGCGAGCCCACGCTTTTCAATCCTGCCATTTTCAAGGCTCCGCTCTCTGAAACACTGGCCGCAATTGCGCAAAAACCCACCAAACAACGCAGCGAAGAGGAGACAATCGCGCTGAACCGTGGGGCGCTCGTGGGAGCCCTTCCTGAATTCTTTATCGCACCGCCGAGCGGTGGAGGGGCCCTCCTCTTAGGTGGCCGTGCCGATCCGCTGGCTGTCGATACCCTCCTGCAAGGCCGCGGTTTGAACAATCAGCTCAGCCTGAGTGGGCTGCCTTGGCGCGCGTGGTGGCCAACGATTTGGTTGTGGGGTGGGCTGGCGATTGCCTTTGCGCTGGCATCGCTCTGCATGGCGCTCATCGTGCACCCCCAGTGGTCCAAACGGGAGCTTTTGGCGTACCCGGTGGCACGCTTCATCGAAGAAGCCGTCGAAAGAAAGCCCGGTAATTCCTTGCCGGATGTGGCGCGGAGCAAGCTCTTCTGGGCCGGGTTCATCGCCCTGTTTGGCTGGCACCTTATAAATGGCCTGCACGCTTGGTTCCCCGGCATCCCCGAGATACCGCGGAGTTTCGATTTCACGGCCCTAGCCGTGCTGTTCCCGAACGCCGCCAAAGTCTCTGGCTCTTGGGGCTACTTCGCTCCCACGCTGTACATGTCGGTGATTGCGTTTAGCTTCTTCATGCCCACGCAGGTTTCCTTCAGCCTCGGCATCGCGCAGCTCCTGTTTGTCATCGTGGGCGCTTTGATGTTGGCCCAAGGCTTCCCGTTGGACGGCCACATTCTCGACGCCAAGAACTCGAATCTCCTCAGGTTCGGCTCCTTTCTCGGGATGGCTGGGATCATTTTCTACACTGGGCGCCATTTCTACACGCAGGTGTTGCTGGGTGCCGTCGGTAAGCGCAAATCATCTGAGGTACCCGGCTATTCAATTTGGGCTGCCCGAGCGCTTGTGCTCTTCATCCTATTCGCGCTGTACCTACTGCACGGTGCGGGGTTGAGCTTCCTTTTTTCGTGCCTGTTCGTACTCCTGACGCTCCTGCTTTTCTTGGTGATGACGCGGGTTGCGACCGAAACGGGGGCATTTTTCTTGCAGCCGTATTGGGCCCCTGCTGGGGTGATCACCGCTCTTCTGGGCTTTGAGTCGGTGGGGCCCACCGCCTTTTCGATCCTAGCTCTGGCAAGCGTTATCCTGACGATGGACCCACGCGAAGCCTTCATGCCTTACCTCGCCAACGGTCTGCGCCTCGTGGATCGCACGGCACAGGTCTCGCCTGCGAAAGCGACCCCGTGGTTGATTCTCATGATCCTATCGGGCTTCGTGGTTGCCGGTGCCGCCACCTTCTATCTGCAATACAACCGTGGAGCTGCGCCGATCAATGGCGCCTGGCAAGTGCAATACATGCCAGCGATGGGCTTTGACCTCTTGGCTCAGCACCTTTCCGAGTCTATTTCGAAGGGCTCCATCGCAGAGGCAACCCAAGCTGTGGGGCTCGGACGCCTTTCGCTCGTGCGACCTTTGGAGGGTGCCGTTTTCTGGCTTGGCTTGGGGCTCTTTCTAGTGATTGTTGCGGCGCTCGGGCGGTTGAGGGTGCCAAGCTGGCCGCTGCATCCGGTGATTTTTCTGGTCTGGGGCAGCACGCCAATTGCCCACTTTGGGGCCTCTTTTCTCTTAGGCTGGATGTTGAAGTCAGGTGTGATTTCGACGACGGGCGCCAAGGGCTATCGGTCTGTGCGGCCGCTCATGGTGGGCATCATCGCGGGCGAGCTTCTGGCGGGCTTGTTCTGGATCTTGGTGGGTGTGGTCTACTACTTCAGTGCCGGGAAAACACCGGTCGTCTACAGCATCTTCCCAGGCTAACGCTCTAGCCATCGGATCTGGTGAGCTGGCAGAGCCGGTGGCAGCTGCTCGCTGCCTACCACTCCATGATGGGAGCGATCGGAGGTGGCTCCTGTGGGAATGTTCTAGCCCCGGCTAACAGTTGCAGAAATTCGAGCTTGGGGCGAATGCGAGTGCGCACGGTACGCTTTGGCGTACGCCTCGCTTCAGCCTCCCAGGACCACACCTGAGGCCGCCAAGCGTTACCTGCGATCAGAATTGGGATTCCGGTGATGGGATCCGTTTCGTAGATAAAAAAAGCGTGGGTGTGCATCTCCTCTTCGTCCCAGGGCGTGAGGCCACGGATCAAAATGATGTCCCCGGCTTCGTATTTTCCGGCGTTTTTCTCAAGATAATTGAAAAATTTCTCCTTATACCCGAGCTCAATTCGCTCCCCTTCGGGAACCTCCCAAACCTCGAACCACTCGGGATGCGCCAGCGCGAACTCAATCAAGCTGCTGGCACGCCGCAGCCACGAACGCTCCGAGCTTCCCAAATCCAAGCTGCCACGGGTTAACTCACGGCTGCCCTCGGCCTTCTGACGCCACCAGCTGCCAGCCGCGCGCTCAAAGGTATCCAGCAGGAAATCCACGCACACTTCCGGCACCAATGGGCGACCCACTTTGTCAAAAACCGGATAGCGATCCTCGCGATACGTGTACGAGTTCCGCCCGGCTAAGTAGGCTTTCACCCACTCGGCACGCAGCTTTCCATCTTCTTGGCCCACTTCCGTCTTGGGTTCATCGAACGGCATCCCTTCGCGCACGAGCGCCAGCATGGCCTCGCGCAGCGCGCTCATTCCATTCTGACGGATGGCCTGGCGTGCCCGGTGCTCCCGCAACTCGGCTACCTGGGTCGGCGCCACCACCTCCCTCAACAGCTCCAGGTGGGCTCCCTTGGCAGTCAACAGCGTCGGGATCCAAAGCTTCGGGCCGTAGCGTAAGCTGGCCACAATTTGCGTTTCTCCCAGGTGCTCAATCCGTGCCTGCTCAAAGTGCAGACGATACTTGAGAGCTCTGAAATCTCGGTGCAATGCCGCTTCAGTCGGGCCAGCGCCCACTCCCATCCGATCCAGATGCATCAGGCGCACGAGCGAGCCTGCGAGTGGGCCATCCGTGAAGTAATAGTCCCCTCGCTCACGTCGCTCGGCATGCATCAAGACCTCGCCGCGCTCCAGCCATACTTCCTTCTCAGAAAACAACCAATCCAGCCCTACCAAGCTCACCAGCGAGAATGCCTGATTGGGATGCTCTGCGTAGAGATACCCTTCCCGCAAAATCGATTCCCGCCCGAGCTTCGGGCTATCCACAAATACCTGACGCGCGCTCACGAGCCTCGGCCAGATCTTCCACTCGGAAGCGAAGCGCGTTCGATAATAAGCAGCTTCGCGGCCGACTTCAGCGTTAAACTGTGGCGTTCTCACCAGGACGACGGGTTCGCCCTTAGCTCGCCCCACGAGCTGCGCTCGCACCCGATCAAAACCAGGTGCACCCGGCGCGCTAGCCCTCTGGCTGGCCTGAAACAGCAGCTTCTTACCTAACTCATACTCCAGTTCAGCCGGTTCGGGCGCTTTTGGTCCCTGCGCTCTCAGAGGAGCCGCGTTTGGCCTTGTCGATACGGGTTCGACGGAAAACGGTGTCTCCCCAGGACCCTTGTCGCACGCTGCGAAGAGCAGCAGCCACAGCACCGCTGCTGCGCCGAAAGACCGACGCCAAGAACCGCCGCTCAATGCCCAAACGCAAAGAGCGTTCCAAGCAACACGAATCCCGCCACCGCGAGCCCACCCAGCACCCAAAGACCGACCGCAACCATGCCCAGGATCTTACCTGCCTTCGTGAGATCTCTCCCGGCGGGATCCATGCGTCCAGTGTCCATCTCAGCTAGATCCTTGTTCCCCAAGATCCATGCAAAGACTCCAGCCACTGCGCACATCAGCAACCCCACAAGCCCCAACACCAATATCATGGGTCCGCGATGCGACGGCAATCCGGCAGGATGCTGGAGCTGCATTCCACCCATGTAGCCCGGAGGATTTCCGTAGAGGCCTGGAGGCGGGGCGTAGACCGGGGCTTGTCCCGGTGCTGAGCCTGGTGGTGGATTCGGTGGATAGCCTCCGGGAGGTGGTTGCATCTCGTTCAACTCCTTACAGATTTGGGGGATCTCTAGCACAGCACGAACGCGCGCCTTGAGACAGGCTTGTCAGAAACTCGCCCCGATTTCAGCGAAAAACCAGCCCTCCTTCAGGCGGTACAGTGCAGCCCGAATTCAAGTGCGACCTTCACCGACTCGCAACCTCGCTTGCAAACTCGCGCGCTAACGCTCCACCCCGAAGGTGCCGTTGAATTGCTATGGTTAGCTAATGAGTCAACGCGGTGTCAGACGGATCGCACGGAACCGTGTGCGCCAGCCAGAGCATCTGGAACGGCGAGGTGCCGCCATGAGATCGGTGCTGGCCATTGGCTTCCTATCAAGCTCACTCAGCATGTGCAGTTACGGCTACGATTCTTTGCCGCTCGAATTCACTCGCTCACTGGGAGGAGAATCGGGATTGGCAGGCAGCATAGCGAGCGCCGGTAACCTGGGAGGCACCTCAAGCGCGGAAGGCGGAACTCTCAACACAGGAACAAGCGGCGGAGTTGGGCCAAGCTCTGGAGGGGTCCCTGGAGCAACAGGCGGGAACTCGGGAGGCAGTGGGGGAATGAATGTCGGTGGCACGCTGGCAGTAGGTGGCAGCAGCGCGAGTTCACTCGGCGGAGCTTCAGCGGGAGGCACGGGAGGTGGCGCCATGGGCGCGGGCGGGGCTGCTACCGGCGGGGCTGCTGCCGGCGGGGCTGCTACCGGCGGGGCTGCTACTGGCGGGGCTGCTACTGGCGGGGCTGCTACCGGCGGGGCTGCTACTGGCGGCTCAGGAGGTACTTCAGGCCTCGTTGGCTACTGGAAGCTCGACGAGGCTGTGACCACTGGGGTTGTGGCGGACTCGTCCGGCTTCGGAAACAACGGGACCTACAGTGCAACCAAACCGACGGTACTCACCACCGTGCCGGCGGCGATCCAATTCGCTGATCCGAATTGCCTCAAGTTCAACGGGAGCTCGAGCTTCGTCACCATCCCCAATTCGGTACGCTACACCGGAAATGCCGCCAAGAGCTTCACCTTCTCGGCATGGGCCTTCATGAGTGCCCTGCCTGGAAATTGGAAAGCTGTAGTTGCCAAAGAAGACACTACAAAGTACTGCGGCCTCTGGGTGAATCCATTCAACGAGTGGACGTTTGAACCCAACGTGACGAGGGGCGCCACGGCCCCTGCCGCCACCGGTTGGCACCACGTCGCGGCTGTCCAGGACGCCACTCAGAACATTCGAAAGATTTACGTCGACGGCGTATTGAGCGGGAACACAGATACCGCGGTCGATTGCTCCTCGCCGGCTGCTTTTCACCTCGGGAGCGGCGACGGCACCGACGATTTCTGGAATGGGCGCATTGATGACGTTCGCATCTATGACACGGCGTTGTCACAAGCGGAGATCACTAATTTGGCGGCCGGAAACTAAGGGTTGATCGAGCGTTTGAGCAAAATGAGCAGCGCACAAGTGTTCAGCTAAGCGATCACCGGTAGCGCCAACAACAATCCTCCCTATCCTGGAGTCCTGATTGGGAAATCTATGTCGGAAGAAGCTTCTACAACACGTGATGAAAGATGGCGCTCGGAACCTAGTCTGGCAGAAGTGACTCGACTGTTGATCGTCGACGACGATGCCTGTTCGCTGCGTTCCCTGCAACGGCTGCTCAAACATCAGGCACCGAATTTAGACGTGATCGGAGCGCACGGCGCGAAGGAGGCATTGGAATCCATTCTAGCTTTTCAACCTCACGCCATCTTGGTCGATTCAAACATGCCTGAGATTGACGGCGCAGAGTTTTGCCGACGAGTAAAGAAGGCGGGGGCAACGCGCGATCTACCGCTGGTCGGGATGAGCGGTGAACGTCAACGGGAACGCGATCTTCGCGCAGCCGGCGCCACGGCCTTTTTGCTCAAGCCCATTGATACCAAGTTACTGCTTGAGGCACTCGGGCAGACGGAAACCTCCGATGGGGGAGCGCTGTGAGACACTCTCAGTGCAGTATCATGGTCATCATGCAGCTGCCTCGATGGCTGGAAGGTCGATGCCGAACACCGCGCCCCCCCCGTCCCGAGCTGAATACGTCAGATTCCCACCCGCTTCTTGCACGATGCGACGCGACAGGTAGAGCCCGAGCCCGGTCCCTTCACCCACCGGTCGGGTGGTGAAGAAAGGCTCGAAGATCAGCTCGGCGACGTCCTTGGGCACGCCAGGACCATCGTCGCTCACCGACACGCGCACCGCCCCACCCTCGTCTGCAGTCCGAATCCAAATGTTCTTCGCGCCCGCCCTGACAGCGTTATCGAGGAGATTCAGAAATACCTGATTGAGCTCGCGCGGCGAGGCGAGGACTGTGCGACCGCTTTCACACGCCAGGTGGACTGAGACGTTCGACATCTTGTGCTCGAGAAGCTCGATGGAGGAGCGTAGCCCAGATTGGACGTCGCACTGCAAGATCGCGTTCCCTTCGGCTGGCCGCACGTGCTCTTCGAGGGCGTTGACGATGCGGTCGATGCGAAGTGAGCCCTCGACGATGATGTTAAGCAGCTTGCTCTCGAGCTCCGGGCGGCTCTTCACCCCCGGCAGCAACCGCGCGGCATTCAGCACCGCGTTCAGCGGATTTCTGACCTCGTGCGCCACGCCTGCGGCCAGCGTGCCGGCCGTGGCCAGCCGCGCTTGGTCGGCCAGCTGTAGCCCGACCGAACGCAGGCGTAATTGGGCATTAATTCGCGCCAAGAGCACGCGGCTGTGAAACGGCTTGGTGACGAAGTCATCGGCCCCGGCGGAGTACGCGTCGAGCACGTTGTCGGTCGCCGACAGCGCGGTCAACACGATGACAGGCGTGCTCTTGAGCCGCGGGTCTTGCTTGATGGCCCGGCACAGATCGGTCCCGCTGGTGCCCGGCATCATCACATCAGTAAGCACAAGATCGGGCGCCCGCGACCTGACCGCCGCCAGCGCCAGCGCGCCATCGGCCGCCGTCTCGACGTCGAAATAAGGTTGCAACGAAGCCTGGATGTACTCACGCAAATCCGGCTCGTCCTCGGCCACCAGCACCAACGGGCGCCGGCCCCGATCCATGCGCACCGGCGGCGCGTCGAGCTCGTACGGCGTTTCGGGCGGTGGCTCGGAGGGCACCACCACGTCTTCGCGGTCCGTGGCTCGGCGGCGTGGATGCTCGTCCACTCTCACGCGGCGCCGCTCGAGCACCTCGTCGCCAAAGTGCTCGCGACCGAGCGGCAGGGTCACCGAAAAGGTCGAGCCGCTGCCGACCACGCTGGTGACGGCCACGTTGCCGCCATGCAGCTCACTCAGCTTGCGCGCCAGCGACAGCCCGATGCCGGCGCCACCCTGCCGGCGCCGCTCGGAACCTTCGACCTGATAGAAGCGGTCGAAAATTCGCCCTAGCTCCTCGCTCGGGATGCCCGGACCGCTGTCTTCGACGTCGACGCGGCAGCTGGTTTCATCGCGCCAAACGCGCACAGCGACGCGGCCCGCGTCGGGCGTGAACTTCAACGCGTTACCGACCAGGTTGGTCAAGACGATCTCGAGCCGGTGCGGATCACCGAAAATCATCAGCTCCCCCGGCGCAGTCTCGAGCTCGAGCGTCATGCCACGCGCTTCGGCGGCGGGCCGCGAAACCTCGACCACGCGCGTGACCACCTCGTTCAAATCCAGCTCGGCGACGTGCAGGCGCAGCCCACCGACGTCGAGCCGCGCCAGGTCGAGCAAATCGTCGATCAACCGCAGTAGCCGGTGCGCGTTGCGGCGAATCACCAACAGCGCGGGCCGCGCGTCATTGGCCAGGCCGCGCGAGAGCAAGTCTTCGACTGGGGTCAAGATCAACGTGAGTGGCGTGCGCAGCTCGTGCGAGACGTTGGCGAAGAACTCATTCTTCAAGCGGTCGAGCTCCTGCAAGCGATTGAGCGTCGAGCTGAGCTCGGCCGACGTTTTCGCTAGATCGGAGCGAGCCTCGTACTCGCGCTTGGCGGCTTTGTAGCGAATCGTACCCGCAGCCACGACGATCACGCTCGTCAGGCTCAGAAAGTAGAGATTGTTGAAGAAAGCCGCAACCTTGACGTCGCCGCTCAACAGCTGAGGCAAGGCCGGAAGCAACCACATCAGCACGATCAGGCCACTGACGTAAAGAAAGTGCTGCCAGCGCCACGTGTAAAGGACGGCCATGGCCAGCGAGCACAGATTGAGGCCGGCGTAATAAGGCGTAGTCCCAGCGTCGAGCCGCAAGATCATCGCTTCGACGCCAGCGGCACACAGGATTACCGCCCCCGCTCCAAGCGGCACAGGATGTCGGATCGCGATCGGCAGATACGAGGCGGCCAGCACGGCCAGGGCGATCGCACTGGCCACCAAACGGATGACCAAGAATTCGCCCACCCTGTCTGGAACCGTCAGTAGATCGAGCGCGAAACCCGCGGGCATCAACGCGGCCGCCAAAACGTACCCCAAGCGGGCGCCCGCGAGGTTCGACTCCGCGAGCCACTCTTCGAAGCCGCGATCCTGAGACAGTCTTTGGCTCCTTTACTTCCAGATCCGTAGAAACAGATTCACGCCGCTCGCCTCGGCATCGACTTCAACCCGCTTCGGTTGAGGTTGCAGGGCGCGACCAAACTCTTCGAGCTCAGCCGGGGTCCGGTGAATCAAGAACCAGTCCAGTAGGTACTCCATCGTATAGCGCGTCGGATTGTGACTGCCGACATTGCCCACGCAGAGGTGCCCACCCGGTCCGAGGGCATCGTAGAGGCCACCAAGTAGCGCCGAAAAGCTCCGATCGTTCAGGTAGTCGAAGAGTCCAGCACTGTAGATCAGGTCGCGCTCGCCGAGCGCGTCCTTGAGCTTTTTGGCACCGAGCAGCCGGCGCACCGATTCACGAATGAAGTGGAGTTTGACACCCGTCTTGGCTGCGAGTGGCGACAACGTTCGCTCGCAGTAGACGAGCACGCGCTCTTCCTGATCGATCAAGGCCACCTCCAGGTGCTTGCCGAGCTCGGGGCTCCGATCCAGCAACACCCCAAGTTCCCGAGCGGGCCCGCAGCCAATGCTGGCGAGCCGCACGTGACCCCGCGCCTCGACCGCTGCGCGAATTCGCTCGCACAAGTAGTCGAGTCGGTTGACGTTGGCCTGCGCCGCGCCCTCCTGGGTTGCGTACAGATTCATCGCTTTGGCGAAGAGCGAGTCGCCTTCAGCATGATCGCGGTACAGCATGTTCATCATCTCATAGTCACCCGCGTAGCCCAGCGGCTTCGTGTAGGCCCGCTTCATGAAAGGAGACTGAAGAATCAGGTGATGAAGCTCCGCCTTGTAGTATTTTCGGCAGCTTGAGTGCTGGTCCTCGCGCAAGCCAGACACGAGCTGTTTCAGCTCTCGGGACGCAAGGTTCATGCTCTCTACCACGCGCGGCCCGATTTCTTCGAGGTAGGTCTTCAGGGTTTGCTGGCGGGTAAACAGATCGATGTTGTCGAGCGCGCGTTCCTCGAAATCGAGAAACGCTCTCAGCTTTTCGAGCGCCGAACGCTGATCGTTCACCCAGACTTTAAAGTCGTTGGGAATGACGTCGTCCTGCAGATCGAGAACCGCGTCCAATCGCTCAGAAAAGCTGTACCGCGTCCCGAGCCGATAGAGTTCCGAAAAGTCAACGGTGCTCGACTGCAGCTCGATACCCAACACCAGGTCGTTGCCACGCTCGGCGATTCGGCGGACGTTAGCGTCGCCCTCGTACAGGACGGAATCGCGGCAGACGATCCGCATGCGTTCGAGGCGGTCACCCGTGAGGACCAGCCCCGCTCGAGGCCCGGCGTCGGAGATGACCAGCGCAGCGCCGGTCAGCGAAAGATCTTCTACCCGCGTCTCGACCATACCGAGCGTCGCGTGGCGAGCCGTCGCCGCTAGCCCATCAAGCTGTAGCTCCTCGATCCGAACGCGCCGGGCGCGTAGTCGCCGCGCGCGTCGGGACTCCGAAGGTTGCGGGTCCGAGCGCGGAACAGCCGTACTCGATCGCAGGGAGTCCGCATCGCTGCTCTGTGGAAGGTCCTCATCCAGAGATATCGGCTCGACTTCGTTGGCGGTTTTGGCGATGACGATGCTCATGAACGCGGCGTAGTCCGCAACTCCCGTAGCTGACACGCCCACGGGGAGGACTCCACAAGCTGTGATATCAACATCGCTCTCATGTGAAATCGGCGGCAGCGTATCCAGTTTAGGATTGTCCATGATGCGGG
>Ga0335394_10008573_pt1 | contig 11539 bp, 12 predicted proteins | sample MAT03_FD_205741 | JGI IMG/M metagenome (GOLD analysis project Ga0335394, IMG submission 205741) | Freshwater microbial communities from Lake Fryxell liftoff mats and glacier meltwater in Antarctica - MAT-03 (spades assembly) (version 2) ... | reverse complement strand
CAGGATGTTCAGGTCTGGAATCTCTACTGGGGCGATGTGGCGCGCCGCATTGGCCCGGCGTTTGCCCGTGCGGAGGCGCGCACCTGCGCCATGGCCTATCTGAGCGGCTTGCTGAGTCCGGTGGCGCGCAAGAACAGCTGGCAACTGGCCGAGATCAGCGGCGATCCAAACCCGTACCGCATGCAGCACTTGCTTGGACACGCCGACTGGGACCCCGACGCGCTGCGCGACCGACTGCGCCGCTTCGTGCTGGACCATCTGGCCGATCCCGGCGCGATTGGGGTGCTGGATGAAACCGGCTTTCTGAAGCAAGGCACGCACTCGGTCGGGGTCGCGCGGCAGTATAGCGGCACGGCCGGACGCGTGGAGAACTGCCAGATCGGGGTCTTCCTGACCGATGCCAGCGTCCACGGCCACACCCTGCTCGACCGCGAGCGCTATCTGCCGGCCGCCTGGACCGACGACCCACCGCGGTCGCAGCAGGCCGGCGTGCCCGCCGACCGCCCCTCTGCGACCAAGCCGGCCTTGGCCCGCCAGCTGCTGGAACGCAACGGTGCGGCGGGTGTCAGCTGCGCGTGGATCACCGGCGATAGCGTCTACGGCGATGACCGCCCGCTGCGCCAGGACGAGCCGAAAGCCCTGGCGAATCAGGTGCGCCACGTGCGTTGCATGGGAGGGGTTCGTGAGGACCAGATCGGCGTACTGCTGCTCCAAATGCTGATGCGACTGCTGCCCGCCGCGCGTCTGCCGTGCGCGGCCGCGTTGTCGCTGGTAAACCGTGCCATCGGTGTGCCCTTTCGGTTCGTTGAAACCCTGAGCACACTACACCAGCCGCCACGCGGCTGGTAGGCACCTGTGGGGAGGTGGATACGTGGAAGGAGGGCCAGGAGGCGGGGTAACGCGGGTGAATACCCATGCCACTGCTGCTGCTGCGCGGTGATCAAAAAAGTGGAAGCTGGGTAAAGGCCCCAGCCCGCTCGGCTGGCGCCCCAGCGCGTGCCGGTGGTCGGGCACCCGCGCCCGCGCCACCAGCCGCTCCATCGTGCGTTGGCGTACGTGGTTGGCGCGTAGCTGCGCGGTCAGCAGCGGCGCAAACCGCGCTTCCCACGCCCGCACCCCGCGTGCGTGACGCTGAAGCCGAGCGCGAGGAACAGCTCGGCCAGATCACGCAAGCTGCGCTTGGAGCGCAGGCGCCACCGCACGACCTGCAGGACGGTGTCCGTGGGGAAGGTCAGGTGAGTGAAGGCCGTGCCGGTGCGCGCATGAAAGGTCCGGCGGCAGGTTTGGCAGCTGAAGCTCCGCTAGCCAAGCTGCGCACGGCGTGGTCGTTCGCGGGTGCTGATCGACGCACCGTGGGGACAGGCCATCAGTAGTCCTTGGACAAACGACGCGCACGTTGGCCTCGGATACCCGCAGTTCCGCTCCACTGCCAGCCGCAACACTGACTCCTGACAGAACCGATCGGGCAGGGCGAGGCGCCGTAGCTGTCGGGCTTTATCCGCCGACAAGGGTGGCGCGGTCGCACTCAGGGCAGCGCCGCTCCTCGACGGCGCTCGCAGGGCCGCCGGGGAGCCGCAGCCCGCATGGGCAGACGTAGCCCGCCAGCCGCGCCGGGTTGCCCATTACCAGCCCGTAGTCCGGCACGCTGCGTGTGACAACGGCGCCGGCGGCGACCATAGCGAAGCGCCCCACGCTTGCCCCGCAGATCACGGTGGCGTTGGCGCCGATACTCGCACCGTAGCGGATCAGCGTCTCCGTCACGGTCCAGTTGTCGGCGCCTTTGCGCGTGCCGTCAGGGTTGATCGCACGGGGGCTCTTGTCGTTGGTGAAGCAGACGTGCGGCCCGACGAAAACGCCATCCTCGATGGTGACGCCGTGAAAAATCGAGACGTTGTTCTGGATTTTGACGCGGCTGCCGATCCTCACATCTGCATCGATATAGCAGCTCTTCCCAACGCTGCTCTCGGCCCCGATCACGGCCCCCTCGCGAACCTGTGTCCAGTGCCAGATGCGCACCCCCGGCGCGAGTCGCGCGCGGCTATCGACTGCGGCTGTCTCGTGGACGACGACACCGTCCTGGGCGTTCTGCATCATCGGTTGCTCCTGCGCCATGTTGAAGCTTGTTCGCAGCGGCAGGGACACGGAAGTGTTGCCGCGTATGATACCATGCTGCTGCGCCAGAGAACGCTCCATGTGCCCCTCGGAAAGGTCGCCCGATGCTCGTTCGCCCCACCGCTCGGCTGCTCGTGGTTGACGAGCAGCAACGGCTCCTGCTCTTTCACATCCACGATGGCGCGCCATTGCACGAGGCACAACCCCTGCTGACCGTGTACTGGCTAACGCCTGGTGGGGGTGTCGAGCCGGGCGAGAGCTTCGAGCAGGCGGCGCACCGCGAGCTCTGGGAGGAGACTGGCCTGCGCGTGCCCGAGCTTGGCCCGTGGGTCTGGCAGCACGAGCGGGTGTTGAACCTCACCCAGGGCCGGACGCTCCTGCACGAGCGCTTCTTTCTCGCCCATGTGACGGGCGCACGAGTAGATCTGGCCAACCTCTACCCCTACGAGCAGGAAACCCACCGCGACTACCGCTGGTGGTCGTCGGAGCAGATCGCGCGATCAGATGAGCAGTTCCTACCGCGCGACCTTGCGGCAGTGCTCCCGCCGCTCCTGGCAGGAGCGCTCCCAACAGAACCCCTCCAGCTCTTCTCCTGATGCTCATCGACCAAGGCCCCCCCATCATGCGCGCTGTTCGTTTTCATGCCTACGGTGACGTGGACGTCCTGCGTCTGGAGGAGGTTGCGCTACCGGTGCCCACCGCAGACGAGCTGCGCATCAAGGTTCATGCCTCCAGCCTCAACCCCGCCGACATCGGCGGGCGCAACGGCTAGGTGCGCCTTGTCCATGCCCGCCACCTGCCCCACATCCCCGGCTACGATGTGGCCGGCGTCGTCGAGCGCTGCGGTCGCCATGTCACGGCCTTTGTTCCTGGCGAGCCCGTTTTTGCGATGGTCGGGCTGCGCGCTGGCGCCCATGCGGAGTATGTGTGTGTCGCCCAGGGAGCTGTGGCCCACGCTCCCAGGCGCCCTCGCTGCCGCTGCCCACCGTGCCGGCCACGCTGCCGTTCACACGCACGCTGATCTCGTTATCGTTGGGCAGGAGGTCTGCGCCATCGAAAACAAAGCTCGTGCCCGCCGGGCCGCTGGCCGGCGTGACGCTGAGCGTGGGCTCGCTCGCGCCCAGAATACTGAGCTGGGTGCTGGCGCTACGGCCCGCCACGTTGCGCGTGATAATGCTATACGAGCCGGGGTCCCAGTCGCTGTCGGTGGTGAGGTAGGCCCGCACATCGCCCCGGTCGTCTGCGTAGATGGGCGACGTGTTGCTAGGCCCGGAGCTACAGCTGGCGATGCAGAACTCGACCTCGGCGTAGGGCACGTTGTAGCTGCCCGCGAGCAGAAAGGTGGTGCCGACAGGGCCGGAGCTGGGCAGCGCGCGCAGGGTAACCTCGGGGAAGTCGATGGCGAGGACCACATTGCATCCAGGCTGCGCTGAGCGCCGCACCTTTTGGCGCGGTGCTCAACCCCGGCCACCTCACGTCGTTCGATGAGTGGTTGCACACGCCGATCCGCGCGGCAAGTAATGAGTCCATCACGTCAGGGATGCTATTTCAGTGCGATATTATCCCAACCCCACTGCCGTCGGGCACGGCACTGAACTGCGAAGATACCATTGCCGCGGCCGACGTAGCGCTGCAGGCCGAGCTGAAGGCCGCCTCCTCCCGCTCGTCGAGCAGCCAGCCGACGAGCTTCCGTGAGAAGATGTCCAGCACCACGTAGCGGTTGTACCAGATGCCGGGTGTCGGCCCGCGCAGCTTGGTGATATCCCACGACCAGACCTGGCAGGGGCCGGTCGCGAGCAGCTCGGGGGCGCTATAGGCGGGTCGCCGACGCTGGGCACGACGCTCACGGATGGCGGCATGCTGCGTGAGGATGCGATACATCGTGCGCCACGAGCAATCGTGGTGGCCTTCATCAAGCAGGGTCGCGTAGATCGTGCGGGGAGCCTGATCGACGAAGCGCGCGCTATTCAGCAGGTCACGGATGCGCTGCTCCTCGGTCGGGCTGAGCGCCTGACGCGGTCTCCGCCGTGGCGGCGTTGACGCGGCGGGCCGAGCCGGCTGCTGGGCGTGGTAGTAGCTGCTGCGTGGCACGCCCAGCGCGCTTCAGGCGGCGGCCACCCCCACCGTGGGGGCCAATTCCTGCGCCCCAGCTAGCATGAGGCGTCGCCGGTCGGCGGGGTCGGCAGCGTCATCCCAAGCAGCGTCGCACCTTTTTTTTGGATGTCAATAATGGTGGTGGCCTTGTGCAGCTCCTGCTGGAGCCGCGCGTTCTCGCGCTGGAGGCGGGCGAGCGCGTCCTGCTGCGGATCGCACGCCTGCGCGGGGCGACCCGCCGGGCGTGGCTCCAGGTGAGCCAGGGCACCGTGGTCGCGCTGGACCCGCCATTTCGACATGTGGGAGGTGTACAGTCCGTGGCGACGGAGCAGCTCGCCACGGCGAGCGTCACCCTTCGGATACGACTCATACGCGGTGAGGATGGCCAACCGCTGGGCGGCGCTCCATTTCCCCTGCTGGGGCTGGGTCTCGGTCGATGGCCGCTCGGATGCGGTTGGCTGGGCGGGCGTTCGGTTGGTAGTCATTGATCTATCCTTTCGTCCACCCTCGATGCAACGGGTTTCCGGCTGGCGATCTGTCCAAGGTCAGTCTAGCACATAGGGAGGCGTGATGGACGCTGCGCTCGCGTCGGCGCGCCAGCCTGTACTCATGCCCGCGCGTGACCAGCACAACGATCACCAGCACATGGAGCACGCTGAATGCCGGCACGGCGAATGTCGGGATGAACCAGAGTGCGCCGAGGGGGTAGCTCCCGATGAGGTCGAAGCGGACACCCTGCGCGTAGGCGTTGACGAAGTCGAGCAGGCCCAGGACGCTGAACACCCAGACCAGCGCGGGTGCGCCCCGCCAACCCCGCCGCAGCGCCAGGACACTCAGAAGCGCGAGCACCACCGCCAGCAGATCGCCGTAGGCGCCGGGGGCGGCGAACGCTTGGGGCAGCTCGCCGCCCGCCACCCCCGGGATCAAGAAGGCCAGGCCCATCGTCCGCAGCGCGTGGGCCAGAATCAGCGGTGTGAGCGCCTCGACGAAAGGCAGGCGGCGCAGAAGCGGCAGCACGTACCGGCGGGCGGCAAGGCCGAAGACCAGCAGGTTGATGAAGATCTGAAGCACGAAGATCTGGGTGGCAGTCACGATATGCCTCCTTGTTCTCGCTCCCTAAGCGGGGGGAGCGGCGAACGTACGCCTACTTGGACTTATCACAGCTTCGTCCCGCCCATAGGCTGCCCCCCACTCCGGAGAGTCACCCATCAAGTGCAGGCTGTCCAGCCGGGGTAGCGCCTGCCGCGCCCAAAGAAGACGGCCAGGCTGGTGACGGCGAGCACGGCCCACGGCGAGCGCTGGGCAGCAACAGTGGGCTGACGAAGCATCGAGGCGGCCTTTCGTGCATAAGCGACCGATAGGTCACAATTCGAGCAAAAAAAAGGCGGCGGCTCAGGGCTGGCGCACGACGGTGTTGATATGTTGAAGGAGATGCGCGTAGGCGTGCTCGAGTGGCGCCGCATCGCGCAGCAGCCTGCTGAGCATCACGGCGCCCTCCATGGTGGCGATCAGCAGCAGGGCGAGCTGCTCGGCGTCGACATCCGGCCGCAGCTCGCTGCGGGCCACGCCGCTAAGCACGGTGGCCCGGATGAGCGCGCGCCACTCCTCGACCACCGCGCGCACGCGCTCGCGCAGCAGCGGGTTCGCGTCGTCGCTCTCGATGGCGGTGTTCAGCACGGGGCAGCCGCCCTTCAGTGGCGGGCGCTAGCTGTAGCCGCGGAACACGGCGAGGAAGCCGATCAGAACGTCGGCGGCGTGGGCCTGGCCGGCGAGGCCCTCGGTGAAGCGCTGCCGCACGCGCGCCGCGGCGTAGTCGAAGGCAGCAAGGGCGAGCTCCTCCTTGCTGGCGAAGTGGCGGTAGATGCCGCCCTTCTCCAGGCCGGTAGCCGCCATCACGTCGCTGATCGCCGTGCCAGCGTAGCCGTAGACATTGAATACTTCTGCGGCTCGTGCCACGATCCGCTCGCGTGTCTCTGCGCCCTTACGCATCAAACCCTCCGCATAAAAGACCGAACGGTCTCAATATGCAACCGAACTCCACCAGTGTCAAGGGGCATTGCGCCCGTAGCGAAAGATGCCATAATGTGACCGTTCAGTCACATGACTATGCGGTCACAAGTGTGTACCCCGATGCCAAAGCAAACATGTGAGAACCTGCCGCCCGCCAAGCGCCAGATGCTGATCGACCTCGCGCTTGCGGAGTTCGCCGAGCACCCCTACGCAGTCGTGTCGCTTTCGCGCATTGTCGAGCGCGCCGGCATCTTGTTGCGGGGCACCGCGTCTGCTATAGTGAGCGTGCGTAGAGCGACAACTGCATAGGAGCACTCGGCTCCAGGGCATCCGAGGCGTGGTGGAGGCTGTCACATCTGTTGTGCTGCCTTCTTTTTGCGTGTCCGCGTCGTCGCCGTATGCGGGAAAGAAAGGACAACGCCGATGAGCCTGATGACCGTGCTGCTCTTTGGGGCGGGCATCGTGCTGCTGATCTGGGGCGCCGACCTGCTGGTGCGAGGCGCGGCCCATCTCGCGGCCCTGGCCGGGATCTCGCCGCTGGTGATTGGGCTGACCGTGGTGGCGATGGGCACCAGTGCGCCCGAGCTGGCGGTGAGCCTGCGGGCCGCGCTGGCCGGCCAGGCCGACCTGACCCTGGGCAACGTGCTGGGGAGCAACATCGCCAATGTGCTGCTCATCCTGGGCTTCGCGGCGCTCGCGGCGCCGCTGCTCGTCGCGGCCCGCGTGCTTCAGCGCGAGGTGCCGACGATGATCGGCGTCTCGCTGCTGCTCTGGCTGCTCGCCGCCGATGGCACGATCGGGCGCCTCGATGGCGTGCTGCTCATCGTGCTGCTCGGCGCCTTTCTTGGCGCCGCCGCCTTTACCGGGCGCCATCCCACCCCCGCCGACATCAGCGCGCAGCCGCCGCCCGACCGGAGCCGCTGGGCGGTTGCGCGGAACCTGGGCCTGATAGTGGGCGGGCTGCTCCTGCTTGTTGCCGGCGCGCAGTGGCTTGTGGAGGGGGCAGTAACATTCGCACGCGCGCTGGGGGTCGGCGAGCTGCTGATCGGCCTCACCGTGGTGGCGGTGGGCACGTCGCTCCCCGAGCTCGCCACCTCGGTGCTCGCCAGCCTGCGCGGCGAGCGCGAGATCGCCGTGGGCAACATCGTGGGCAGCAACATCCTGAACATCCTGGGCGTCTTGGGCCTCACCGCACTGCTCACGCCCACACCGATTGTGGTTCCGTTCGGTGCGCTTGCCTTCGACATCCCGGTGCTGGTGGCAACCGCCGTCGCCTGCCTGCCGATCTTCTTCAACGGGCGCATCATTGCCCGCTGGGAGGGCGCCCTGTTCCTGGCGTACTACGTCGCCTATATCAGCTACCTGGTGCTCGCCGCCCTCGGCCACAGCACGCTCCCGCGCTTTAGTGCGGCGATGCTCTTCTTCGCCATCCCGCTGACGCTTGTCACGGTGGGCGTGGTGACCGTGCGCGGCCTGCGGCAAGGGCGGCAGGCGCGCACTGGGCAGGTGTCATAGCACAAAACGACACTCTGCGGCTTTGCCAAGGTGTAGCACGACCTCACCGAGCGCAAGCTGACTGAATAGGAACTGCGCCGCGCACAACCGTAGCACGGCGCAGTTCGGCGCGCTCAAGGTGGGTGCGGGCAGTACAGCAGGCCTGGTCAGTACATGAAGAAACTGTCATCAGCAGGCTTTTATTTATTAGTACTGTGCATAAGTTTAGTGACACTGTACACATCGCCCTCTATCGCGGCGCAGCGCCGCCGCGAACGTGGGAACATGGCCAGCCCTCGTGAAAAGAAGATCATCCAGTGAAGATTGACCTTGCAGCGCAGCGACTGTACAGTACAAATGAAGAACGTTCAGTGTCAGTAAACATTTTTCGGAGGTCGCTTATGCCCACCGCTGCTGAAGCTACATTACGCCCCCGTTTGGAACATATCGATGCCCTGCGCGGACTGTCCGCACTGGCTGTCGTCCTGGTGCACGCCTTTCAAATCTACAATCTCGGTTTGCCCGACATTGGCGATGGAACTGGCGGGCTGACCGATAGCGCGATGCACGTGCTGATCCGTATCCTTTATGAGTGGTTCTTTCAGCTTGGTGCGCTCGCCGTGCCTATCTTCATTATGCTCTCCGGGTACAGCTTGATGATCCCGGTGGCTCGCTCGGACCAGAGTATGCGGACGCCGCAACATCTCCGTACCTTCTTTGTACGCCGCGTACGGCGTATTCTTCCGTCATACTATGCTGCCATGGCTCTATCGCTGCTTATTATCGCCGTGGTTCCCAGTATGGGGACGCCAGCGAATGTCTATTGGGATCGTGCTCTGCGGGACCTCGGTGCAATGAACATCGTCGCCCATCTGCTGCTTGTGCATAATCTCAACGGCGACTGGGGCAGTGCGATCAACCCGCCCTTTTGGAGTCTGCCGGTCGAGTGGCAGATCTATTTTCTCTTCCCGCTGCTGGTGCTGCTATGGCGACGCCTTGGGCTCATGATGATGTTCTTGCTGACTAGCATCTACGTGGCGATACCGTCAGTCTTCGGCATAGTGCTCCTGCCGTTTACAAATGTGAGTTTTGTTCTGCTGTTCGCGATCGGCATGGCCGGGGCGATGATTAACTTCGCACCCGGAGCCTCCGAGCTACGGCTACGCAACCAGCTTCCCTGGTGGCTACTAGCCCTCGCCGGTTTGCTCGTGCTATTCGTCATGCAACTAGGCCGTATAGCGTTCGGCCTGCCAGTCCGGCTGATGAGCCTGGTAGCTGGAATGGCCATTTTGGCGCTGGTAGTCGCCTGTACAAAGGACCAACTCTCAGGCCGCGAGACGAAGATCGGGCGAGCACTCCGCCACTCTAGCTTAACCTGGCTAGGCCTCTTCTCGTACAGCCTCTACCTCGTTCATATGCCGATACTGGCGATGTTCGCGGCCGCAGCGCGTGCCCTGTCGCTCTCCACGACAATGAGCTATCTGCTGGTGTTGCTTATCGGCATCCCCGTGGCGCTCCTGCTTGCTTATGGCTTTCATCTCGTCTTCGAGCGGCCGTTCTTGCACGCGCCCGCACCCAAGCCTCACACGCGTGCCGTACCGGATGCTCAGCCACGACACGTGACTATGCCGAGAGAAGAAGGTGGAAGCTGAGCAAGTTTGTCGCTTGGGTTGGAATGATAGGGAGATTTCCTCTCCACAACGCTTCGCTGAAGCGTAAACGAATACTGGAGCGTTGTTCACTTCAAATGAACAAAAGAGGTACAAGGATGGCCAACGAATCGCCACAGAAGCAGACGGCGCGGCAGCAGTCTGTCTGGCACTGTCAGACATGCAACCGGTCGATTAAGGCAGAACAGGTTGTACGACGATCATGGGGAAGCGCAATTGCCATCATATGCCCGACCTGTAGTCAACGCCTTGGTGAGATTCGCGTAGTCATTCGCGAGGGCGCGGAGTGATAGCTACTCGGTCGTCTGTGGCTAGGTTTGCACGTTTGGAGCGACATTGCGACACTGATGTCGCAGAAGTTCCTTGAGCAATGCTAGAATGAGTAGAAGCAGCAGGCTATACCACTCCTCTAACGCTGATTTTCGCCAGCGCACATACCTTAGCATCCTGTGCTACTTTACAGCGGTGACATCTCCTCCACGTTTAACTCAAGGTACTTCCCTCATGCAGCAATCTGAGCCGACCCACCTGCGCTTAGGAACGAAGCTACGCGACCTTCGCCTCCAGCGTGGCCTATCTGTCCGCACCTTCGCCGCACAGGTCGGCTTCTCTCCTTCCTTCATCTCTCAGCTCGAGGCCGATCTCGTCTCGCCATCGATCAACTCGCTCGAGAAAATTGCGGGTGCGTTGGGTATTACCCTCGGGCAGCTCTTCAGCTCGCTGGAAGCAAACGCTGCGGCTCGGCTCGTTGTCCGCCACGATGCGCGTGCCACCTACATCAGTAAATGGTCCAATAGCACGGTCTCGATGCTCACGGACCCGGCACTCGAACGCAGAATGGCGGCGATGGAGATTAGTATCGCTCCTGGTGGCATGAGTAGCCGCAAGCCGGAAGCCCGCCACCAAGATACCATTGCACTGTTGGTTACCGGCGCATTGGTGCTGGTCTTGGACACCAGGGAAGAGCTATTTACCCCAGGCGATACAGCGTATTTTGCAGCAGATATACCCTACGCCTGGGTGAATCGCAGCGATGCAGATGCTACGTTGCTGCTGGTAATGGTTACCAGGCGGGTCGATCTCGCTCGTGACGTCTAGCAATCTCGTCGGGGTCTTCTTCGTCCAACAGGAGAGTATTGCAACTGTGGCGACCTTGATTGATGCCCAGCATGCTGCCTGCCGCTAGCGCATGCAGGATCTTCAGCAGCAGCTCACTGGGCTGCCCATCGCTTCGCCCTACCAGCGTCTGGTCGTCCAGTTTCGCTACGGGCAGCTCGAAGCGACCCTGGCATGGCTCGACACCTGCGCGCATACTCTCGTGGTGGTACCCACCTGATCCACAGCCTCACATCCAGGAGCGTAACCATAGGCGTGCACCCGTGCCCCAGGTTCATCCACGTCAGAGACAGGAAAGACTCCCCCCCATGCGCACTTTCCTCCATCTCGCCCGCGCCCTTACAAGGGCCAGGGGGTCGCCGAGCCAGTGGAGCCTGCCGAGCCACGCGCCAGCCGCCACGAGGCCGACGACGGCGAGGCCGGCCAGGAGCAGGCGGTGGGGTGTTGCATACGCTGGGGCCCACAGGGCTCAGGTTCACTACGGATCGCACCTGGCAGGAAGCGACAGGCGTGCTTCAGCTCCCTTCGAGGGCGGCAAGCTCGCGATCAAGCACCTCACGCCAGACCTCAATCGGCTGGGCGCCCGCGAGCAGCTGCGCATTGATCAGGAAGGCCGGCGTACCATAGATACGCAGCGTCTGGGCCTCCGCGAAGTTGCGGTCGACGTTCGCCAGCTGCTCGCCCCCCGCGATGCAGGTCTCCAGCGCTCCCGCGTCCAGCCCCACCTCCTCGGCCGCCGCTCTGATCCGCCCCAGCGCCCTTGCCTCGTCGCCATACCACGCCTCCGGCTCGGCGAACAGGGCGTCGTGCAGCTCCCAGTAGCGGCCCTGGGCGCCACCACACTCGGCGGCCTGGGCGGCGAGTGCGCCCTGGCGGCTGGTCACCGGCAGATCCTTGTAGACATAGTAGACTTTACCGGTGTCGATGTACTCGGCCTGCAGCGCGCCGAAAGTGCGCAGGTGGAACTGGCGGCAGAACTCGCAGCCGAAGTCGGCGAACTCGACCACGGTGATCGGGGCGTTCGGGTCGCCAACGGTGGCGTA
>Ga0335394_10008572_pt1 | contig 11540 bp, 6 predicted proteins | sample MAT03_FD_205741 | JGI IMG/M metagenome (GOLD analysis project Ga0335394, IMG submission 205741) | Freshwater microbial communities from Lake Fryxell liftoff mats and glacier meltwater in Antarctica - MAT-03 (spades assembly) (version 2) ... | reverse complement strand
AATGTCGCTGCGGTTTCCGATCGTGCTTTTGCCGTAGTTGTGCCACTCGTACGAAACGGCCTGCATTCGCTGCATCAAGACGCCCATCGGAGAGTTCTCGCCACGCTCAAACTCGTTGCGAACGACGGTCATCTCCGTCGCCAGATCCTCACCTTTAATGTTGCTGTTCACCATTCGGTCCGCTTCCAAGCGGATCGCAAATTCAAGATTATCGTCGGTCGCAGGAAGCGTCTCGTAGTAATTCGTGCGGTCTAACCAAGTGGTGCCGTTAAAATTTGCTCCTCGGTCTTGCAATGACTTTGGGACGCTTGGATGCATTGGCGTGCCCTTGAAAAGCATGTGTTCCAGCAAGTGAGCCATCCCAGCCTCGCCATAGCCTTCGTGACGAGAACCGACAAAAACCGTCATATTGACGGTCACGACGTCTTTGGTGTCGTCAGGAAACAGCAGCACGCGCACGCCGTTTTCAAGTTGGTACTCAGTAATGCCTTCGATCTCAGTAATTTTCATGGGGGCGTTTTCCGTGGTCGCCGGTTTTGTTTGAGGTGCCGCAGCGTCGGCGGTAGGGGGCTGTTGGGTAGTCGAAACCGCTTTCGTACCGACGTCCGGGGCATCAGCAAAACAAAGATGACTTGCAGCCAGCGTTGCAGCAACAAATGCGGCCAAACGAGTGCAAGAACGATATTGCCGGACTATTTGAATCGACATCGGTACCATTTTCCTGTTTTCTTCCGAACAACGGATCGCTGAAAACGTTGACGATTGTCAAACAGCGATCATCGGGAACAGTATCGTACCGGAACAGACACCCAATCGGAAAAGGGGGTCGAAAAGGAAAACGCATCAAACACCATGCGTTGATGGGATAACGCAGAGAGAACCGGCCAGAAAGAATCAGCCGTTCCACCACCAGCGAACTGCGTCCACAGCAGGCTTGCCATTGCGAACGTCGGCCAACTCAGGAGCTGTGGTCTGTTTCTCCACGACTTCAAACGCATTCACGTCGACGCCGCCTGACGCAGTTACCACCCAGCCGGAACGGCCACGGACAAAGCTGCACTGCGGCTCGACGGTTGTCGGAATGTTGAATTTTTCTGTTTCCACTGTCCCGAGCAAGGTCGAAAGATCGCAGCCAGCCTTTTCGGCCAATCGCTCCTGAACAATCAATGTCGCCACAACGGATAGGTCGATACAATTGCGAAGCTCACCAAAAACAGATTGGGCTTGAGACAATGCGTCGTACCGGGCTGTCATCGTGTCGGCCCATTTTTGTGCCAGCGGATCGATTTGATTTGCGGGAGTTGCCACGCCGGTTTTGCTGATCAAGTCGTTCTCGGTGAGCGTTTTCACACCTTGCCCAACAAGTTTCCAAGCCAACTTATCCTCCGTGCGTGAAAGTGCCTCGTAGTTGCAAGCCATCCACCAACGCGGATTCGAACTTGCCGAAGTTCGCTGACCCTTAGCGATGTTTAGGTAACTTGGCAATCCTTCGATCGGGGCCTTCTCCAAGGCCATCGCAATTCGCTTCATCTGATAATCAGCAGCAACAAGCGTGCGGGCGTAGTGGCTGTCTTTTGATACACCCGTCAACTTAATGAGTTGGGGACCAAAGGCTTCGCGCATCGCGGGTTCAAGTCCCGATGGGTCTTGGCCAACTCGCATCGTTACGTTCTTCAGCAGGTTTTGCAGGCGTTGACGACCTTCAGGGGTTGGCTCAATGGAGCAGGTAATTCCCTCGTTACGAGCGGTTTCGACACTGCGAAACGCGACGACGAGGTCATCAAGTGTCACGACGGGACGCCCGCTGTTGACGCCGACAACGGATGCGTCGTCGCGCACCATCCACGGTTCAGCAGGACCCGCGATCACAATGTCATTTTGCTCAGGGTAGACAAAGACGTATTCAATTCGTTGCAAGCCAGCGAGATATCGCATTTCTTCTGAAATCGGCGTCCCCGATTTCTCCAAATCCGCGACGGCGGCCTGCAATTTTGAAAGCGAAATCATGCGAAGTTCGTTCGCTTGGGCCAGGTCGCCAGCCGCCGCTGGAATCGCTAGCCGCATTGCCGCCAGCGTCTCTTTCCGTTCATCGACGGTCGCCGATCGAATCACGCCGTTTGTGTCAACGATCACACCACCGACGGCTTGCTGTTGTCCGAATCCGCCGCCGATCTGTGCTGAGGCATTGGACGAAAAACCAAGCAGGAACAGGCTTGCCGCTAGATAACAGCGGAGGTTCGACAGCGTGCTTTTTTTGAAAAGTGATGTCATATTCGTAATTCGATTTCGTTGCGATGCGGGAATACCCATCGGGCAACTCCGGAAAGTTTGGTGATTTCGTCGTCGTTTGTGAATTGCTGATTTGCGATGAACTAAGCATCAGGATAAGCCGCCATCGACATTAAACGCTAAAAGTTCGACAAACATTTCGCATATTTTTCGTCAGTTGCAGCCTTCGCAACTCTCCGTGAAAAGCGAAATGTAGAGGCGTTGCCACTTAGCTTTCGTATCGCGACCATTTAGAATAGTCTCCGGGACCGTAAGTTACAATAAAAGTTTTGTCGATGATCCGGTCGTAACGCTTGAATTTTCGGCGATCCCGCCCTTTCGGCACCCCTCTATTCACTGGTTATATGGCGAACGCTTCTCAGGACGGTCCCGACCCGTCGTACGCCCGAGCGAGAGCGTTCTTGGTCGTACGCCGAGGCGGACGCTGGACCGATTTGCTGCGGCTTTCTCCCGATCGTACTGCGATCATCGGCCGATCGTCGGCCAACCAAATCGTGATTCGAAGCCATCAAGCCAGCCGTCAACATGCCGAAATCCGCTGGGAAGACGGGGGATGGTGGGTTCGTGACTTGGGGAGCCGAAACGGCACCAGCGTCGACGGCGATCGCATCAACGTCGCCAAGCCGCTTAGCGAAGGATGCTGCATCGAGGTTGCGGGCTGTGCGATGACGTTCATGACAAGTGTCTCCAGTGCGCTCGCCACGTCTGGCCCGCTGGTCACCGAGGCGACTTCACAGCAGACAGACGACCAATTGACGATGGATGGCCAGATCACGTTGAACGAGTTGGGGAAAGATGCGATCACTCATCGGGCAGCGAACAGTCGATTCCTAAACTCCGCCTTGAGCTCATCATCGAATGACCATCGCGACCAAGACGCTTGGCAGTCGCTGTTTGGCTTGGCCTATCGGCTGGCATCTGCGGAATCGATCGACGAAGCTTCCCAAGCCACGCTAGAAATTGTCACTGCCGCCATTCGAGGCTCGGGAGGCGGCGTTTTCTTGCCGCCAAGTCAACGCGCGGCAAGTGCGACACGCACCGCGTCCGATGTTTCTTTGCTACCGCCCCCTGCCTCGCTGGTCTCGTTTCTCAGCAATGACAATCGCTCTTATCGTCCGCCAGCAGCGTCGATCGTTCACTCTGTCTTGGCGAGTGGCAACGCCGTCATTGCGCGCAACATTGCCGACGATAACGAACTGCAGGACGCCGATAGCCGAGGGGACTACTCAGTCACGACCGCGATCGTCGCACCGGTTGCGCTCAAAGGCGGCAAGGATCGTGCTCACGAGGCGATAGGATACCTGCACCTCTATTCGACCAACCCGACGATCGATTTCTCCGCCACAGAACTTGACCTTGCCATCGCCGCTGCGGGTGTTTTGGCGGCTGCCGTTGACAATCTAAGGACTCGCGGTCAGCTTGCTCAATCGCTTCGTCAAAGCCGGCGTCAAATTGAGCGACTTCGTGAACGGCTGGAGGACTCGATTCAAATCATTGGTGACAGCGCCGCGATCCGTCAAGTAAAGTCAGTGATCTCTCGAGTTGCCAGAACCAACACGACGGTGCTGATTCGAGGTGAATCGGGTGTTGGAAAAGAGTTGGTTGCGGCTGCCGTTCATCATGCGAGCCCGCGCCGCGACGCGCCAATGATTTGTCTTAACTGTGCTGCGCTTTCGCCAACACTGCTCGAAAGCGAACTTTTCGGCCATGAAAAAGGTGCTTTTACCGGCGCGACAGAACAAAAAAAGGGCAAATTTGAGTCCGCCAATGGTGGCACGTTGATGCTGGATGAAATCGGTGAGATGAGCATCGACCTGCAAGCCAAACTACTGCGAGTCTTAGAAGGCCATCCGTTCGAACGGCTTGGTGGTCAGCTTCCGATCCGCGTCGATGTTCGTCTCATTGCAGCGACCAATCGTGATCTTCCGCTCGAAGTCCAGCAGGGCAAGTTTCGCGCGGATCTGTACTATCGTTTGAACGTGGTTGAAATCATCGTTCCGCCACTCCGCGAACGTCGCGAAGACATCTTGCTGATCGCAGATCACTACCTGCGCTACTTCAGCGAAAAGACGGCTCGCCCCGTCGATGGCTTTACCATCGACGCAACGCAGGCTTTGCAAATGCACTCGTGGCCAGGCAACATTCGCGAATTAAAAAATGTGATCGAGCGAGCCGTTGTGCTCGGTTGCAATGCAACGATCGACATCGACGATCTGAACCTGACGTTGCCCCAATCAATGCAGCCAACGCAGTCAACGCAACCAACGCCTACGCCTGATCCCCAAAAACAAAACACACTGTCGGTCGTTGCAACTGCCACGCCTATGAAACTAAATTCTCTCAACGAGATCGAGCAACAGCATCTGATTGCAGTGCTTCGAGAAGTCAACGGAAACAAGAGCAAAGCGGCTATCGTCCTGGGCATTGAACGCAGCACCCTGGATCGTAAGTTAAAGCGATTCGAGATCACACCCAATGCCTACCGCGGAGATTAAGCGTCGTGCAGCAAATAGGCGCCCCGTCGTTAGCAGTATTGGAGCAATCGCATGGCCCAGCTAAACTCTCTGCTTGGCTTTTTAATCTTTCTCTTCTCTTTTTGGAAAAAGCGATGTTTTGCTTTGTTGACAGGGAACAGTGCGTTTCCTCAAAAGTCAGGTTGCGTCCGCATTTGACAGCCCTAGTCTTGCTCTTTGGTTTAACGTTGCTGATCGCCGTCAGATCAGCAGCAGACGATAATAAGGCCGAACCCGAAAAACCAGCGACACTTCAATATCCCCTGAATGTTGCCACGGACAACGGTTCGCTATACGTCGTCGACCTCGATCTTCCGGGTGTGTGGCAAGTCGTTGAAGGTAAACGCGAACTATTCGTGTTGGGTTCAAAATTCTTGCGAAAGCCGCTCAATCGTCCGCGATGCGTCGTCCTCCATCCCGCTGGCGGGATCTTGGTCGGTGACTCGGCGACACGTGAGGTATACCACATCGCAACGCAAAACGCAGAACCAAAACCGCTCTGCGAAGGACACATCGGCATCGCCATGGCACTTGCAGTTTCACCCGACAAGAAAACGATTTATGTCGGTGACGCGGAGAAGCGTGCTGTGTTTCGTTTGCCCGTTGAAGGTGGCAAACCCGAACTCGTGGCCCGAGTCAATGCACGTGGCTTAGCATTCGATAACGACGGAAAGCTATGGGCCGTAACGCCGGATGACGCTGCCATACATCGCATTGATGTTGAGGCGAATACAAGCGAACCGATTATCACGGGACGTCCTTACCAATACCCTAACGGACTGGTGTGGGCGGGCGACCACGGCTATGTCACCGATGGCTATGGCAAGTCGATCTGGAAGTTCACCGCTGATGGCAAGACTGAAAAATGGTTTGAGGGTGAACCGCTAGTTGGACCGGTCGGGATTGCGATTAATGAGAAATCGCTGTTTATCGCTGACCCAAAGAAGTTGCAACTGTTTCAGTTTGATCGCGAAACGAAAGCAATTACCAACCGCCTGTAACATCAATCTTAGACAACGAAGTTGGGTGGCACGTCCCTGAGTCTTCGAAGGGCGTGCCACCCTAAACTATCAACCCCAATTTTTATAATGGACAAATCACTAGCTCGAGCCAATGGCGCTGATGGCCCAGGCTAGGCAAACGGACGGCTCTTTAGACCGAAAAGATCGGCCATGACGTCAGAATGCGAAAGTCCAATGAGGAGCAGATGATGAACAAGTATAGGGTCGCGATTGTTGCGATCGTGCTAATTGTCGGCGGACTAGGCTATGCGGCTTTTGTCATTCAAAAAAAGAATCTTGCGACGTTGAAATCAACTCGCGCAGCCGCACAACTTGAACTTGCTCGCACGGCGCTGGCTGCGACGGAGAATCTTGAGTCGCAACCCGCCGAAGCAGCATGGTCGACCCTCTTCGAGCAACTGCCTCAAGATGTTTCGATTGCACTCAACCGCGCGCTCAATCGCGCACTCAACGTCGACGCACTTACCGAACTGACAAGCAATGCGTTGCTTGACGCCGAGGGAAAACAAGCCGCACGACGCCAACTTCCTGGGGCGATTGAACAAGCCAAATCGGCGATCGAAGATTTCGGCAGATTGAGCAACGACAAGGTCACCAGGGCGTGGTTACAAAACCGTGTCGATCTGCAAGAAGCGTCACTGTTGCCTTCATCGGTGGCGAAGTCGCTTCGCCGCGAGATCTTTGATCGCTTGGTCAATAGTATCGAAGGCGAACTTAAAGACGAGCCCAAGTCGGTCGTGCTCGGCGGACCATTGTCTCGCGTCCTGGATGAACTTGAGTCGCCTACCACCGGGTTGCCAAAGGACATTCAAGATCGCGCAGCAAGCGCGATGAGTGCATTGTCGACACAGCACCCCGACAATCTGTTTGTTGCGCTGCGGGCGGCGCGACTGAACATTGACGCCAAGTCAGACCGCGCGATCGATGCGGTGCAACGAACGGTTCGCCTTGCTCGCGCGATCGAACCGACCCTGCGAGTTCAAACCCAATCCATCGGTCTGACACCTGATGAGCTTGTGCAGAAGATTGTCGATGCGATCAAGGCCAGCGACTGGCCGTCGGCGAGCAATCAGATGCTGCTTTGGTTCAACGTCCTCAATAGCACCGACTTGGTAAAAACCGATCGACGTAGAACGTCGCCGCACCCGCTAGATCGCCTCAGCTTTGATGTCCTGCGCAGGCTGTCTCAGGACATTGCCAAAAGTCAACCGATCATCGCCGGAACAATGCCGCTTCGCTTCAAACCGTTACCCATCGGAGATCAAGCCGATGTCACGTTCGCCGTACCCATCGATTTTGATCTCGACCTGGACGCAGACATAGTCACGTTTGCAAGCAGCGGTGTCGCAACCGTTTGGACGAATGCGAACGGAGTTGAATGGAGCAACGGTGGCACCATTTCGCTGCCGGGAAGCGTTACCGGCGCGATCGCAGCAGACTTGTTCATGGTCGATGCCAGCGACTCGCAGCGACTGCAGGCGACTCGCAATCAAGCAGACGAAGCAGCACAAGCGAAGATCAGTCCGTCACGACATTCAACACTATTGAGCCTACTGGTTTACGGAGACGAAGGCGTAAAGTTGGTTGTGGTCGATGGACGCAGCATCACACCTGACAAAGATCGATTATCGGTCGTCCTAAAGAGTACCGGCTTGGAAGATGTGTCTGAAGTTGCCAGTGCGATTGCTGGCGATCTCGAAGGCGATGGCGATTTGGATCTTGTGTTCGCCACTCGCAATCGGGGACTTCGGATTTTCATCAACCGGGGCAACCGAACCTTTTTCGAAGCCAGGACCCCGCAAGCTGGCGATGACTTTGATCGACATGACGTCGTCGCGATGGCCATCGCTGATTTGGATCGCGACCTCGACTTAGACGTTGTCACGATCGACGGCAAAACAGGGCAAGTTGGACTGCTCGAAAATCTGCTTCACCTGCAATTCCGCTTTCGAACGATCGAAGAAATCCCAACCACCAACGGAGCCAAACAAATCGAAATTGCGGAGATCGATGGTAACGTTTCCTGGGATATGATTATCGGTGGTGGCAGCGAAACGCGAGTCGTCTTTTCGCAGACCGCCGATGCCGGTGCATGGACGGTTGATCGGACCGAACTGGTCGTCGACGCAAAATCAAAGTTCTTGTCGGGTGATTTCGACAATGACAGTTGGTCGGAATTGCTCACGGCAAACGGCCAGCAAGCTGCCGTGATTCGCTCCGTTGAGACAAGCTGGAAAAACGATGGTGCAACCGACGTTGATCTGTCGGGCTCTGTCGCCGTTAGCGTCGATTTCGATATGGATGGGAAGCAAGATATTCTTTCTGTCGCAGGCGGAAAGGTCCTGCAATTCCAGAACGCAACGGAGTCTACCGGTCATCACGTTGATGTTCGTTTTCGTGGCATTGATGACAACAACGCAAATAGTGGCCGCGTGAATCACTATGCAATCGGCTCCGTCGTCGAACTGCGGTTCGGTCCGCATTACCGAGCCAAGGTGATCACCGAACCGACGACACACTTCGGCCTCGACGGATTTGATCGAGCGGGTTCGTTGCGTGTAATCTTCCCCAATGGCCTAACTCAAACGATTCGCGAGCCAGCGATCGATACGCTTGTCGAGGAAGAGCAAACATTAAAAGGTTCCTGTCCCTACTTGTATGCTTGGGACGGCGAGAAGTATGCGTTCGTGACCGACTGCTTGTGGGCCGCACCTCTGGGCTTGCAAGTTGCTGCCGGTGTTGTCGCCAAGGATCGTCCTTGGGAATACCTAAAAGTGGACGGCGATCATGTGAAACCACGCGACGGTGTCTATGACTTAAGAATCACGGAAGAGCTTTGGGAAATCGCTTACTTCGACCACGTCGCGTTAACCGCCATTGACCATCCGCAAGATGTCGAAGTTTGGACCAATGAAAAAGTTGGGCCTGCAGAAATTGCCGAACCAACAATCTACGCCTTTCAGCCCGAGAATCTGCGCTCGATTAAGATTGGACGCGACACACTCGGCCGAGACGTCACGAATGAACTGAGCAAAATCGACCAGAACTTTGTCAAAGGTTTCGATCGTCGGATTCGCCAAGGGCTTTGCCCACCGCACTGGGTTGACCTCGACTTTGGTGCGATGCCTGAGATTGAAACCGACGCCACGTCGATATACTTGGTGCTGACTGGCTGGATTCTGCCGACAGACACATCGCTGAACATTCAGATCGACCAGAACCCAGAAATCCCGGCGATCGAATTTCCATCGGTGTGGGTGCCAGATGCAACGCAACCCGATGGCTGGCGTAACGCGATTCCATTCATGGGTTTCCCGGGTGGTAAAACGAAAACGATCGTCGTTGACGTCACGAACGCCGTGAATAAAGACGACCCTCGCTTCCGAATTCGAACTTCGGCGCAGATTTATTGGGATCGTGCCCAGATCGCTATTCAAGCTTCGCCGCTGGAGTTTAGTTCGCAGCCGCTAAAGCTTGTTGCGGCGGAGCTGCAGTATCACGGATTTTCTAAGCGAGTTCAGGGATCGCCCAACGCACCGGAGTCATACGACTTTTCGCAAGCATCTCAATCGCCGAAGTGGCCGCCGCTACAAGATCCATTCAGCAGGTTTGGCGAATGCAAAGACTTGGTTACAAGCTGGGATGATTCCATGGTGGTCATGGGCAGCGGGGATGAGCTCAAGCTTCAATTCGCAGCTTCGTTAGGGCCAGTTCGCGAAGGTTGGAAACGCGATTTTGTATTGCATTGTGTTGGCTGGGATAAAGATGCGGACTTGAATACATTGACTGGGCAAAGTTCACTGCCGTTGCCCTATCGAGCAATGGTGTCCTATCCGCCAACCCAATCGCAAGCGGTTGACGCGGACGAGTCATTGCAACGAAATCAATTTCATCTGCAACGGTCGCAACCATTCCGCAAATTTTGGCATCGATAAGATCGGATCGATGCTCTCGCGGGCCACTGGGTTCATCCCTGATGATTATCAGAACAGTCGGGACGGTCTGTTCGGGTTTTTGGCGCAAGCGAGTTTTTTGGCGAAATTCATCTCGTCCGGCGTTTGACACTTGAACGCGGCATGCGGCAAGTGCGTATCGTGTTGTTCGACGAAGAAAGCGACAATCTTGGGGCTGAGTAGTTATGTCGAGTGAACAAGAGAAAATGCTGGCCGGCGAGCTCTACAACCCGAATGATCCGGAGTTGGCGGAGGCTCGGATGATGGCGCGGGAGCGTTGTCATGCGATCAACACAAGTGCACCCAGAGAGGAAAAAATACGGCGCAGCGTCTTGAAAGAATTGTTCGGCAGCGGTGGTGACTCAGTTTGGCTCGAACCGCCCTTTCGCTGCGATTATGGGACCAACATCTATCTTGGCGAGAAGGTCTACTTCAACTTCGATTGCGTGATCTTGGACGTTTGCGAAGTGCGGATCGGGAACTATGTATTTATCGCTCCTGGCGTTCACATCTACACTGCAACGCATCCGCTCGAAGCGAACCTCCGACGTACGCAGGAGTTTGGCAAGCCCGTCACCATCGGCAGCGACGTTTGGATCGGTGGTAAGGCAATCATTTGCCCAGGAGTGACGATCGGGGATCGGAGCGTGATCGGTGCTGGCAGTGTGGTGACAAAGGATGTGCCGGTTGGGGTCGTAGTGGCGGGAAATCCAGCGAGAGTAATTCGCAAGATTGAGTGACATGTTGTTTGCCGCTTTGCTCTGCTGGCGACCGTTCTCGCAATCCAATCCAGGCCGGCTCGGATTCCCCTGCGTTCGTTGGAAGCCCAAGCGAACCTAGATGGCCTGCGAACGCAGGCGTGTCGACATCATCGTATTACATCCAAGGCATGTGATCGACGCGAACGAAGTCACGAGGATTCGGTGAATGGATCGGAACATTGGGATGGTTTCCTTTTCACCTGTGAGCTAACAAGACGAGAATACAACTGCCATCGTCGATGACGTTGATGCCTCCTTCGCGGGCCAACGCGCTCGCCTGCTCGTCTTCAGCACCGGGTTGCATCCAGATGTGCTTTACGCCGGCGGCAATTGCATCGGTGACGACTTGGCGCGTGACTTCCGACGGTGTGATAATTGACAGTGATTCGGGGACGACGGGAAGGTCTGCGATTTTCGGATAAGCCTTGTGGCCTTCGATCTCTTTGGTGATCGGATTAAGCGGGTAAGTCTCCCGTCCGGAGGCGAGCAAGGCTTTGAATACCTTGTACCCGTACTTGTGCGTGCGGGCCGATGCGCCGGCGACAGCGTAGGTTTTCGAAGCGAGAAAATTTTCGATCGAGTTCATGTTGTTGAGTATTTCGGAGGTTTCTTGGCGTTCGGAAAGATAAAATCGCGGTCTCGCGAGTTTCCATTTTTATGATCGCGAGATTTTATGCGAACCATCGGGATGCGAAAGCGTCTATCTATCTGAACTAAAGTCACATTCAAAGACTAGCGTGTAACGAGCTTTCCGATGCCTTTACAAGTGCATTTACAACCCGGTCGACTCTAACAGATACGCGGCAGGCGTTTTGTCGGCGAGCAGAATTATAGCTGCGATCCGTCGAAAGTGTTGACCGCAGACCGTATGCAAATGTGACATCAACATCTCGCGAAGTGCCTTCATCAAGGCTCGATGTCTCCTGAGACATCGAGCCTTTTTTCGTGCCCAGGCTTCAGACGTCAGGAATTGCTTGGACTAAAGCTTGACGCCTGTAACCT
>Ga0335394_10008564_pt1 | contig 11544 bp, 11 predicted proteins | sample MAT03_FD_205741 | JGI IMG/M metagenome (GOLD analysis project Ga0335394, IMG submission 205741) | Freshwater microbial communities from Lake Fryxell liftoff mats and glacier meltwater in Antarctica - MAT-03 (spades assembly) (version 2) ... | reverse complement strand
GCCGCCTCGCGCAACGCGTCACGCCAGTCGCGGAGGGGCTCCAGTCCCGCTCTGCCCCATGCGTCATGACCGAGTACCGAGTATGCGGGTCGCGGCGCCGGACGCAAGAACGAGGCACTGTCGGTTACGGTAATCCGCTCGGGGTCCAGTCCCGCCTCGGTGAAAACGGCGCGCGCGAAGTCTAACCAACTTGCCTCTCCTGAGTTCGTGCCGTGGTAGATGCCGACCGGTGCATCCGCATCGAGCATGGCGACGATTGCTTGCGCGAGGTCCCGAGTCCAGGTCGGCTGTCCGAGCTGGTCGTTGACCACGGCAAGCTCGGAGCGGTCGACGGCCAGTCTGCGCATGGTCTTTGCAAAATTGGGGCCGTTGGCGCCGTAGAGCCATGCGGTGCGCACGATGAATGAACCTTCGGGATGCGCGGCAAGCACTAGCTCTTCGCCTTCCGCCTTCGTGCGACCGTACGCAGAAACCGGATGCCGCAGCGCATCCTCGGCGTACGGGGAGGTCGCGGTGCCGTCAAAGACGTAGTCGGTCGAAATCTGCACGAGCCTTGCGTCGTTCCGCCGCGCCGCATCCGCGAGCAGGCCAGCACCCGTCGCGTTAGTTGCGCGGGCCTCGGACTCGTGAGTCTCCGCATCGTCGACCCGTGTATAGGCTGCGGCATTGATTACGACATCGTGGCCGGCGACGGCGGCGTCGACCGCTGCCCGATCTGTGATGTCGAGGTCGGAGCGACCGAGGGCGGTGACATCGCGCCCGACGAGTGCGAGCGTCAGGTCGGTGCCGAGCATCCCGCGTGCCCCCGTGACGAGGTAGCGGCTCACAGCGCCGCGCGCACTGTGAGCGGCTCCCACCAGGCGCGGTTGTCTCGATACCACCGCACAACGTCCGCGAGGCCCTCCGCGAACGGCACGAGTGGCTCGTAGCCGAGCTCGGTACGGATCTTCGAGATGTCAACGCTGTACCGCAGATCGTGGCCGAGGCGGTCTTGCACCCGGTCGACGTACGACCAGTCTTTGCCGGTCGCATCCAACAGCAGCTGGGCGAGTTCCTTGTTCGTCAGTTCTGTGCCCCCGCCAATGTTGTAGATCTCGCCGGCGCGACCGCCAACGAGCACCATTGCAATACCGCGCGTGTGGTCATCGACATGAAGCCAGTCGCGGATGTTGTTGCCTTCGCCATAGAGAGGAACATGCAGGTCGTCAATCAGGTTGGTGATGAACAGCGGGATGACCTTTTCGGGAAAGTGGTACGGCCCGTAGTTGTTTGAGCACCGGGTGACCGACAGATTGAGTCCGTGGGTGCGGAAGTAGCTGCGTGCGAGCAGATCGCTGCCGGCCTTGGATGCGGAGTACGGCGAGTTGGGCTCAAGCGGGCGGGTCTCGTCCCATGAACCCTCGGCGATCGAACCGTAGACCTCGTCCGTTGAGACGTGTACGAAACGCTTTCCGCCAGCGCGCAGGGCCGCGTCGAGGAGGCGCTGGGTACCGAGCACGTTCGTCTCGACGAAGATGCCGGAGTCGCGCACCGACCGGTCGACGTGGGATTCGGCGGCGAAGTGCACTACCGTATCGACCTCGGGGAACAGTTGGTCGAGGAGGGCCGCATCCCGAATGTCGCCGTGAACGAAGCGGTAGCGCGGAGATTCAGCGACGGGGGCGAGGTTCTCGAGGTTGCCGGAGTATGTGAGGGCGTCGAGCACGACGACTTCGGCTCCCTCGAGGCCAGGATAGGCATCCTCAAGGGTGCGACGAACGAAGTTTGAGCCGATGAAGCCGGCACCACCGGTTACGAGGATCTTCATTGCTGCACTACCCACCTATCGCGGTCAGGATGCTAATTATCCACTGGTCGCGCGGGTAGCCATGCGGAGTGACCGGGTTCCGGTAAAGTCCTAGGCTAGATTGTCGCGGGTGAGCGGCTCCCGTCTTGAAGAGGTTTGATGCGATACCTGAAAGAAGTAGTCGCATCCCGCGAACTTCTCATGAACCTGACCATGCGAGAGATCCGCGGCAAGTATCGGCGCACCATTTTTGGTCAGCTGTGGTCGTTGGCCAATCCCCTCGCTCTAATGCTGATCTACACGGTCGTGTTCGGGTTCATCCTTCGAATAGAGCCCGGCAAGGGTGACCCAAGCGGGCTGGATAGTTTCGCGCTGTGGCTACTCTGCGGGTTACTACCGTGGACCTTCTTCGCCACTGTGCTCAGTCAGGGCGTCGGCTCACTGGTCGGCAATCAGAACCTCATTCAGAAGGTCTACTTCCCTCGCATTCTTCTTCCGCTCTCACTGGTCGGCTCAAGCGTTTACAACTGGCTGTTCGAGATGGTGGTTCTCCTCATTGCACTGACCATTCTTGGGTCGTTCGTCCTGCCGTGGCTCCCGCTCCTGCTGGTGATCATGATGCTGTTGGCAGTCTTCGCGACCGGAATCGCGCTGTTGGTCTCCGTGGCCAACGTTTTCTTCCGTGACACTCAGTATTTCCTTTCGATCATCCTGCAGATCTGGTTCTTGCTCACTCCGGTCATTTACCCGGTCTCGCTCGTCAAGACGACCTCCGACTCGGCTGGAGGATTGCTGGGCACTCCGGTCATATTCATCGATATCTACCAGCTCAACCCGCTCGTGCACTTCGTGGAAGTGTTCAGAAACCTCCTTTACGACAACCGATGGCCTGAGACTGCGGATTGGGTGTGGTGTATGGGTGCCTCTGCGGTGTCGATCTCGCTCGGCCTGCTGGTATTCCGCAGAAACGAAAGACTGCTGGCGGAATCGCTATGAGCGAGCTCGCGGTCCGTGTTGACCGGGTCAGCAAGACGTTCCGGATGTATCGGGAACGCAACCAGACCCTCAAGTCGGCGATCATGAGAGGGCGCACCTCGGTTCACGACACATTCTTGGCGCTGGACGATGTGACTTTCGACGTCCCAGTCGGCTCCACCTTCGGGCTCATCGGAAGCAACGGTTCAGGCAAGTCGACGCTGCTAAAGTGCCTCGCGCATATCTACTCTCCCAGCGCCGGGTCGATTGTTGCGACTGGACGGGTCGCCGCGATGTTGGAGGTCGGGTCGGGATTCCACAGCGAGCTCTCCGGGCGCGAGAATATCTTCCTCAACGGTTCGATTCTCGGCATGTCGAAAAAGGAACTGACGATCAAGTTCGATGAGATTGTCGACTTCTCTGGCGTCGAGCAGTTCATCGACCAGCCGGTCAAGAACTATTCATCGGGGATGTACGTTCGACTCGGTTTCGCCATTGCCATCAACGTCAACCCAGACATCTTGGTGGTCGACGAGGTTCTTGCGGTGGGGGATGCCGAGTTCCAGGCCAAGTGCAAGGTGAAGTTCGAGGACTACCGGATGGCGGGCAAGACGGTAATTCTCGTCAGCCACGATCTGCACTCGGTTCGAACGATGTGCGACCAAGCCGCCTGGCTCAGCCACGGCAAGCTCATTGAGGTTGGCGTGGCCCACTCGGTTGTCGCGGCTTACCGCAAATCGCTGCCGAGTCCAGCGGTCGGCGACTAGACGGATGTCAACCCCAGCCGCAGGCCCACGAGTCTCGGTCGCCCTCTGTACCCACGACGGGGCGCCGTTCATCGGGGTGCAGCTGCACAGCATCCTGACCCAGTCTCGGCCGCCCGATGAGGTCGTCATCTCTGATGATGACTCCCGTGACGGGACCGAGGCGGTCATTCGTACCGCGCTCGAGTCGTTTTGGCGCGACAACCCGGACGCGACTGTCGAGGTGCTTTTGCTCCGCAACTCCCCGGCCCTTGGAGTTGTCAAGAACTTCGAGGCGACCATTTCGGCGTGCACCGGGGACCTCATCGTGCTCAGCGACCAAGACGATGTATGGAGACCGGATCGAATCGAGCGCGCACTCGCAGAGTTCGCGGCGGATCCGAAGCTCCTGCTCGTCAACTCGGACGCGGAACTCGTCGACGAGCACGCGGTTCGGCTGGGGTCGACGCTCTTCCGGGCTCTGGAAGTCAGTGCCAAGGAGCTTCGCGACATTCGCGAGGACCGGGCCTACGAGCAGCTCTTGAAGAGGAACATCGTCACCGGGGCGACCGCGATGTTTCGGCGCGAGTTGCTCTCAGCGGCGCTACCCTTCCCCTACCCGTGGGTGCATGACGAGTGGCTGGCGATTATTGCCGCGGCCATCGGGCGGGTTCGCTGCATCGAGGACCAATTGATCGAATACCGCCAGCACTCGACAAACGTTATCGGCGCTCGCAGACCGACCCTGCTCGACAAGATCTCTCGTCTGCGGTATTCAAGAGCCCAACGGAACGAGCGGCTTCTGAAGCAGGCGGAGTCCCTTGTAGAGCGCCTCAGCTCGATCCCCGAGCTTCCCCGACCCCTTCTTGAACTCGCGCTGCTCAAGAGGGATCACGAAGCCATGCGATCATCCCTTCCTGCGTCCCGCGTCCAGAGGCTGCGCTCGGTGCTCGCCGCAGTGCGCAGCGGATCGTACCGTCGGTTCAGCCGCGGGCGTCGAGACGTGCTGCGAGATCTAATCCAACCCGCTTGATACCGTGCCTCGGTTAGGATCGGAGCCGTGCTGATTCGCGAGTTGTCCGTTCCCGATTCGTACGAGGTGACTCCAGTGATCCACGCCGACAGTCGCGGTGCGTTCTTGGAGTGGTACAGGTTCGACAGACTCGCCGAAGTGACCGGTCATCCGATCGTGCTCCGACAGGCCAACACCTCGATCTCGCATCGCGGCGTGGTCCGGGGCATCCACTTCGCGGACTTCCCGCTCGGTCAGGCCAAGTACGTCACCGTAACCCACGGAGCGGTAATCGATTACGTCGTGGACGTCAGGGTCGGGTCGCCGACGTTCGGTCAGTGGGACTCGGTGCGACTCGACGCGGTAGACCGCAAAGCGGTTTACCTCTCCGAGGGCCTTGGGCACGCCTTTGTTTCCTTGACCCACGACACGGTCGTGTCCTACCTCGTGACCGACACCTACAATCCCAGCTCTGAACACGCGATCAGCCCACTCGACGCGACGATTTCACTGTCGTTCCCTACAGATGCAGGTCAACCACTGGTTTCGCCGACGGATCTTGCGGCACCAACACTGATGGAGGCACTCAAGCTTGGACTTCTTCCAACTTGGGCGGCGGCTCGTTCGTATTATGCTGAGCTCACCGAGGCGGCCAGCTGATGCGCGGCATTGTTCTCGCCGGTGGGTCGGGAACTAGGCTATGGCCAATCACCAAGGGCATCTCCAAGCAGCTCATGCCCATCTACGACAAGCCGATGATCTACTACCCGTTGTCCACTCTCATGAGCGCGGGCATCCGCGAGATCCTGATCATCACGACCCCGGATGATCAGGAGGCGTTTCAGCGTCTGCTCGGTGATGGCAGTGAGTTGGGCATCTCGCTCGAGTACGCTGCGCAGCCGTCGCCCGGCGGCCTCGCCCAGGCGTTTCTTATTGGCGAGGCGTTTATCGGTGACGAGAAGGTCGCGCTCGTACTCGGTGACAACATCTTCCACGGCGTGGGATTGGGCTCGAACCTCCGCAATCACGTCGACGTGGAGGGTGCCCTGATCTTCGCGTATCACGTCAGCAATCCGCGCGCATACGGCGTCGTCGAGTTCGACTCCGCGCGCACCGCCGTCTCGATCGAGGAGAAGCCGGAGCATCCCAAGAGCAACTACGCGGTGCCGGGCCTGTACTTTTACGACAACTCGGTTGTGGCAATTGCAAGGTCGATCAGGCCGAGTTCGCGCGGCGAACTTGAGATCTCGACAGTAAACGAGCACTACCTCGATCGGGGCGCACTGCGCGTTGAGATCCTGGACCGCGGCACCGCGTGGCTCGACACTGGAACGTTCGAATCGATGGTGCAGGCCAGCGAATTCGTGCGAGTCATCGAGGCGCGCCAAGGTTACAAGATCGGCTGTATCGAAGAGATTGCCTGGCGGGCGGGATGGATCGATGACCTCCAACTTGAGTCGCTCGCGGACCCGCTCCAGAAGAGTGGCTATGGTGCATACCTCTCCGGGCTCTTGGCCGACAGGTCATGACGCGCGTCCTCATCATCACCGGCGACGCCATCGGCCTACGCATGGCCGGACCGGCGATCCGCGCTTGGAATATGGCCATCATTCTCGCCCGAGAGAACGAAGTCGTCCTGATGACGACGACGAGCCTCGAACAGGTTGATGCGCCGTTTCGGCTGGCGCGTGCTCGCCCTGGCGAGGACGCGGCGTTCGGCCAGTACGAGGAGTGGGCCGAGGTAATCGTGTTCCAAGGCTACGCGATGAGCCAATTTAGTGCGCTGCGCAACACGAATACGATCATCGTGGCAGACATCTACGACCCAATGCACCTCGAGATGCTCGAGCAGGGGCGTGAGCTCGCTCGCGCGACTTGGGAACTGCAGGTTCGCACGGCGACGGACGTGCTCAACGACCAGTTGGCGCACGCCGACTTTTTCCTTTGCGCCTCCGAACGGCAGCGGATGTTCTACCTCGGTCAGCTGGCAACTCTTGGTCGCGTGAGTCCGGCGACATATGACCACGATCCCCACCTGTCCCAGCTGATTGCGGTCGCGCCGTTTGGCCTTAGTGCGACCCCAGCCGTGCACGAGAGTCAGGTAGTCAAGGGCGTCCGCCCCGGGATCTCTGCCACCGACAAACTCCTCATCTGGGGCGGGGGACTCTACAGCTGGTTCGATCCCCTTACCCTCATCGAGGCAGTTGCCCAGTTGTCGAAACGACGATCTGATCTCAGGTTGCTGTTCCTAGGCACACGGCATCCCGGCGTGGGCGAGATGGGTATCGTGCGCAAATCATTCGACCTCGCCCACGACCTCGGTGCTCTCGACACCTCGGTCTACTTCAACGAGTCCTGGGTACAGTACTCGGAGCGCCAGAACTGGCTGCTTGAGGCCGATGCCGGTGTGAGCACGCACATGTCGCACATCGAAACGACCTTCGCGTTCCGGACCCGTATCCTTGACTACCTCTGGGCCGGCCTCCCGATGGTCGTCACCGAGGGCGACAGCTTTGCGGCCCTTGTCACGGATGAGGGTCTTGGCGTCGTCGTGCCGGCGAACGATGTCGCGGCGCTTGAGGCGGCCATCGAGCGTGTGCTCTATGACGAGGAGTTCGCGGCCGCTGCACGACAGAACGTGCAGCGCGTGCGTGAGGAGTTCGTGTGGGAACGGGTTCTCGCTCCACTGGTGGAGTTCGTACGTTCTCCTCGCCGCGCGGCCGACCAATTGAACGGCAGGGTCGACCGCGAACTCAGGGCGAAGCGTCTGAAGCGTTACGGTTTGGGCCACAACGTACGGATGTTCTGGCGTTACCTGAGGGCCGAGGGAGTCGGGCGGACGTTGAGGCGGGTGACGTCGAGACTGAACCGCTCCCGGTAGGCTCAAAGGCTATGAGGCTTCTTGTCGCTGTCCCGGCCCTGAACGAGGCAGCGGTGATCGGTCAGGTACTTCAGGCGCTTTCGGCAGTGCATCCGCTGGGTGATGTGCTGATCGTGGATGACGGGTCTCGCGACGCGACCGCGTTCATCTCGCGCGCCGTCGGTGCCCGGGTCGTCTCGCACGCGATCAACCTCGGAGTCGGTGCCGCGATGGGCACAGCATTCAAGTACGCGGTGCGCAACGGATACGACACGGTCGTGCAGTTCGACGGCGACGGTCAACATCGGGCCGAGCACATTGCCGAACTCGTGGCGGCGCTCGCCGACGCCGACATCGTTATCGGAAGCCGCTATGCGTCGGGTGGCACGTTCAAATCGTCCGCGGCAAGGCGGGGCGTGCAGCGCCTCATCGCTTGGGTGGTCTCGGCCTACGCGCGCACCAAACTCACCGACGCAACGAGCGGCTTCCGGATCTCCGGACCGCGGGCGCTGGAGGTCTTTGCTGAGCACTATCCGGTGGAATGGCTCGGCGACACCGTCGAGTCCATCGTGCTTGCAACTCGTCAGAACCTCACTGTGCACGAGATTCCCGTCGGCATGAATGAGCGCGCGGGTGGCGTGCCCTCGCAGTCGGTCTTCCGAGCGACGCTCCACACGGTTCGCATCCTATTCATCCTTGTGCTCGCGAGCATCCGGAGCGTGCCACCGCAGTTGCGCAAGATACGCGCTGCCAAGGCGGTCGCGGCATGACCCCGCAGGTGCTCGCGATCATCATGGCGGTCGTGCTTCTGATCGCCGTGGTGCTTCTGCTGCGGTCGTACGTCTTGCCGGAGAAGTACGCCGTGCTCTGGCTCGGCGCCTCAATTGTGGCAATCATCCTGTCTGCGTGGCCGGGATTGCTCCAGGCTGCGAGCAACTTCTTTGGAATCGCTCAGCCGATCAACCTGCTCTTCGTCGGCGCATTCTTTGTCGTCTTCCTATTACTGATGCAGATCAGCCTCGAGCTTGCCCGCACCCGGGACGAGCTTCGCAGGGCCGTGCAGCGCCTCGCGCTCGACATCGAGAAGACCGAGCGGAATGACAACGACTGAGCTGGGGAAGACGGGCCGCCCCATGGGCGTCGCGTCCCGGTTTCGCTGGATTTACCTTGCTCCAGCACTCGCCATTCTTGCCCTCAGTTCGTGGGCATTCGCCTCTCCGATTGGGGCCTCGCCGGATGACGACTACCACCTCGCCAGCATCTGGTGCGCCAATGAGGCGCGCACAGACCTGTGCGCCCCGGATCCCGTCAACGGTGAAGGGTGGCGGTTGGTTCTGCCCGGGATCACGATGGCGCCGTGCTTCGTCGCCGACCCGACGGCGAGCGGTGGGTGTCAGGAATGGTCAAGCGAGCCGGCTCCAACCGTGGCGGCAGATCATGGCAACTGGATTGGAGCGTACCCGCCGGTCTTCTACGCAGCAATGAACGTGTTCGCATCGACCGACATCCAGACCTCGGCGATCATCATGCGACTCTTCAACGTTGCGCTGCTCGTCGCGTTCGTGACGGCTCTCGCGTTCCTCCTTCCTGCACAGCTCAAAGTGCCACTGATCGCGGGCTGGCTGATCACAATAGTCCCGCTTGGCGCCTATCTCATCGCTTCGAACAACCCGGGCTCGTGGGCGGTAATCGGAGTTGGTGCATCCTGGCTCGCGGCGCTTGGCTGGTTCCGCACCACTGGTCGACGATCTTGGGCACTGGGGGCACTCACCTTTCTGGCGGTGCTTATCGCGGCCGGGTCGCGGACTGATGCTGCCGTGTACTCGATCATCGCGCTGGGGATCGCGTCGTTCCTCGCCTTCGAGCGAACCCGCACCTTCGGCCTCAAACTGCTGTTGCCAGCGGGCCTCGTTGTCATGGCAGCCCTCTTCTTCCGCACATCGGGCTACGCCGCCGTCGCGACAGGTGGCCTGACCGGGGGTATCGAAGACCCCGCGTCTCGCGATCCGGGCGCGATACTCGCCTTCAATCTCATTTCGATCCCGCAGCTCTGGACGGGGGTCTTCGGCTCGTGGGGGCTCGGCTGGCGCATGGAGGTGTGGCCCGGCTTTTGGATGGTCGAGTTCGCCGCCCTCGTCGTGTTCATCGGTCTCGCCTCGTTGGGCATCCGCGATATGCACGCCAGAAAAGCAATCATGACGATGGCCCTCGTCGCCACGCTCTTCATCCTTCCGCTCTACATCCTCACCGTCGGGCTGAGCGTCGTGAGCGAGAACGTGCAGCCGCGTTACCTCGTACCACTGGTCGTCGTGCTCGGTGGACTTCTGCTGCTCACCCGCACAGGCGCGGAACCCATGCGTCCCGGGCCATGGCACGTGATCCCTGCGATGGTTCTGCTCTCGGGCGCGAACTTGATAGCTCTGTACACAAATCTGCGTCGCTACATCACCGGTTTCGACGTCGAACGGTTCAGCCTTGAGGCAGGCTCCGAGTGGTGGTGGACCGGCTTCCCGATCGGTCCAACCGTGCTGTGGCTCATCGGTTCTGCTGCCTTCGCAGCGCTCGTTGTAGTGCTCGGTACCGCGTGGCTGCGCGATGGTCGAAGGCAAGCGGTATCGGTGTGACCCGCGCGCGAACTATCCTTCGACGATTACGCTGGATCCACCTCGCTCCCGTGCTTGCCTTCGTCGCCCTCTCGGCCTGGGCGTTCGCGTCGCCGATCGGCGCGGGACCCGATGACGACTACCACCTCATCAGCACGTGGTGCGCTATTGGTGGTGGCCCAGAGTGTCAGCCCGGCACCGAGCCCGGAACCCGCAGCATGGATGCCGGATTCCGCGACATCATCTGCTTCGCAGGAAAGCAGAACGTGAGCGCCGCATGTCAATCGGGCACGCTCGACGCCGAGGGTCGCTTCGAGACAGATCGCGGCAACTTTGCGGGCGAGTATCCGCCGGTCTACTACGCAGTGATGCATGTGTTCGCGGGCTCCGACATTCAGGTCAGCGCGCTTACGATGCGCCTCGTCAACGCGGCGATTTTTGTTTCGCTCACGACCGCGCTGTTCGCCCTTCTGCCCGTGGCACGGCGGAGCACCCTGTTCTGGGGCTGGCTGGTCGCCGTGATTCCGCTCGGGATGTTCCTTATCCCTTCGAACAATCCAAGCGGCTGGGCGATCATCGGCGTCGGGACGGCCTTTCTCGCGCTGCTCGGGTGGTTCGAGTCGGAAGGACGCCGACGCTGGGCGCTCGGAGCGCTCTATTTGATTGGCGTCATGATGGCCGCGGGTGCTCGCGGTGATGCCGGGGTATACGTCGTAGGGGCAAGCGTGACGGCATCCATCATCACGTCGGCGCGCACCCGGGAATGGATGCTGCGAGCGATTCTTCCCCTCGCGGGTATCGTCATCGCGGTGATCTTCGTCGCGACCGCCGGCCAGTCTGGCGTCGGGGCTATTGGCTTCAGTGGCGGAGGAGCGTCGAATCCGGATGCCGGCGGCAGCACCCTGACCTCGCCGGATGCCTCGCTCACCGGCTTCGCGCTGGCGGCGTACAACCTCTTGATGCTGCCGTACCTCTGGACCGGGGTGTGGGGCACGTGGGCGCTCGGGTGGTTCGACACCGGTCTGCCGGCGATCGTTCCGTGGGCTGCGGTCGCCGCGTTTATAGTGGTCGCATTCGCCGGTCTCGGCCGGCTCGATTGGCGTAAGGCGATCAGTGTCAGCGGCGTACTGGTGGTGCTCGTCGTGCTACCCGTCTACGTGCTCACCGTCGGCGGCATGCGGGTCGGTGAGGCCCTTCAGCCCCGATATCTGCTCCCGCTCATTCTGCTGCTGTCGTTGCTGCTCGCGACCATGCCCCGTGGTTCCGAGCTGCGGTTCACGCGGATCCAGACGTTCACCGTGCTCGGCGCGCTCGCGCTAGCGAACCTCGTGTCACTTCAGGTGAACATCCGGCGCTACATCACTGGTGCAGACCAACAGGGGCTCAACCTCGACGCGGGTGCAGAATGGTGGTGGAGCGCATTCCCGGTCGGGCCGAGCGCGATGTGGGTGATCGGTGCCATCGCCTACGTGGGTCTGCTAGCGGTCCTGTGGCCGCAATTGCGGCGCAAGCCATCAGCTCTGATCTAGTTCTTTGTAGAGCCGCGATGCCTGATTGATCGCCTG
>Ga0335394_10008560_pt1 | contig 11545 bp, 10 predicted proteins | sample MAT03_FD_205741 | JGI IMG/M metagenome (GOLD analysis project Ga0335394, IMG submission 205741) | Freshwater microbial communities from Lake Fryxell liftoff mats and glacier meltwater in Antarctica - MAT-03 (spades assembly) (version 2) ... | reverse complement strand
GCGAAGCACAGTTTACCCTCCCGACAATGAGTGCCTCGGTCGCATTTCCTCGAATAGTCCCTCGGACCTATCCACACATGTTGATTCTCACGGACCTTGTTTTTCATCGAGATCCGCGCGATTGGAGCAGTGCGACTGTCTTGCTGACCCTACAAGAAACTTCGGCCATGGCCGATAATACAGATATGGGGGTGGTCCATGGTGCGCGTTGATCTTGTACTTGCAGTCATTGCCTTTCTCTCGATTGCAATTCCTGGGCTTCCTGGGCAGGAGGTCGGGGGTGCATCTAGGTTTCGGATCACGGATGCCCCCCATGATCTTGTTGACGCGTTCTTGATGGGGTTTCTGCCGATAGGGCTGCAGGGTGCAGCGGAGCTGCCACCCCAACCAAATCCTACAGCTAATGCACCTCGAATATATGCCACTCTTCGCGAGGCTCGAGACCTTGAGGCCAACGACAGATTGCGAATCGTGCAGTCATGCAGTGCTGCTGCTGCAGCGCTGGAGGCGCTGTTTATCGACAATGGCAAAGTACGTGCCTATCCGAATCCGGCCTATTCTTCAGTTTCTGTATGGCCGGCTGGGTGGACGTCATGTATGGACCATGGGGCAATGGCTTTAGCCAATTACGCCATGTTCGAGAATTCAGGCGATTCACGATGGCGTGAAAGGGCACTTGAGCAGTTGGTCGTCATGACGACCCCATATGAGCAAGGTGGCTATATGGCCCTGGCTGATGGTCCTGGCGAATGGTCGGATTCTGCCGACAGTCATCCTGCGTGGCTCATGGAGTACCGGTCCGATGGCACTCTCCCATCTCAGGAAATCAATGTTCTCAACGGCTGGTTATGGGGCCTGCATGCTCTTGCCCTCATACTGCGCGCAGAAGCCGAAATGCCGGACCACAAGGAGGTTCGCAACCTGCTTCTCTCGAGGCAGGCTGCGCTTGTCGCTGGTTATCGTGTGCTGGCTCGGCGCTTCCATTACCCTGACGACTCGTGGTGCTATTATGCAATCGGCAAGAATATAGAAAATCAAACGCACTACTGTCTTTTCGAGGCGACCCAGCTTGTGGCCCTGAATGAGCTATTCCCCAATGATGTGTTCGGCTCGGAGCTTGCGTTTCGCCGTCATCTTCTCGCTGAAACCTTGCCGATTTATGTCGATCCGCTGACTGGCCAAATCTCGATCGTGCGGGCGGCAGCGCCTCATCCATACAACATTGATTGCTATCGATCGATTGTCGCTCCGGTCGCTGAGATGAGAGGTGGCGGGTCGAAGGCGCAGATGATTTCCGGTGGAGACGGCAGTGAGCCCTGGGCATTTGGTCGGGACAGAACATTTTCGATGTGGGCGGATAAAATGACAATTCAAAATGGGGAGTTGGCTCTGTTTGCGCAACCGTCCTGTGGACCAAGCATTTTTGTCCACTCTTCCACGCCAGTGTCTATTTCGGGGGTAATGCCTGCAGAGCCACTGAAGCTTGACCTCAAGGCCCTATTTGACACAAGGGTAGACGCGCTCAACTGGCACGTCGATCCCGCAATCGTTTCGGACCCTGCTTCACCGGATGCGTACATAAATACCCAGGGCCGGCTCATTTTTTCGTTCGATCCCATTCGGGTTAATCCGACCGATTTTTATTGTATTGCTCTCTCGTCGAATGGTTCGATTCCGATTGGAATCGATCTGAACGGAAAAGACTTGAAAGAGGGGACCGCAGTTTCAATGTTTAGATATTATCCAGGAGTAAGGCCCGGCATTGTCCTCATTGCTGTCTCTCCAATCGGTTTTGTTAGCTACCGTCCAAGGGTGGAATTGAGTTCGATTACTTTGTATTTCTATACGCATGCATCTAGCGCAAAGTTAGACGGCAAGGTGCTTGGCGCATGGGTTGCGAGTTCGCCATGGGCATTCCATCAATTGCGAAATAGGCTAGGCGAAGGCGAGGCGCTGCCATGAAAAGCTCTCAAGGCATTGTGGAGCATGCTATTTGCGTGCGCTGTGTTATGGATACAAGTGATCCGGCAATTACCTTCGATTCCGCCGGGGTCTGTTGTTATTGTCGCAAGTGGGAGCACGAGGAGCGGCTGACTTGGCATCCAAATGCTGAGGGGGAACGGATCTGGCAGGGCTGGGTTCAACAGATGAAGGCGGAGGGCAAAGGAAAGGAATACGATTGCATCATCGGGATCAGCGGTGGCGCTGACAGTGCTTATCTGGCATGGAAATTGCGCGACAGTGGCCTCCGGATGCTTGCGGTCCATGTTGACGGGGGCTGGAATAGTGAGATTTCGGTAGCCAACATTGAAATGTTATGCAAATCTCTGCAGCTTGATTTATTCACCTACGTGGTGGATTGGGACGAAATGCGGGATCTCCAACTCGCGTTCTTTAGATCTGGGGTTGCCAATCAGGACGTGCCGCAAGACCACGCTTTTTTTTCCCAGCTCTACAGGCAGGCGAATCGGCTGCGGATCCGATATTTTCTCAGCGGCGGCAATCTTGCCACTGAATGTATCCTGCCACGGGCGTGGGGCTATAATGCCATGGATCGACGGCACCTGCGTGGAATCCACCGGCGCTTTGGCACGCGGCCCTTGCGCACATTTCCAACCATCGGATTTCTGTCGCTGTATGTAACGAATCCCTTTATTCGCCGATTCAGGGTGCTTCGTCCGCTCAATTGGATGAAGTATATCAAGAAGGAGGCAAAGCTTGAGTTGAGCGTAGGTTTGGGATGGAAGGACTATGGCGACAAGCACCACGAATCCAGATTCACCAAGTTCTTTCAGAGTTGGTACCTGCCCGTCAAGTTCGGCTTCGACAAGCGCAAGGCCCATCTTTCCAGTATGATCAATTCCGAACAGATCACCCGCGAAGAGGCCTTGGCCGAATTGTCAAAGGCGCCCTTTGACGCGACGACCCTGAACGAGGACAAGCGCTTCCTGGCTAAGAAGCTCGGCATCAGCCTGGACGAGTTCGAGCGCATCCTTGCTCAACCTGTGCGCACATGGCAGGACTACCCCTCCAACGCGGCCCTTTTCGCCTGTAAGGACCGGGCGATGCGCTGGCTCCGGAGCCGCAAGTAATGCGGGTGATTCACCTGACCTCGGTGCATCTCTGGGATGATACCCGCATTTTCCTGAAGATGTGTCGCGCTGTGGCCATGGCGGGGCATGAGGTCCACCTCGTCGCGCCTCGGGCTGATCGGCCGGCCGGCACCAGCGAAGCGATGGATGGCGTGCGGATCCACGCCATCGCGCCAGTCCGCAGTCGCCGGGACCGCATGTTTCGCGCCGCCGGTGAGGCCTTGAGCACGGGGTTGGCCCTCAATGGGGATTTGTACCACTTTCACGATCCGGAGTTCCTCAGGATCGCGCCGCAGGCACAGCTCCGCTCCGGAAAGCCGTTTATCTACGATGTCCACGAGGACTATCGCGAGGGTACCCTGGAGAAGGCTTGGATCCCCCGGCCTCTACGGCGGCCCCTGGCGTGGTGGAGCGCTCGCACCGAGGACCGGAAGGCGCCTCGTCTTGCGGGCGTTGTCTGCGCCACGCCCCACATCGCTCGCCATTTCACCGGGCATCCGGGATTGGCGGTGGTCCAGAACTTCCCTTGGCGCGAGGAGCTGGCCCCACTGCCACGCCAAGCCGGCGGAAGCCGCAGTCGTTTCGCCTATGTCGGTGGGGTTTCCCGCCTGCGCGGCGCCCACGAAATGGTGGCGGCCATGTCTCGGGCGCCGGAAGGGGCCGAGTTGGTAATTGCTGGAGCCTGGGAGGACCAGTCCCTGCGGGACGCATGCGCCGACGATCCGGGCTGGCAGCGCTGCGTCGCAGCGAACGTCCTGGACCGCAGGGCGGTCCAGGAGCTGCTCTCCGGTGCCGCAGCCGGTCTGGTCTGTTTCCTTCCCGCACGCAACCATTGCCAGGCCCAGCCCAACAAGCTCTTTGAATACATGTCTGCCGGTATCCCGGTGATCGCCTCTGACTTCCCGCTGTGGCGCAAGATCGTCACCGACACCGGGTGCGGCCTGCTGGTGGATCCTTCGTCGCCTGAGGCGATTGCCGAGGCCATGCGCAGGATTATTGCGGATCCCGTCGCCGCCCAGGCCATGGGCGAGCGCGGCCGTCAGGCGGTTCTCGGCCATTTTTCATGGGAAAGTGAGTTCCCAATCTTGCTGCGTCTTTACGAGCGCCTCGTCAGAGCGCCATGATTCTCGCAGCAGTCTGGCCGGTCATCATCGGCGAGCTTCTGCCGACCGACGGCCCGGAGGTTCGCCTGCGGCGCCTCGGAATGGTAGCCCGTCATCTTGCCGCTGAGCGGTCGAGAGGTGCTGTGGTGGACCTCCGACTTCGATTATCGTTGCAAGATCCACCGCACCGGATCAGATTCTCAGATCGAGCTATCTCCACATCTCCACATGCAGCTCCTCCACGGGTGCAGCTACCGGCGCCATGTCTCCTTTGCCCGTTTCCGCGACCACTGTCAGCACGCCGAGGTCTTCCGCGGGATCACCCCGACCCTGCCGCGGCCGTCGGCGATCGTGGCCGGTTATCCTTCCATCGTACTAACCGAACGTCATTAAGTCTGCTGGCGCCTAATCACCCAGGGGTGTTCGCCTCCCCCGGCCCGGATTGAGGCGCCCCGCACCCGCGCGTTGCTCCGCCTTGCCACTTCGTATAACAATAAGCCGTACGCCATGACCCCCACAAAAACTCTGCGAACGCCCAGATTTCTTTTATGCGGCAATATATTTTTTCGTGGCCATTGAGTTATGGCATTTTATATTGTGCGTCGACGTAAATGAGAAATTGCCCACCCTCACCACTTAAGGAGTCACCATGTATAAGTTCGGATTAATTGGATGTGGAAGGATTGGCAAGCGACATGCCGAAATTCTGTCTTCTGGGCAGGTCGAAGGGGCGGTTTTGTCCGCAGTTTGCGATATCGATCCAACTCGCGCAGAGGCCTTCGGCCATAAATACAGGGTGCCCGCTCATCATACGATTGAGGCGATGCTGGCTGACCCTTCGGTTGATGTTGTGTCAATCGCTACACCTAGCGGCCTACATGCAGATCATGCGACCGCAGCGGCGGTGGCGGGACGGCATGTGGTTGTCGAAAAGCCGATGGCATTGCGCCTGCAAGATGCTGATCGGATGATCGCGGCGTGCGACAAGGCCGGGGTCAAGTTGTTTGTTGTGAAGCAAAATCGCTTTAACCTTCCGGTGATCAAATTGCGAGAAGCGATTACGGCGGGTAGATTTGGTCGCTTGGTGCTGGGAACCATCCGCGTGCGTTGGTGTCGAGATCAAACGTACTATGACGGTGATGCGTGGCGCGGAACCTGGGCACAGGATGGTGGCGTACTTGCCAACCAAGCGAGTCATCACGTCGATTTACTGGAGTGGATGATGGGTGAAGTCGATAGCGTCTTTGCCAGGGGCATCACCGCTCTCGTTGATGTAGAGACCGAAGACACCGCAGTCGCTACAATAAAGTTCCGTAACGGAGCTTTGGGCGTAATAGAGGCGACAACCGCTGCGCGTCCAAAGGACATGGAGGGCAGCATCAGTATACTTGGCGCGCTTGGCGCAGTTGAGATCGCAGGATTCGCGGTTAACTCCTTGCGGACTTGGCAATTCTCGGAGCCCATGCCGGGCGACGATGATGTGAAGCAAAAATATTCCGTTAATCCGCCTAGTGTATACGGATTCGGCCATGTGGCTTATTATGCCCACGTTGTCGAATGCCTGCAGCAACGTGTTGCGGCGCTCGTCGATGGTTTGGAGGGTCGGAAAAGCCTGGAATTAATATCTGCGCTATACGAATCAATGGAGACGGAACGCGAGGTGCGTCTGCGCTTCTCGCCCCAGCACTGCAGGCTTGGCAATGGCTGAGGAACTTATATTTCCTGCGGTTTCAGTGCCTCAGCTTCGTGCTGTTGGGATACGTGATGTTGTATTCGGCACGGGGGTGACGGTTGTTTCACCGTCGAATCTCTACGATTGCCATATTGGAGACGGTGTATTTATCGGTCCATTTGTCGAGGTTCAGCGTGGTGTTTGCATCGGTGCGCGAACACGGGTCCAGTCGCATTCGTTTGTGTGTGAATTGGTTACAATTGGCGATGATTGTTTTATTGGTCATGGCGTCATGTTCATCAATGATTTATTTTCTAAGGGTGGACCTGCTGGGGGCGACCGTTCGCTCTGGAAATCCACAAAGATAGGTAATCGTGTGAGCATAGGCTCAAATGCTACGATTATGCCTGTTTCCATTTGCGACGGAGTCGTCATTGGGGCGGGATCGGTTGTAACTAGGGATATTGCCAGGGCAGGTGTCTATGCTGGGAATCCCGCGCGCATTCTTCGTCCACTCTGAAGGAAATAAAATGAAAGTACCTTTTGTCGACCTTGGCGCACAGTACGCCGCTATCAAGGCGGAAATAGACAACGCAATATTTGGGGTGATTGCGGAGTGCAGCTTTATCCGAGGTCCCCATGTTGATGACTTCGAGTCATCTTTTGCTGGTTTGATTGGTAGCCCTCGTTGCATTTCAACGGCCAACGGGACCGATTCACTGTACATAGCCATGCGTGCGCTGGGCGTCAAGCCGGGCGATGAGGTCATCACCACGGCTCACTCTTGGATATCGACCAGCGAAACCATATCTCAGGCCGGCGGGAAGGTGATCTTCTGTGATACCGATGTTGAGACATTCACTCTGGACCCTGACATGCTAGAGTCCTTGATCAGCCCGCGAACAGTGGGGATCATCCCGGTGCATTTATATGGTCATCCTGCAAATATGCCGCGCATCATGTCAATGGCTGAACGTGGTGGGCTGTGGGTGATCGAAGACTGCGCGCAGTCGCACTTGGCAACAATCGAAGGGCGTTGCACTGGGACGATCGGGAACTTTGGAAGTTTTTCATTTTATCCTGGGAAAAACCTGGGGGCATATGGGGACGCCGGCTGCTTGGTGACTGCTGATGCCAAACTCGCCGAGTGGTGTACATTGTTTGCTCGGCATGGTGGTAAGGGCGATCATGTAATTGAGGGCATTAATAGCCGCCTGGATGGGATGCAGGCAGCAATTCTCAATGCAAAATTGCCGCACCTTCGCTCGTGGACGGCGAAAAGACAGGAAATTGCTTCGCGATACAGCGTTGCCTTGCGTGGTTTAGGCGACATTCGCGTGCCTACTGTCGCAAATGGTTGTATGCACGCCTACCATTTGTATGTCGTACGCACTCAGCGGCGTGATGAATTACGCGCTTTCCTTAAGCATCGCGGGATTGACACAATCGTGAATTATCCCAAGGCGCTGCCATTCTATCCTGCATATTCGCATTTAAGACACAGTCCTGGCGACTTTCCAAATGCCTACGCAAATCAGTCGGTCATCCTTTCGCTGCCGATGTTTCCGGAGTTGACCATGGAACAGCAGGAATATATCATTGACTCCATGCGTGCGTTCTTTGGGTGCTGAATTCCATATGGGCCAGGTGGAGCACCGGATGAATATTTGGCTAATCACCACGGGCGAGGCGCTACCGATAGATGGCGTTGAGACCCGGTTGTGGCGCACTGGGTCATTGGCCCAGGCACTTGTTGATATGGGCCATCGAGTCACATGGTGGACCAGTGACTTCATTCACGCGATGAAGCGACCGCGATTTGGAGTCCATACGACGGTAGAGTGTGCACCAGGGTATAAAATTCAATTATTGGCTAGTTGCGGATACACAGGGCATATATCCCTCCGCCGCATTAAAGATCATCGGCAGGTAGCGTGCGCCTTTCTTGAGCGGGCGGCCCATGAGGAGTCACCGGACGTCATTGTTTGCGCATTTCCAACAATAGAGCTTGCAGATGCCTGCCGTCGCTTTGCTGCTCAACGCAGTGTTCCGCTTGCGTTTGATATCAGGGACTTGTGGCCAGATATCTTTCCTGAGGTGGCGCCGTGGCTACTGAGGCCGGTGGTCCGTGCGGTTCTTGCCCCCTATGATCACTTGGCGCGTCGCGCCCTGCGTTCCGCAGACGCAATTATTGGCATAACCGAACCGATACTCGAATGGGGATTGGCCAAGGCTGGACGAAACCGCCGGGATATTGATGCGGTTTTTCCGCTGACCTATTCTGCGCCGTCAATGTCCTCAGGTTCAGGCGGTGTGCTTCCTGCTGGTATTGATGGCGGTCCCTCCCGTCCTTTTACGATATGTATGTTCGCGACTTTTGGTAGACATTTTGATATGCAAACGGTTATATCTGCCGCCAGGATTCTTGCTGAGCAAAGGATTCCGGTGCAATTTGCCATGTGTGGTTCGGGCGATCTTTTGGATTCATTGCGGCGCATGGCTGCAGATTTGCCGTCGGTTGTCTTTCCTGGGTGGCTGAATGGGGGGCAGATGTCCGCCGTCATGGCCGTATCGCACATGGGGATCGCCCCGTATCTGCCACGTTTCGATTTTGTGCGGAGCATTCCGAACAAACCCATCGAGTACATGTCTGCTGGCCTCCCAATCCTGACCTCGCTTGAGGGCTTGCTCATGGATATTGTGCGACGTGAGAACATCGGCTATGGCTATCGCGCTGGTGGCGCGATGGCCCTTGTCGACGTCGTGAAGTCGGCAATGAATGACCTGCCGGGACTTGCCGCTATGGGCCTGCGAGCAAAGGAGCTATTTGACCGCCAGTTTCGATCGGACATCGTCCTTGCTGGCTATTGTCGGTTTATTCACGAGCTAGTGAATCACCATCAGAAGAGCGGGGCCGCGAAACAGCGGGAAATGGTCGGATCATGATCTTCTGCAGACTTTCCCGTCCTGGAAAAGTGTCATCAATATCTGAAGGCAGCACGGCTGCGCATCTCCTAATTCCAGCAACCCCTCAAGTGGCCGTACTTGATGTGCTACCTGAAAATGTTGAAGTATGCGCTGTGCGCGGCGTCGTACTTGCGGTTGCTTGCGGATGGACGGCCAGTGCGTGCCCGTTCGACGGTGCTGGCCACAGGCCCATGGACCTGCCTCCTGGCTGGCCTACGGCCGGAGCAGCTAGTGCGGTTCACCAAGGGCGTCCACATTGAGGTGCCGACGTTGGGCTTCGCTACGCCGTTCAGCCCGGACAACATAGCCTTGTTGTTCACTGCGCCGCAAGATGGCCGCGTGTTCTTCGCGAATCCGTGGAAGGGGCGGACCCTGGTGGGAACAACCGACACCTTTTGGGAGGGCGATCCGGACGAGGCCCGTGCAGGTGAGGAAGACATAGTCTATCTTCTGCGTGCATTGAATGCCTGTTGCCCAGGGTTGGCATTTACCCGCATGGACGTCTCCAGGACATGGTACGGCCTTTGTATCCTGGCGAAGGCGACGGGCGGGCCATCTTCACTGTCCCGTGAATGGACTCTTCACCATCCTGAGCCGCAGCTGTGGCTGCCGATCGGAGGCAAACTGACCACCGCCAGGGTCGATGCGGTGCGCATTGTCGATGCCGTGGCGGCAGAAGGGGGGTGGTCGCCGATGATCGTTCCGGAGGTGTTGCACAGTTGTGGCGGGACACTACCTTCCTCGCCCTTCATCCTCTGCTATTCGCTCTCGTCTATACGCCTCAAGGGACGCTGACATGACTGACTATGACATCAACTTGCGCAGGCTGCGCATGATGTGGCGTATCCGCCATGCTGAGGAGGTCATCGCCGGGTGGGTAGAAAGCGGGCTGGCGCGCACCCCCTGCCACCTGTACATCGGCCAGGAGGCGGTGGCGACCGGGATCTGCGGGTCCTTGACGGCCGAGGACCAGGTGTGGGGCAATCACCGCAGCCACGGCCACTATCTCGCCAAGGGTGGGGATCTGACCGGGATGCTGTGCGAGGTCCTTTGCCGGGCCAGCGGCTGCGCGGGCGGTCGGGGCGGTTCGATGCATCTGCTCGGCCGCGAGGTCGGGATCCTGGGCACGGTGCCCATCGTCGGCGCGACCGTGCCCCTGGCGGTGGGTGGCGCTCTCGCCATGCGCATGCAGGGCAAGGGACGGGTCTCGGTGGCATTCTTCGGCGACGGATGCGTCGAGGAAGGCCATGTGGGCGAGTCCATGAACCTGGCGGCGATCTACCGGACGCCCTGCTTGTTCGTGATCGAAAACAATCTCTACAGCAGTCATATGCACATCCGCGAGCGGCGGGTGAAAGACAACATTGCGACCATGGCCGACCTCTACGGCATGCCCGGCGAGGTAGTGGACGGCAATGACATCGCAGCGGTGGCCGTGGCCGGTGCGACGGCGGTTGCCCGGGCCCGGGCTGGCGAAGGCCCGTCCCTGATCGAGGCGCGTACCTTCCGCTGGCGCGGTCATGTAGGCCATCGCATGGACCAGGATGTGGGGGTGTCGCGTCGAGGCGAATTGAGCGAGTGGCTGCCCCGCTGCCCGATCGCCCGTCTGCGGGCCCGCCTGTTGGAAGCAGGCGTGGCGCCCACGCTCCTTGAGCAGCTTGAGGTGGACAGCAAGGCCGAGGTGGCCGCCGCCGCCCAGGTCGCCGAGGCTGCGCCCTTCCCGGATCCGAGCACCCTTACCGACCATGTGTACGCCGGAGGCCAGTCATGAGCGAATCGACCTACGGTGAGGGCATCCACCAGGCCCTGGTGGCATTGTTGGAAGCCGACCCCACGGTCTTCGTCCTGGGCCAGGGACTGTGGAGCCCGTGGTATGTGGGCGGAACCATGACCGACCTCGATAAGCGCTTCGGGCGCGACCGCATCATGGATGCGCCAGTAAGCGAGAACGCCACCACCGGCACCGCGATCGGCGCCGCGATGTCGGGGATGCGGCCGATCGTGGTCCACCCCCGCATGGACTTCATGCTGCTCGCCGCCGACCCCATCATCAACCAGGCCGCCAACTGGAGCCACCTCTTCAGCGCGAAGGTCCCGGTCCCGGTGGTGATCCGGGCGATCATCAACCGCGGCGGCGAGCAGGGGGCCCAGCATAGCCAAGCCCTCCAGGCCATGTACGCCCACGTGCCGGGGATGAAGGTGGTGATGCCGGCCACGGCCCGGGATGCCTACCAGTTACTGGTGGATGCGGTCTATGACGGCAATCCCGTCATGTATATCGACGACCGCTGGTGCTATGGCCAGAAGGGTGAGCTGCCCACCGGCACGGTGCCGGGTCCGATCGGTATGGGGGCGATCCTGCGCCCGGGCAAGGACCTCAGCATCATCGCCTGGTCGGTGATGGTCCAGGAGGCCTTGGCTGCGGCCGAGGTCTTGGCCCGGGAAGGCATTGAGGCCGAGGTCGTCGACCTGCGCGCGATCAAGCCCTGGGACCGGAAGCTGGTCCTGGAGTCGGTGCGCCGCACCGGGCGCGCCCTGGTGGCCGAGGCGAGTTGGGCCACTGCCGGCATGCACGCCGAGGTCGCCGCCGTCATCGCCAGCGAGGCCTTCGACCGGCTGCGGGCTCCGATCCTGCGCGTGACCCTGCCCGACTGCCCGGCGCCGTCGGCCCGGACTCTGGAGGAGCCTTACTATCCCAAGGCTGCCACGGT
>Ga0335394_10008559_pt1 | contig 11547 bp, 12 predicted proteins | sample MAT03_FD_205741 | JGI IMG/M metagenome (GOLD analysis project Ga0335394, IMG submission 205741) | Freshwater microbial communities from Lake Fryxell liftoff mats and glacier meltwater in Antarctica - MAT-03 (spades assembly) (version 2) ... | reverse complement strand
AACAACCTAAACGTTGTTCACAAAGATAAATACCAGTAAACTGGTATTTATTGTAGATTCTCTTCGAGAATCGACTACGTAGTCGATGAATCTGTTGGAGACCCTTCAGGCCTCCAACAGATTTATTGTAGTGAACAACCTAAACGTTGTTCACAAAGATAAATACCAGTAAACTGGTATTTATTGTAGTGAACAACCTAAACGTTGTTCACAAAGATAAATACCAGTAAACTGGTATTTATTGTAGATTCTCTTCGAGAATCGACTACGTAGTCGATGAATCTGTTGGAGACCCTTCAGGCCTCCAACAGATTTATTATGGCAATAATAACATAAAGTTATGTCAACAACTAATATTTTATTAATACAAAATAATGGACGACAATCCGAATTTTCTTAAAATAATTCAACCATCTCAAGATGACATAGATTTTTGGTCATATCAACTATGTGAACATAGTCTCTTTTTGAAGATGCTTTTAGATCCAAATGTAGTCCCTGATCTTCAAATGGAAGCTAATTATATGTATGATCAATGGTACAAATTAGTACAAACAAAACCCATAAAATATAACACAAATCTCCTTACTTCCTTATATGCATTTCTAGAGACAATTCATAATAAGATTAGCAAACACATCAAACTTACTCTTATGTTATCAATTGATGATTTTCATGCACTTATCACACATATGATCTTTGAACAAACATATTTTGTTAGACTCGTTGAAGGTAAGATGACATTGAAACACGAACTCATGTTTTGGTTACAAGAAAATTCTCAACATACCGCTTTATTTGCACACCAATTACCACCAGGTGATACCAAAACTTATATCACAGAAATATCAAATCTTTTAAAGAGAAACAAAGTAATCGCCCAACATGATCCTTCATACTTAATGTATGAACTCAAATTACTTACACAATCGAACAATGCAGCAAATTATTTACACGACGAAATTCATGCCGGTAACATTAAAGGAATAGATGATTCTATGCTAGAACACGAAATGAGAGAGGCAATTAGGGGAGAACAAAGAGTAAAAATGTTTCTCGAACAGATAAAATTATAAATATCAGGCATAAAATGTAATTATATTTTATAAAATAAACATTCTATGGACAAGTCTGATCAACATAATGTTCACAGTACACCCTCTGATTCCGTTAAACTCGCCAAAGTTCAAAAACTTTATACTGACATGATTAATACTCATCCTATGCCCATGTTTTACGCCTATTCTATTTTATCACAATATCCCGATCTATATGCAGCCATATCTGGTATCATGAGTGGAAAATTACCCGATCCTTGCATTGTAAAGCAGAAAGAATCAGATTATATAAGTAAAGTATGTTCCATATATCCACAGTTAAAACCCGGTCTTTCTGCTCTGTTGGAAATTTTATCAGAGAAATGATAAGTGAAATTTACAGTATATTTTATTAAATACCAAATATTAAATGGCTTGTCCTATATGTAATAGCACTACTATGACATTCTTAGATCTATTCACTAAATATGTTGATGAACCGATCCTATTTACAGATGGTGATATTTACCACAATCACGATCCAAATCCACGTATCGGTACATGGTTATGTAAAAATCGCCATGAATTCACAATAGAGAATAAAGCTCCTTGTCGTGGATGTATGACTACGAAAAATATTCTACATAGGTTTGCACAACAAACATCTGTACAATCATCTCGAATGCGTCCTTTTGGATCTACTGGCAATGATCATCAAAGAGATTCATTATTTATGGGTCCTCCCCCAGGCATGATATAAATTAAAAAAAAAACATATATATAATATATGTTTATAACATTGTACCATTCTCAGACAGTCTAGGAAATAGTTTGTTTTCTTTTAGTAAGACCCCATACCAGCAGAGCTACTAAGATGAAGATTGCAATAAGTGCGATCCATGTGGCTAATGTTCCAGTTGTTTGAGGAGGATTGGAACCATTTGCGAATGATACTAAGGTGAAGTCTTTAGTGGAGACAACACATGCAAATTTATCTGTATTATTAGGATCTGAATTAATATAACATATATCATTAGTATCACGACAGGATCCTAGACATTCACCACATAATTTATCATTGGTGCAATGTGTAATAGATGGAACTTCTTCACACCATTTTGTTGTAGTATATCCTTTAAAATATGTTTGATTTAAATTTTCTATTAAATTAATCACACCCGAATTAAGTTGACAAGTATTTGTATTATATTCATACCATGTGGTAGGAAGAAATACTATAAGATCCCCATAATAATTGGTATACTGTTCTTCAATCACTTGATCATGCACATTTTGTAGCTCTGAATGAGACGTGTTATTAATAGATGTTGAAGGTTGGTTCCATGATACGATATAGTTCTGTTCTCCAAAGACTGTTTGTAATGAGTAGAAGGCACCAGACATAAGTTGAAATCTAGGGGTTCTATCTATACTAGAATAATCGATAGTAAAAATAGATTTCTCATGGGATATTGTAGCACATGCTATTTTCTTATTACCATCAACTACTATATTAATATTAATAAACTGTCTTTTTGCTGTATTTTTAGGATCTTTTACACAGAGTGAGAAGTATAGTTTATCTGAATCTGTCAGAGGTTTCTCATAATTTAATATTACTTCTACTACTGTTAATGAATCATTAATATATATAGTTGAAGATTCGTTAATAGATAAAGTTACTTCTGGTATTTTACTTGAAGTAATTTGTGATAATGATTTCATCTGTAATCTATCCACCATAAACGACGACTTTGATGTCGTTGTTGGCGGATCTTTTAAATCTAGCGAGGAATATGTAAGCAGCCCATTAATATTATTAGCATTTCCAATTCCTATTACCAATTCTGATTTATCGGGAATAGGTCCATATATATTAACAATGTCCATTTACATAACCCATCTGAAAATACTATATATTAACACTACATACAATATTTATATTTTATAAATATCGTTAACTATTGTACATTCTGGAAACTTAAGTTTCCATAATATAAGATCAACTCCAATAAGTTGCACTTGATTGTACATGAATATGAGATATCCCCCTACTCCTATGTAATAATTTTATGATAATATGATATGTTGTAACATATCACATCATGGCATATACATATATTATGTACTTCTATGTAATAATTTTATGATAATATGATATGTTGTAACATATCACATCATGGCATATGAGATATTCCCCTACTTCTATGTAATAATTTTATGATAATATGATACGTTGTAACATATCACATCATGACATATACTTCTATATAATAATTTTATATATTATAATATATCAACATCATGGCATACATATATTATGTACTTCTATATAATATATGTTATAATATACATAATGGCATATACATATATATCACATATTTCTAGGTAATAATTTTATGATAATATGATATGTTATAGTATATCATGTGGGACACAGTAGTATACATATATCATACAAATTATACTATTGTGTGTGTGATATAATACAAATATATCTGCAATTTGATATAAGTTATGTTGGATATTTAATTTAAAAGCATAATACCATTGTGATGACTATTATAAACAACCTCGATAAGATATCTAGTTCCACAAGATCGCAGAGATCTGGGGAAGGACACACTATATTCAGAAATAATAACACGCATAAATACACATTGAAATTATTTCTCGAACGTGTTAAGAAGGCACATGGAGATAAATACAATTATAATGAAGTTACAAGGGCTCATATATTAGGACATATGAGTCGTGTACCAGTAACATGTAATAAATGTAGCAATAAATGGTATCCTGTTATTAAACAACATGCGAGTGGAAAAAGTCCCTGTCGCCGATGTGCAGCCAGAGATCGAATGCGTCCTGAAAAAGCTGTCCAATATGATCTGGATTATCGAGAAAGAAATACAACTGATCAAGTAAAAGAAGTTGATGATCATGATAAGACTCAAATAAAAGATGATTCCATCCATCTAGTATGTAATAAGTGTAGTTATAATTGGCTAATTAATGGATCAGATCAGGCTAACGGAAAAACTGGGTGTCCACGATGTACCGCAAAGATTTTATGGACATTAGCATATATACCAAATCGTGAGAAAGAAATTCAGAATAGATTTAATTATACGCTTATGAAACCATCCAGCACCAGTGTTCGAGATTACGTTCCAATTAAATGTAACACATGTGAACGTGTTTGGATGCCAACAATTGATGCATATGTTATGAATGAGGAATCCTGTGCCGAATGTACTAAACAACAACCCTGGACATCAAGGCGTTTCATGAAATATGCCAAATTTATTCACGGAGATGCTTATGAATATGATCAAACAACATTGATAAGTGGACTGAATAGTCGTGTATCTGTAACATGTAAACAATGTACATTCACGTGGAATTCAACTGTACATAATCATATCATAAATAAAGAAACATGTTGTGCTTGTATCTTCTTGATTTAAAAAACATAATATATGTATCACACACATATATTAATATATGAAAAATTGCTCTCAATCAGGGTCGCATCTATAATGAGTATAGTTCAATATAACAAAGATAAATACCAGTTTATTGGTATTTATTTTAATTCATACTTATCGATTATTATATAATATATATTACTTATAAACAATATAGGAATAATATATCTGGGTTATTAGATATATTACCCACAATCAATGTAGGGACACTACACCCAAGCCACCAGATATAACCACCTACAATAACCCAAACTTTGTTTGGGTTATCTCAGTTATGTTCGATCTTTGATCGAACATAGCTACAATAAATACCAGTTTACTGGTATTTATCTTTGTGAACAACCTAAAGGTTGTTCGCTACAATAAATCTGTTGGAAACCTAAAGGGTTTCCAACAGATTTATCGACTACGTAGTCGATTCTCTACCTAAAGGTCGAGAATCTACAATAATCCAAACGAAGTTTGGGTTATCTCAGTTATGTTCGATCTTTGATCGAACATAGCTACAATCAATGTAGGTATAATATATCTGGTCACTATATATATATATTATTTATAAACAATGTAAGAATAATATATTATTTATAAACAATACATGAATAATATATATCTAGGTTATAAGATATATTTATAAACAATGTAAGAATAATATATCTAGGTTATAAGATATATTTATAAACAATACATGAATAATATATATCTAGGTTATAAGATATATTTATAAACAATGCAGGAATATATCTAGGTTATAAGATATATTATAAATAATGGATCTGGTTCATCCACTTTTCATTGAAAATACTTTGAGGCAAATATATGGTGATAATATAGTGTCTTTTGCAACATCTGTATCCTACTTTCAAATTTTATTATCACCCTTTGCTGACCAATTAGTAAACTTAACTACCAAGCAAATTATGAAGGAGATAAATGATATATTCGGTGATTTATCAGTTAATTATATTCTTGAATGGGTATCTGGTAAATTTCCAGACACTCTAGGTGATCTTATTATAAATAATACTAGATTATCCGAATTAGACACAAAAGATTATGTTAATTATAGAGTTATACAACTATTAATCGAACTTGTTTGTATTGATTCTGAACAAGTAGAAGATACTGTATTACTCCCCTGGGACATTAAACAAGATATCAATAGATCGGAAAATTTAATTAATGCATTCATAACAGAAGATGATAATTTACTTCCCGTTGATGTTATCATTCAACAGTATCAACATTCATATACCATGTCACCTGAATTTGCATATGGATTAAGAATATTTTCACGTGCAAGTGGTATTAATCTTCCCCTATCCATGTTTAAGTCTCATGCACTAGATAAAGAAATAGATCTAAGCACTAGATATAAAACAATGAATTATCGCAAATATATTGTTGGACAAACCCCATTTAGATCTCCAACTAGACGAATTCTTAGTCCTCTAGCTCAAACTCAAACTCAAACTCAAACTTATTTTTATAAATATTCCGTTGATATCTATATTGATGGGAATACATCAACATATTATACTGATACCAAGGATTTTATGCATGGACTTATCACTGGTGCATTATGGGCAAATATTGATCATCATAGATATTGGGGTAATCTCAAAGATTATACTATAAATCCCATGGGAGTACAGATAACTTTCTAATTATAAATAAACATGTATAATATTATACACGTTTTTTTATATGTATGCTGATACAGTGGCCCATAATATTGCCATTGATGCCACAGTTACTTCACCAATTAGGATCCAACGCCCGTTTCGTAATTCTTGCAAATATTTTGTATATTTGGATGTATTACCTGTATTATCGCCGGATAATCTTTTTAACTCACGGGCCTTTGTTATATATTTTTCATCTGCAAATCCAGGACCAGCTTTGATACATTTAGTACAATGTGCACACCATAAATATTTAATAGGATTAATCACGGAAAATATACATCTGAAGCATGTACAATATGGCTCTAACAGCTCTAATTCACTAAGAACATGTTTGGCTACTACATAATAATCTCCAGCAACTAATTCCGAATTATCATCAGTAAACATACATAAATAGTTCTTATATTCACGCATTATCCCTTTGTATGCCGCGTGATATGATCTTTTACTATATGATTTTGTTTCAGAATATGGCTCCCAGAAATCATATTCTATGAAATAATCATCCAATGTACGATCAGAATCTTTTATCACTAACATCAATCCCGCAAATCTCTTGAGAGCATCATTTTGAATCGATCCAATAGGAGAGGGACCAGGAGTAGGTGGTGGAATTTTATTATGAGGAAATGTGGGTATTTGGACAGGTGACCTATGCATTTAGAAGTAGAATTATATGTTTAAGTACATTTCATTTATGCAATTTAAATATGGCTATGTATCTATATTGTGAATTAATATAAACGATTATATATCTGATGTGGTCTGAAATTTTATGGATGTCTTTGTAATTGATATTACTATATGGATTTTTTCATATTTAGAAATTAAATGAGTACCGATAATAACATCTCATTAGCGATTGGGTATTTAGGAGCTTTGTGTCTCTTAATATCATTCTGTTCTCAGATATATGCTATATATAAGACTAAGCGAGCTGACAATCTCACATATACATTTATTGTGCTCCAGCTATTTGTAAATATAATGTTCTTTATATATGATGTATCTATAAACAGTATACCTTTAATGATTAGTAATGGATCTGTTACGATTTTGTTAGGCGTCATGGCATGGCAGAAGTTTCATTATGGGATGAAATATTCAGATGAACATCCATCTCTAGAAATTAATGAACGGCCATATGGGGATAAGCTATCCATGGATATGGAAGAAGTATAATATATTCATTTTGATAAATGAATATATGCATGCTTTATATATTTTATATAAACAACATGACGGATATGTTTGACAAGAAAGATGGAGGAGACTGTCATCAAGAAATTTTACAACACAAACAAAGGAATGTTAGTTGGTGTAAAATAATTAAAGATTGTATCTATGGACATATACATTTATCTGAGTTATGTATGTTATTCATGGATGTTTATGAGTTTCAACGTCTCAGACGTATACGACAATTAGGTGTAGCACACTATGCATATCCATCAGCTGTACACACACGATTAGAGCATTCTATAGGTGTTATGCATCTTGCTGGAAAGATGGTAGATCAACTCAGAAATTATGTTTTTATATCTGATAGAACGAAAGATCTTATACAATTAGCCGGTATGTATCATGATATAGGACATTTTGCATATTCTCATTTATTTGATGTTTTCTTAGAGAAAATCAACGAAAAAGAGAAACTTGATGGTGTATTTCGATTAACACGACATGAACTTCGATCTGTATATTTCTTGAATCAAGTCAATAATCGTCTTAAATTATTGACAGAAGATGAAAGACAATTCGTCGAAGATGCAATTAGAGGATATGTTCGTGACGAAAATTTCACTTATCTATATCAAATAGTTTGTAATGCGGAATGTGGTATAGATGTTGATAAAATGGATTATCTTAGAAGAGATTCCTATCACACTGGATTCCCTGGATTTCATTCCGATTATATTATATCCAACGCTGTGATCGATAGTTCTAAACACATAGCTTTTAAACGGAAGACTCTTAGTAGTCTTGAAGATTTATTTATGACACGAAGACGTATGTATGAAAATGTTTATCAGCATCATACTAATCTGAAGGTTGATAAAATTTATTTTTGTGCAATGACAACACTAGGATCTACCGTATTTAAATATGGTGAAACCACAGATGATTACAATATTGAAACTCTCATTAGGAATGATGAAAGAACAAGACATCTTTGTGCGGCTCTAGATAATAGACAGCTTGAACATTCATGTGATTTTTGTCATGAATACCATATGGAAAAATCAGTTAAAACATCCGGCACTATCGACCGAGTTCGATTTGTTGATCATTAAAATATACATGATATATGTATATTTCCAGACTAATATTATTATTATTTTATAATAGTATTGTTTGAATATTCAAACTATAATTAATACAAAATAACGATTAATGTGTAATAATATGATTTAATTAAGTATGTCTATCATCATTCCATAGTAAATAATGAATATATCAACTGCTGACTCAAATACTAGATCTGGAAAATCAACTTCTGGGTCTGATACTAATGATAGAATTATGTTAACTCCTGAAATTTGTAAAACTCTGCCTCCTGTGGATCCTCGCTATTTTGTGCGATCGAGATACTGTGTAACAGATGTCGCCAGAGGGCGACATCCTCAAATATCACAATAGAGGAATAAGTATTAAAAAAACATACATAGTAGATATATGTTTTTAGTTTATATTGTATAATACGCACAATTAATTATACATATATTGTGATGTTTGAGGATATACTTTAATTTATATTGTATAATATACACAATTAATTATACATATATTGTCATGTTTGAGGATATACTTTAATTTATATTGTATAATACGCACAATTAATTATACATATATTGTCATGTTTGAGGATATACTTTAATTTATATTGTATAATACGCACAATTAATTATACATATATTGTGATGTTTGAGGATATACTTTAATTTACATTGTATAATATGTTATAATTAAAGTAGGTTTATACTTTAAATAATTGTGATAAGGTATATTAATTGAATATATTAATACATACCATTAGCACTACTTGTGCTGAAACCTTAATATATTCATCAAATGATACGAACACGTGCTATTATCAATAACCTATCATACGATGATTTAGTCAAACAAAGAATAATTCCTGATCTGATGCCTTTCTTAAGTCCCGATGTGATTGCTATAAAGAAGTATTCTCCGTTCGTCTATGCAAATAAGCATCCTAATCACTTCGCGAGTTTTGGTGTTCTGATGGATTATATAATCAGAGCAGGTCTTCGTATCAATCTTCAGCAAAAGGTCGAATTAGGAGTAGATCCTACGGCTGAAGTGATTCAATCATTGCCTGATCATAAAGTAGCAGAAGCTATATCTATTATGAATGCATACGAAACATCAAAGAACATGAATGATATTGCTCGATCTGCATTAGAATTAACTACATTATTAATGGGAAAATGTGATTACACACATGAGATGATGGCTAAGTATGTTCCTACACTTGTTAATATTGTAAAAGATATAATCATCAAATGGAACCACTTTGCTTTTTATTTATCTGGTACAGTCAAGTTTAATGCTGAGTATTCATATGGATGTTTTGCTGGTCACCCCGATGTTATCACAGATCAATCGATATTGGAAATCAAAACGACAGGCTCTTTTCCCAAGATGGCTAAAGAATCTTGTTTACAGGTACTGGCATATTATGCTATAATGAAGCCCAAACTCCCCTCAGTAAAGTATGTAGGATTTATATTACCTTTACAAAGAACTATCTCAGTTTACGATGTTAGTACATGGGATTCTGCACGATATCTACAATTATTATCAGCAGAAGGTGATAAATTAGGTCGTAATGTATTTACATTAAATCTTGGTGATGGTTTAGATCTCGGGAGAATTATTCAACAACTTGCTAATATCGATGTTAACCAGACACTTGTGGATATGTCACAACAAGTAAATCTTGGTGGAATATCCCAACCTGGACATATAAATAATATAGGAGCACATATATCAAAAGGAAAGAACATTGAAAAGACACTCCTTGATTTTACTAATCGTTATCCTGGACTTCCATGTCAGATGTTTCTAGCTAATCCACGTAATGGTAAACGTAATGGTAAAACTGCCGGACAAATAGCAGGTGCGGCAAATGTAATCAAAAGCACTGGCTTATTATATTTTACACATGCTCCCTATGTTATTAATATGTGTGCTAATGCCTGTGATGATAAAGGTGAATATTGGCAACAGCGTATACTCAATGAAGATCTCGCGTACACCGTAGCAATGGGTGGGAGAGGAGTAGTTGTTCATACTGGAGCAAGAATGAAACATACTGAGGAGGATGCTATGACAATAATGGAGCACATGGTGAGATCGGCATTACCATATGCCACTGAAACATGTCCACTATTACTAGAAACCCCTTGTGGGGAAGGTACTGAAGTTTGCCGTTATATTCAGGATCTGGGAGGGTTTTTCTTTCGTTTCAATGATGAAGAACGAAAGAAGTTAGGGGTCTGTATTGATACTGCGCACATACATGGGGCTGGATATGATACATTGCCTTATTTTCAGCATTGGGAGAAACATTGTAACGTATCTATTAAATTGGTACATTTCAATGATTCACAAGTAGAATGTGGAGCATGTGTAGATCGTCATGCTGCTCCGGGCGAAGGTTTTATCGGGATGGATAGGATGGTGGCTGTTGCACAATGGTGTGAAGAACGTAGAATCCCAATGGTTAGAGAATAAAAAAAAACATATGTATAGCATATGTTTTTTTATAATATGATATAATATTACGATATTTATCAGATTAAACTTAAATGATGAATTATATCTTAAATCCACAATCTTTTGCACAAATATATATCATAATATCCCTATTATCGTTATTAATTGCTGTGTGGAAAAATGATAATGGCGATAATATCACACCAACATTTATAGCCTTTCAGTTGATATCAAATATAATGTTCTTTATTTTTAACGTGTCACAATCAAACTATACATTAATATATATAAATTGCGTAACACTAATAGTATTGCTATTAATAGCGCATATTAAATATAAACATGAATCACGTTTAACTCTACAGGCTTATAATCAGACAGTTTTAAGCGGTATAGCAGTAGACATTGAATCAATGATTCAATGAATCAATGAATATGTCCGAAATGGATATATTGTAAAATATATGTATAATACATATATTTATATTAAGGATATGTAAAATATATTTATATTAAGGATATATTGGAAGATGTAAGATATCATATCGTGTATCACTATTTATGTTGACATCTATTTTGATAAATCCAAGACTA
>Ga0335394_10008546_pt1 | contig 11556 bp, 8 predicted proteins | sample MAT03_FD_205741 | JGI IMG/M metagenome (GOLD analysis project Ga0335394, IMG submission 205741) | Freshwater microbial communities from Lake Fryxell liftoff mats and glacier meltwater in Antarctica - MAT-03 (spades assembly) (version 2) ... | reverse complement strand
GTTTTTGTTCGGCCACTATGTCACCCTGACGAATCTGGACGAGCACGATTGGGCGCGCATTGCCGAGCAGCGGTTGACGCCGCTGTATGTGTCGGTGCACGCCACCGATCTGGAGACGCGCCGAGCCTGCCTGCGCAACCCCAAAGCGCCCGATATTCTGGGGCAGTTGCGCTGGCTGGCGGATCGCGGCATTCAGACGCACACCCAGTTGGTGGTGACGCCGGACTTGAATGACGGTGCCCTCCTGGACCAGAGCGTGCACGAGCTGGCTGCGTTGTATCCGGCGGTGCTGTCGGCCACAGTGGTGCCGGTGGGCCTGACCAAGCACCACAAGTATCACCGCCGGCCACACGCGCCGGCCGAGGCCAAAGCCATGGTGAAAACGGTGCAGGCCTGGCAAAAGGCGTTCAAGGCCAAACTGGGCGTTCGGTTCGTGTACCTCACCGACGAGTGGTATCTGGTGGGTGGGATGCCGCTGCCCAAACTCACTGCATATGATGGCCTGGAACTCCAGTCCAATGGCATGGGCATGGTGCGAGACTTTTTGGACGAGTGGGAGCGGGTGAAGCGAGCGGAGCTGGGAGGAGAAGAGACGACGGACGACGGACGACGGACGACCGATTCTCGTCGTCCGTCGTCCGTCGTCCGTCGTCGTAGCAAGGCCAATGCCAAGGTTCACACAAGCCAAATTATGGTAGCTCCCTTCGTGCCGGTGTATCAATCGGCCACGCTGGCAACGGCCACACTTTTTGCGCCGACGCTTCAGGAGACTGTGGCAGAATTTAGTAGCCTTAAAAACCTGCGTCTGAATGTTATGCCAATTGTGAACAATAAGTTGGGAGAATCCATCACAGTGGCAGGTTTGTTGGCTGGAGAAGATGTGATCCAGCAGTTGCTGGACAGTCAGTCGTTGGCCCAACCCCTTGGCGGGCTGGTCATTTTGCCCAGATTGATGTTTGACCATCCAGATAGTGTTGCACTGGACGATGTGTCGCCCTCAGATGTGGCGCGCGCGCTCAATCGGCCGGTAGCGTTGGCTGATTGGATGGGCGATGTAGTGGATGCGTTGGCTGGCCGCAATAGACTGATGTTCTACCCAATGCCGGTTCAGGACGGCCTGGCCGGCTTGATGAGCGAGGGTGAACGTGAGATTCCGGTTGTGCGCGAGGGCGGCTGGGCAGTGGAAAAGTATCTTTAGGAGGAGTATGAAACGAACGTATTTAGTCAAACTGGCCGTCGCCGTGGCGATGACGGCTACTTTGGCGGCGGCGGGAACCCCGGCCAGCGCCAAGATTGGGCCTGCGGCAGCGCTGGCAGTCAGTGCCGCGCAGGTGGGTGAGGTGACGGTGACCAGCGAGACGCTGAACGTCCGCAGCGGCCCCAGCACCGGCGATGGCATCATCGGCAAGCTGACCTGTGGTCAGAAGGTGCAACCCACCGGCAAGACCACCGACGGCTCGTGGTGGCGAATCACCCTGAATGGCGCAACGGGCTTCATTTTTGCCCAATATGCCAAAGAGGGCGGCACCTGCGGCAGCACCGCCGCAGCTCCCGCCCCCGCGGCAGCGCCAGCCCCTGCGGCCGCCGCAGGTGGGTCCGTGTTCACCGTCAGCTCGGCCACCTTGAATGTGCGCAGCGGGCCGGGATACGGGTTCTCGATTCTGGGCAAGCTGAACCAGGGCCAGACGATTAACGCAACCGGCAAGACGGCCGATGGCGCATGGTTGCAATTTGATTACAACGGCACCAAAGCCTTTGTGTTTGCCCAATACACCTCATCGGGTGGCGCAGCGCCGGCAGCGGGGCCAGCAGCGGCCGCACCCGCCAAGGCCACTGGTAGTTTTGAAGTCGGTGCTCACATCAAAGATCCTGAAAAGCTTGATTTGATGACCAGTACTGGCATGACTTGGGTGAAGTATCAAGTGGTCTTCTCGGGTGGTGCGCCGGACATGTCAGGCCTGATTGCTCAAATTCATGGTTCAGGGATGAAGATTTTACTTGGTGCTATCGGTGATCGCAGCCGGGTATCAGATCGTAGCTATCACATCGAGTTTGCGGCGGGCCTTGCTGCTTTGGCAAAGCAAGGTGCGGATGCGATTGAGGTGTGGAATGAGCCGAACCTAGACCGTGAATGGGGTGGCGGTGGCAACAACAAGGTCAACCCAGAAGATTACTTCAATCTTCTCAAAGAAGCATACACCGCGATCAAAGCTGCCAATGGCGGCACAATGGTCGTGAGCGGTGCCCCAGCACCAACAGGCGCAGCTGGCGGGAATTGTCGTGGTGATATCTGCGATGACAAACCGTTTTTGGAGCGCATCGCGGCAGCAGGTGCGGTTAATTTTATGGATTGCCAGGGCGCTCACTTCAACGGCAGTCCTAATGCACCAGACTTGCGAAATGGCGGTCCAACGGGTGATCATTATTCGTGGTATTTCTGGGGCACATTTGACATGACCTATAACGCGTTAGGCGGGAAAGTGCCAATTTGCTTTACTGAGATGGGTTACACCACAAAAGATGGCATTGATGGCTCGATGCCGGGCAATTTTTCTTGGGCGAACAATATCACTATCGGCAATCAATCTGAGTGGTCAGGACGCCTAGTGACATTGTTGAAGGAGAGTGGTCGCGCACGGCTTGCGATCTTCTGGAATTGGAACTTCCGAACTTGGGTGCCAGGCGATGGTGGCGATCCACAATCAGGATATTCGCTGTTCCGGCCGGATGGCAGTTGTCCATCGTGTGGCACGATTAAAGCTGCAATGGGCAAGTAAACATTCGCAACATTGCCGAGAGGCTCCACATTCAGATTTGCGGAGGCTGGTAAAGCCAGCGACGATCTGATTGTGAGGCCAGGGTAATGAGACCGGGGCGCAACACCACTTGGAGACAGGTGGAGGGTTGCGCCCTTGTTTTTTTCGGCATGATTAAAAAAATATGAGTGCATAAGGGAGGGGAAATATGTGTGGAATTGTGGGGTATGTGGGCGGGCGCGAGGCAGCGCCGATTATTGTCGGCGGCTTGCGCAAACTAGAGTATCGCGGGTATGACTCGGCCGGTATAGCCTTATTACAGCAGGGCGCGGATGGCCCAGAGATCTGCATCGAACGTGCCACCGGCAAACTCGCCAATCTGGAGCAGCGCCTGTTGCAGAGCCAGATGGCGGCTGGCAGCTGGCGGCTGGCGGCTGGTCAATTCCAACTCGGTGTCGGCCACACCCGCTGGGCCACGCATGGTGGCGTGACTGAGGAGAACGCGCATCCCCACATCAGCATGGACGGCGATGTGGCCGTGGTGCACAACGGCATCGTCGAGAATTTCATCGAGCTAAAATACAGTTTGATGGCCGAGGGCGTTGAGTTTCGCTCCGAGACCGACACCGAGGTGATCGTGCATCTACTGGCCCGCTACCTCAATCAGGGCCTGGATTTGGAGGCGGCCGCGCACCATACCTTTGCCCAGCTGCGCGGCTCGCAGGCAATTGTGGTGGTGTCGGCGCTCGAGCCGGACAAGCTGATTGCCGCCCGCATTGGCAACGCCGGTGGTGTGGTGATTGGACTGGGCGACGGCGAGGGGTTTGTGGCCTCGGATGTGCCAGGCATTCTGGAGCACACCCGCCGGGTGATGTTTTTGGATGATCGCGATGTGGCCGTGGTAACAGCGGCCGGCACCCAGATACGCACACTCGGCGGTGGCTCCATTAGCAAGACCGTGCATAGCATTGCCTGGGACCCCATCAGCGCCGAGAAGGGCGAGTATCGCCACTTCATGCAGAAGGAGATGTTCGAGCAGGGCCGCGCGATCACGGACACGATTCGCGGCCGGGTGAATTTTGAGACGGGCGAAGTGGAGCTGGGTGAGTTGGCCATCAAGGAGATTCCCAGCCGCATCTACACCGTGGCCTGCGGCACCTCGCTGCATTCGGGCATGGTCGGCAAGTTCATGATCGAGCGGCTGGCCCACGTGTCGGTGGAGACGGACTACGGCTCGGAGTTTCGCTATCGCGATCCCATGATTCAGCCGGGCATGGCCATGCTGGGCATTACCCAATCTGGCGAGACCGCTGACACACTGGCGGCCATGAACAGCGGCCGCGAGCACGGCGCAACCGTGTGGGCGATTATTAACGCGATTGGGTCGCAGGCCGAGCGCATGGCTGATGGATTTATTCCCATGCGAACCGGGCCGGAGATCGGCGTGTGCAGCACCAAGACCTTTACGGCCTCGATTGTGGATCAGTATTTGCTGGCGTGTGTGTTGGGACAGCGGAGAATGCGCGGCTCAGAAGCCGAGAAGTCAGAAGTCAGAAGTCAGAAAGGGGAGGGGAACCAGCCACCAGCCACCAGCCACCAGTCACTTCTCTCTGACCCGTTCGAGGCGGCGAAACAACTGGCGCATCTGCCGCATTGGGTGGGGCGGGTGTTGGAGCCGAATTCGATTTATGAGGAACTGGCCAGCCTATATCACGACCGCGAGCATTTCTTGTTTTTGGGGCGGGGGATTAACTATCCGGTGGCATTGGAAGGCGCGCTGAAGCTGAAGGAGATTAGTTATATCCATGCCGAGGGCTACCCGGCTGGAGAGATGAAGCATGGGCCGATTGCGCTGATTGATGAGCGGATGCCAGTGGTGTGCATTGCCACGCGCAGCAGCGGCCGCGACACTGTCTACGAGAAGATGGTCAGCCAGATTGAGCAGGTGAAGGCGCGCGGCGGCATTGTGATTGTGGTGGCGACCGAGGGCGACACAGCCATCACCCGCAAGGCCAATCATGTGATCTGGGTGCCGGAAGTGCCGGAGCTGTTGACGCCGGTGATCACGGCCATTCCCATGCAGCGGCTGGCCTATGAGTTTGCGGTGCGCCGTGGCTGCGATGTGGATCAGCCGCGCAACCTGGCCAAGAGCGTGACGGTGGAGTAGGGCGAGAGTCAAGACTCTTGAGTCTTGAGTCAAAACTCAAATCTCTGCTACATTCGTCCATCTGATGCAATACGATGCGACAAACCTTGTGGTTCGTTCGGGGGCCGGCGCGGAAACAGAAGCTGGAGCTGGCCTGATTGTGCGGGTGACGCCGGAGTTGGCCGGCTGGGACTTCATCAACTTTGAAGCGCGGCGTCTCGCGCAAGGCCAAACGCATGCCCACGATACCGGCGAAAATGAATTGGCGATTGTGATGTTGTCGGGCACAGTCGATGTGGAATCCTCCGCCGGCACATGGCGCGGCGTGGGGCAGCGCAGCAGCGTATTTGAAGGGCTGCCGAGCGCGGTCTATGTGTCGCGGCGCACCACATGCAAGATCACCGCACACAGCGATGCCGAGTTTGTGCTGGCCTGGTGCGCGACAGAAGAGGATCATCCGGCTAGATTAATCACGCCGCAAGATGTGACGATTGAGATACGCGGCGGCGACAACGCCACGCGCCAGATCAATAGCATCATTCCTCCTGGCTTCGATTGCCAGCGCTTGGTGATCGTGGAGGTGTATACGCCCAGCGGCAACTGGAGCAGCTATCCGCCGCACAAGCACGATGTGCATCGGGCTGATGCAAGTGGCAGCGTCATCGAGGCTGATCTGGAGGAAGTCTATTTCTATAAGATCGACAAGCCAGATGGTTTTGCTTACCAGCGCGTGTATACCGATGCGGCCTCGCCGATGCACCAGGCCGGCCAGCCGATTGACGCCGTGATCGTGGCGAACACCAACGACGCCGTGCTGGTTCCCGAAGGCTATCACCCCGTCGCCAGTCCGCCCGGCTACACCACCTACTACCTGAATGTGCTGGCCGGCAGCGCTCAAAGCCTGGCCAACTACGAGGACCCGCGCCACGCCTGGGTGCGCCAGAGCTACAAAGGTCTCGATCCGAGGGTGCCACTGTATTAGCTGCTGGCGGTTGGCTGCTAGCCGCCAGCAGCCAACCGCCTCTTTCTGACATCTGACATCTGACATCTAAAACTCTCTCCATGCCCTACGACACCCTGCACATGGGCCGCTCCTCCATCGATTTGTATAGCGACGACATCGGCGCGCCGTTTGTCGACATTACGCGCTTCGCGGCCTTTGTTGGCGGCTCACCCACCAACATCAGTGTCGGCGTAAAACGGCTGGGGCTCAACAGCGCCTTGCTGACCGCCGTGGGCGATGATCTGGTGGGCGACTTCATTTTGAATTTTCTCAACAAGGAAGGCGTCGCGACCGAGTTCATCCCGCGCAAGCCGGGTTATCGCAGCAGCGCGGTGCTGCTGGGCATCGAGCCACCAAATAAATTTCCACTGGTGTATTACCGCGAGCACTGCGCCGACATGCAGATGACCATTGACGATGTGTGGCGCGCGCCGATTCGTGACACCAAAGTTTTTCAATTCGCCGGCACCAATTTGTATCAAGACCCATGCCGCAGCGCGACGATGATGGCGGCGGGAATCGCGAAACACGCGGGAGCCGAAGTCATGCTCGATGTCGATTTTCGGCCGGATCAGTGGCACGACGTGCGCGCGTTTGGTGTCGCCATTCGCGCCGTGTTAAAAGACGTGGATATTGTGATTGCCACGGATGATGAATTGAACGCCGCGATGCTGGTGCAAAACGAGCAGATGACCCTGACGCATTCTCAGGTGAGTGATGCGCGGGTGCAGGGCGATTCCGAGGCCTCGATTCGTGCGGTGATGCAGCTGGGGCCGAAAGCGGTGGTGCGCAAGCGCGGCCTGGATGGCTCGCGGGTCTATCTGAGCGACGGCTCGACGATTGATGCAGCCGCATTTCCCGTTGAGGTGTTGAACACATTGGGGGCCGGTGATGCCTACGCAGCCGGCTTTTTGTATGGCCACGTGAATGGTTGGGGCTGGCACAAGAGCGCCCGGCTGGCCAATGCCTGTGGTGCCATTTTGGCGACCAAGCAAGGCTGCGCCAACTTCATGCCAACACTGGCCGAGGCGATGGCGTTTGTGGATGCGAGAGGCGGACTTTGAGTCTTGAAGGTGTGTAGCGTCTTGCGTCTTGCGTTGGGTACCGAGCGATAGCACGTGAAACCAACGCAAAACGCAATACATATCAATTGACCATGAACTACGATACCTGGCTTCCAAAAGTATCAACCTCGATTACGCGTGACCCCTTGTGGAATATGCAGGTGTATCGGCAAGCCTTGTTTGTGGTGGATATTGGCTGGAAGGATGTGACCAGGTTGCTGCAGGACAAGCGCACCATTTCGCTGTCCGACCAACTGTATCGGGCGCTGGGGTCTATTGGCGCAAATGTGTCCGAGGGTTATTCGTACGGGACAAAGCCGAACCGCGCACGCATGTACGAGTATTCGCTCGGGTCGGCGCGTGAAAGCCGCACGTGGTATTTTGATGGACGGCATGTGCTGGGAGACGAAGTGGCCGAACATCGGATGAACTTGCTCGCCAGAATCATTCAGCAGCTTTTGGTGATTGTGCCCCAAGAACGAGGTAAGGCGATGAAAGAACCTCACGCCGAATACTTCGTGAACAGCGCCGAACAAATAGACACACTTCGTTCGATAGATTTCGACAGCTTGCCCACACTTGAATCGCTCTTAACCTACATCCCAAATGCGTACCCAACGCAAGACGCATGATGCAATAAATCCCCATGCCTAAAACACTCAAACTAACCACCGCCCAGGCCATCATAAAATTCTTAAAGAACCAGCATTCATCACGTGATGACAAAGAGCAGGCGTTCTTCGGCGGCTGCTTCGGCATCTTTGGGCACGGCAACACCTCCGGCATGGGCCAGGCCTTGCAGCAGAATCCGGATTTTCGCTATTACCAATGCCGCAATGAGCAGGCCATGGTGCACACGGCCGCGGCATTCGCCAAGCACAGCAACCGGCTGCGCACGCTGGCCTGCACCAGTTCCATTGGCCCCGGCGCGACCAACATGATTACGGGTGCGGCACTGGCCACGGTGAACCGCCTGCCTGTGTTGCTGTTGCCGGGCGATATTTTTGCGCGGCGCAACGTAGCGCCGGTGTTGCAGCAATTGGAGAGCGAGCACTCGCAGGATATTTCGGTGAACGATTGCTTCAAGCCGGTTAGCCGCTATTGGGATCGCATTTACCGGGCCGAGCAAATTGTGACGGCGCTGCCCGAGGTGATGCGTGTGTTGACCAGCCCCGCTGATACGGGTGCGGTAACACTGTGTTTGCCGCAGGATACCCAGACTGAGGCATTTGATTTTGCGCCTGAGTTTTTTGAGAAGCGCGTGTGGCGCATCCCGCGCAACCGGGCGGATCGGGTTGCCATCAGCACCGCTGCCGAATGGACTCGCGCCAGCAAGATGCCGATGATTGTGGCGGGCGGCGGTGTGCGCTACAGCGAGGCCACGGACGCATTGCGCCAATTTGTGGACGCGACTGGCATTCCTGTAGGCGAGACGATGGCCGGCAAAGGCAGTTTGCGCTACGACCATTCACTGTGCCTGGGCGGCATCGGCGTAACCGGCACGCCCACGGCCAACGAGATTGCGTCCGGGGCCGATCTCGTCATCGGCATCGGCACGCGCTACAGCGACTTCACCACCGCCAGCAAGACCTTGTTCCAGAACCCCAACGTGCGCTTTATCAACATCAATGTGGCCGAGTTCGATGCGGCCAAGCACAGCGGCTTGATGTTGGTGGGCGATGCGAAGGTGACGCTGGAGGAGCTTGAACTGGCGTTGCAGGGTTGGCGTGTCGACGAGACTCAAGAGTCTAGAGTCAAGCGTCTGCATGCTGCGTGGGAAGCGCAGGTGGATGCGTTCTACGGCGTGCGCAATGCGCCGCTGCCGAGCCAGAGCGAACTGATTGGCGCGATCAATGATCTGGGTGACCCGGAGGCGGTGATGATTAACGCGGCCGGCAGTTTGCCCGGCGACCTGCACAAGTTGTGGCGGGCGCGGCACCCCCAGCAATATCACCTGGACTATGGCTTCAGCACGATGGGCTATGAGGTAGCCGGCGGATTGGGCATCAAGATGGCTGAGCCGGCGCGCGAGGTGTATGTGCTGGTGGGTGATGGCTCCTATCTCATGCTGTCGAACGAGATTATTACCAGCGTTCAAGAGGGCTACAAGCTGACCGTGATCTTGATGGACAACCAGGGTTATAAGAGCATCGGTGGGTTGAGCCGGTCGCTGGGGCAGGGCGGCTTTGGCACGCGGTATGCCTTTCCGGTGAATGGGCAGGTGGTCGGCGATGATGTGCTGGAGGATGTGGAGACGTTGCCGGTGGATCTGGCCGCCAATGCGCGCAGCCTGGGCGCGCATGTGATCGAGTGCGATGGCTACAATGATTTTGTGAAGGCCCTGGCCGATGCCAAAACCATTGACAAAACGGTGGTGATCTACGTGCAGAATGATCGCTATGTGGGCGTGCCGGGCTATGCGTGGTGGGACGTGCCGGTGGCCGAGGTGAGCGAGATGGACAGCGTGCGCGAGAAGCGCGCCGAGTGGGAAGTGATGCGTCAGAAGGAGCGACTGTTCTAAGACTTGTGGACAGCACGAACACAATTTAACAAAATGGGCTATTCATTAGCCTGTTTTGTGAGACCCAAAAGGGAGTTGGAATTTTGAATTCAGAGGAACTAAAAGCAATGCAAGCGCCGGTGAAGGCGCGTTACAAGGACGAGCCGGCCGCGGCACTGATTACGTTGAAGGCACGCGGCACCATTGGCGAAGGGATTACTTGCAAGGTAGACACCGGCCGCGCCATTGCCGAGGCCGGCCTGCACCCAGCCACCGGCGGCGACGGCCTGTCGTTGTGTTCGGGCGATATGTTGCTGGAGGCGTTAGTGGCGTGTGCGGGTGTGACCTTGCGGGCGGTGTCCACGGCCATCGGTGTGTCGTTGGGCGAGAACACGGCCGTGCGGGCCGAAGGCGATCTGGACTTTCGCGGCACGCTGGGTGTGTCGCGAGAAGCGCCGGTTGGCTTTCAGGCCATTCGGCTGTTCTTCGATCTCGATACCGATGCGACGCCGGATCAGCAGGCCAGTTTGATGAAATTGACCGAGCGCTATTGCGTGGTGTTGCAAACGTTGAAACAGGCGAATGCGGTGAGTTCGAGTCACAACATTGTTTAAGTTATTAGTAGTTAGTAGTTAGTAGTTAGTAGTTAGTGGTTAGTTGCTGGTTGCTGGTTCAGAAACTGATCATGAACCAGCAACCAGCAACCAGCAACTAACCACTCCGTCTGAGCATGATCTACATCGGCAACGCACCGTGCTCGTGGGGCACCCTGGAGTTTGAGGCGACGGCGGACAGCAGCAGTATTGGCTATGCGCAGATGCTGGATGAGCTGGCTGAAGCTGGCTACACCGGCACCGAGCTGGGCGATTGGGGCTTCATGCCGACCGAGCCAGCGCAGTTACGCGCTGAACTGGCACAGCGCAACCTGACCATGACGGGCGCGTTTGTGCCGGTGGCGTTTCAGTATCGCGATCTGCATGCAGACGGCGAAGCGCGAGCCGTGAAGATTGCGACGTTGCTGGCGAGTGTTGCGGATGCAGCGCGGCCACCCTTCTTGGTGCTGGCCGATGACAACTGCCGTGAGGGCGTGCGCTGTCGTCATGCAGGCCGGGTCACGCCGGACCTTGAACTCGATGACGAGGCATGGCGCATTTTCACCGAGGGCGTGAACCAGGTGGCGCGGGCGGTGCAGCACGAGACCGGCTTGCGCTGCGTCTTTCATCACCACGGTGGCGGCTATGTGGAGACGCCGGATGAAATCGCGCGGCTGCTGGAGCTGACCGATCCTGAGCAGGTGAGCCTGGTGTTCGACACCGGCCATTATGCGTTTGGCACGGGCCATCCAGACGGCACCACGGTGCTGGAAGGGCTGCGCCGGTTTGCGCCGCGCATTCGCTACGTCCACCTCAAAGATTGCTCGCCGCAGATTGCGGCCCAGTCACGGGCCGAGGGCTGGGACTATCACACCTCGATTCGCCACGGCGTGTTCTGTGAGTTGGGGCAGGGGTGTGTGCCGTTTGATGAGGTGGCCGCGTGGCTGCGCGAGCAAAACTACGCCGGGTTTGTGACGGTGGAACAGGATGTGTTGCCGGGCATGGGTAGCCCCAAAGCCAGCGCACTGCGCAACCGGCAATTTTTGAAGACAGTGGGATTGTGAGAAACGATATGGTGATTCATTGATGACATCGCGTGCAGATATTGAGGCCGCCTGGCAACGTATTGAACCGTATGTGCGAGAGACGCCGACGATGGCGTTGGAGGCCGGCGCATTTGGGCTCGACGCCAGTATTTTTCTAAAGCTGGAGTTGTTGCAGGTCACCGGCTCCTTCAAACCACGCGGGGCGTTCAACCGCATTTTGTCGAACGAAGTGCCGGCCAGCGGCGTGATCGCGGCCTCGGGCGGCAACCACGGCCTGGCGACGGCGTATGCGGCGCGCCGGCTGGGCCATCGCGCCGAGATTTTTGTGCCGACGATTAGCTCTCCGGTGAAGCAGCAACGTTTGCGCGACTATGGTGCGGAGTTGCACGTGATTGGCGAGCGCTATGACGACGCCTATGCCGCCGCGATGACACGGGTCGGCCAGACT
>Ga0335394_10008540_pt1 | contig 11561 bp, 10 predicted proteins | sample MAT03_FD_205741 | JGI IMG/M metagenome (GOLD analysis project Ga0335394, IMG submission 205741) | Freshwater microbial communities from Lake Fryxell liftoff mats and glacier meltwater in Antarctica - MAT-03 (spades assembly) (version 2) ... | reverse complement strand
GCGAAGCGATTTGCCTTTTGGCAATGAGCGAGCCGACGGAGCGACTGACGAAGCCAGGCGTGCACAGGTGAGCCCCGGGCGCCACCCGCCCCCTCAGCCAAACAGAAAGCGCCCCCTTCCGGGGGCGCTTTCGTCAACGCAGCTTCTTCAGCCCAAAGGCAACAGCCCTAGTTCAGACGCTCGACCAGCATGGCCTCGCCCTGACCCCCCGCAACACACATGGTCTCGATACCAAACTGATGGTCATCAGTCTCCATGACGTTGAGCAGCGTTCCCATGATGCGGGCGCCGGTCATGCCGAAGGGGTGGCCGAGGGCGATCGCGCCGCCGTGGGTGTTGAGCCGGTCCATCGGGATGCCGACCTCTTCCGAGATCGGGATCACCTGGGCGGCGAAGGCTTCGTTCAACTCAACGGTGCCGATGTCTTCAACCTTCATGCCGGACCGGTCGAGCAGCTTCTTGACCGCGTTGATCGGGGCGACGCCCATCAGCTCCGGCTCGTTGCCGGCCGTGGCCGAGGTGATGATCCGGGCGCGCGGGGTCAGGCCGAGTTCCTTGGCCTTGGTATCGCTCATGATCAGCACGGCGGCAGCGCCGTCGTTCAGCGGGCAGGAGTTACCGGCGGTGACGCCGCCTCCGCCGAAGGCCTCCGGCAGCGAGCCGAGCTTCTCGCGCATGTCGCCGCCGTCCTTGCGGGGTCCGTCGTCCTTGGAGACCACGGTGCCGTCGGGCAGGGTGACCGGCACGATCTCGCGATCAAAGAAGCCGTCCTCCTGGGACTTGACCGCGAGGTGCTGGGAGCGCAGCGCGTAGTCGTCCATCGCGTCGCGGCTGACGCCGTACTTCTCGGCGACGTTGACCGCGGTGATGCCCATGTCGATGTAGGCGTTCGGCTGACCGTCGTTGCCGATCAGGTACTCACTCTGATCTTCCTGGCCGGCGGCGCGGGATCCGGCGATCTCCGAGCGCTCGTTGAAGGAGCTGACGAACTCGACTCCGGCGGCGATATAGATGTCACCCTCGCCGTTCTTCACGGCGTTCGAGGCGTGACGAATCGCGTCGAGACTCGAAGCGCAGTAGCGCGAAACGGTAACGCCGGTGGTCGCCTGAGTCAGCTTGTCCGAAAGCAGGACGAGCACCCGGGCGAGGTTGTAGGCCTGCTTGCCCTGCGGCATGCCGACTCCACAAAAGACCTCTTCGACGTCGGCCGGGTTGACCCCGGGGTTGCGCTCGAGGAGCTGGTCGATGGTCCACGCGCCGATGTCATCGGGGCGGAGCTGTGAGAGCGAGCCTTTGAAGGCGCGGCCGATCGGGGTGCGGACGGTGTCCACGATCACTGCTTCAGGCATTCGAAAGTTCTCCTTGGTCGATTTCGGCCGGCGAGGAGCACGGGCCGATTCTTGTAAAAGGAAAGGTATTGAACTTCGGCTTGCCGGGCCGGGTACATTGCTTCTGATGAGCACACCTCGGCCCCCCGGCGGGACGAACCCGCCCGCTTCCGGTACCGGTCCGCCGACCGGCGCGACCAACCCTCCACGCTCCGCGCGACCGGTCACCGGCCCGAGCCCGAGGGTCCCGGTCAGCACCGATCCACGGCCGACCCCGGACCTGGCCACCCGTCTGGACGGCCAGCGGGGCTGGCTGAACGAACTCGACCGCTCGCTTAAGAAGCGCTCGATCATCGCGCTCGTTCTGACCTGCCTTGCGGTCGGCGTCGGCGCTGCGGCGCTCTACATATCGATCAGCAAGAACAGCGACACCGAAAGGATCTCGGCGCTGGAAACCAGGGTCGCGGCTCTCGAGGCAGCCAGCAACCCGACCGGCATCACCGAACCGACCACCGTTCTGCCTGAAACCGGCGTGACTGTGCCGGAGACGGTCCTGCCCGATACCGGCACCACCGGCACCACCGACGGCACTGTCCCGGTACCGATCACACCCACGGAGTAATGGACCGGGCACCTCTGGCACTTCCGGAGACGATCCTCTGGGACGAGACCCCGCAGCCGGGAGTCCGGTTGCTGACGATCAACCGCCTCGACCGTCGCAACGCGATCGGCGCCGCCGAGGCTCGCGGCCTGACCGCCGCCCTGACCGAGTTTCGCGACGACGACTCTGCCCTGGTGCTGGTGATCACCGGTGCGGGAAGCGAAGCCTTCTGCGCGGGCGCCGATCTTCACGCGGTCGCCGCGATGTACTCACCCGACGGCGACACCGAGCCTCTGTTCAAGCTTGACCCGGACGGTCCCGCAGCTTCGCCCGAGGCCGGCAACATCGGCCCGACCCGCTGGCCGGACGTCTACAAGCCGATCATCGCCGCCGTGAACGGCGCCGCCTACGCGGGCGGCCTCGAATGGGCCTGCCTGGCCCACCTGCGGATCGCCGACCGGCACGCCTCCTTCGGCGTCACCTGCCGGCGGTGGAACGTCGGTCTGGGCGACGGCGGCACCCAGCGCCTTCCTCGCCTGGTCGGCCTCGCACCGGCGCTCGACCTGATCATCACCGGCCGGGTGATCGGCGCGGCCGAGGCCGAGCGGATCGGGCTGGTCAACGAGGTCACCCCGAGTGGCCGCTGCGTCGAGCGGGCGATCGAGCTGGCCGGCCAGATCGCCGCGCTGCCCCAGCCGGCACTCAGGTCTGACCTCGAAGCGGCGATCCGGGGCTTCGGTCAGCCACTCGAGCGCGGCCTGGCAATCGAAGCCAACTGCTTCGACCGGCTGCTGAACGAGCCCGAACTCAGAACCGGAGCAACCCGTTTCCTCGAGCGCGACCATCCCGACCGCAGGCCGGATGCCGCACCGCTTCACCTCCCCGGCAAGGCCTACGCCTTCGCCGAGCGGGCCCATCGCGGCAAGCTGGACCGCTACGGGCTGGGTGAGTTCATCGTCCACCCGGTCGGGGTCGCCGAGCTGGTCGCCCCGTTCGATGACGCCGAGATGGAAGCCGCCGCTTTCCTCCATGACACGATCGAAAAGGCCGACGTAACTGCGGATGAGCTCGAATCGGAGTTCGGCCCGGCGGTCAGTGAACTGGTTGTGACCCTGAGCCAGGACCAGACGATCGACGACAGCGACGCCCGCAGAAGCGAGCACCGAAGCCGCGTACTCGGTTCCGGCTGGCGGTCCCGAGTGATCTACGCCAACGATCGCATCGACGGCATCAACCGGATGATCGAGCTGCTGGAGTCCGGGGTCGACCCCGAGACGATCGAGGCGCCCCGCCGGATCCGTGCCTGGCAGGCTGACCTGGAAGTGGTCCGCCAGATGGACCTGCCTTCGGAGCTGATCGCAACGCTCGCGGGCCGCATCGACCATCTGGCTGCGCTCGCTTCCTGACGCCCGGCTCCCCGCCGTGCAAGGCTTTGGGGCGTGAAGCCTTCCAGTCACAGTCCGAGCCGAACAGCAGTGGCCCCGGGACCGCGCGATCAGCGGTTCGGCGACTGGTTCCGCAAGGTAGTCACCTTCGACCGGATGGAAGCGATCAGCCTGACCCATTCGGTGGTCTATTTCGCGCTGCTGATCTCCGCCTTCCTGCTCGGCGGACCGCAGCCGTGGACTTTCATCTTCGGCCTCTCCCACGGCCTGATCTGGATCGGGATGTCGATCGCCAGCGTCTTCGCGGTGCGCTACGGAGTGATTAATCTGGCTCTGGCGGTGGCGATCGCTGTACTCGGCTGCGTCGCCCCGTTCTTCGGATCGGCCGAGTTCCTGCGCCAGAAGCGCCGTCGGCGGGCCGCCGGACAATGAGCAGCGAGCTCTGCGTAGTGGGCGCCTCGCTCGACGGCGAGGCAGTTGGAGTGAAGGTGGCAGCAGGGCGGATCGAGGAGATCGGCCCCGGGGTCCGGCCTGCAACCGGGGTCGAGTTGCTCGATGCCGAGGGCGCGATCCTCGTGCCGCCACTGGTCAACGGCCACACCCACGCGGCGATGACCCTCTTTCGCGGCCACGGCGACGACCTGCCGCTGATGCGATGGCTCCAGGAGGCGATCTGGCCGGTCGAGGCGAAACTCGACGACGAGGATGTCTACTGGGGCACGCGGCTGGCCTGCCTCGAGATGATTCGCACCGGCACCACCGATTTCTGGGACATGTACTGGCAGCCGCTCGCCGTCGCCCGGGCGGTCGAAGACGCGGGGATCAAGGCACGGATCGGGCCGCCGATGATCGACCCGAACTCGGCCGACAGCCTCGGCGAGCGCGACCGCACGATCATCGATCAGCTCGATCAGCTGGCCGGATGTGGTCCGCGGATTCGGGCGGCGGTCTCGCCCCACTCGATTTACACGGTCTCCACCGGGGAGCTGGAATTCGCCGCCAATCTCGCCCGGGAGCGGGGTCTGCCGATCCAGATCCACCTGTCGGAGACCAGGCCCGAGGTCGAGGACTGCGTCGCCAGATTCGGCATGCGGCCGGCCTTCTACCTCGACTCGGTCGGCATGCTCGGCGAGCAGACCGTGCTCGCCCACGGCGTCTACCTCGACCAGGCAGAGCTCGAGCTGATCGCCGAGCGCGGCGCGACCGTGGTCACCAACCCGGTCGCCAACATGAAGCTGGCCGTGGGCGGGGTCTTCCCCTACCCGGCCGCCCGCCGGGCCGGCGTCCGGATCGGACTCGGAACCGACGGAGCCGGCTCAAACAACTCGCTGGATCTGCTGGCAGACCTCAAGACCTTCGCCCTCGCCCAGCGCCATGCCGCCGCCGACGCCGAAGCGATCCCGGTCGAGGAGGCCTGGGCGATCGCCACCGGCCGCCGCTCACCCCTGCTCGCAGACCCCGACCCGCTCAGCCCCGGCAAACCGGCCGACTTCCTCCTGCTCGACCCCGACTCCCACGAACTGGCTCTCGGAGACCTCACTTCCAACCTGGTCTACACAGCCGCCGGCTCAGCAGTGAGGACCACAGTCGTAGACGGCCAGATCCTGATGAAAGACCGCCAGGTCGAAGGATCAGAAGAGATCATCACCAAGGCAAGAGAAAGAGCCACCCGCCTCGGCCTGACCTGAGTAGCAGCTGCAACCCCAACCCGAGCAGGGCCCCGGCGAAGCCGGCTAACGAGCGTCCAGCCAGAAGTCAGCAAGACTCGCCGCAGCAGCCACCCCATCCCGAGCAGGGCTCCGCCGAAGGCGGGCCGGCGAGCGTCAACCGCTCGGCCCAGCAGACTTCTCGGGGCGATCGTCCACCAAATAGAACGAGAGCCACCCCGAGAACCTCGGATCTCGCAGCCGCAGCCCCAACTCGAGCGACGAGACGCTGGACTGGATCGTGGTCGTATAACAGCCAAGATCCCGTCCAGCGACAGATTCAGCAGCCCGAGCAGGGACGGCGAAGCCGCCCAGTCAAGCCTCTCGGGGCGATCGTCCAGCAAATAGAACGAAGATCACTTCGAGAATCCGTCCCTAGCCGTGGCGTCAACCGACAGCCGATGTGGCCACGGCAAAGCCGGCTAACGAGCGTCAACCAGCCGCGCAGCGAGACTCGGCCGTAGCGTCCACCCAAGTCCGAGCAGGCCCCCGCCGCAGGCGGCGCGGCGAGCGTCCCGCCACCAGTCAGCGGGACTCGGCCGTAGCGTCCGCCCAAGCCCGAGCAGGCCCCCGCCGAAGGCGGGCCGGCGAGCGTCAACCACCAACGCAGCGAGACTCGGCGGTCCCCCGCAGCGGGTGGTTTCCGGGGGCCGTCCGGGGTGCGGCTGGCGAGGAGTAAAGCGAGCCGGTGAAGCGATCGCACTTTGGTGCGTGAGCGAGCCGCGCGAGCGTCGACGAAGCCAGGCGTGCACCGGCGGCTCCCGGGAGCCACCCGCCCCCTCAGCCAAACAGAAAGCGCCCCCGAAACGGGGGCGCTTTCGTCAACGCAGCGGCTTCAGCCGAAAGGCAACAGCCCAACCAGCCCTAAACGTCCTTTTCAATCGGAAAGCCAACGAGATTGCCCCATTCAGTCCACGACCCATCGTAATTCTTGACGTCCTCCTCGCCGAGCAGCTCATGAAGAACGAACCAGGTGTGGGCCGAGCGCTCGCCGATCCGGCAGTAGGCGATGATCGGCTCACCGTCGGAGCCGATAACTCCCTTGCCGGTGTAGAGCTCACGCAGCTCATCGGCCGACTTGAAAGTGCCGTCCTCGTTGACCGCCTGCGCCCACGGCACCGAGGCGGCGCCGGGGATGTGACCGGCGCGCTGGGCACCCTCCTGCTCGTAGCCGGCCATCGCGATCAGCTCGCCTGAGAACTCCTGCGGGCTGCGCACGTCGACCAGGCTGGTCTCGGTGTCAAGTGAAGCGAGGACCTCGTCGCGCTTGGCGCGGATCGAGTCATCCCCGGGCTTCGCGGCAAAGGTCGTGGCCTCGTAGGACGGGACCTCGGTCGTCGTATCGCGACCTTCGCCGATCCACTTCTCGCGCGGTCCGTTGACCAGCTTGACTTTGTCGTGGCCGTAGTAGCGCAGGTACCAGTAGGTGTAGGCGGCGAACCAGTTGTTGCGGTCGCCGTAGAGCACGATCGTGTGGTCGTTGGAGATCCCGTGCTCGCCGAAGAGTCGGCCGAACGCCTCGGCATCGAGAAAGTCCCGGGTCGTCTGATCCTGGAGGTCCTTCTGCCAGTCGAAGCCGATCGCGCCGGGGATGTGGGCCTCGGTATAGAGCGCCGGGTTTTCGTCGACTTCGACGATTCGAATCGAGTCGTCATCGAGGTGTGCGGCGACCCATTCGGTGTCCACAAGGACGTCTTTCGAGTAACTCATACCGCCTCCAAATCCTTGACGGGAGCCGGATGGACCCCGTTTTTCGCAATAGTCTGTAATTCCTATCCGAGTTTACCTATTTAGCTTCCCAGCGCGTCAGGGCTTCTTCCCTGCGGCGGCGGACCCCGTGACGAAACGCCAATGCGTCCCTGCCCGGTCGTAGAGTGGGCTCATGAAAGTGGACCCGCTCCAGACGCCGTCGCTGACCAGCGTCGACGGGTTGATCGGACCCTCCGACGCCGCAGTGCTGGTGTTGCCCGACGACGGTCTGCTTCGGGGTGACGGGGTATTCGAGGTGATCCGTGCCTACAGCGGCCGACTGTTCGCGTTTATCGAGCACCTCGATCGCATCGAACGCTCGGCCGCGGCCATCGGGCTCGAACTCGACCGGCAGGCGATCGAAACCGAAGCCAGCGCGCTGCTTCGCCGGGCGGGCGATATCGACTGCCTGCTGCGGATCGTCTGTACCCGGGGCGGCCGCCGGATCCTGGCCCTGGAGCCGCTTCCAAGCTATGGCGACACGATCTCGCTGGCCACGGTCACCTACACGCCGACCGTCATCCTCAACGGGGTCAAGTCGCTCTCCTACGCGGCCAACATGCACGCCACCCGGATCGCCCGAACGGCCGGTGCCGATGAGGCGCTGTTTGTACGACCGGACGGCGTCGTGCTCGAGGCACCCACCTCCACCCTGTTCTGGGTCTCCCCCACGGGATCGCTGCGGACCACAGCGACCGAGGTCGGCGTGCTCGAATCGATTACCCGGGCGAAGCTGATCGAGCGGCTCGAGGTCGAAACCGGCGCCTTTGAGCTGGACGACGCACTGAACTCCTCGGAGGCCTTTCTTGCCTCGACCACGCGGGAGGTTCATCCGGTCGACTCGATCGACGGCCGCATGATCCCGACGGCTCCGGCCCCTCAGACGGAGGCCGCAGCCCGGGCCTTCGCCGAAGCACTGGCCACCGGCCTGGGCCGGGTACCACCGGCCGGCTGACCTTCGACGCAGCGCCGGGAGCGGCGGCTCCGGATCAGAACTCGGTGTCGCGCAGGTACCACTCGGCGTCGAGCGAGCCCATGCAGCCCGAACCGGCGGCGGTGATCGCCTGGCGGTAGGTGTGATCGACCAGATCGCCGACCGCGAAGACGCCCTTGAGGTTGGTCCTGGTCGATTCGAGGTCGGTCTTGACGTAGCCCTCGTCGTCGGTTGCGACCTGTCCGGCCACCACTTCCGACCTCGGGATGTGACCGATCGCGACGAAGGCACCCTGAACCGGTACGTCCTCCGACTCGCCGGTGTCGGAGCGGGTAAGCCGGACCGCGGCCAGCGCGCCGTCCTCGCCGGCGAGGAACTCCTCCGGCGCGTAGGGGGTCTTGATGTGGATGTTCGGAGTCGCCTCGGCCCGCTCCTGCATGATCGCCGAGGCACGGAACTCCTCGCGCCGGTGGACCAGGCTGAGCTCACTGGCGAACTTGGAGACAAAGACCGCGTCCTCCATGGCCGAATCGCCACCGCCGATAACCATCGTCTGTTTGCCCTTGAAGAAGGCCCCGTCGCAGACGCCGCAGGTCGAGACGCCCCGCCCCATCAGCTCCATCTCACCGGGGATACCGAGTCGCTTGGGCTCGGCGCCCATCGACAGGATTACCGCTCTGGTCCGGTACTCCTCGTCGCCGAGCCATACCTTGTGGATGCCGCCGTCACCGAGTTCGACCCGGTCGACGTCGTCGGCGACCAGGCGGCTGCCGAAGCGCTCGGCCTGCTCGCGAAACCTGGTCATCATCTCCGGGCCCATGATGCCTTCGGGAAAGCCCGGGTAGTTCTCTACGTCGGTCGTATTCTGGAGCTGACCGCCCCACTGGAAACCCTCGAAGACGAGCGGCTTGAGCTCGGCGCGGGCCGCGTAGAGGGCCGCTGTGTAACCGGCCGGACCGCCGCCGATAATGATCAGATTTTCGACTTCACCGTTGCTCATGCTGGGTTTCCTGACTTGCTTCGTGGCCCTCGGGGCCGTTTCGACGGTCCAATACTTTACTTTATGAAGTGAGTATACGTACCCGCCCGCGACTACTCATCAAGGCACGGGCCGGATCAAAGAGGATTGCGGGGCGCGATCGATCGGCAGCCCGCCGGATTTCCATCTCCTGACCGTCTGACGCAGCTGGAAAAAGGCCAGCACCCCCGGCGGTATCGGCAGCCAGAAAGCGACCAGGCGGTAGATCAGGATCGCCGCGAACACCTCGGCTTCGGGGAAGCCGAACAGTACGAAGGTCGCGATCATCCCGGCGTCGACCGCCCCAACCCCGGCCGGAACGAACGGGATCAGATTGGCGGTCATGCCGATGAAGAACCCCATCACCACGACGCCGAACGGGATCGCGATGCCGAAAGCCTTGAACGACGCCCACAAAATGCCGATGTTGGCCGCCCAGAACCCGATCGCGCCGATAATCGCGAGCCCGGCCCTGCTGGGGCGCGAGACCAGCTTCAGTGCCACCCGCACGCCTTCGGCGACGGTGGCGGGCACGGTCGCCAGTTTGGCCAGGAGCAGTGCCGTCGGGTGCCGTTCGGAGTAGCGGGTCAGCCGCCGCTCGATGTCGCTGGGAACCAGCGCGACGGCCAGTCCGATCAGCATGACCAGGCCGGCGATCGCGGCCGGGATTATAGTCAACTCGACCGCGGAGCTGCCGCTGAGCACCCCGGTCGTGAGCAGGATTCCGAAGACGACGATGGCCAGCGGGTAGAACAGGTAGTGAAGCGCGATGAAGGCCACCATGCGGGTGCCGACATCGCGTCGCTCCATGCCGCCCTGGCGAAGCGCCCAGTAGGTAAGTACGACCCCACCCGCGCCGCCGGCCGAGAACAGCAGCGTCGCAGCGAAGCCGGCCATGTTGATTTCGTAGGCCTCGCGCCAGGAGATCGGGAACACCTCCCCGCCGACCACGGCCCGGAACAGGGCTATGTAAGTGGCGAAGGAGAGGATCCCGAATCCGATCGCCACAACCACCCAGACCGGCCTCGCCTCCCCGAGCATGTTGATCGAGTCGCCGAAACCGGCCAGCTTCGGCAAGAGGAAGTAGATGCCGACGATCAGGACCGCGATGATCACGACCGTCTGGATCGCCCCGCGAAGTGTGAATACAGGAAGGCCGTCGCCCTCCTCTTCTTCTGTGGGGCGAGCTTCTTCCTGGTCGGGCGATGCCGGAGCCTCGTCGGCCGCCTCACGGGGGCCGGTCCTGCTCTTCACCTGTTCGTTGATGCCGTCACCCCCCGTCTCACCATGTCAGCTGGTTGCGATCGCTTCAAGGCGGCGGAGCCTCGAGTTGACGAGCTGGACCAGCGGGCGGGCGAGCGGCTCCCCCTTTCGCACTGCCAGCACCAGGGCCGTACCGGCCAGCAGGTCGGTCACGTAATGCTCCCCGAGGTAAACCAGCGAGAACCCGAGCGCCGCCGCATATCCCCAGCCGATCGACCCCTGAAGCCGGCCCCCGGCGTCGCTCAAAAGGATCGCCGCCATCAGGGCCGTAGCGAAGTGGAGCGACGGCATCGCCGCCCACGGGTTGCTGCCCAGGGTCCCGAACATCCTGGTCCAGGCCGGGCCCCAGATTCGCTCGCCGAATTCGACCATCACCCGTTTGATCTCGTCGTCGCCGGTGAAACCGTTTTCAGCGGCCCACCACGGCGGTGCGGTCGGAGCGAGGAAGTAGACGGCGCAACCGATGTCGAAGACGGCCGACATCTGCCTCTCGGAATGGGGGAAGTCGTCGTAGCGCCGGAGCAGGATCCAGAAGATCGAGAGGTAGGGCTGGACGAACCAGATCCAGTGAGCCCATGCCGCCATCCGGGTCACGTGCTCGCCGTAAGGGCCGCGGTGCAGCAGGCGCTGAAGCCGGGCGTTCGGCAACTGACCGCGGCCGATCCAGCGGTCGATCGCGATCGGATAGTTGACTTTCAGGCGAGCCCGGAGCCGCTCCGGATCGTCGTAGGGCAACTCGTGGGTGACAGCGAAAGCCCACATCTGCGCCCCGAACAGCGCGACGTCCCGGCGCCTTGACCGCGGCCACAGGACCGCGATCGCGGTCGGCGCGGAGACCGTCGCGGCCACGGACGCGGCCATCGGCAGGCGAAGCTGACGCCTGACGTGAGGCACGATCACGGCCGCCGCCAGAGCCGCGTATCCCGCAGCCCGAAGGGCAGTTCGCGGGCTCGGGTGAGGCAGCTTGAACGGGGTACGGCGGGGCATCCTCGCTGGTAGCGTAGGCGACCCCGGGCCGGTGACGTGTCCGGCCCGTCGCCGCCTGTCCGCACGATCCGACTAGAATGGCCCCCGCCTTGCTGTCTCGTCCCAGAAAAATTGTCCAGCTTGTCACCGCCCTCGTCGGCTCCCTCTTCGGCCTGGCTGTCATCGCGTCCCCCGCGCTGGCCCTCTCGCTGAACCCGGAAGCCGGGTCCCCGGGCATCGAGAAGATCAACACCTTCCACTGGATCATGTTCATCCTGATCGTGATCGCGATCGCCGTGGTCAACCTCGCCATCCTTCGCGCCGCCCGCCCGCGCCACCGTTACGTGGCGGTCGACGAAGGCCGGAAGGCCACCGGGCACCAGCTGCGGATCGGCCTCGGCCTCGGCGTCCTCGCCCTGGCGATCTTCACCACCGCAACCGTTTTCTCCAGTCAGGCTCGTGAGATTCCGGCCGGTTCAAGCCAGGTTGCCGGCCTCAACGCCGACGACCAGCTCGAGATCACCGTTACCGGCCAGCAGTGGCTGTGGCGCTACGACTATCCCAACGGAGCCTTCTCATATCACCGCCTGGTCGTCCCTTCAGATACCACA
>Ga0335394_10008538_pt1 | contig 11563 bp, 10 predicted proteins | sample MAT03_FD_205741 | JGI IMG/M metagenome (GOLD analysis project Ga0335394, IMG submission 205741) | Freshwater microbial communities from Lake Fryxell liftoff mats and glacier meltwater in Antarctica - MAT-03 (spades assembly) (version 2) ... | reverse complement strand
TTTCCAACTGCGCCACATCCCACTCATTATAATGTTGAGTATCGGCACGGTTTCAATGGCGCGCGCCCAAACAGCATTTCCAAACGCCTTAAATTCGCCGCAAGCGATCATTGACGATATGACGTTACCGCATGAGGGTATTCCGCATGGCGTTCCAGAAAGCTATGACTGGTCGCGCAACCCTCGTATGGGGAATGGAAATAATATGGGCGACTTCACTGCCTTCATCCCCTGGGGGCAGGTGTATGAGGCCGCCAGCGGAAATACAGCCACGAACACACGGGTCGAGTTGCGCGATATGGAGGCCTATGTGTTGAGCGTGGCGAGTGGGCGATGGGAGATGATCCAGTTCGATAGGCTCGTTCAGGGCGAAGCATACCGAGAAGACTTCGCTGACGATGAAAGCATCGAAGCGGATACTCGCCCTGAACCAACCGGTACGCTCTCGGTGACAGCGGGCAATGGCTACAATTTCCATTTCTGGCCTAGTTCAGGGCGAGTTTTGCTCGATGCAGACGACGTGGGCGGCATTTTCACGACGGTCCAGGCGCGTCTAATCCTAGACGATCCGAACGGAATCGATGATCGTGGGCGGGCGCGCTACTTGCTAAGTGTGGGTGCAGATTACTGGGAAAACCTTGATATTGAGTGGCAATCGTACGGTGCCAACGCAGATGTGGCTATCGGACGCTTTCGTTATGTGATGAACGAATGGGATTCGTTCAATATGACGACCTTGCCGTCAGATGTATTGGCCCCGAACCCGCCGCCATTGCGCTAAGGCATTCATTCCTCATCAACTAATGGGTTTTGGATTTAAAGGTGTCGGTTATATAATCGATGCCATGAAAACACGAAGCTTCACGTTAACTGAGATCGAAATCGCTGCGCTGAAACAAGCAGAGCAGCAAACGAAACGACCGAGCGAACTGCGGCGGGGTAGGGGACTAGTCGGCATCCAACTCATCGAACACGCGCTGAATTTCCAACGTGAAGCCTGGCAGCAGCGTGCCACCCTCCAGCGTATCTTTGAGCGACAACGTTTGTACCGTTTGATTTGGTGTGTAGACCTCGACCCATTTTTCGACCGGGTCGACCAGCCACACGATTGTCCCAACGGCTAGATAATTAGCGACCTTGACACGAATATCACGCGGGTTGTCGGTAGGGGAAATGACTTCAACCGCCAGATTGGGCGCAATCGGTACCCAACCCTGATTAGCGAGCTTCGTCAACTTTTGCTCTGAGATATACGATACGTCGGGCATGTAGCGCTCTGTCCCCACCATATAACCGCCGTCCGCACCCCGTATGCGCCCCAACTTGTTGGCATACACGAAATTTCCGAGATGACGCGCCAAAATCATGGCGATTTCTGACGAAATATCATCGGATGTCGCCTCGATCAGACTCCCGGCACTGTATTCCAGCCGCCGGTTCCGGTTTTCGGGCAGATCGGCGATCATCTCGAACTCGCGGACGCTGACCGCTGTCCCTATTTGCGGCGTAATCTGGATCGTCATCTTTCACCGCGATTTGATGTATTGTGATTATTTTACTGTGTCAGTTGAGATAGTGCATACTCCATCGGGATACGTTCCTGTTCGAGCCGTAAATTGCGCTGCGCCAACGTCATGAAGAGCGTGTGTTCTTCGGGGGTAAGTCCAAGCAATGGGGCAGGGGTGAGAGGTGTTCCGGGAACGGAAAAATGTGCGAACGTCTCATAAGTCACTTGATCCATAAGGGCTGATAAAACCGTTGCACCAGGCAGCACTGACCGTAGACGGGCGAGAATTTGAAATCCCTGTGCGTCAAGGTCGCCCCAATAAATGAGAGAGCATCTGGGGAGCCATGCAATCGCCGCTAGCGCGTCCACCGCAAACCCTTGTCCCCAGACAGCGAAGGTGTTGGGTAAATTGGGCAGTGTTAAAAAAGTCGCTTTATTCTCGATGATTAAGCCACGCTCGCCGCTGAGATTAAGCGCGTTCCAATCCGGCGCGGGCAATGTGACATCTGTCCAGGCAATCCCGCACCGACGCGCAAGCTGATCATCCAGAAAACGCATCCGTACAGGCGGTGCTTCCTCGCGCACGCCCAATCGGTCGGAGAGGCGCATCGGCGCACGGGAGCGCTCGGCAGGCTCTGAGGAACCTGCGTCCGTTGGTATCAACAACTCAAGCAGTTCCGCGAGAATGCGTTGATGCGTCTCGATGAATTTGGTGTGCACATGGATGGGCAGTTCACGCAGCGAACGCCCATGTATTATGTCTGGATGCGCAAGGACAAAGGTACAAACGTCGATGAGTGATTGCCACTTGCCAGCATAATCGATGACCCGCTGAGGCTGTGCGCTCAACCAAATTTCCAGTTGGGGCAAACGTGCACGAATGAGGCTAACATCATTCGTGAAATGATTGAATTCGCCGCCTTTGCCAATGGCACGCAAGTATTCCTGAAGCGTTTCCACCACGACCGCACGCGGCACCGTCTGTTTGCCCCAACGCCGAGAAATATTTTCTTCAGACTGCACATGGTAGCCGCCATTACGCGCGCCTTCATGCAATCGCTTTGCCGCCGCCAGCAGGGTAGGGAGGTCAGAGGGGGACGTACCCACCGAAAGTGCAAGCGGGAACATATTTTCGCCGCGTACCCATGCGCTTAGAACTTTCGTGTAATGACGCAGTAGTTTTTTATACACCTCATCCGGCGTGAGCATCGGCAAGGCTAATCCGCCGCTGTGCCGCGATTGGGCAGGGCAGTCAGGCGGGCATAATCTACCTTGCGCGCCCGATATTCCTCAACTGTCAGATTCAGAACACGAGACTCCGAACCTTCGTCATTATTCACGACGAGATGATACGCCCGCGCGTAAGGTTCAACCACCTGAATTTTATCCATCGGCGTAACGACCAATAGTTGTAATCCCAATTCGGTGAACAAATCCATCGCGTAGCGCGCATTGCTATCGTCCACCTTACTGAACGCCTCATCGATGACGACGAAACGGAACGTATTCACCGTCGTACCATCATCTGTGCCATATTGGTAAGCGAGGGCGGAAGCCAATACGGTATATGCCAATTTTGCCTTTTGCCCACCGGACATACCTGATGAGTCATTGTGATAGCGTTTCTGGCTATTGTCCGCGCGCCAACGTTCGACAGCGGCAAAATCCAGCCAGTTGCGGACATCGGTCACTTTTTTCGTCCATCGTTCTTCCGTCTCGAACTTACGAATGAGCGATTGAATCCGCTCAAACGCGCGTTCATTGGCATCTGGTGTATCCAGCCCGGCATTCTCGGTGGTCGCCCTCAATTCGGCACGGAAATCGCTTACCTCCCGATCGATAGTGGAATTGGCTTCCAACTCCACATAGACGGCGGGTTCATAAGGGATACGGACGAGCGAGGTATTCAGCCGTGCTATCATGTCGCGGTGATCATCTGTCTGACGTTCCAACCCCACGCGAAAAACAAGAATGTTGTCGATCATCTTCTTGTCGAGCAGTTCCTTGAATTTGGCGCGATATGACGGCAGTTGATCGTGTTCGATACGCCCCAAAAGTTCGATCAATCCCGGTACTGCGCCCAGACCGCTGCCGATACTTTCGGTATCAGCGCGAAACTCGTTACGAAAGTTGGCAATTTGCTCGACCAATGCTTGTTCTATCCGATTGCGTTGATTTTGATACGTTTGCGCGCGATTGCGGAAGAAGTCCTGCACACGGTCGCGTACCACCTGAAGATTATCGAGCATCAGTCCATCGGGATATAACCGCACAACTTCGGCACCAATGATTTGGGCTTCATTTTGCCAGTTTTCAGGCGGGTTGGCTAGCAACGTGTGTTCCGCATCCCGTTGGTCATTCTCGTAGCGTTTAAGCGTATCTTGTGCTGTCCCGATGATCATTTTCAATTGATAAAGCGTGTCTTGTAGCCCTTTAACTGCTATGTTCATCGCATCGAGTTGTTCTTTCAATTTTTGCAGCGTTTGCGAACTCTGTTCCAATTGGCGTTGGTCTACCAATTTAAGTTCAATTTGTGATTGGATGCTGCGCCAGTCGAGGTCGGCATAGTCGACAAATGTGAGCAGGGAATCAAGATCGCGTTGACGTTGTGCCAAGTCTTTCTGCTCTTTTTCAAAACGGCCTCCTTCTCGCTTTAATTGGCGAATTTCTACGTTCAGTGCGCCCAGTTGTGTCTCAAGAGCCGCAATCTTCGCCTTATTGTCCCAGCCGAGAACAAAGTTTGAGCGATCATGAATAGAACGACGATCATCCTTTTCGTGACGATTTGAGTCGTGTCTGATTTGCCCGGCAACGGTAATTGCGCGTTCCTGCTGGCGAAAATCTTCGATTGTCTCGCAGCAGACATAATTAAAACGCCTGCCGATTTCGGTTTGCAGCCATACTCCAAAGGTCGTTTCCGGCTTGAATTCCAGCTTTCGGTACACAGCCTGTTGTGCCATGCGCGCGGAATTGAAGGGTGGAATATTTTCCTCAATCCGTTGATAGACTAACTTCGTGCCAAGATTATTTTTATTGACCCATTGGCTGATACGTTTGTAATGTGCTTCGGGAACAAGTAAATTCAGGGCGAAACCATGCAGAAGACGTTCCAACGCGCCCTCCCAATCTGCCTCTTGTTCGCGCACGCGCACCAATTCGCCCGCAAATGGCAGTTCATCAACAGCGATATCCAGCGATTTACTTAGTAGTTCGCGAACCCTGATAGGCTCGCCTACAATCGGTGAACGGCGCTGTTTAAGCGATGCAACATCTTCTTCCAAGCCTTTTAAACGTTCCGTTTTAGGTTGTAACTGAGCGACCACGCCATATGCGCCGCGTCGGGCATCCTCAATACGAGGAGCGAGCGTTGCCAGCTCTGTTTCCGCACTCGTGCGCATCGTATAAAAATCAGAGGCTTTCAACGCTTGTAATCGAGGCAGTCCAAGCGTTTCAATCGCAGTTTCATAACGCCGTGCCTGTGTGCGCCTCCTCTCCTGGTCGTTTTTCAGCGTCTCTACTTCGTTACGCAATCGGAGCAGTGTTCGTCCGACTTCATCGTTGTCCAATTCGGACTTGAGCTGGTCACGCTGCGCTTCATGAGTCGTTTTTGTCCGTTCTGTCTCGTCAAATTGCGCTTTATGTTCCGCCAGACGCGCCTTCTCTATCTCAATCGCGGTGAAGAGTAAGTCCCAGCGCCGCCAGGCGATGTAGACAGGTAAGAGCGTTTCAGCCTGCCGCGCATCGTGAATCTGCTGACCCCATTCTTCATGTTGTGCGTCTTGTTTTTGAATGGGAAGCAATAAGCTTTGCTGGCGTTCTGCGCGCACAATCGCCTCGTGCGCCTTGGTCAAATTATCGTAATTTTTACGGAGTTGAAGAATGGAGTCTTCGACGTTTGCGCGTTCCAGCATGTGATTGCGGATAAATTGATTGAGGCTGCCCACTTCTTTCAACGACACCGTTTGATTGAACAAATCGAGCGCCTTTTCAGACGAGAGATGCAGCAACCGCCGGAAAGCGGCGCTGTACTCGTTGAATTGATCCATCCACTCCGCATCGAATGTGCGTAAACGTCGCTTGAGCGCCGTCACCGTTTCAAAACCTGTAAAATGCTCGGCGATGCTCATCTCGCGTTTTGCCACGACAAAGAATTTCGACGCTCCACCCTGGGTGAACACCTGGGCGAGCGAGACATACTCCGGCTTTGCGCCCGGACTGTGAAACACCGCCAGCAGGATACTGTGGCTATTCTCGTCACGCAGGTATTGAGTTTGCGCCTCACCGCTGGCGTTTTGCAAGCGGCTGTATGCCCCCCGCACATAACTTTTTTCATTCCGCTCATCGCGCCCTTTGCCTGATGCCTGGTTATAGGTACGGTCGCGGGTGCGAACGAGCAGCGTCAGCAGCGCATCGACGACGGTGGATTTCCCCGATCCATTCGCGCCGGTGAGCAATGCCGTTTCACGCATTGGCGCGAGCGACCAGATGCGTTCGTGAAACGTTCCCCAGTTATATAATTCAAGTCGATGGAGCGCATAACCCCGCTGCACCGCATCCGTATTATCCTTCATTGTCATTTCCTTCTGTGGAAGCCGCATGTTGTACCAGCTGTGCGTGAAGCGTTTCTAACTCATCTGACGTAATTTTGGCTTTCAACACCGGGCGAACGACATAATCGGTAACGCTCTGCCCACGTTTGATCGGTTTGAGAAATCCGAAATCGACCACCTGGTTAATATCCCGATCCATCGCTTTCGCAGCCGCGCGGGCATCGTCACTTTTTGCATAAAATGGACGCATTTTATCCAGCAGTGCTTCGCGTGGAATGAGCAGGCGGCGACTATCCACATTCGTGGTGTCAAACTGATTCAGTTCTTCCCGAATCAAAACCAGTAAAAGCGTGACTGAATAACCGAGCTTCTGGCGGCGTGTGAGGCGGGGTAGGGCAAGCGCCGCACCCTTTTCATCTTGCAAATCAGGTTGCCACAAAAAAGCATAGCCATTCGTTTCATTCACATACAATGCCAGTCCCATCTGTGCAAAATAACTTTCGATGGGTGTGCGGTAACTGAGAACGAGATTCCAAATCTCATCCTCAACATCGATGACTCCCTGCAAAAGATGAATCAGGGCAGGGGCATAAGGGGCAACCTGACTTCTACCTAGCAGCGTTTCATTGACTTCAAATGGGTTTTGATCGGACATCTTTAAAATCCTCGACGGCGAAAACGCACACGCGGCATACGGACATTGGCGGTATGTTCGACATTAGGACGGTCATCTTCGTTGGAGGACGCATCCTTCACCAGCGATACCATCACTTGGTCATTGAAATCCAAATCGATTTCATGGACTGCACCCGCTGCCGCCATTTGCAGATAAGCGAGCAGTTCTGCAATGCCTTTTTGCGCCGGGTAAAATGCGAGAATTTCCGGTAATGTGACGGTATCACGGGTTTCCAGCATCCGCTCAACATGCCCACGTAATAGTTCATGGTCAACGTAAAACTGCTGATACAGCGCATCAATCAAGCCAGAATCGTCCTGTGAGTCTGCGTCTCCTGCAAGCGGTACGCGCGCATCAAGGCGTGTTTCCAAAGCTGGAGACCATACCCGACGATCCATCGCCAAACGTAAGTCCGGGTCAAGTTCTAATGTAAGCAGCACGCCATCGGGAGGGTGCGCGGCATGTTGAAGCGCAAGCTGCTTGATTGCCGTGCATAAATAGCGCACCCGCTGGCTCTCTGCCACCACTTTTTCATCAAGCATTCGCCTCAGTTGTTCGGCTAACTGTTGATTTGATGCGACAACCTGCTGACCCGCATCGAGCAATCGTTTGGAGAGCGACGGTAAAATCGAGTCTGCGCGTAACTCGGCGGTCTCCTCGAGCGCGTGGGTGGTTCGGATAAGATTGGCAAATTCGTCCTTTTGCTCTGGATTGAGTAGAAACTGCCAAAACGCCCGAAAGCTTCGCCCCTCGTCCGATTGCTCGAGTGCCTCATCTGCATCCAGAATTTGTGCCACCAACCGACCCTTCTGCAAGTCCGGGTGCAGCGCCGCTTCTTGTATCGTCCGTGCGAGACTACGGAAACTCTGTTCGACTGCGGCAAAATCACTGATCAGGCGCAGCGCATTCTCGTTCGCTTGTAAAAAGCGCTCCCGAATCTGCGTGGCATTGAAGGGTGTCACCGCTTCTCCCGCTTCGATACGCCTGATTTCCGCCTCTATTTCTCCCTGCTGCTGCCGTAAATATGCTAAACGAACATCAGGATTGGTCGTGCTGTTGACAATAATCTCGCGCAATAAAGTGAAGATGCTGAGAAACCGTGACTCTGTGCCGACAAAGGGGCGTTGACGCAGTTCCTCTAACCAACGAATGACGCGCTCAGCATCAGGTGTCAGGCTAACCGTCCAGATATCATCTGCCCCCGCAAAAACACGCATTAAGTGCAGTTCCTTGATCCAGCGGTCAAGATATTCACGTGAGGGACGTGGGAAACTGTTTGGCGTTTCCATATTGAGACGCTCAAGCAACGTCTCCAGGCTTGCCACGAGATCATCATAGGGGACGTTGATACGGGAAGACTGCTTGAATTGTTGATAGAGAAAATACAAGATAAATGGCGCGTGCTGCTGTTGTAAGAGACGCAAGCTCGGCACATTCTCGAAATCAGCGCGAATTTGAGCGTAATCCATTGCAACCGTCACTCAATATTTGAATTGACATTATAACAAAATTTGGTAACTACTACGCCAATGTCACATTAGAAATCCGTTCGATGATTCCCCCCCGTAGAGACGCCAACGGGATGTCCGGTTTTGGGGATAACCCGACGGATGCGCCGTTGTCTCTCCCCTACGGTTGACATGTTTTTTAGAACGTCTGTATAATATGACATTGGCGTACTACTCAGGTGGGTATTTGAGGGGAGGGAATGAAAGGATTACCCGCGAAAGCGTCAGAAATAGAGCGCATTATATTGAGACCCTGTTTGCGGGCGGTGGATAGGAAACTACGGATAGCACAGAAAACCTGAGCGTCCGCAAAAGTGCGGAATGAACCGGAGACTTTCTGCTTGACTTTCATCATGCGCAGCGCTTGCTCGGCAAGATTGTTGTCAAAAGGGACGCGAAAGTCGTGCATAAAGGCGAGGGTTTCGGCACGGTACTGGTCGAGCCGTGCCAGTAAATTGACGGCATCGGATTGTTTTTTGCGTCCGCGCTTCTTGGGAAGCACTGCTTCGGGCGGGGGATTAGCAGCTAAACTTTGCCCAAGGACTTCATCATAGCGCGTTTCATAATAAAGGAGGCGTTCGGGTGCCAGTTGAGGGGCATGGGCGCGCGTCGTTTTGACTTCGTGGTGGATGTCCAACAACAATTGGGTCATGTTTTGGGACCAGGCTTGCTGAGTGCGTTCAAACACAAACAGCAACTCGCGCAGATGATGGGCATTACACAGCGCATGGGAACAAGTTTTAAGTTTCAAGTACGGCTTCCACCCATCATGAACGGGTCGTCCGGTAAAAGCGGTCAAAATGCCGAGAACCATCATGGCTTCATAGCCGCGTTTAGCATGAACCCCGTAGGCGGTCAGAAATTGGGTACACACATTATGGAGCAATGCAGTTCCCCCTCGATGCGCATCCCCGTCTCGTCACAATGAACGACCGGCGCGGCTTGGAGTTGTTCCACAATCGCGGCTAAGGTCGGCGTAATCTCGCTTGCCAGCCGTTGGTTGGCGCTCTGGATCAACGCTTGACTGGGCATGTGTCCGTAGAAATCACCTAACAATTCCACCACCCGACGCATCGGCACCAGTTGGTAGGCGCTTAAATAGACCATGAACGCCAAGACGTGGTTGCCATACTGAACCGTGTGGCTCACCGCGGCGGGAAATTGTCCGCGCACCTGTTGCCACACCCCGGACAGCATTTCATCTCTGCCTGATGTTCCGTCACTTCTACGCGCACAGGCGGAATATCGAACACCTGCCGTTTTTCCACTTCACACACCGCCACGACGCTCAAATCTGTTTGACAATGGGGGCATTCTTGGACGCTATGGACTTCTAGGTGGTCTGGCTCATCGACCATTTTCAGGGTTTCACCCTTGTGTCCTTTTTGTCCGCCACTCTTCCGTTGCCCTGACTCGCGCAGACTTTTCGGCGCAGGTTTCTTGGCTAACCCATCGCTGCTCGGTGGTTTTCCACTGTTGCTGCTATTTTTCGCCAACCGGTCTTCCAAATCCTGAATCCGTGCTTCCGGGTGTATTATTTGCTGCTGCATCTGGAGAATCAGCGTGATCAGCTCTTCCTTACTGGCGGATTCTAGGTTTTCGCGGCTGAACAACGGTAGTTTTGATATGCCTCTATTTTACCTGATTTTTGCTTTTTGCACCACTTTTCACTTAATCATAAGGCATCGGTCTTGTGTTTTCTTCTGCTGAAACAGGGTATAATAGGCGAGGTTGAGGATGAGAAAACATCCCCAACCTCCCCCCGACGTAAGAGCATCGAAAGCATGGGCGATCCTATCACCCTTCACAAGATGTACAAATACCGACTTTTCCGCGCCGACAAGAAAGATCGGAAGCTGCGGCATAAGCTGTTTGTTGCGTCTACGGTGTGGAATCACTTCATCGCCCTCCAACGACGTTACCACCGTCTGATGGGGAAATACATTTCGCTCAATGCGATGAATAAGCACGTCCTCCTGGCAAAAGGGCGTCCACGGTTTCGCAAGGCGAAAAATTACGCCTCGTTCACCTTCCCGCAGTCCGGTTATCAATTCGTGTCCTTCAATCAGAACGAAGTCAAGGACGATGAGAAGTACACGCGAGCGCGGGCGAGCCTGAAGATTGAAGGCGTGACCTATCGGTTTGTTCAACATCGCCCAATGCTGGGCGAAATCAAGACGTTGACCGTCAAACGTGATAGCGTGGGCAGACTATGGTTGTTTTTCAGCGTTGAGGAAACCATGAGTATCCCCGAAACCCGCACGGGTAAAAGCGGCGGTTTCGACTTCGGACTCAAAACGTTTCTCACGGACGATGAAGGACGCGCCTATACCAGCCCGCAATTCTTTGCACAAGGTATTGAAAAAACGCGCAAACTTCACCGCCAATTGTCCCGTAAGGTGGAAGGTTCACATCGCCGCAAACGGGCGCGACGGACGCTGCCAAAGCACAGTGCGGACGTTGCTAATAAGCGACGCGATCACCACTTTCAACTGGCACATCGCCTGTGCGACGAGTATGCAATCCTGTACTTCGAGGACTTGAACCTTGCGGGCATGAAAGCGCTGTGGGGACGCAAAGTGAGCGATCTTGGCTTTGCCAGTTTCGTGAGTATCCTTGAATGGGTGGCGTTGAAGCGCGGGAAGTCGGTTGTGAAGATTGGTCGCTTTACGCCAACGACCAAAACCTGTTCCGGTTGTGGGCAGCGCTATGATCTGACCTTGCGCGATCGAGTGTTGGCGTATGATTGTGGACTGACGATTGACCGCGACCACAATGCCGCGATTAACATCAAACACGGCGGGGCATCGTTGTGCTATCGGAGCGACGATAAGACGAAGATTCGCCTTCGCAGTCGCATTGAGGGTAGAAGCCCCCGCCTTTAGGCGTGGGGAGTATGTCACCACAGACGCAGCAATGGGGTCGTTCACACTACGCTAAGGGAAACAATCATGGCGCTGCCATTAGAAAATCTGTCATTAGAAGAAAAAGTTGGTCAAATGCTGGCGGTTGGTTTTGATGGCTATGAACCACCCGATTATATTTTGCGTTGGTTATCGGATGGGCGTGTTGGCGCGATTATTTTGTTCGCGCGCAACATTCAATCGCCAGAACAAGTTGCCAAATTGACACACGATCTGCACGAAGCTGCGCGCTACCCACTGTTGGTCTGCATCGATCAAGAAGGCGGCACGGTGGCGCGGATGCGCGCAACCGATGGTTTTACCGAAAGTCCCGGCGCTATGGCGCTTGGCGCGGCAGATGACGATATGCTTGCGGAACATGTATCGGCGGTACTCGCCCGCGAAATGCGTGCAGTTGG
>Ga0335394_10008534_pt1 | contig 11565 bp, 11 predicted proteins | sample MAT03_FD_205741 | JGI IMG/M metagenome (GOLD analysis project Ga0335394, IMG submission 205741) | Freshwater microbial communities from Lake Fryxell liftoff mats and glacier meltwater in Antarctica - MAT-03 (spades assembly) (version 2) ... | reverse complement strand
CAAAAGAATGGCATCAAATTGGGAAGTTATTTTGACACCGTTCCTTATTGATTTGATACCAACAAATATGAAAATTTCTCACCATCTATTTTCTCTTATTTTAGGGGGACAAATCGCTGTTGCGCCCCCTCAAAACTATAGTCGACGCAAAGTGGTTTTGAAGGAACCCGAATTGCAATATATTCATAATCAACATTCTAAACCCTCTAAACCCTTCTAAACCACTCTAAACTGGCTATACCTATGTTTAGTAATGCACCACTACCCAGTATTTCTGGAATCGAAGAGGCATATTTAGCCGTAGTAAAAGCGAAAGACTTTGTGAATGAACTCTTACTAAATGAGGATGGAAATTTGAGAAGCAACGTATTTGAAGAAAACGTAAGAGCTTTCTTAGGTGCGGAAAATTCAGTTAATACCGCAATTTCCGATACTATCAAAAACAAAAAAACCTCCTCAAGATTTCCAGTTTTAAATAATGGAATCACTATTGTTAGCGAAGATGTGAGAGTTCAAGGAAACATATTGCATCTTCAAAACTATCAAATCGTAAACGGCTGCCAAACATCTAATGTTCTTTTTGAAAATAGAAATAGTTTAAGTGATGACTTGATGGTTAATCTTAAAATCGTAGAAACTTCAAATGAAGATGTATTTTCTGAACTAGTTCGAGCTACAAATAGCCAGACTCAAGTTGATGAAACACAATTTATTTCATTGCGCCCTGTCGTGAAAAGGGTTGAAAATTACTTTAACACTTATGAAGGTCAGGCCGGTAGAATCTACTTTGAACGCAGAGATAGACAGTACATTGGAAAGGACGTACCAAGCATTAGAATATTTTCTGTGAATATTGCAGCAAAAGCCGTATGTGCTATGTTTCTTGAACGACCGGAGTTGTCATACAGATATCCTAAAAGAATGTATGAGTTATTTACGGATAAAATATTTTCGGAGGACGTAAAAGAGATAATATTTTATACGGCATGCTTGGCTTTATATCGTCTCCATCTTCTAGTTGCTGGTGCTGATATTCCACAAAATATGAGGAAATATAATAGGTAATTTAAAAGATAAACAAACCATGACTAAAAAGTATAAATGGCTTGAAGAAAGTGGTGGATATTTGGCAATAGGCGGTCGTCCAAGTATGCAATTAATAGAGTTGTTAAAAAAAGAAAACTGCACTACTATCATTACACTTTTAAGAGAAAGTGAACGAAAAACTGTGGAAGAGATAGGTAAAAAAACCCATAATATGGACATGAATTGGGAATGGTTTCCTTTATCAGCCTCCGCTTTGCCGCAAAATAACCAGTTAGAAAAAGTAAGAGAATTTTTAGCAACTATCCAGGAGAGACTTAAAAACGGCGAGCAGATTTTTATTCATTGTGCAGCAGGAGTCCATCGGACAGGTGCATTTACTTACGGTTTATTGCGCTACTTGGGTAATACAGCCGAAAACGCAAAAGAAAAAATAAAAGCACTTCGCACTATAACCTACGAAGAGGCACAAGATAAACATTGGGCTTGGGGTGAACAATTTGGTCAAGAATACAACCACATAATAAAACAAAATATGGAGCAACATTGCATTTTTTGCCAAATAACCAAGAAAGAACTGCCCGCAAGTGTCGTTTTTGAGAACGAGCAAGTGATTGCAATAATGGATATACAACCAATCAACGAGGGTCACATTTTAGTGTTGCCTAAACATTGCTATCAATTTTTGTATCAACTGCCCTCAAAATTGAGCCAAGAGCTATTTAGAGTAGTAACAGAAATTGAAAAAACACTTTGGAATATTGAAGGGTTGTTTTGTGAGGGTACAAATATTTTGCAAAATAATGGCAGATGTGCCTGGCAAGAAATAAATCACGTTCATTTTCACATCATTCCACGCTTTGCAGGAGATAACTTTAAAATAAAATATCAAGCCAAACGTCCCACAAGAGAGGTGCTAAATCAATTATCGGATAAAATTAAGATAAAAATGGAGGTGTCAAAATAAAATACCCACAACAATGCACACAGCGTCACCCGCCAAAGGCGGCTGCGTGTGTGCAAACCGTGGCAAATGGAGAAACAACATAATAATTCTGGCACAAATAATATCCCGTGAAAAAATTCGGGCGGCACTCCCCAAAAAGCACCTATAGAACAAAAAGGGAACTTCCTGCCGACCATCACGTGTTTGTTTTAACGAATTATGGAATACTCGAGCCAATCAACTCCGAATTCCGTATTTTTGCTTTAAAATGACCATTGATGGCGCTTCAGGACAAATATATCAACCCTTTTACGGATTTCGGATTCAAGAAATTGTTTGGCTCAGAGCCGAACAAAGACTTGTTGATTGATTTTTTGAACCAGGTTTTGCCTGGAAAGCACCGGATCAAAGACCTTTCTTACGCCAGCACGGAGAAACTCGGTAACACGGAAACAGATCGAAAAGCCATTTTTGACCTGTATTGCATTGGAGAAAATGGCGAACGCTTTATTGTGGAAATGTAAAAGGCCAAACAGAATTTTTTCAAAGACCGGAGCGTATATTACTTCTCGTTCCCAATTCAGGAACAAGCAAAGAAAGGCGACTGGAATTACCAATTGGCCGCTGTTTACATGGTGGGGATACTTGATTTCACTTTTTCAGAAGACGAAGTGGAGCAGGAAGTGCGCCACGAGGTGCAATTGAAAGACCAAAAATGCCGGGTCTTTTACGATAAGTTGACATATATCTACCTGGAAATGCCCAACTTTAGAAAAGCAGAAGATGAGCTGCAAACCAACTTCGACAAGTGGATGTATATATTGCAGCAGCTCCCGAATTTGCAAAATCGGCCAAAGGCGTTACAAGAACGCATTTTTCAAAAACTGTTCGAGGCCGCAGAGATCGCCAAATTCACGCCGGAAGAAAAAAACAAATACGAGGAGAGCCTTAAATATTACCGGGATTTGAAAAATGTGGTGGATACTTCGTTTGATGAAGGCAAAGCAGAGGGCAAAGTTGAGGGCAAAGTAGAAATCGCCCGACAAATTAAATCGGAAGGAGAACCAATCGAGAAAATCATTCGCTATACTGGGCTGACAAAGGAGGAGATACAAAATATATAATAATATGCCACTTTCTATGCACTCCCGTACATAGCCACTAAACGCTGCCACGTCGGTAGTGCCCACGTCAGATTGTGATAAAAATCCCCTCCCATACTTGCCCGTCCGCAAAATCGAGCTATCTTTGACGCATCACCGCCACCAGGTGGATATACTAACCAGAAAAGGAAACGACCGATTAGCTAACTTTCAAAAGAAATAAAAACAAACCACAATGAAGAAAATAATTTTGACGATTTTGATTCTAACGGCGACAATGGATTTAGCTTATCCTTGTTCCGCAATTGTATTGAAAGACAAAAATCAAATCTTTGTAGCGAAGAATTTCGATTGGACCTACAGAGAAGGAATAATCATCAAAAACCTGCGGGGAATAAATAAAACGGCATATTATACCAATACAGGAGAACAGGCAAACTGGACCAGTAAATATGGCAGTATCACCTTCAATCAAAACGGGAAAGAAATGCCTTTTGGAGGAATGAACGAAAAGGGTTTGGTAGTCGAAATGCTATGGTTGAAAATTACCCGCTACAACATCGACGAAGAAAAAAAGTATGTAAACGAATTGGAATGGATCCAATACCAGCTGGACAATTTCGAGACCGTTCAACAGGTAATTGAGCATTTGAACGACTTAAAAATTTATCCAATCAAAGGAAAAATTCATTATATTCTAACAGACGTTACCGGCGAATCCGTAATCATTGAATACCTGAACGGGAAACCCGTCGCCTATAAAAAAGAAGCCAATACCTGCCAGGCCATTACCAATTATTCGGTTTTTCATTCCGAACCCTACAAAAATCAGATAAAGGGAATTCGAAAAAACAACACCTTCCCAGCGTACCGTTACTATCAATTGGAGCAACAAATTTCAATAATTCGCAACCAAAGTGAAATCAAGGAAGCGGATGCTTTTGATATTCTGAGAAAGGTTACGATACCCAAAGGCGACTTCAAAACAATGTGGAGCATCGTTTACAACATCCACCAAAAAAGCATTTCGTTCTTTACTGACACGCACAAAGAAATAAAATCCATCAACATGTCCGGGTTGGATTTTAGTAATGATTTGACCTATTTCACCCTAAACCAAAATGAACTGAAAAACCTGAACCAAGCGCTAGGGGTTTTGACAGAGCTCATCAATCAATCGTATGTATCGCCTTCTCTGATACATATGGGCTTTGATGAGCGCGTTACACAAGACATTAGCCGGCACCAATTCCTGCAAGGCAAAAATAAATATAGCATTTTTGCGGACAATTATTTTCATTTTGAAATTTCTCTTCCAATGGAAGAAGATGAGCAAACAGGTTTTTTAGTGGTTATGGATAGTGAACAGAGCTTTGACAACAGACAAGAGGTAACAGGAGGCTATCTCTATGGAAAAATCGGCAAAGGTACGTTCATCGTTCATATCTATGGTTTAAAGAATAGCAAATATTCAATGCTGACATTTATTGATGATAACAAAAACAGGAAACTGGACTTTGATAAAAAAGGAAAAGCCCTGGAAAAATATGCTACATTTAGCAACAACATATTCACAAGTGAACGTGAACTAAACTTTTCAAATACTTCGGCTGAATTCAATGGGAAGAACGCTAAAATATCAGTGACGTGGAAAAAGTAGAAATAGCCAGCAGTGGCTGCAGGGCTGCATCCTGGATAAAAAATACTGGTATATTTACGACACGTTCCTAAATTCGATTTATTCCACGCCCACCCGGGTTCACCGCTGCAGCAGCGAACCCGAATAAACATAGATCGAAAAAGATCACTGCATGGCGTTCGGTTGCAGGATGCTGACCCTGTTGCCTTCGGTATCGATGAAAGACGCGTACAGCCCGATGCCGGTAATGTCGTCCGGCTCTCCGGGCGTTTGTCCGCCGAGTATCCGCCCGCCCGCATCGGCGATTTTTTTCATGGCCTCGCGGATGTCGTCGACGGCAATCACCACCGAAGGGTGTTGATTATCTTCCGTCTTTTCGAAAAAGCCGCCGTTGATCGCGCCGGGCTCTTTGGGGAAACCGTTCTCTGCGGTCTCGATGGTGCTCACCATCACGTAGTTACCCATTTCGGGGCCCAGCATCTGCGCTTGCCAGCCGAAGGCTTTGGCGTAAAAGTCTACCATACGGCTTGTATCTTCCGCCGGCATTTCAAAGTGTACGACGGGATTCATTTTGTTGTTCATACTTGTTAATATTATAGGGTGAATCGTTCCTTAGTTCTCCGCGTACCGTTTAAAATTATCTAAAATCGCCTGCCAGCCGCTGCGCTGCAACTCCGGCGAGTTCATGTTTTCGGCGTCTGCCTCGGCAGGTTTTCCATTCCCCCTCCGAACCAGCGCCACGGCATGTGTTTTCACATGCCGTCCACCCCAACCGCTATGCTGTCATTGCCCTCGGAGCACTTCTGACCGACATACCACCGCCTTCAAGGATTATAATGCCTTGACTTTCAAATTACTATCACCATCTATCATCATTTGGTGGTCTTCCGCTGCTTTTTATGCGTGCAGTCAACCAAGTTGGCCGTTTCTGACGCATTTTTTCTACGGAGCGGATTGGCCGCCGCAGAAAATCATGGAAGTCCGGTAAACTTTAAATATCAGGGGAAAGGGAGATATAGTCGACGCAAAGTGGTTTTGAAGGAACCGGAATTGCAAGATATTCACAATCAACATTCTAAACCCTCTAAACCCTTCTAAACCACTCTAAACCGGCTATAGTAGGGTACTTGGCAGCATGTGAAAACACATGCTGCGGCGGAAATAAAATAACACGAGCACACCTACTTCAGCGACTCGAACTCTTTACAATCAATACGCAACTCATCGTTTTTCAATGACTTGTTTATAAATTTACAAAAATGTCCGTCCAAATTATTTGTATAAAACCGACAGGAAAAACACATTCGTTGAACGGAGATAATGCCCGCTTGCCGTAAGTGGCTAATCACGCCCAACAATTGTTCAAGCAAAATCCCTTTGCTTTCTGGAGAAAATTCTGAAAGGGTTTTTACCATCGGGTCAGCAAAATGGGCGGTCTGGGCAACGACCGACTTGCCGGCCTTTGTCAAATGGATGGTATGGCTGCGTGCATCGGTTATTTCAGTTTGGCGTTCAATGAAGCCTTTCTGTTTAAGATTTTTTACGGCTTCGCTAATTGTTGCCTTGGTCAGGTTGAACTCTTGGGCGAGGTGGCTCACCTTACATTTTTCATCTGAATGAAACTGTACAAAAATCAAAATCTGAATTTGAATCGGGCTGATGCCCAATACTTTGACTTTTTCCCAGAGCAAAACCCTGAATCCCTCGCCAAGACGTTCGAGCGATGCAATGATTTTGAAATCGGCACTACCGATTTGGGCTTTCGGGTCGAATGCACTTTCTTTCATAGGCAAATATATGGGGCGGCTTTGTGCTGCCGCCCCGTAAAATTAGCAATCCTAATCAATTTTGTTAAAAAATTAGTTGCAGCCTTCCATCTCGATAATATAGAAGCCCTTTGCCAAGATGGAATCTTCCACCGCACCTTTGGCATTTTCCATGTGGCAGAACCTGCATTGCTTTGAAGTGAGCGGCTGCCCCTCTTGCCCTTTTGACTTTAAATACTGACTGCCGTAGCCGTAGATTTTTTTCAAGTCCTTTTCGTTGGCATCCACGAGGATGTCGAAGTGCATTACGCCGCCCTGTATTTTGGGGACGTAGGTATCGTAAACGGATACTTTCAGTTGCATAATTGAGTCATTTTTAGATGATAGCCCGCAAAATGCCGCCCCACCGACCATTAGCCAAAGCAAGCCTTTAATCAGGAAAAAAGCGAACCCCGCCAGACCAAATTTTTGAAGCAAACCTTTGTTTTTCATCGCTGTAAGGTTTAGAACTCGCCATCTTTGATGTAGGGATGACACCAAAGCAGGGCAGTCAAGGTGACGGCTTTGAACCATGCGGCATACATCGCTTCCACCTGTTCGGGGCTATGCCCTTGCTTCGTTAAAAAGCCTTTGATGGTGAAGGTTATGGGGAAAATGAACGCCACCAAATATCGGAAGTGGATAATTGGTACTGCGTCTACGCTGTCTGTTTTGTTCTTTTTTGTGCTGTGGTGGCGCAAGGCGATTTCGTGCTGGTAGTTGAGCCAGTTTTGGTCGTAGTCACGTCGGCATAAATCCAGAATCCATTGCCCGAACCGCTTGCGAACGGTGTCAAGGTAGCCCATGTTGGGTTGACCCTGATGCGTGAAATAATGGAGTAGGTGAGCATTTCCACCCACATATCCATACCAAAGGTCGAGGATTTCGTCAGTCTGACCTGAGAGGACATCCCCTGCTAGACTAAGGCTTTCCACATCTTCATCTGTAAAAAGAAGGGTTTTTTTCAGGAGGTCAAGGTCTGCGAGGCTGACGGGTGAGGTTGCCACTTGCCCATAAGTGTAGCCAGGAATGTGAATTGACATGATAGATTGAATTTTTGAAAATGAAAAAACAAGTTTGGAATCCAAATTTAATATCGGCAACAAATATAGGTAGGAGTCCGAACTAAAAAAAGAAATCGGAAATTTTTTTTGAAGGAAATTGGATTTCCCAGAATGCCGCTACTCATCTCTGGAAGCCGCAGGCGGAACTTAGGTATGAGATGGAATTTATTCATCCTTTCCTGGATATGCTATAGCCGACGCAAAGTGGTTTTGAAGGAAACGGAATTGCAACATATTCACAATCAACATTCTAAACCATCTAAACCCTTCTAAACCACTCTAAACCGACTATATCACCATCTATCATCATTTTACCCTAAAAACAACCTTCGGAAAACCGCGCTTTTTGTCGTTGCTCAAGGCAGACTACTCCGATAATTTCTGCCTCGGCAGGTCTTTCACTCCCCGCCCGACCCAGCGCCACGGCATGTGTTTTCACATGCCGTCCACCCCAACCGCTATGCTGTCATTGCTCCCGGAGCAATTCTGACCGGCATGCGACCGCCTTCAAGGATTTTAATGCTTTGACTTTCAAATTGCTATCACCAGCTAGCATCATTTGGTGGTCTTCCGCTGCTTTTTATGCGTGCAGTCAACCAGGTTGGCCGTTTCTGACGCATTTTTTCTATGGAGCGGATTGGCCGCCGCAGAAAATCATGGAAGTCAGGTGAACTGTAAATATAATGGGAACGGGAGGTCGTGGGGTACGTGGCAGCAACGATATGCCACCGGGCAACTCTACTATTACGCCCCCTGTTGGCTTTGACGAAAGTTCTATAGCACGGAATAGTGTTTTCGCCGTTTCTTTGTTCTCATCCAAACGTTTGCGCCATTGATAAAAAGAGGCCGCGCTGATACCTCGGGACAAACAATAGTCTTTTATGCTAAGGTCACTGGACTCATAGCCTTCCAACAACAGAGCCCAAGTGGCAGCATCCAGACGGGTGCCGACAGATGCGGTGGTCATTCCTTTTTTCATATCTTTGTTTTGGGCAAAATTCCGGCGTAATGGCGAGGTGGGCAAGATGGGGTTCGTCGGAGGCTTACGTGCATTCTGAGCATTTGAACGGCCTGGTTTCCCGTTTGCGAACCGCGCTCGACGGCCTGCAAATCGTGGATTTAGACCGATTTAGCCCAAATGCTGAGGTGTCACATAACCTCGCGCATTTCACGCACGACGACCACGATCTGCTCAATTTGCCTTGGGATTTAGCCATTGGCGCAGCCGAACACCTCTGTTTTTCGCGAGGTACGACCCTTCGGAATAAATCCGAACTAAAGGATTTCGTCCCTAAAAACGCCGGGCCGCTGCGCATCCTCGTCATGGTGGCCGCGCCCGAAACCGGCGGTGAAAACGGCCGGCTGCGCTACGAAGACGAGCAGGCGCAGATCGAGGAAGCCTTCGGTCCCCTGCTCCGGCGCGGCGACATAGAGATTCATTTTACCGCCGATGGCTCCGAGGCGGCCCTGCGGCAGGCCCTGAACGCGCCGGGCTACGATATCTTCCATTTCAGCGGACACAGCGAATACGAGGTGGCCGACTGGGCAAATCCCAATGCCCGCGAAGGATTCGTGCTGCTGGAAGACGAAACGTCGATGGCGCCGCGCCGGCTCCCGGCCTCGGCTTTCGCCGCTTTGCTCAACGAACGCCCCGAAAAACGGCCCAGCCTGGTGTTCCTGTCCTCCTGCCAATCGGCCCAGGGCAGCAGCGGCAGCGGTTTTACCGGGGTGACCGGCCGCCTGCTCGAAGCGGGCATCTCCGGCGTGGTGGCCATGAGCCATTCGGTGGCGGATGTGTTCGCCACCTTGTTTGCTGCGGCGTTTTACCGGGGCATCAGCGAGGGGCTATCGGTGCCGCTGGCTTTCTCCAAAGCTTTGAGGATCAGCCGCAGCGGAAATGCCACGCTGGGTTTGCCGCCGGAATTCTGGGTGTCCCAAAGCCTGATCCCGCAGCTGTACCTCACGCAAAACCTGCAAATGCTAACCCTGCCCGGTACGGCCAAAACCCAGGCCGGGAAACCGCGCGCCGGCAATTTCTGGCAGACCGGGCGGCTGCGCGAAAAACTGCAAAAAATCCACCGTTTCGCAGGGCGCGACGACCGGGATTTTATGTTCATCGGGCGGCGGCGCGAGCAAAAAGCCATCCGGAAATTCTTAGACGAGGCCGCGCCCGTGTTCCTGCGCGGGCAAGGCGGTTTGGGCAAAACTGCGCTGGCCGTGCATATTGCCGAACGTTTGGTGCTGGCCGACCCGGACGAGGTGCAGGTGTTTATGTTCGACGAAAACAGCTTCCGCATCGGGCAGGTGACGGATGAATTGATCGATTTTTTGAAAAACCAGCAGAAACAAATCCTGCTTGCCTACCAGATCAAAAACATGGACAAGGCCTGGGAGAAATTCCTCACGGCCTTGCAGGAAGTCATCAATCGGAGCAAACCTGTTTTTATTTTCGACAACCTCGAATCCCTGCAAGCGGATGGCGGCGGCGATTTCCGCCCGGAGTACGGCATGGAGTGGGACATCATTACAAACCTCGCAGATATGGGGTTGCCCCTGCTGCTCACCGGACGTTATTCATTGCCCGAACTGCCCAATTTGGGCACGGTCGAACTGCACGAACCCAAGCGCCCGGACTTCGCCGTGAAATGTCGATACCTCACGATTTCCGAAAAAATACCATTGGGCGAGGCAGGCAAACCCGTTTTTGAAACCCTGTTCCGCAGTTTTGGCGGCAACTACCGCGCGTTGGAATTTTTCGATACTTTTTACCGCGAGAAAAAAGAAGCGTTCGGCGAAGTGCTGGATACGCTGGAGGATTTTATCCGGAAACACGGAGCCGAACCCGAGGTGCTGGCGGAAATGAGTGAAAATCTCGTATTTGAACGGCTGCTCGGTCTTTTGGACGCGCCTGCCCGAACGGCAATGGTACTGCTGGCGCATTTCCGCCGCCCGGTGCTGCCGCTGGCTGTGGAGATGCAGCAGCCCGATTTACTTGAGGTGGCCGCTCAACTTGAACGCCTTAGTGGATTGACCCTTGCCGAAAAAACTACCGATGACCTGGGAAATGCCTTTTTTTATGTGCCGACCTTGAACCGGCTCTTGCTGGAGCGCGCCGGGCTTGAAGCCAATGATTTTTCAGACCATCGGGCGGGCGAGTATTACGAGTACACGGATGAAAACATCAATCACCTGACGCTCGGCGACCTGGAAGAAGCCTTTTTTCATTTTTTACGGGCTGAAAATGTTGAAAAAACCAATAAAACCGGAGATCGACTTAGCAATTTTTTATACAATAATTCCCAATTTCAGCGCGCCTTGCTCGTGGCCGGACAAACATTTGAAACCTGTGGTGAAAGCACCGCAAGCGATGTGCTGAACCGATTGGGGCAGATTTTCCATCTTTTTGGAAAAGGCGATGAGGCGCTTGTTTTTTATGAAAAAAATTTGAAAAAGACCCGTGAAACCGGCGACCGGAAAGGCGAGGGAGCGACCTTGAACAATCTTGCTACGACCGCCCATGCCCGAGGCGACTACGACAGCGCCTTGCGGTATTTGCAGCAAAGTTTGAGCATAAGGCAGGAAATCGGCGACCGGAAAGGCGAGGGAACGACCCTGAACAACATCAGCCAAATCTACGATGCCCGAGGCGACTACGACAGCGCCTTGCGGTATTTGCAGCAAAGTTTGAGCATTCAACAGGAAATCGGCGACCGGGCCGGAATGTGCCCCACCCTGCACAACATGGCCATGATCTTATTAAATCAAAAAGAAGATATGGAAGGTTTTTTGGAAAAAGAACAGGAAGCCTTTCAAATTGCCCTGGAAATCGGCAACGCGAAGGGGATATTTTCAATCGGGCGGGTTTTCGGCCAGGTACTTTGCCAAAACGGAGCCAAAGAGCGAGGCCTGCAAATTCTCCGCTTAGCCTTGCAGGCCGGCCAACAGGCAGGTTTTCCCGGTACAG
>Ga0335394_10008533_pt1 | contig 11565 bp, 8 predicted proteins | sample MAT03_FD_205741 | JGI IMG/M metagenome (GOLD analysis project Ga0335394, IMG submission 205741) | Freshwater microbial communities from Lake Fryxell liftoff mats and glacier meltwater in Antarctica - MAT-03 (spades assembly) (version 2) ... | reverse complement strand
GGCTTGGCCGGTGGTGCCTTGCTGCGCGGCGGCGGCGACCGTCCGCGCAGCGTCGCCGGGCGGACATTGAATTCAAGTCGAAGCAGCTTGCTGTAACCCGCGTCCTGCTGCTGCACATAGAGCGCATCGCGGGCCACGCCGATCGACTTGATCACGCGCGACGATTCCGCCACCACGACGTCCGCGTCTGCCGGCGTGAACGGCCGCGGATCGTTGAGCGACCAGCGCAGCACGCGATAGCGCGGCGCGCCTTCGTTGGTGACGACATAGATCCATTCGCCGCGCACATCGTAGTCGACGATGCCGCGCTCCGGCCCCGCGAGCTTGCGCCACGGTGTTGCACCGCTGCGCAACGCGTTGAGTCGCGCGACATAGAGTGTCATTTCGCGCTGCGTACCGTGACGCACGACGCCAAGTGCGAACGGCGAGACGGGAGAAGCATCCACCGCCGGCGTGTCGTCGGCGGCCATGTCCACCCCTCTATCGAGGCCGCGACCGAACACCGGGACGTCGGCCGTGGCACCTGCCGCGTCGATCGTGCGCATCGTCGCGCGACTGTCTTTCAGCAGGTCGGCCGGTGGCGTGCCGGATGGCCAATCCTTCTGCTGCGTGAAGAACAGCACCGTGCTGTCGAAGCGCCACACGGGTCCGGCCCAACGCGCGCGCGCAGCGGGGGGCCCCAGCACCGCGCCATTGTCGACGTCGAGCACATGCAGCGTCGCCTCTTCGCTGCCACCCTGTGCAATGCCGACTGCAATGCGCTGTCCGTTGGGTGAAGCGCGGTAATAGTCAATGGCGGCCGGAGCTGTACCGTTGCGGTAGCGGTCGGGGTCGAGCACCAGGCGCGGCGCACCGGACCAACCCTCCTGCCTCCAGAGGCTGTAATGCTGCTCGCTTGCGGCGCGGCGCAGGAAGAAGATGCGGTCGCCGGAACGCTGCACATCCTTCACGCGGGTGTCGATGGCATTGAGCGCGCGTAATTGGTCCTTCAGCGCGGCGCGCCCGGGCAACGCGTCGAGGAGTCGGCGCGTGAACGTGTTCTGCGCCGTGAACCACGCGCGCGTCGAGTCGCTGGCCGTGTCCTCCAGCCAGCGATACGGGTCCGCAATGGCTTGGCCGAAATAGGTGTCGACCACGGCATCGCGACGTGATTCGGGCGGTGCTGCAGGGGCGCACGTGGCGGCTCCTGCGGTGGCCAGCGCGGCCACCGCGCTCGCGGCGCGCCACCACGCGCACCGGGTCGAAGGCCTACGCGCCAAGCCAGGCCTGTCGGCGCGCCAGGGCATCCGCACTGGGGGACGCGGCCAGCGTCAACACGCAGGTGTCGGACGGGGCCGCCGCCAGCGTGATGTCTGCGGTGATCAGTTCGTCGCGGCGAAACGCGTGCACCCGCACGACGGTGCCAGGCGTGCCGCGGGTCAGGACTGCAGCGACGGCATCGCTCGTAGCCCTGATGCCGTCGATGGCCACCAGCACGTCGCCGGCGGACAACCCCGCACGGGCTGCGGCGCCGTCGCGGAACACGTGGGCAAGCTTTTGGTCGCCGCCGATACGCGCACCCAGCGCGCAGCGATCCACCGGGCCTGCGGCCGGCTTGCCACCGCGATCCTTGGCGCCCGCAGTGGGCCGCAGCGTCATGTCGACGCCGACGTCGGACAGCATCGCCGGCAATGGCAATTCGTCCACGCCCTCGACGTAACGCGCGAAGAAGCCGGAGAGATCGCGGCCTGCCAGTTCGGACGCAAGCTTCTGAATGCCGTCCTCGGGCACGCCAATGCCGGGCCGGCCAAAGCGCTGCCACAGCGCGCGCATCAGCGCATCGAGCGAGCTCTCGCCGTCGCGCCGTAATTCAAGATCGAGCAGGCAGGCGACCAGCGAACCCTTCGCGTAATAGCTGACGACAGTGTTGGGCGTGTTCTCGTCGCTGCGGTAGAACTTGATCCACGCATCGAAGCTCGAATCCGCGATGCTTTGTGTCGCGCGTCCCGGGCCGCGTTGCACGTTGGTGATCGTACGCGCCAGCAGCTCGAGGTAGCGCGGCGCGTCGATGAGTCCGCAACGCAGCAGCACCAGGTCGTCGTAGTACGACGTGATGCCCTCGAAAGCCCACAACTGCCGCGTGTAGTTTTCCTGCGTCAGGTCGTAGGGCACGAACACGGCAGGCTTGATGCGCTTTACGTTCCAGACATGGAAGTACTCGTGGCTCGCGAGGCCCAGCAGATTCAGGTAGTCGTCGCTGATGGCCTCTTCGCCTGCACGCGGCAGTTCGTCGCGGCGGCAGATGAGGCTGGTGCTGTTGCGGTGTTCGAGGCCGCCGTAGCCATCGGGCAGGGCCAGGACCTGGAACAGGTAGCGCGTGAACGGTGCGCCGCCAAAGAAGTCGATCTGCCATTGGCAGATGCGCGCGAAATCGCGGGCGAGGCGCGGCACATCGGCGTGCTGCCGGCCGGCGATCGCAATGTCGTGCGGCACGCCGCCAGCGTCAAACGAAGCCGTGGCCAGCACGCCCATTTCCACCGGATGATCGATCAGTTCGTCGTAATTGGCGGCGCGATAGGTGCCGAAGCCGTGCAGCTTCGCGCCGTCGAGCGGCAAGGTTGTCGCGACCTGCCAATCGTGCGCGCCCGCCGGCGCCACGATGTCGACGACACATGGCGCATCTTCGCGCCCGACCGGACACAGGAATACGGCAGTCCCGTTGAAGTAGCCGCGGTTCGCGTCGAGATACGCGGTGCGCACCGACAGGTCGAACGCGTAGACCTGCGCGGTGACCGTCAGCGGTCCATCGCACGGCGCTGCGTGCCACGTGTCCTTGCGCGTCTTGGCGATGGCAACGGCTTGGCCGTTGCACTGCGCGCGGACGGCAACGAAGTGGCGCGCGAATTCGCGGACCAGGTAGCTGCCCGGGATCCACGTCGGCAGCGTGAAGGCCTGGCCCGTCGCGTCGGGATGCGCGACGGTGACGCTGACCTCGAACAGGTGCGCGTGCGGGTCGTGCGGCGCGATGCGATAGCGGGTGGCGGGCAGGGACGAGGCAGCAGGCGGGCTTGAGGTGGACATGGGCAGAAGTGTTTGGCGCCCCGAACACGAATCGAACGTGTGACCTGTCCCTTAGGAGGGGACTGCTCTATCCACTGAGCTACCGGGGCGACGCTGGCGCGATGTTGCATTGGGTGGGCATCGATTTCGAGAAAGCCCGCCGTGAATGAAACAATGCGTGCGATTCTACCGGAACCCCTATGCCGACTGCCTGCCCCGCCCGCCACGCCCCGCTCGCCAACACGGCGATGGACAGCGCTGCGCGTCGCGCCACCTCCGCATGATTCCCTGGCTTGACGCCGGCAGCCCGTTTCCACCCCTTGCTGCCGCGCTCGAGGAACCGAGCGGCCTGTTGGCGGCGGGTGGCGATCTTTCGCCGGGGCGCCTGGTGGCCGCGTATCGCCGCGGCATCTTCCCCTGGTACTGGGGCGACCAGCCGATCCTGTGGTGGAGTCCGGATCCACGGATGGTGCTGCACGTCGCGGAATTCCGCGTGCCGCGCTCGCTGGCCAAGCGCGTCCGTGCGCAGGCGTTCGAAGTGCGGTTCGATACGGCGTTTCGCGAAGTGATCGAAGCGTGCGCGGGCACGCCACGACCGGGGCAGGCCGGCACCTGGATCACGCCAGCGATCGCCGATGCGTACTGCGAACTGCATCGGCTGGGGTACGCCCACAGTGTCGAAAGCTGGCAGGGCACTACGCTGGCCGGTGGCCTTTATGGCATCCAACTCGACCGGATGTTCTTCGGGGAGTCGATGTTCGCGCATGCGCCGGATGCATCCAAGGTGGCGCTGGTCGCGCTGGTCGACGAAATGCGCCGGCGCGGCATACCGCTGATCGATTGCCAGCAGGAAACGGCGCACCTGGCCCGGTTCGGCGCCCGGCCGATCCCGCGCACGATGTTTGCGGCCCATCTGGCCGACTTGATACACTCGTCCACGCCTACGGGCCCGTGGCGCACCGGCGACCACGCGGGCGCCGGCGGGACTGGATTCACGACTGGGGTGAGGTGAGCAAGCTCAACGACCTTCCGCTGACATCGCTGCAGTTCTATGCAACGGCGCCCTATCCGTGCAGCTACCTGCCCGATCGCGCGGCGCGGTCGCAGGTGGCGACCCCCAGTCACCTCATCGATACGCGGGTCTACAGCGAGCTGGTGCGGCTCGGCTTTCGCCGCAGCGGCGCGTTCACCTATCGGCCGTACTGCGACCATTGCCGTGCATGTGTTCCCGTGCGCGTGCCGGTGGCGGAGTTCGTACCCAATCGGACGCAGCGCAAGGTGATGCGCGCGCACGGCGCGTTGACCACGACCCGGCGCGAGCTGGCCTACGACCCGGAGCATTACGCGCTGTACCTGCGCTACCAGCGCTTCCGCCATCCCGGTGGCGGCATGGACCAGGACAGCCGCGAGCAGTACCAGCACTTCCTGTTGCACAGCAACGTGGCCACGGACCTGGTGGAATTCCGGGAAGACGGGGTGCTGCGGATGGTCAGCCTGGTCGACCGGCTGGTCGATGGCCTGTCGTCGGTCTACACGTTTTTCGAGCCCGACGTCCCCGGCACCAGCTTTGGCACCTTCAATGTGTTGTGGCAGGTGGAGCGTTGCCGGGAGCTGCAACTGCCCCATTTGTATTTGGGCTACTGGATCGCCGAGAGCCGGAAGATGGCCTATAAGGCCACGTTCAAGCCGGTAGAGGGCCTGGTCGGTGGCGTCTGGCAGCGCCTCTAGACCGGTCCGGCCCCCCTCGTTTTTCGCCTGCCGTCGGCCGCAATGGCCATGCGTGGCGCGCTTCCCGGTCGGCTCGACCTTCGCGGTTTCCCCGGGGTGACACCCCTGCATTGATGCGCCGGCGGCCAGGAGACCGGGGTATCAGCCGGTTTGTACGTGACACCACGTCGTAATTGTGTAGGCATCGCTGGATTTAGGGGTATAGTTTATTTGGATAGTTGTTCCTTACAAGTTGTCCCCGATCTCAACCTCGTGCCCTTTGAATCAAAGAAAAGCACGGGTTTTGCCCCGTCGCCCACCCAGTCCCCCAGAAAACCTTCGGAGACCGACATGTCTACTGCCCCCGCCCTTGCTGCCGTTACCACAATGAACTCGTACACGATGCTCCAATTCGACTACGATCCGGCCCTCAAGACGCTGTTTTCATGGATGAAGCCGTTCCCCCGTCCGTGCTTTACACCTACTCTTCTCGACGAAGCGGCCAGGGCGGACACGTTGCTTCAGGACAACGGCGGACAGTACATGTGGGAAGGAAAGCTCCAACCAGTCCATCATGTAGTGTACGGCTCTCTGGTTCCGGGTATTTATAACCTCGGCGGCGACCTCAATCTTTTCGTGCAGGCGATCATGCGGCAGGACCGCGGGCTCCTGCAAAGCTACGCGCACCAATGCGTGGCCAACCAGATGCGCCGGCATCGCGGGATGGAGGCCGACATCACGACCGTCGCGCTGGTCCAGGGCAAGGCACTGGGCGGCGGCTTCGAATGCGCGCTGGCCACCCACCTGCTAATCGCCGAGCGTTCGGCCACCATGTCGCTGCCGGAAACATTGTTCAACCTCTTCCCGGGCATGGGCGCGCTGTCATTCCTCGGGCGCAAGGTCGGCTTGCGCAAGGCCGAGGAGATCATCACTTCGGGCGCGACCTATTCGGCCAAGGAACTCTACGACCTGGGGGTCGTGGACGAAGTGGTCGAGGACGGCACGGGCATCGAGGCGACACGGGCGCTGATCGCGCATCGGCAGAAGCGTCACAACACCTATCGGGCGCTCAATCGGGCGAAGCTCGCTTACCAGCCCGTCACCGAATCCGAGATGATCAGCATCGTGGATGCGTGGGTCGACGGCGCGCTACGTCTTGAAATTCGTGATCTCAAGATGATGACGCGTCTGGTACGCGCCCAGGACAAGCTGGCCAATACATCGCCGGAAGACCTGGCCATCGAAGCCATCTTCGCGACACCGGCGCGCGCCGCCGTCAACGCCGCGTAACGCGCGATTGCATTCCATTTTGGAGCGGCCGCGGGGGCGGCGCTCCAGAGTGGCCGATGGCTACATGGAAACCTGGTGCGTCGTGACCAGGAAGGTGTTCAGTTCGCGGGCCGTGGCGTCGAAGCACTGACGCAATTCCGGCATCGCGGCTGCTATCTTCAGAATGCGCCCGGCCCGGAGTTGCACCTCGGCGGCGGCCACACGTTCGGCCAGTTGCCTGGCGCCAATTCCCAGTGCCGCACCGCTGATGGCATGCAAGGCATCGGCTGCGGCTTCCACCTGTCCGGTCGCAACCGCGGCATCGAGTTTCTTCAGCATCAGGTCGACATCACTGCAGAAGCCGCGCAGCAACTGCGCCAGGAAATCCGGGGTTGTCGCAATGTGCTCGACGTCACGCACACGCTGCACGTCCAGCAGCGGTGAGCGATCCGGCATTGCAACCCTGCGCTCGCGGTCGTTGGCAGCAACCGGAGTTGCGGCGCGCTGATTGCGTCGCGCCATGCGATCAATGACGTTGAGCAATCGCGCTGCGTCATAGGGCTTGCCAACGAATTCGTCAGCGCCCGCTGCGCGCGAGCGCTCCTTGGCCTCTGGCGTGACCGCAGCCGACAGGATGATGATCGGCATGCGCACCCCGGCGGGTTCCATCATGCGGATGGCCGCGGTCACCTCGATGCCATTGCGCTCGGGCATGTTGAAATCGAGGATCGCGAGTTCCGCGCCTTCTGCTTCGTAGACATCGAGCGCCTGTTCGCCGTCGGGGGCGGACAGCACGACGTGGCCGGCGCGTTCGAGGAGGCGGGTGATGATGGCAAGGTTGGTGGCGTTGTCATCCGCCACCAGGATGCGCAATGATTGGCGCTGTATCTCGAGCGCGCTGGTGAGGTCGATGACATCGGCCGTACGGCCCGGATCCCAGGCGGTCGACGAATGGATGGCGTTATGGACGTGACGCTGCGGGCTGTCGAACGGCAGCACCTGCACGCCGTCGATCCGGCGCAGGCGGGGCTCGGCGCGCGCCTCCGCCACGTCGGAGGTAAGGTAGATCAACGCAGTGGGCATGTCGCCACGTTCCTCGGCGACGCGTTCGAGCACCTCGGCGGCCTCGTCGATCGTCCCGGTGACGACTACCGCCGGTACGCTGACGCCTCTGCGGGTCAGTTCCCGCAACTGGGCCACGGCCTCATCGACGCCAGGGGCGTTGGTGGCGCGACCCACGGCACCGATTACGCGGGGCGTCACTTCACCGGCGCGGGCCAGCGCTGCGACCACCACGGCGGTGGGCGACTGTTCCTGCGCCTGCGCGTTGACCACGCCGCCGGCCACGGTCCCGGTGTTCAGCAACGTGAGTTCGAACCAGAAGGTGCTGCCCTTGCCGGGCTCGGACTCGACGCCGATCGTTCCACCCATCAACTCGACCAGTTGCTTCGCGATGGTGGTGCCGAGTCCGGTACCGCCAAAACGACGGGTGGTGGACTCGTCAGCCTGGACAAAACGGTCGAAGATGCGGTTGCGTACGTCTTCGGCGATGCCGATACCGGTGTCTTCGATTTCGAAGCGCACGTGGAAGCCGGTTTTCGTCGTGGCCAGCAATGCGACGCTGAGCTGGATCTCGCCGGCGGGTGTGAATTTCACCGCATTGGACAACAGGTTGAGCAGGATCTGCCGCAAGTGATGCTCATCCCCCCGCAGCTTGTAGTCGAGCGCAGGGTCGACCATTGCACGAAGCGTGAGCCCCTTTGCCCGGGCGTGGGGTCGCAGCAGCCGGGTGAGTCCATTGAGCGTGGCATGCAGGTCGAATTCGGCGATCTCGATCTGCAGTCGGCCGGCCTCGATCTTGGTGATATCGAGCACGTCATCGACCAGCGCCCGCAACAGCGTTGCCGAATGCGACAGCAGGCGCATCAATTCGCCCTGCTGGGGCGATAGCGCGGTGGCCCGGAGCAGGTCGATCACGCCAACGACGCCGTTGAGCGGCGTGCGCATCTCGTGACTCATGTTCGCCAGGAAGGCTGACTTGGCGAGATTGGCCTCTTCTGCCTTGCGCTGGGCAATGTGCACGCGATTGAGCAGCGTTGAGACGTAGAGCGGCAGGACGATCATGGCCACGAACAATGACCAGCCTGCGGTCTGCAGCGTGCTCCAGTACGGCGCCAGCAACAGTGCCGAACCAAACCCGACGAGAGCCAACGCCGCAGACATGAACAGGTAACGCCGTCCGTAGCGAAAGCCATTGCCGAAGGCCACGAACAGGAACACCCCGATCATGGCAAAACCCGCCTGCTCGGTGGCGAAGAGAATCATGGTGGCGGTGAGGTTGTCGCCCAGCGTCCCGATCAGCCGACGCGGGACATTGACTCCGGGCCAACGACAGATGGCCACCAAGATCGCAATCGAAATGGCGAGGTAGCAGACTTGCCAGATCAGGATCGCAAACGAACCAACCCCGGGCTCACCTTCACTTGGGTCGTAGTTGAGCCCGAGCCAGATCAACACCAGCGCCACGATGACGATCCGCAGGATCGCCTGTTCGTGCTCGCTGTCCGGACGCGCCTTCAAGCGCGCCAGCAGGGATCTGAAGCCGTTCAAGGGTTCGGTTGAAGCCACTTGCTTGCCCGTTGTGGTGATCGTGATCCAATAACGCAATAATTGTGCCACCGCTGCCTGACGAGGGCCTGTACGCCGGATGGATGCCGCCGAAGTATAGTCTTGAGTGCCGGTGTGTGCCGGATTGCAAGCCGTGGCGAACGCCGGCGCCTGCTGTCGTTGCCGACCGGGCTGGCGCCGCTGGTATGGGCGTGCCGAGACGCCCCGGTTCAGGCTTGCTGGGTGGCCTGCAGCGCGACGGACGCGTCCATGTCCCGGATCACCGCCGTCAGCTGAAATTCGGCAACCATCGCCCCGTCGACACTGGCACGCGCGGACATCTTGACGACGTCCCGCATCGCGCGCACCAGCTTGCACTCGAGGACCAGCTGGTCGCCAGGGCGGACCTCCGCCCCAAACCGGCACTTGTCGATGCCGGCGAAGAAAATGATGGGCTTCGCGACGCGATCCATCAGTCCCGAGTAGTGACACAGCGCGCCCGAGGATTGGGCCAGCGCTTCCACCACCAGCAACTGGGGCATCACGCGGCGCTCGGCGGGGATGCCCGCGAAGAACCATTCCTGCGCCGAGACGTTCTTCGTCACCCGCACCCACTGCCCCGGTTCGCATGCCTCCATCCGGTCGATCAGGATGAACGGATAGCGATGCGGAATGTGGGTCAGGATCTCGGCGATGTCGGCTGAGGGCAGAGACGGTGGCTTCAAGGGGAGTCCGGTCGAGAAGGTGCCAGCCGCTATAATCGCACGCCTGACCCATTGAACTCTGGCGGTGAAAGCAATGAAGATTCTGGTCCCGGTGAAGCGTGTCGTCGATTACAACGTCAAGGTGCGGGTCAAGCCCGACGGGTCCGGCATCGATACCGCCAACGTCAAGATGTCGATGAACCCCTTCGACGAAATCGCGGTTGAAGAAGCCGTTCGGTTGAAGGAAAGGAATGTGGCCACGGAAGTGGTGGCGGTTTCCTGCGGCTTGACCGCATGCCAGGAAACGTTGCGCACCGCGCTGGCCCTGGGTGCGGATCGCGCGATCCTCGTCGAGACCGATGTCGAGCTGCAGCCGCTGGCCGTGGCCAAATTGCTGCGCGCGATCATCGCGACCGAAGCCCCGCAGGTTGTCATCCTCGGCAAGCAGGCCATCGACGACGACGCCAACCAGACGGGCCAGATGCTGGCCGCGCTGCTCGATTGGCCGCAGGCCGCGTTTGCGTCGAAGGTGGACATTGCCAACGGCGTGGCCACGGTCAAGCGCGAAGTGGACGGCGGTCTCGAGACCATCGAGATGAAACTGCCCGCGATCATCACGACCGACCTGCGGCTGAACGAACCGCGCTATGCCACATTGCCCAACATCATGAAGGCGAAGAAGAAGACGCTGGATATTACGACGCCGGCCACGCTCGGCGTGGACGTGACGCCGCGACTGGCCACGCTGAAGGTGGTGGAGCCAGGCAAGCGCAAGGGCGGCGGCAAGGTCGCCGATGTGAAGGAACTGGTGGCCAAGCTGCGTGGCGAAGCCAAGGTTATCGCGTAGGAATCGACACCATCATGTCCATACTCGTCATTGCAGAACACGATCAGCGCTCGCTGAGGGCCGCCACGCTGCACGCGATCACGGCTGCCGGAAAATTGGGCGGCGACATTCACGTGCTGGTGGCCGGGCACGATGCGCGCGGCGCGGCGGATGCGGCCGCGGTGGTCGCCGGCGTCACGTCGGTGCTCCTGGCGGAGGCACCGCATCTCGCCACGCCCACGGCCGAAAACATCGCGGCAACGGCGCTGTCGTTGCTGCCCGGCGCCTACACGCACGTGGTGGCCGCGGCGACCGGCTTCGGCAAGAACATGCTGCCGCGCATCGCCGCCAAGCTCGACGTGGCGCAGGTGTCCGACGTGATCGGCATCGAATCCCCGGATACCTTCGTGCGGCCCATTTATGCCGGCAATGCGTTTGCCACCGTGCAGTCGAAGGACCCGGTCAAGGTGCTGACGGTTCGCACCACATCGTTCGATGCTGCCGCCAGTGGCGGTACTGCGACGGTCAATGTTGTTGCGGCCGCGCCCGATGCGGGCCTCTCGAAGGTGGTGGGCCAGGAGCTTACGAAGTCCGAGCGCCCTGAGCTTGCCGGCGCGCGCATCGTCGTCTCGGGCGGTCGTGGGCTCGGCAGCGGGGAGAATTTCAAGATGCTCGAGGCATTGGCCGACAAGCTCAATGCGGCCATCGGCGCCTCGCGCGCGGCGGTGGATGCGGGGTATGTCCCCAACGATTACCAGGTGGGCCAGACCGGCAAGATCGTGGCGCCTGACCTGTACATCGCGATCGGCATTTCAGGCGCGATCCAGCATCTGGCCGGGATGAAGGACAGCAAGGTGATCGTCGCCATCAACAAGGATCCGGAGGCGCCGATCTTCCAGATCGCCGACTATGGCCTCGTGGGTGACCTGTTCGAACTCGTCCCGCAACTTACCGCGGAGCTTGGCTGATCGCGCACGGTTGTGGCATCCCCGCGTTTGGGTTGCGCCGCCGATTAGATCGTTTCGTCTAGCGCGCTCGCCGTACGCTCGCATCTTCAATCGTCATTCAGGACTCAACGCGCATGAGCACCTATACCGCACCGCTGGCCGAAATTCGTTTCGTGCTGACCGAGTTGGCTGGCCTGTCGCAGATCGCGCAACTCCCCGGCTTCGAGGACGCCACGCGGGATACGGTGTTCGCGATTCTCGACGAGGCGTCGAAATTCGCGACCAACGTGCTCGACCCGTTGAATATCCCTGGTGACCGCGAAGGCTCGAAGTGGCTGGAAGGCGGGAAGGTCAAGACGCCTGAAGGCTTCAAGGACGCCTACGAACAGTACTGCGCGAACGGCTGGAACGGGCTCACGAAGAATCCCGAGTACGGCGGGCAGGGGCTGCCGCAGCTCGTGGCCAC
>Ga0335394_10008528_pt1 | contig 11568 bp, 3 predicted proteins | sample MAT03_FD_205741 | JGI IMG/M metagenome (GOLD analysis project Ga0335394, IMG submission 205741) | Freshwater microbial communities from Lake Fryxell liftoff mats and glacier meltwater in Antarctica - MAT-03 (spades assembly) (version 2) ... | reverse complement strand
GGACTATTTTTAAATCCTTCAATTTCAGTAAGATTACAGAATTTCAGGCTAAAGAGGCTGAAGCTATAATCAATGAATGGCATATTTTAAAAAGGGTAGACCTCAAAAAAGATTTGGATAGTTTTCTAAGGGTTAACACATTTCTTGAAATCCTAGGGTTTGTTTCCTCAGAATATGAAACAGGGGACACGTATGGAAAAGTCTTGTATTTCGATTTTTCCTGTATTCCAATCGAAGGTAGAACTAGGACAGCGTTGCCCAAATTTGGTTCAGTTGCAAAAGGGAAATATCGTCTTATTTTATATAGGGATAGAATGACAGAGGAAGATCAGTTTGAAACATTGAGGGATCTTATACCAACTACAAGCAGGGCTGTTATCGTCTTCAACTTTTTTTGGATGACCAAGGTAAGCAGACTTGAGTTGGCAAAACTGAGTAAAAAAAACAGGGCTACTTTTTTGTTACTGGATGAGGCAATGCTTTTATACCTGCTTGGCCAAAAGGAAAGTAAATTTCCCGCATTTATCAAACTTGCGGCACCGTTCACGTTTGCAGAGCCATACCAAACCGCATCATCCAATCTTCCTGTAGAAATGTTTTATGGGAGAAACCCTCAGATTGAAAAGCTGAAAAATATTATTGGCGATTTCTCTTGTTTAATTTATGGTGGTCGGCAACTAGGTAAAACAGTTTTACAGCATGAAGTTGTGAGAATATTCAATCAACCTGAAAAAAAATCCCATGCGATTTATGTTGATCTGCGGGATTGTGGAATTGGACTTTGGAAACCTGTGGAAGAAACAGTTGGTGTTCTTATTGAAAACTTAAGTGCAATACCAGATCTGATTCCTGAAAAAGTTGCTGAAAGTGCTGGAATCGTTTATCTGACAGGAAAAATCAAAGAATGGATCGATAAAAACAAAGATGCAAGGATCATTCTTTTTCTGGATGAATCCGATAAATTTCTTGAGCAGGAAGTTTTGAAAGGTTGGCCCAATGTATTGCCTTTGAAGGGTTTGATGGAAAAAACTGAAAAAAGATTCAAGGTAGTCTTTGCCGGTTTGCATAATGTTAGGCGAACGATGAAAATACCTAATAATCCACTTGCTCATTTTGGAAGCCCTATATGTGTTGGCCCAATGTTAGAAAAAGAGGAAGCACTTGAAGCCCAGATGCTGATAACATTACCAATAGAGACCTTAGGCGCAGAATTCGAATCTGAAGATCTCATTTTCATGATTTTATCTCATTGTAACTGGTATCCAAGTTTAATTCAGATATTTTGTAGTAAACTGCTAAATGTTATGTATGAAAAGAGAAACATCAAAGAACTGCCAATAGTTATAACATCAACAGACGTTACAGACGCTTATAAAAACAGCCGCAATCATATAAAAGAGAAATTTAACCTTACGCTAAGCCTGGATGAGCGATATGATCTTTTAGCAAATATTATTGCATATAAAACTATTGTCAATCCATCTGTGCATATACAAAGTTTCAGCGCTGAGAATATAACTGATGATGCGATGTTTTACTGGCCTGCAGGTTTCGATAATGCGAATCCAAAAGTAGAAGTAAAGTTTTTGCTTGATGAAATGGTTGATTTAGGAATATTAAGAATGGAACAGTCTGGAAATGTTGCGCTGCGAACTCCAAATCTCCTTGGACTTATTGGAGATGAAAAACAAATCAATGATAATCTTTTTCTAAAAGACAGAAAACTTCCTACAGAATTCAATAGGGAAATTTCTAGAATAATGTATCTAAGCGGTTCTAAAAAATTGATGAGTCCATTCCCTGCATTTTATTATGACAAATTAATTAATCCTGAAATCAGGGTTGTACTTTTTCGGGGAAGCCTTATGGGTGGTATCGAACACATTACCGATTTTCTAAAAAATCATAAAAAGGAAATTAACCTGATTACCCCAGACTTTGCCAATCTTAATTCTGACTATTTGGATGACTTAGATAAGATTATTGTAAAGAATCGATCAAGCAGTAAGCATAATGTATTACTCTTTGGCGATCAAAGGAAATTTACATTCGAGGAAATCGAAGCAGTTAGAAAAAGGATTGAGCCAAGATCAAAATTAACAGCAGTTTTTTTGATTGGATCAGAAAGTCTTTGGACAATGTTATCAGAAAGTGACAAATTATTTGAAAGGCTTGAAAATCAAAAAATAGAGCTATTCAATATCCCACAATGGAGGCCGGATGTGGCTATGGAATGGTTCAAGGAAACGGGATGCATTACAGCAAATATTCCTAAAATATTTGACAGCCTTTCGAACTGGCATAAACTAATTGTTGAGTACTACGAAAGTATTGTTGACGAACCAGAATCATGGAAAGAAAAATTGGTGACTTTCGAGGAAAAATTGAAAGCCGAAGCGAAAAACAGCTACGCCAATTTCGGGCTTCTGAACCCTCCCCATATTGCAATGATAAGTGAATTGATTGAATGGGATGGAAGTATTACCAGGGATGAGTTTATAAACCAAGACCCGAATGTTAAATCTCCAAAAGAGTTGGAGAATATGATCGACTACTTTCTTTTCTTGAATTTGATTGATAATAGCTTAAAAGTAAATCCCCTTGTTAAAAAAATATTAAGTTATGAATAGTTTGTGGGATACCCCTTCCTGTTCTCTTTTTGCAAAGAGAGTTGCAAATGAAATTTGGCAAGGTAAAATTGTTTTAGTGTTTTTGCCGGCGCATGCGCCGCAAGGATTTCTCACCAAATTGAAAATAGAGTTAAGTAAAGGGGAAGATATCCTTTATGCAAAGTTTGATCTTAGCGAATGTGACAGCACTGAGACGAAACCTGTTGAATCACTATTGCATAATCATTACCTATTAGACAAAAACAATGAAACCTACATTTATAAAAAAGCATCTTCAATATTTTCAAGTGTAAACTGTGAACTTTGCCAGATATTGGTGTTCGAAAAACTATCAGAGTTTTTATTACCAAAATTCAAGGAGTTTTTAATTGAATTGGGTCGTTATTTAGCGGGGATACCGGAAGTAAACCGGCATAAAATATTAGTTGTAATTGATCCTAATAAATGCAGATTTGATGACTTCCCGGCTGAATCCGGCATAATTAAATTTAAATTTGAAGGCATTGTTGATAAACTTGATTTGGCTTTATCAATTAGGTATTTTTTTGGTTCGAATAAACAGAATCAAAATCCGCTTTTTGAAAGTATTATAATCTCCCTTTCAAAATTTGATCTTAATCTCAGTGAAAAGTTGTGGGAGAGTAATAATATTCTTGAAAATTACAATCAAAAATTACAACAGTTTGCTGAATCAAATAAATGGCAAGATATAAAATTCAAAAATCAGGATCAGCTAACTGAAACCGAAAAATGGCAACTCTGGGCTTTAGGAATACTAGACAGAATTGATGGCACAACTATATACCATTCTGCATTCCTTAAAATTCACAATAAACAAAACGAACTCGATAAATGCTTATGGCTTTCTGGCCTTCAAATACTTCTTCCATTAATTGAGGAATTCCGAATGAAAATCATTTCGAGTAAAAATTTGCAATTTCCTCGCTGGCATAAAAATGGTAAAACGGGTGAAGTAACAGAAAACAAGGAGGACTTTGAAATAGGCGATATCTGTTTCATGCTTAATATCTCTAAAATTAAAACATATAATATGTCAGCTTTTGAAAAATTGAAGTTAAAAGCATTCATCTCTTTATGCCGTGATATACGCAATGATATTTCACATTTGCGAATGTCGGAAGCAAATAAAAATTTACAATTCTTTGCTGATAAAGAGTCGGTAGAACTGATTTTGGAAGATAGGTAGGCACTGCATACTTACTTTATTTAATTAGTGTGGTGAAAGATAATTTTAAAAACAGTAATTGATATTGGGATTAGCTACAGAAAAGCCTATCCATGCAAATATCTCAACTGAAAGCAAGCGATTCAAAATTGCCTCTTGCAAAGCATACAATAAAAAAACGGAAACTTTAACAACTACTTTTAATAAGTGTGATAGGGTTGAAGCTTATAAGGGTTTGTGACGGGCATTTTGAAAATATATTTAAAGAAGAAAATAAATGATTTCAAAAGAGCAAGCAATATTAACTTTAAAGAAAACCTGGAGAACACAGGAGTTTAAATTCTATGCCGAATTCTTTCGGCCTAAGAAATCATGTGGAGCTTTAATTAAGCCTAAATCAGGAGTTCCTGCTTTTGGTTTCTTTAGAAATCTATCAATAAATGATAGAAAAATATTTTATCCTTTAGATGAAAATTTAAAATATGAAAGGAACGTTTCTTTTAAGGTCAATGCAGTAGATGTCTTGGAGGATGGAAAATATTACTACTTAGAGCTTGAATTGGAAGATGATGAGCATAGAAAAGAGAATCCCTATGCATTAAAGATAAAAGATATTTTTGTCCTTAAAGAAGACCATTTATCACCTCAAGAATTCATTAATCAATGGTTTTATAAAAAGGGCCATACACCTGGTGATGCATCCACCATAGCAGGGCAACTTACCTTGAATGAATTAGAACTCTATACGCATACCAAAAGATTCATTTTTGAATTAATTCAAAATGCTGATGATATGCCTGATGGAAATAAGGATGTGAATATTGAAATAAATCTACTGCCTAATCTTTTATTATTTCTTCATAATGGTAAATACTTTGACAGAGATGATGTAAAAGCAATTTCGGATGCTGCAAAAAGTACAAAATCAAAAAGCTTATCTCAAACTGGTTATAAGGGAATTGGCTTTAAGTCTGTATTCACAGATTCAACACGTGTGTATATAAAATCGGGGGACTACTTCTTTAAATTTGACAAATTAGAGCCTATATACAAAGACTTTTATCGTTTGTACAAGGGCTATTCAGACAGCTTAACACCAAAGGCAAGAAAAGAGTTTGAAATCGAGTATAAGGGAAAGGAACAAGAATATACGAACATTGACAAAATACCATGGCAAATTAAACCTATTTGGGTAGAACCCGGTACTATAACGTCAGAGCTTAGTACTTCCTCTTTTATGAAGAATCGTCAAGTTTCTATTGCTTTAGAAATTGGCGAGAGTATTCTTTTGCAGAAAGATTATCATGGAATGATTATTGGTCTTTTGAAAGAACCAAGATTCCTCCTATTTCTTAGAAACACCAAAGGCTTCAAGTATAATAAAATAAACGATCAATTAAACGAATCAATTGTAGATGTCTCAGTAAAAGAACGCAATGACATTATTGGTGTATATAGTAATGAAGACCTTATCGCTTCTTACATTAAACAGGCCTTTACAATCAGCATTAACAATGACGACTTTTCTAAAGCCGGCCTTAATTTTCAAAAAAAGGAAATGGAGGGAGGTAAAATTGAGTTCTTTGATAATGACGGTCGAAAGTTAGAAAATATACCTGAGAAATTAGGGAGGCTGGATAAAACGGTAATTACATTATCGGCGAAAATTGAAAAGTATGCCATTGAAAAACTAGATAAAGAGGATTCTATACTTTTTAATTATTTGCCTACTTCAGACCAAAGGTTTGGATTTCCATTTTTAGTTAATGCAGATTTTGTAAGTAAAACGGACAGGGAATTCATTCAAATTGAGAACAAATGGAATCATTACATATTCTATCATTTGGGTAAGAAATGTATTGAATGGATTGCTATTCTTGCTAAAATAACTCATGAATTTAACGGGAAGAGGTTGTTTTCATACGCTAAAACCTACCTGAATCTATTACCTGATGATTTACTGGATGAAGATAACGAGGAGTTGTCCTCAATCAACATAGCATTTAATAAAGGCTTGACCGATGCTATTCAAACAAGTTCTTTTATTATTGATAATAATAGTAAAACAAAGAAATGTGATGAAATAATCCTTGACGAAACCTCTATATCAAAAGTATTAGGAAATTGGTTTTTCAAAGAAGTTTCGAAAACAAAAAAGGAGTTACCTTTTTTTATGCTTAATGAACAGTGTTTAAAAAAGGATTATTTGAATATAGAGAGATACAGAGCTGAATCCCTAATTAATGAACTTGACGTTGAAGACAATAAGGCAATACTATCTAAAACACTGACAAGATTAAAACCTGAAAAATATCTGGAGTTTTTAACCTGGCTTGATAGTTTTTGTGTTGTAAACGATGTAGTTAACGAGTGGCTCTTAGCCCTTCCAATTATTAGGCTTGATGCATCGGTTATCTCTCTCAGGGATTCCATATCCATGTCAAATTTCTATTTGAGAATTTCAAAAACAAATAAATTAGAGTTTATTCTAAAAAAAGTTGGCTTTGTTTTATCTGAATTTAGTTTAGATGCAGAAAATTTGAAACATATAAAAGGTGTCGTTCTGCAACAAGACTCTTACCTAAAGACAGATGTAAAACTATACGACCATATATCTTCCGCAAAAGATTTGAGCAAATTAAACGCTACAGAGAAGAATACTTTAATAACATTTTTTGAAAGGCTTGACGAAGTAGGCAAAGCCAAGTATTCAAAATCTTTGCCTTTATTTAAATCTAAGAAAGAATCAAGTTCATTAAAGCCACTCAATAGTCTTATTTCGAATAGCTGTCTGCCTCTTCCAATTTGGCTTACGGACTTCGTAATTGATAATGATGAAGAAAAGGCATTATCGCCAATATTTCAAAATCAGTTGCTAAAAGAGAAGGATTTATTAGAGAGACTATTCTGCAATTCAATTGCGTTCAATGAAATCATTACCAGTATTAATACAACAAACATTAAAGAATTTTATACTTATATTTTAAAACTACATAAGGCTAAACCGGAGGAATTAACAATTGATTACTCTGCCATACCATGGGTATTTATAGAATTTAATTCAATATTTACATTAGCATCATCAGTTTATTGGCCTGAGAGCATTACCAAATTAACAGCCCAAAAATATGCTTCAGTAAAATCAGTAATTGAAACAATTTCGGACGACCAATTACCCCATTTTGCTGCTCTACAAGTAAAAGCACCTTTGGCTTTAGGAGGAAAGGTATCTAATCTTCTTCCAAAAGAAAACGCTTTTAACGCACTCAAAATGAATGACTTTTTAGACTGGGCACAAGCAAATGGCGAAGAAACATTTTTAAGCCACTTTTCAATATTGAAGACAAATGATTTATTCACAATTGTCAAAGCAAACGGCTCTCTACAGTATTATACTATTGATGTAACGCTAATCGCTTTTATCGAGGCATCATCACTTAAAACCAAACTAAGTGAATTCCCGCAAGAACTACACACCAAAGAGAGAAGTAAGATTGGTTTATTAGAGGGTGTTGGATTATTGAAACACTTACTAGAAAATGGACTCACCACAACTGATATTGCAAATTACATATATAGTGCAAATGATGCACAGTTAGCATTACAATATATGGCCTCGCTTACTGAATTGAAAATAGACACATCAAAGGCTTACACTGCAGATGATGCTGAGTTTAAGATTTTAAAACTGGTCGTTCAGCATTTTGTAGATAATGAAGCAAAGCTTACTGCTTTCAAAAAGAAAATCACCCTTGATAACCATCCTTTGTCGGAAAGAGCGTTTTCCGATGATGTGCGATTTTATAAACCAGGGGCATCACCAATTGAAATTAAAACAAAGCTGAAGGAAATACTACCAGCATACGAAAATCAGACATACTCAATTAGCGATATAATTGCAAAGTTTATTGATTTTCGTGACGATTCTAAGCTCATTAAAATATTTAAATCAGAAAGCAGGCCACCTTCCAGAGTTTATAAAGAACTAAACGAACTTAAAACAACTTATTATTCTCCACCTCAGGTATTTTTTCTTTGCTACTATAAAGCTCTTAATCCGAACGAGGATGTGTTTAAGGATAAGGTATTATTTCTAAATGCGAATTCTGATAATCTAACTCTATATGAAAAAGAGGTTCATGAATTCATGGATATATGTTTAAAAGAGAATTGCTTTGCCGGTTTTTTGGTACAAGGAATTTTTCCATCCTTTAAGCCCGTAAACTTAGTTTCTTATGAAGATTATGCGATTGAAGTCGAAAAGCTACCGAAATGGTTAAGCGAGTGGGTGAATAAATCTGATACTGAGAGCAAAAAGGCATATCTAAAACTGTTGGGAATAAATGATGATAAAAGTCCGGTGGTGCTGTATCGGAAAGCAATTAAAGAAGCTCAAGTTGAGCCAATGAGTGTAAATTGTGCTTTGATTAATAATGACTTACTATTGATTAACACACTAAAGTGGTTATCAATTGAAAACACATCAAACCAATTTCTTTTGAAGAAAGAGGTATTGCAGCCTCTATACCAAAAATTACTAAACAGAAAGGTAATCATAAGTAATCTTTTGTTTCCTTGCTTACAAAAATATCAGGAAGATTCATACTCATTACAAATCCTTCAAGAGAAGGATGAATTGCATTATTGCCATGATAAATGGGGTGAATACAAACAGGCTATTTTTACTAGTTTAATTGATTCAAAAAAAATTACAAATGATGTTCTTTCAAAAGTATACCGTGATGCTTGGAAAGTTATTGAAAAACCTTTTGTAAAGTTACCTGACACAGCAAATCTTACTGCAAACGCCTACCCATTTGATGAAGAGTATTATCAGGACTGGGGTTTAAAAAGTAAGTACAATATACAAATCTATAAAGGATCCCAGCTTCCTTATGTAGTAAAATATAATGATTCATTAGTCCATTCTTTTAAAGATAAGTATGCAGATTGTATTGATAAAGTGTATTACGTAGTTGAAAACAAGAAGGAATCCATATTATCTTATCTGGAAGGAGTTTTGGTGGATGCCGCACTTAATGCTCTAAAATTACATAAGCAAAACCTGATTGAAAAAGAGAAAGAAGCAGAGAAAAAAATACATTTCACTGAAGAAGAATCAGCTGTATGGAAGAAACTGTTTGGCAACGAAATTCCTGAAGAATATTATTTGGATATTAATCTCGCTGCCTGCATTTCGGCATTAGTCATGCTGAGTAAAACTGGTTATGATGTATCTAAGGCTGATACAAATTTATTTAGTTCTCATGGCTTTGCTCAGATTGAACCTGTTTATAAAGGTGAATCAACTGAACCACTAACAATAATGTGTCGGTCAGCAATTGGAGGTATTTTATACTTAACTGCTCAAGCATGGGATAGACTATCAAGTAATGATATTCACCTATTTGTTAAAACAGGCAGAAAAGAAAATAATTATCATTTATTTCTTGATAAAAAGGATGTTCTTGAAATAAGTGATACTAAATATCAAGTTTTTAGAGTTGAAGCAGAATCTACAAGTTCAACTACAAATAAAATTCTTAGCGGTGAATTTGCTAAAGATAAAATTTGGCTTATTCTAAAAATGAAATATAATGAAACTTATAAATCCATATTTGAAGGAGGAATAAAACAGAATGAAGCCAATCCAGATTATGACAATACAAATACCACAAAAGATTCACCTTACTAATATGAACTTACCTCAGGATAAACATATATCATTTTACGAGCAGCAAATTAAAGCTCATGAAGATAAGTGGCGTGAGTATGCAGATTGTGCAATGAATATTCTCATTCAAGAAAAGCGTTTGTTTATTGGCAGAATTTGGGGGGTGCAAGAAAATCACGGTAATGTTGTACTGCGTTTCAATGAAGGCGAAGTGCCTCGAATGAAACAACCTTATTTCCTTGGTTTAGTAGGTGCTGATGCACCTGCCAATCCATTAACTTGGAAATTTTCCTATAAAACGTTTCGTGAATCAACACAACCAAGATATTATTCAGGAGTTAAAGCCGACATCTATACGGTCAAGTATTGGAAAACAGAAGAATCGAAATCTTATATTTTGGTTTCGGGTTTCGATTTAGATGTATTAACTGTCATTAAAGAAAAGTATCTAGATAAAAAGATTCATCCATTAATAGTAGTTGCGGAAACAGATCCCCCTGTTGAATATCTAATCAAGTTAAAGGAGTTTGTTACTAAAAATGAAAAGGATGCCATCTTGAATTTGGAATTGAATGTATTTGAAGAAAATTGGAAACCCACACAATTGAATAATGAAAAGATTATAACAAATGATATAATACAACTTATTGAGAAGCAAAAAACAACCATAGTACAAGGTCCTCCAGGAACTGGAAAATCTTATTTAGCAGCAGAACTTTGTGATTATTATTTAGATCAAGGTAGATCTATCTGCGTCACTGCTTTAACCAATAAAGCACTGATGGAAATTGCCTCTAAAGATGGAATGATTAGATCATTAAATAATGGAAAAGTTTATAAAACCAACTTGTCTGGTGATGAACTCAAAGATATTCCAACGCTTAAAAAGGTTGAATCGTTTACGCCAAAGTATGGCGACTTACTATTATCTACCTATTACAGATTAGCCCAAAAACAAGCAGAGCTCATTGAAAATATACAGCGGTTTGATTTAGTAATTATTGAAGAAGCTTCTCAAGCGTATTTAGCAACGATTGCAATGTTTACCTCTATTTCATCAAAAATTCTGATAATTGGCGACCACAAACAGTTAACCCCGGTTGTTCTGAAAAGAGAAGAGGCTAAATCTATTTTTCAAAAAATAGACGGAGTAATTAATGGGTTAGAAACATTCGCCTTTAATAATAATGAAATTTCTTTCCGTTTAACCAAAACCCGAAGATTGACTTCAGATGCTGCAGCTCTTACAGGATTGTATTATCGTAATAGCTTAGTAAGTATATCTGAAAAGGAAAGCAAAACGGATATTAAATCTAAATACAGTAAATTATTTCATAATAATGGTGGTGTAACAATTGTCAAGCTCTCCCCAGCAAGAATAGGATTTACGGAGAGGGAATTATTTGGGTTCATTACTAAAATGACCAGGGAGATATTGGAGAATAACCCAAAATTGGAGATCGGTTTGCTTACACCTTATGCGGATGTTGAATCGGAGTTATATACCCAGTATAGTAAACTTTCTAATGACTTTAATTATATCACGATTAGTACAGTTCATAAAATTCAAGGTTTGACAACTGATTTAACAATTATGTATTTGCCCCTTACACCTGCTGCTTTTGATTTAAATGATAACTTATTTAATGTAGCCACAAGTAGATCGACACGAGGGTCATTAATTATTACATACGAACACATAGATTTAGCAAGTTCCGTTTCAATTGAAACCAAACAATTTATAAAGCAATGTAAAGATGTGAGCGATTATTTTAAAACAATATTTAAACAAGAAAAAAGCTAATGCTACCCTCCAACAAGTATACGAAGTACAACATTTTATCCAGGAATATTTGAAGCGTACATTTTGTTTGTTTTGTAAGATTTTTAGTAAAGCAAAAAATGAATACCGAAGCAAAACAGGAATGACAGATAGCGAAACGACCGGTTCGCAAGTAGCAAAATTGAAAAGACCGGAACTAAAAACAAGCATCAACCAATTGTAAACGTAGTTAAGATAGATATTTTGCGAAAAGAACCGATTTTCAGTACCTTTCGCAAAAAATAACTCTTAAATT
>Ga0335394_10008522_pt1 | contig 11574 bp, 8 predicted proteins | sample MAT03_FD_205741 | JGI IMG/M metagenome (GOLD analysis project Ga0335394, IMG submission 205741) | Freshwater microbial communities from Lake Fryxell liftoff mats and glacier meltwater in Antarctica - MAT-03 (spades assembly) (version 2) ... | reverse complement strand
AAAATCACCGGCATTGATGAAACGCGTATCCACTTTGACAACAAGGGGAAGTTTGAATTTCTGGATTTGTTCGATGTTCCCGAGCCTCCAGCCTCCACGGTGGCTGCTGGCCCTCCCGCCGAAAAGCCCGCGGGCGGAGATCCGCTTGCAGACGAGCTCGCAAAGGGGCTTAAGAAGACAGGCGAAAACTCTTACGAAATGCAGCGAAGCACTTTGGACTCTGTTCTGGGGAACATGAGCCTGCTGTCCCGTGCGGCTCGCATCGTCCCCGAAATTCGCGACGGAAAATCTGGCGGCTTTCGGCTTTATGCTGTGCGACCTGAGGGCCCCTTCGCCCTCATAGGGATGCAAAACGGCGACGTTCTATACGGCATCAATGGTCTGGAAATGACGAGCCCTGAAAAGGCGCTCGAGGTCTACTCAAAGCTTAAGTCTGCTCGCCACCTGTCCGTCAGCCTTGAGCGAAACGGTCAGAAGATTACGAAGGAATATACGATCCGATGAAGCCCATCTTCAGTTTCAACAAAGCGTGTTTGGTATGTTACTTGTCCGTCGCTGTGGCGTTCGCGCCGGCGATGGCTCACGCGCAACCAAGCCCTTCCGATCCGCCCGCGACAGCGACGGCCGGCGAAACCAAGAAAGCAAAAGCTTCGGGGCCGATCGCTGCTGCCGTTCGCAAAATGCGTCGAGCCGCACCATTGAAAGCCACGCCCCCAGCCGCTGCTGAAGCTCCGGCCGCGCCTCCCGTGCCGCCTGCGCCGACGGCAATCGCCGACCCAACCCCCGTGGTCGCACCTTCCGCAGTTCCATCTCTGACGCCAGCAAGCAACGTTGTGGAATTGCCCGGCGAGAAGGAATTCAATTCCTGCAAGAAGTTGCCCGACAAGCGCATCGTAAAGCTGAACCTTAAACCAGACACGGAGGTTTCTGAGCTCATTGGTTGGATCTCCAGCATTACGTGCACCCAATTCCTGATCCCGGGAACAACCAACATTCAAGGCAAGAAGATCACCATCATCTCGCCGCTGTTAATCACACCCCGAGAGGCGTATCGTTTGTTTCTTTCGGCGATTGAATCGGTCGGTCTCACAGTTGAGCCCTCCGATCGGTTCTTGCGCATCATTGAAACCAACCGCGCACGTTTTACCCAGCTGCCACTTCTTGCAGAAGGGGAGTTCGTTCCTTCTGACAAGAGCTACGTAACACGTATGGTGCGCCTGAAGCACTTGGATGCGGCTGACGTTACACAGAACGTGCTTCAACGCCTCAAGGGCGAGCAGGGCGATATCATTGCCTACCAAGGCGACACTCTCATCATCACCGATCAAGGCGCGATGATTCGCAAGATGATCGAAGTCTTGGAACGGCTCGATCAGCCGCGCAACACCGATGAACGCATCTGGATGGTTCGCGTTGTCAACTCAACCGCTGTGGAAATGGCCGCCCGTTTGGCCGAAGTATTCAACATCGACTTCGTTGGACAGGGAACTTTTAAGAACAAGACGGGCGCAGCGCCTGCTCCGCGACCCGCTCCTGCCGCAAAGCCTGCCAAAGGCCCGCTTATTGGCGACATGCCTGAGCTGCAAGAACAGATGCAAATCAGCCGCTTGATCCCTGTCGATCGAACGAACCAACTGATTATTGTTGCCAAGCCTCTGGCCTATGAGTGGCTTAAGATCATGATCGGCAGGCTTGATGTTCAAATCGACCGCGACGGAGACGATCGCGTTCATATGTACTATTGCAACTACGCGAACTGCGACGAACTCGCGGTGACTCTCGGTGCAGTCACAGGTGTGCCTGTGACGATTCAATCCGCTGGCCGCACCACAGGTGGCGGTTCTCGGTCAACGCCTTCGGCTGCACCTAGGCCGCCAACCGCCAACGGGCAGCAACAAGAGATGCAAATGTTCGAAGGGGACGTTCGTATCAACTTCGATCGTCCGACGAACGCGTTGGTTGTCATGTCCTCGCTCAAGGACTACCAGCAACTTCGGAAAATTATTCAGAAGCTCGATTCACCTCGGAAGCAGGTGTTCATTGAAGCCCTCATTCTAGAAGTCTTGCTCGACAAGACCCGTGAACTGGGTGCTTCGTTCCACGGTGGCGCTCCTGTTGATACGGGAACCGGAAGGGAAAGCTTGCTGCTGGGTGGTTTCCGCGCGGCCTCCACTTTGAACCCAACAAGTCTTTTGACTTCAGGCGCGCTTTCAGGCCTCGGCGCTGGTCTTTTCGGTACGCCGTTTCAAGCTGAAGACGTTCGGATCTTCGGCGGCAGCGCAGATACGCCTTCGTTCGGCGTGTTCTTGCAGGCGCTGCAGCGCAACAACGACGTTAACGTTCTATCGAACCCTTACATCATCATTACGAACAATGATGAGGGCGAGTTGTCGGTTGGTCAGCAGTTGCCATTCCCTGGCACAACGGCTGGCCTTGGCGGCGGGGGTGCAGGCGGCCTCGGGGCAGGCGGCCTCTTGGGTGGATTCGGCGCTTCTGTTATCCGCACTAAGGTGGCTTTGAGTTTGAAGCTGGTTCCCTCGGTGAACGAACACAACATGATTCGGATGGAAGTTGAACAGAAAATTGAGGACATCCTCAATCCGAACTTTAACGGACTTGGTCCAGCCACTTCGTTGCGAGAAGCAAAAACCACCGTCGTTACGCGCGATCAACAAACGGTGCTGATCGGCGGCTTGATGTCAGATCGCAGCACCGAAACCGTGCTGAAGGTTCCGATTCTGGGCGACATTCCGATCCTTGGTTTCTTCTTCCGCAGCTCAACGAAGTCGAAGCAGAAGAGCAACATCATCATTGCGCTTACCCCCTACGTCATTTCCGAGCCTAGCGATCTCCGTCGGATCGCTGAGAAGAAGATGCGCGAACGCCGTGAGTTCATCGAACGCTTCACCGCCTTTCAAGACACGGCTTCGCTTGAACAGGATGTTGATTACAGCAAGAAGCGTGGCCTGCTTGAGGAGATCAACCGCAGCGTGCGTGAGATCGAATCTGAAGAATCAGAAATGCGCGACATTCGCAAACGCGACGCCCAAGATCGTGAGTCTCCAATTGAACCTCCTTCGGCGCTATCGTGGTCGCCCGTAAACAGCTCCCGTCCGATGCGCACTTCGATGCCAATGCCTCCCGTGGAATCCCCACCGCAGTCATCGTCTCCCTTCATTCCACCCCCTGCACCAGAAGTGCAGTCCGCGCCTCCCGCTGTCCAATAGGAGTTCTTTGTGCGGCAACGATTGCTTGGCGAAATACTGCTGGCGGCTGGCAAGGTCAAACCTGATCAGGTGAGCCTCGCCCTTGAGTCTCAAGGCGCCGAAGGTGGCCGCATCGGTGAGCTGTTGGTGCGGCAAAAAGCGGTCGATGAAACCGATGTCCTTCGTGCCTTGGGCGACCAGCTGGGGCTTCCGTTTTGGGAAAAGCTGAGCATTGATCAGCTGGATACCACGTTGGCCACCAAGCTGCCGATCGGCTTCCTACGCCAGCACAAGTTGCTGCCGATTCGCATTGAAGCCGGCACGGTCTTTGTGGCCATGGGTGATCCTCTAGACGTATACGCGCTTGACGACGTGCGCAGCATGTTGGCGATGAACGTGACGCCCGTGATAGCCCAAGCGTCACGCATTGTTGATGCGATAAACCACGTGTACGGCCAGAACCAAGACACCGGCAACTTGGGTGATGGCGAAGAGGAGATGGAGGGCGAGGGTGAGGAGTTGGTGGATATCCTCGACATCAACGACGAAGCCCCAATCATTCGTTGGGTGAACTCGCTGCTGTTCAACGCTGTAAAGCAAAGGGCTAGCGATATTCATATCGAGCCGGGCGAAAAGGAAGTGGTTGTCCGCTACCGAATCGACGGTATTTTGCATGAAGTTCGCCGCGCCGCCAAGCAGTTCGTTCCGTCGATTCTTTCGCGTGTGAAGATCATGGCTGGTCTGAACATTGCTGAAAAGCGTTTGCCGCAGGATGGTCGCATTCGTCGCCGCATCGCTGGTAAAGACATCGACATGCGTGTTGCCACGGCGCCAACGGTGCGTGGTGGTGAACGCATTACAATTCGTTTGCTCGACCGCGACAACATTCTGCACGACCTTGCCGACATCGGCTTCGGGCACGACCATCTCGCCACGGTGAACGATCTTATCAATCGCCCCCACGGCATCATGTTGGTTACGGGCCCCACGGGCTCTGGTAAGACCACAACGCTTTACGCCTGTATTGCGAAGATCAACTCACCTGATTTAAACATTCTGACAGTTGAAGATCCGGTTGAATACCAGCTTGACGGTATCAGCCAGGTTGCCGTGAATGACAAGATTGACTTGACCTTCTCTGCAGGTCTTCGTTCGTTCCTGCGTCATGATCCCGACGTCATCATGGTTGGTGAAATCCGCGATCTTCCTACGGCTGAAATAGCGATTCAGGCGTCTTTGACGGGTCACTTGGTTCTTTCCACGATTCACACCAATGACGCCGCTGGTGGCATCACCCGGTTGGTTGACCTTGGCGTGCAACCCTTCTTGGTCGCTTCTTCTTTGATGGCATTGCTTGCACAACGTTTGGTGCGTCGGCTTTGCATGGATTGCCGCGAAGCCTATACGCCTACTGTTCAAGACCTTATCGAAGTGGGTATTAACCCTGAGACTTTCGCCGCTGGCACCGCGAAGTTCGTTAACTTCAAGAAGGAACCACCTCCGCCTCCTGCAGGCATGCTGTACCGTGCGCACGAAGGTGGTTGCACAACGTGCATGGGGGCAGGCTACAAGGGCCGAAGCGCTATCTACGAACTACTTTTGCTTGACGAGACCGTTCGACAGATGACGATCAAGAACGTTGATGCACAGAACATCAAGAAGTACGCGCAGCAGAGTCTCAAGATGCGCACTTTGCGTGAAGACGGCGGCCAAAAGATTCTCGCCGGCATGACTTCGATTGCCGAGGTCTTGATGATCACGGCGGAGGACGCGTAGCAACGCGGAACCAATATGCCGCTTTATGCGTTTAAAGGGGTGGGGGCCGGTGGCAAGAGTGTCAGCGGCACCCGCGAGGCCGACGGGCCCAAGAACTTGCGCCAAGTGCTCAAGCGAGAGTCGGTGTTCATCACCGAAATGCGTGAAGTGCAGGCGAAGGAAAGTCAGAATCGCAAAGCCGCGGGTGGCGGAAACACCCAAAGCAGCCTGAAGAAGGAGATTGATTTCAAGGGGATGTTCGAGCGCATCCGTCCCACGGATGTAGCCATTTTCACACGCCAGTTGGCCACGTTGATCCGCGCGGGTATACCACTAACGGAAGCGTTGGCCGCGTTGTCAGAACAATCGGACAACAAAAAGTTGCAGATGGTGATTGCGGGCCTTCGCCAACGCGTCAATGAAGGCGAGGCCTTGGCCAAAGCCCTTGAAGCAAACCCTCGCGTATTCCCCGACCTTTACGTAAACATGGTGCGTTCGGGTGAAACGGCCGGAAATCTGGATGTTGTCTTGTTGCGCTTGGCCGATTTCATGGAATCGCAGAACGCCCTGCGCGGCAAGGTTTCAGGCGCCCTGACGTATCCAATCATCATGATGATCATTGGTGCCCTGGTTATGGGCCTGCTGATGGTTGTTGTTGTTCCGCAGATCACAGAGATCTTCGCGGACTCGCAACAGTCCCTGCCATTGAACACACAGATTCTGATCGGCTTTTCTCGGTTGGTAGGCAATTGGTGGTTCATCTTGGGGCCGATGGGGTTTGGCGCGATGGCGCTGCTTCGTCGATGGTCCCGCACCCCTGTTGGCCGGGCTAAAGTGGATCGCTGGCTGTTGAAGATGCCCGTGGTTGGACCACTGGTGCGCTTCTTGGCGGTCGCTCGTTTTGCTCGAACTCTGTCAACGATGTTGGCTTCGGGCGTTCCTGTTTTGACGGCTTTGGACATCGTCAAGCGCGTCTTGAACAACACAGTGTTAGAGAAGGTTGTTGAGGAAGCGCGTGATTCGATTCGCGAGGGTGAATCGGTTGCTGCGCCGCTGAAGCGTTCAGGGCAGTTCCCTTCAATGATGTGCCACATGATTGCCGTTGGGGAACGCTCGGGCGAACTGGAAACGATGCTTGAGCACGTTGCCGATGCCTACGAACGTGACGTTGAATCGAAAGTGAACCGCCTTACCGCTTTGCTTTCGCCACTTATGATCGTTGTGATGGCCGTGGGCGTTGGCTTCATCGTCTTCTCCATCATTCAACCAATTCTAGATATGCAACAATTTGTGCAATGAAACGCGTCCGGCAGGAGTTTAAATATGATGAATAACGTTGAAATCGAAACCATCGAAACGAAAAAAGGCGCATTGGCAAAGCTTCGCGCCTTCATGCTGAAGTTCAATGCGGAACGTAAACCACGCAAGCGCGACGCAGGCATGACTTTGCTTGAAGTTTTGATCGTGTTGGCGTTGATAAGTTTAATAGCTGGTGCGATCGGCGTCACGGTTTTCAATAACTTCAAGAAAGGCCAGGTCAAAGCGGCCAAGTTGATTGTGAAGGAGGTAAGCGGTGCGGTTCAGCAGTACATGATCGACAACAATCAGGATTGTCCTCCTGGCATGGAAGAGCTGATCAACCAGAAGTATTTGAAGAAGAACAGCATGAAGGATCCGTGGGGCAAGCCTTTCACGATCAAGTGCCCCGGTGAAAAGGATTCCGACGGGATTGACATCAGTTCACCTGGCCCGGACAAGCAAGAAGGCACCGAAGACGACATAATGTCTTGGAAGCTTTAGACGATTGAATCGCTGTGCACCGAACTCGCCGTGCCCCACAGGGGGGCTTCACGCTAATCGAAGTGCTGGTGGTGTTCGCACTGCTGGCGCTGGTTGCGGGATCTATGGTCCGCGGGATCCAGGCGATGTCGAAAAGCGATCTGAAGAGCGAGTCATCGCACCTCGCAGGTGCGATGCGCTACATGTTCGATCGAGCGTCAACAACAGGTAAAGTACACCGATTGGTGTTTGACATTGAAGCCGGCAAGTACTGGGCTGAAGTTTCTGACGACAAGTACTTTCTTCCTCGCGACAAAGAAACCAGTGAATCCCGCCTAGAAGATTGGAAGCGCGTACAGAAGGAAGCCGAAGCGCGGGCCAAGGGAGAACCCGTACCTGGCGACGAAGTCAAACCGCAGGGCGGCGGCCTGGGATTTGGTTTTGGTAGCAGTGGCAACAGCAACAGCTACGACGTGGAAAAATACCTTCCGAAACCCTTTGAGAAAAAACGCTCGCGCTTCAAGGCTTTCAAGGAAACGGGCCTCAAGCCGGTGGCTTTGAAAAAGGTAAAATTAGCTGGGGTATTCACACCACGGATGGCAGCGCCTGTTCTTGAAGGACAAACCTATGTTTACTTCTTCCCTTTAGGCTTCGCAGAAGCCGCCATTGTCTATCTTCAGGATGAATCGCAAGAGACTACGTTTTCGCTGGTGGTTCACCCGCTTACAGGCCGCGTAATCGTGTTCAACCACAAGGTCGAAGCTCCCATCGATAAGCAGTTCGATGATGCGGGCGAGCTGGTGAACCAATGAGGCGGCAGCGTGGCTTCACCTTGCTGGAAGTGATGGTCGCGTTGGCCATCCTTTCTGGTGCGTTAATCGTGTTGATCCGGATCGTGACCGGCAACATCCAAAACACCAACAAAGCGAAGATGATGACGGTATCCACCTTCCTTGCTCGGGCAAAGATTGTGGAGATAGAAGATCGCGTTCTCATTGAAGGCTTCATCGATTTCGATGACGAACGCAAAGGCGACTTCGCCGCTGAAGGTTATCCCGACATCTTGTGGGATTCCAACGTTGAACGCGTTCGATTGCCTTTGGATTTGGCGCAACAGGCGCAACAGGCGTCGTCTACAGCAACGCAGCCTCAACCGAATGTTGGCAGCCAGAACCCGTTGCAGTTCATGGCAGGGTTCATGGGTGGGTTCATGAGTACGCTTATGGATCCGATTCGCATCGGCCTCGAGGAGTCGGTACGTCGCGTGACCGTGCAAGTCTATTGGAAGGAATTTGGCAAGAACGCGCAGAGCTTTGAAGTGGTCACGTTTCTTACGGATCCCGCGAAGCTAGACCTTGCGCTGGGAGGAGGGGGAGCCTTGCCGGGGGCAGGGGCGCAACCGGGGGCAAATGGCCAACCTGGCGCCAACGGCCAACCTGGCGCCAACGGCCAACCCGGCGTCAACGGCCAGCCCGAATCGAACTTTCCCGCGCCCGCGATACCTGGAAGTTCCTTTGGAGGGTCGAAATGATGCGAGCCGCGCGTGGTCGCAGCAACGGAGGCTTCACTCTCATCGAGGTGATGCTGGCGTTAAGCATCCTTTCGTTCATCTCGTTGACGATTTGGGGAACCTTCAGCCGTACCTATGCAACGAAACGTCGATTGGATCTGGCGCAGGAACGAATACATGTGGCCCGCGTTGCGTTGATGCGTATCACGCGGGAATTGGAAATGGCGTACCTTTCCAATCATGAAAATTCGCTGATACAAGATCGACGCACGATGTTCGTTTCCGCTTCGAGCGGAGACGTAGATGAACTTAAGTTCTCGTGGTTTGGAAAGCAGCGGCTTCGCGCAGATGCAGCCGAAGGCGATACAGGAATGGTGTTGTATTACGCCGAACGCGATCCCGACAACAGCCAGATAATGAATCTGATGCGCCGGGAAACTCGACGGTTGCAGGCGCAAGATCCCATGGCGGTACGCGCAGATACCTACGTTTTGTGTCCTGACGTCACGCGTTTGAAGTTCAGTTTCTTTGATGCCCGCATACGCGAATGGCGTGACGCTTGGAGCACGATGGGCGGCGACCAGATAGACTACCTGCCCACGCACGTGAGGGTTGCGTTAACCATCCGCGACGAACGCGGAAAGAACATTACGTACCTTAGTGGCGCGCGCATCCAGATGACCGAGAAGGTCCAACACATTCCTAAGCTTTAGAAGAAACATGAGAATTTGGAACATACTTCGTACGCGTTTCCGGAACCGCCACAATCGGGACCGGCAAAGCGGCGTTGCGTTGTTGATGACAATAAGTTCGTTGACCTTATTGATTGCGATCATTTCCCAGTTCACCTACGACACCACTGTACAGCTGGCTCAAGCCGCCAACGCTCGTGATGAAGTGCGGGCTCACTATATGGCTCGATCCGCGGTGAACCTCTCGCGCATGCTGATCAAGATTCAAACGCGCTTCATTGATCCCATCATGGGAAGCGCCCAGAAGATGCTGGGCGATGCGCTTGGGCCAGGCATGGGTTTAAGTCTTCGCATAACCGACTACGCCGGTGCGATTATGGGCTTCTTCGGTGGCAGCAAGGCAGAGGCTGCTGGCCTAGGATCGCTGATTGGGATCGACATCGCTCAAGCCAAAGGCTTGGGTATGAAGCATGGGTCATTGGATGCCGAAATTTCCACGGAAGACGGGAAGATCAATCTGAACTGCGGCAGCGGTATGTCGTGGAATGCTCAAAGCCAAGCCATCTTGTACCAGCAACTTTTGGGCTTGATGTATTCGCCACGCTACAACCCGATGTTCGAGTTTCCTAACGCGAACGGGCAGATCGTCGAGCGCGGCGAGGTGGCCACGGCACTGATCGATTGGGCCGACGGTGACGAACAACGATTCAATCCCGTTGCGCCAAGTGGTGGCGAGGACTACCGATACAACACCTCGAAAGATCCCTACCGCGCGCACGACAACAGTTACGACACGGTGGAAGAAGCCGCACAAGTCTATGGCATGGGTGCGGACCTCATTGAAGCCTTTATGCCGTACCTGACGGTGTATGCGAACAGCGACAACAGCCGCCAATGCAAAGTGAATTTGAAGGCCATCACAGGCGATTGCACGCCGTTGTTGGTGGGCTTGATTCGCGCGGCCAAGTTGGGGGATCCCACCAAGCCGCCGACGGACGTCACCATTCTAGATGATCGGCTCATTTACCCTTTGGCCAGCATCCTTTGCGAGCGTGGCGCTGTGATGGGTTTTGATAGCCTAGACACCATCATTTCGGTTCTATCTAACCCTGCCGCCTCAATTTCGCGGGAGGATCCGCGCTACTCAATGATGCAGTCCCTTAAGCCGATCACGATCACGAAGGAAGAGTTAGGCAAGGTTGCATACGTTGGAACGCCGCGCGTCTACCGCATTGTTGCAACGGGCGAGGTGGGCAAGGTGAAGAAGAAGATTACGGCGATTCTAGATACGCAAAGAGATTTGTTTAACCCAGTGACACAGAACGTAGTGGCCGAGAAGGCTGCCGGTGTCTTTCAATTTTGGCGAGAAGAATAGACGCGGAGTGTTTTAATCATGGCACACGTAATTACAGGCATTGACGTTGGCAGCTACGCGGTGAAGTTTGTCTCGGTTGAAACAGGATTTCGCAAGGCGAAGATCCAAGCTGCTTTTGAGCAGTTGGTCCCAGCGGGGCCGGAGCCCTTAGAGGAACGCCAGGGAAAAGCGCTGGCGGCGGGAATTGCTCAGATCTCAGACGAGATGACTTGTTACGCGGCGTTGGGCGGTGATCGGCTGGCAATCCGTCGCCTTCAGTTTCCAATCGCGGATGTGCGCAAGGTTGAGGCCATTATTCCCTTCGAGCTCGAAGGCGAAATTGTTTCGCCGCTTGAAGAAGTGGTCTTCGACTACGAATTCTTGGCACGCCTTAGCTCTGCAGGTGAACGCGAATCCGGTAGCCGTGTGCTTGCGGCTGCTGCGGCAAAAGCTGATGTGGCTCAGGTCCTTGCCCAGTTCAAGACAGCGGGGGTACAGCCCCGGAGTCTTTTTGCCGGGCCTTTGATCTACAGATTCATTGAACCAGTGGCGGTTGAACCTGTCATCGCCGACGCAGTTGAAGATCCGACCGTCGCTACGGCTGTTTCAACTGTGACCCCATTGGCAGGACAGCCGCCGTTGGTGCTGCTGGTTGATGTTGGTGCCTCGCGCACCAACTTGGTGGTACTAGAAGACGGTCGCCCCGTGTTTGCTCGCACTGTGCTCCGCGGCGGCAACGAGTTAACGCAGGCTCTTTGCACGGCGTTCGGCGCAACCTGGGAGCAGTCTGAAGAGGCCAAGCGCCTACGTGGCTCCGTCAGCCATGCGGGGTTCATACCGAAGGACGCGATTGAAACCCGCATGGGCGAGGTGCTGCGAGGCGCGTTGGCTCCTTTGGTTCGTGATATTCGCCAGACTTTGACGAGCTACCGAAGCTCGTACCAACGTGAAGTAGACCGCATGTTGTTGGTCGGGGGCGGGGCCGCACAACGAGGCTTGGCAGAATCGCTGTCGGAAGAGCTGGGACTTGTGCTTACGAATCTGGAAGCGGATTGTGGCGGTGTTCAAGTGGACACGAACGGTCAGAATCTTGATGGTCGTTTCGCAATGGCTGAGGCGTTGGCATGGGCCGGTGCTCGGGGAGGCCGACACGTCGATCTTCGCAAAGGACCATTCGCGTATAAGGCTAGCTTTTCGGTGCTGCGACAGAAGGGCACTCACTTGGCCGCTTTGGCTGCCGCCGTTTTCATTGCGGTTGTCATTGATGGATCCATGGCT
>Ga0335394_10008516_pt1 | contig 11575 bp, 6 predicted proteins | sample MAT03_FD_205741 | JGI IMG/M metagenome (GOLD analysis project Ga0335394, IMG submission 205741) | Freshwater microbial communities from Lake Fryxell liftoff mats and glacier meltwater in Antarctica - MAT-03 (spades assembly) (version 2) ... | reverse complement strand
TCCTCGAAGAATCCCTGTCCGTCGAACCGGTACCGCAGCATCGGGGACGTTATTCCCAGAATGTCGGCCCTAACGGCGAAGATTTGCCCCTCCACGTTTATCCTTACGGCATAGCTCGCCACCAGCTCGAACAGGTGATTTCGACGCTGAACCTGCCGGTGCAGTTGACGAAGGATATTGAAAGTGCTGATGTAGTGTTGGCTTTGCGATCGAACGTGCGGAACCAGTCAAAATTGAGGCAGTTGGCAAAAACTCGCCAAGTTCCCCTGCACACAATTAAAGCCGGCACCATTCCCCACGTAGCGAGAGCTTTGCGACGATTGTTGGACATGGACGATCCGGGCACACCGGAAGTGGCAGACCTCGCCTTATTCGCCCGCAGCGGTAATTCTGACGAGCTCGAAGCTCTCGAAGAAACCCGCTTGGCTGTCGAGCAAATTGTCATTCCCAAGGGACAGCCGGTGGAACTTCTACCCCGTTCTCCTAACGTCCGCAAAATGCAGCACGAACTTGTGGAACACTATCACCTGAAATCCCACAGTTTTGGCGAAGAACCTAACCGCCGCCTGCGGATTTTTCCAGCTTAAATAGTCCTCTATATGTAGGGTGCGCACTGCGCACCTTACCGCTTGAACGCAGCAGGTAGAAGGCAAACGGCCAATTTTTTTTCATCCTGCTGTGTGTTTTCTACGTTTTGTCTTTGATACCTTTTGTCTTTGATATCATCTGGGCTAAATTAACGATAATTTTTGTAGTGGGTTCACCGCCCTAACCAGCATCTTGTGGTCGATCGACTGCACATGATATTATTGCCGTTTGTCTGATTTTTGTCTGTGAGTGCGATCGGCTCTAGTCCCTAGCCAATTACCAATTCCCGATTCCCAATTGCCAACCTCCGATAATAACAGATTATACCTAAACAAGATTACAGAGTTGACATGAATGATGCACAAATTCAGCTATTTGTTCAATTAATTGCGGTTCACACTGGTTTACAAATTCGCCCGCAAGATCGATCGGCTTTATCTCAAAAACTTTTGACTCGGATGAAAGCTGTAAAAATAGCCTTTCCCGATAATTATTATCAAATGTTAGCTGCTTCGAGTCTGGAAAGTCAAAACGAATGGCACCAACTAGCCCTGCTGCTGACAACCAACGAAAGTTATTTCATGCGGGATAAAGGACAATTTTCGCTCCTGGAAAAAGTCATTTTCCCGGAATTGATCGATCGCCAAAGAAAACTGCACGATAAATTGGGGATTAAGCCAACCCTGCGAATCTGGAGTGCCGGCTGCTCCACCGGTGAAGAACCTTATTCTTTAGTTTTTATTTTAAAACAGCTAATTTCCGATTGGGAAAAATGGAATATTTTAGTTTTAGGTACTGATATCAATCAAGAAGTAATAGAAAAAGCGCAGCGGGGAATTTACAGCCCTTGGTCATTTCGCTTAGTTGATACGGAACTGCAAAATCGGTATTTCGATCGGCGTAAAACAGAGTGGGAAATTGACCCAAAATTACGCCAACTTGTCAGCTTTAGCAATCTCAATTTAGTGACAGATAATTTTCCTAATATTTACACAGATATTAATAACATGGATTTGATACTGTGCAGAAATGTTTTTGTTTATTTTGAAGATAAGTATATTTCACAGGTATTGAAAAAGTTTGCCAAGACGCTGAGACCTGGAGGATATTTAATGACCGGTCACGCTGAAGTTCACAGTCACGCGATGAACGAGTTTCAAGCAAAGGTTTTCCCGGAGTCAGTTGTTTATCAAGCCAAGAATGTCCCAGGGGAGGAACCAGGTAAAATAGAGTCTTTGATTGCACCAGAATCGAAAGCAAAATCAGCGTTTGGGGAATCGGGAAAGGGAGGAGAATTGGACTGCAACAGCCGTCAGTTGCTACCGGGAGAAACCGTGTCAGCTAGTTTTTGTAACGGCAATTTTGCGGATGTCGGGTCACTGTTAACATCAGGTGCTGGGCTGGGAAAGATGCTGCAAACTAGCTATGTCGAGCGCGATCTGGCGATCAATAAAGCGCCCGCTTTATCTTCAACACTCGCAGCAGAAAAAGCCGATAGCCCAACGCCTCAAATCCTAATTTTAGAGGCAAAAGATTGTTTCAAAAATAAAGCTTATGTTGAGGCAATTGATAAAGCAAAACAGGCGCTTCACCTGCAATCTCACAATTTTGAGGCTGATTATTTGCTGGCTCAAATTTATGCAAATTTAGGCAAGTATTCTCAGGCGGTCGAACACTGCAAGCGAGCTAGTAAATTAGATAGTATGTCAGTATTTCCTTATTATTTGCAATCTCAGATTGCTGAAGAACAGGACGACTTGGAAACAGCTAAATTTTTTATAAAAAAAACTATTTATCTTTGCCCGTCTTTTGTTTCAGCTTATCTAGAACTAGGGAATATATACAATAAAGAAGGCAAGCTAAATAAAGCTATTAAAATGTACAACTCATCTTGCGATATTCTCAAAAAGCTACCGCCAAATACTCCGATCGAGCAGCAGGGAAAAATGACAGCGACTCAATTATTGATGGATGTAAAAGAAAAATTGGTAAAATTGGACAGCCAACAAAAGTGACGCGCCGGGAGAAGCTAAAAACCCGGTTTTTTGTAAGTGCCTCGCTGCCAAACCGAATACGATCGCATAAACCATCTGTTTTTCGCAAGTCCTACTAGATAAAGTGTCAGAATAAATATGGAAACTAAGCCGTATCTTATATTTGAACATAACGGTTTGCTCTGCGGTGTAGAAGTCGGCTGTGTTCGGGAAATTTTCTTTCTCCCGGAGTTGACAACCATCGCCGAAGCGCCTGAAGATATAGTTGGGGCGATCGATCTTAGAGGCTCCATTCTGCCCGTGATGGATCTAAATCTCCGTTTTGGGTACCTTTGGCACCAGTATAATTTGACAGATAGTGCGATCGTCATAGAATGGCAAGAAGTTCGAGTTGCCATCATTGTCAATCAAGTTACCGAAGTTAAGCAGATCCCCGCAGAGGCAATAACTCCGCAGCTATCTTACGGGCGAGACAACCCAGAGGCGTCGCATCATTTTGTAACTGGATTTGCCCGCTGTGAAGCCGATCTGATCATGCTGCTCAATCTCGATCGCCTAATTCGATATTCTCCCCAAAAGTCCGATGCCTTATTGCCTGTTTCTGCCAGCCGTGCAGAGACAACAGGTGAGGCAGAGACGGAAAATTTACAGGGGGCAATAGATGCAAAAAAGATAGGGGAAAATGCTAAAGTTTTGAGCCAGCCTCACGTTTTTTGTCCGAATTCTACGCCGGAAGAAAGGGCGATTTTTCGAGAGCGAGCTGACAATTTGAGGCTCTTGGGCGATCGCGAAAATTCTGCGGCAATTAATATGTCGCTGGCGGTGGTTGTTTTGAACGGCGAATACTTTGGTATTAATCTAGAGGTAGTGCGCGAATTTACTGACATTCGCCAAGTAACTCCGGTTCCTTGCACTCCCGAGCGCATTATTGGAAATATGAATTTACGAGGGGAAATTGTGACGCTAGTGGATATTCGGAATGTTTTAAATATGTCGGCGGATACAAAATCTCTATCTAAGGCGATCGTTGTTGAAATTGAAGATTTGGTTGCAGGTATCGTTGTTGACGAAATCTTAAATATTATATATTTGAATGTGGCAGAGCTTGCGACTATTCCTGCTGCACTAAATTCGGCAAACCGCGAATATCTGCTGGGCACCGCTCTTTACGAAGAAAAAATTATCGCTGTTCTCAACTTGCAAAAACTGCTGACAAAAGGGGGAGTTGTTGTTGAGGAGGAGGTTTGAAAAAAGATTTTACCAGCCCATCGGAATTGCGCCGGTACTAAGGATGTCCGCGCCACCGGAAACTAAAGAAAAGATCTAGCCTTTCTCAGCAACAGTGCGGTACACTGGGATTTTTCGTAATTGGTAATTTGGGAATTACATATGGGTCAATACGGTTCACTTAAGACTATTTAGGCCCCTAAATCCCCCTAAATCCCCCTAAAAAAGGGGGACTTTGAGAGGTTTCTTGTCCCCCCCTTTTTAAGGGGGGTTAGGGGGGATCGTCTTAAGTGAACCGTATTGACATATGGGTTGCCAGAAACCGGGTTTTTTCACCAAAATACTCGCCAAAAAACCTCAATCTCGGTTAAAAACCCGGTTGATTGACCTTTGGGTGTAAGCCATATAATTACTCGCCCGCGTACCTCACACAAATTGAGAACCGCTATAGCAATAGAACAGAATTTGCTATGATAGTATTTGTTACTGTCACTGCACGGCATCGCTCCCAGAAGTTGCCGGCTGATTTCTGTTTTCAAGGCTGGACTCCCAACGACGATCGCAGCGTCACAACATTACCAACAGAAATTCTATCTTAAATTCAGGAAAAAAAGATGTTTGCTAAAATTAACAATTTAAACATTAGAAACAAGATGCTGCTCGGATATCTAGCGCCAGCAGCTATATACTTAGGGTTTCCCGTAGTAGTTATCGCTACTACACATCAGGTGTTGAAAACTTTCCAAGAAACGGAAAGGGTACAGCAGGTAGTCGGAGAAACAAGTAATATATCCGCAGGTTCGGAGCAAATGGTACGGGGGCTACGCGGGTATTTAATTAATCAAAATAATGATTTTTTAATGGATTTTTACTCAGGTGCAGAGTTGGCTCTGGACTCGGCGGATAAAGTAGAGCCGACCATTCAAGATCCCGAACAGAGAATTCGTTTGCAGAGGATGCGAGAGCTAGTCAAGCAATTTTATGAGGGTTGTAACGAAGACATTGTTCGCTTAGTGCTGCAAAATCAGACCGCGAAAGCCATCGCCGTATTTAATGCAGGCAAGTACACAAAAATTGTGAATGAAATTGTGGAATTGAACCGGGAATTTCGGGAAACAGAATTAAAGATGATTAAGGAAAAAACGAAAATGACAAAGGAAGCTTTAAGCTTTTTGGTATCGACGCTGCTGGTTGCTTCGGTGCTGTTAGTGCTGTTTGGTGCGGGTATGGCTTGGCTGATTTCGTCAGGAATTGTGGCAACTATCGATCGCGCAATTAGTTCGATCGCCACTTCTTCCACTGAGATTGCAGCAACAGTTGAAGAACAGGAACGCATGGCAAGCCAGCAAGCAGCTTCAGTCAATCAAACTACTACGACAATGGACGAATTGGGCGCATCTTCTAGGGCGACTTCACAGCAGATAGAAACTGCCGCATCTCAAGCAATACAAGCTTTAAATTTAGCTGGAACAGGTACAAAAGCTGTCGAACAAACTTTAGAAGCAATGGCAACGCTGAAAACAAAAGTGCAGGATATGCAAGGGCAAATTATGCAGTTGAGCGAGCAAACCGATCGCATTGGCAATATCTCAACTGTAGTTAGCGAGTTGGCAAATCAAACTAATATGTTAGCGCTAAATGCTGCGGTGGAAGCAGTGCGGGCGGGCGAACACGGCAAGGGGTTCGGCGTTGTGGCATCAGAAATTCGCAAACTTGCCGATCGCAGTAAAAAATCTGCCGCACAAATTAATCTCTTAGTTGCTGATATTCAGAAAGCGATTAACTCAACAGTAATGGTGACAGATGAAGGAACTAAAACTGTGGAAGCTGGGGTGAATATTGCATCAGAAACTGCCGCGGCATTTGCCGGAGTAGCCCATGCAATTAACAATGTGGTTTTGAGCTCTCAGCAAATTGCCCTGAATGCCAAACAGCAAGCAATCGCGATCGAACAAGTGGTGGAAGCGATGAACTCCCTTAACCAAGCAGCCGCACAAACCGCTTGCGGCATCACTCAAACTAAAATCGGCACTCAAAAATTGAATGAAGCTGCTTTAGATTTAAAAGCAGTTGTTTAAGAATAACGATCAGTTATGATAGTTTCAAAAAAGGATGCAACTGTAGGCCCCTGTTCCCAACCCCTATCCTCATTAATCATTCCCAATTATTCAATTGTTGAATCTAAAATCTCAAAGCTAAGTAGGTCATTGCAAAAAAAAACCTAGTATCTTGTAGGGGCGGGTTTAGCTAAGAATCTATGATACAAGGCAGTTTATGAAGGCAAAACCCGCCCGACCCATTTCAGGAAGATTAATTACCAATTCCCAATTCCCAATTATCCATTACCCATTACCAATTTTTAATGATCAATAAATTTTTCCAAAAAATCCAACATCGACTACTGCTGCTTTTAATTTTAAGTACCTTAATTCCAGTATCTATTTTAGGCTGGTATGGAATTTCCTCTTCCACAGCAGCACTGCAAACCTTAGCCTTAACAAATCTTACTGAAAGTGTCGCCTCCAGCCGAGAGCAAATTGTTAACCATTTGGAAAATATGACTGACGATGTTTTGTTTTTCAGCAAATGTCCCCCTATTCAAGGAATAATTAGAGCTAGAGATGAAAATGGAGTAGACAAAGAAACTAATTCAACTTATCAAAATTGGGTCGATCGAATGCAAATCATATTTTCATCAATGATGGAAGTTAAGCCATATTATATGCAGTTGCGTTATATAGATGAGAAAGGTAACGAACTCGTGCGGCTAAATTCTGACAGCAAAACTATTAAGATTGTTCCCAATTCCGGACTACAAAATCAAGCTCATAGGGATTACTTTTCCTTAACTATGAAGCTAAAACCTGGCGAAATCTATGTGTCCCAATTCAATCTGAATCAGGAGCGCGGTAAAATAGAAATTCCTTACAAGTCAACAATTCGCCATGCCACTCCTGTTTTTAATACCAAAGGAGAAAGAAAAGGCATTTTGATTGCCAATTCTTTGGGCAAAAATATGACCGATATAGTTAAAAATATTAATCATGACAATTCAGAGCAAGCTTTTATGTTCAATCAAGATGGTAACTATATCTACCATCCCAATTCTAAAAAAGAATGGGGTGCTGAAAGAAAAACCAATGAAAATGTTCAAAAAGATTATGCGGCAGAGGTAGTGAATCAAATACTTTCCGGTGGCAAAGGCAATATTGACATCGGCGATCGAGTTATTAGCTATAATACAGTTTTTATCACAAATAAAAATAAGAAAAATTTTCTGGTTATTGTAAATCAATCACCGAAAATTTCGCTGTTTGCTTCTGTTATTGTGTTACAAAAAATAGCTGCGACTATTACTATAGTCTCCCTAGGCATTGTGCTGGCATTAGGATTGTTTGTGCTGCAACAACTAATTAAGCTGATTCGGGGACTAATCTATCAAATATCGTCATTCTCAATGCAAATATTATCTAATATGAACGAGCAAGAGCAAGTCGTAGGCGAGCAATTTCTCTCCGTCAATGAAACAACTGCAACTTTAGAAAAATTGGGCATATCTTCTCGGCAAACAGCCGAGCAAGCTGAGGCTGTTGCCGCCGCCGCTCGCCAAGCTTTAACCCTGGCGGAAGAAGGTACTCAAAAAGTTGAGGAAACTCTCAATCAAATGCTGAGTCTTAGACAAGCTGTGGCGGCCATTTCTCAGCAAAATCAGCGCCTGGGGGATAGCACGAGTCAGATTGGTAATATCTCGGCTTTGGCAAATTTAGTTAGCGATTTAGCCAGTCAGACAAATATGCTGGCTCTCAACGCGGCTGTCGAAGCTGTCAGGGCTGGCGAGTATGGCAAAGGTTTTGCGGTGGTAGCAAGGGAAATTCGCAAGTTAGCAGATGAGAGTCAAGAAGCGGCGCAAAAGATTAATGGTATTATTCCAGAAATTAAGGGCGCGATCGACTCGACGGTGAAAGCAACGGAAGAAAGCCGCAAAACAGTCGCGGCAGGGGTGAAAACAGCGCAGGATACGGCAGAAGCTTTTACGGGGGTTCGGGAAGCTTGCAATCTGGTGTTTACTAGCAATCAACAAATTTCTTTTAATATTAAACAGCAGGCGATCGCGATCGGGCAAGTAGCTAATGAAATGAACTCTCTCAACCGCACTGCATCTCAAACTATCAGCGGCATTACTCAAGTCAAAATCGGCACTCAAAAACTTAACGAAGCTGCATTAAATCTCAAGTCTGTGGTGTAAAAAGGAAGTTCGGCAACGAGGGGTGTACGGGATTTAACGGATTTAACGGATTTAACGGATTTAATGGATAGAAGGAAGAATTAGCGATTACCAATTAGCGATTACCAGTTACCGATTACCGATTACCCAAAGATATATATGATAGAAGATCAAGAACTCCGAGATGTATTTAAAGTCGCTAGTCAAGAACACTTGCAGAAACTCGACGATGGATTGCTGTACTTGGAACAACACCCAGGGGACTCAGCTAAGTTAGAAGAATTGCTGCGGGAAACCCATTCTCTTAAAGGCGATGCTGGGATGCTGGCCGTAAAAAATGTAGCATCTTTAGCTCATCAAATAGAGCATATTTTGGGAGGTGTCAAGCGGGGAGAAACTCAACTAAATCCAGAGCTTAGCGATCGACTTTCGCAAGGTTTAGACGCCATCCGCAAACTCGTTCACGAAGCCGTCACGGGTGAAGACTCCGGTGTCAATACATTTTACGTGCTCGCTAGCATGATGGGTGCTTCTAACAAGCCCCAGCCAGCCGCCCCCACAGTAGAACCAGAATCTTCAAAACTACCAGAAGAAGAATTAGTAAAAACGCAATTTACTGATTCGGAAACTGCGCCACCAGAAACAAACAGTGAAACTTCTTCCGCCGCTAATTTAGATAATAATTACTCTTTTTATACTGTACAATCCGAGCAAGAATTACTCCTGCAATCTCAAAACTTGCCTGTGGCTTCTCGCCCCGCTGCTGCATCGGTTTCCCAACCCAATGTTAGCGCTTCTTCTAGTTCGTCTTACCGCATCGAAACCATTCGCGTTGCTACCCAAAATTTAGACGATTTAATGACTCAAGCAGGGGAACTTACTGTCACCAAAACTCGGCTATTACACCGACTTGCTGATATCGAACAACTGACAACTTTGTGGGAAACTTGGAGCAGAGAAGCTTTTATAAATCGGTTGGCTTTTCATCAGATAGAATCCGAGAAAAATGGTTTTCAACAAAACGCGCTAATCATGCAGTTACAGAGTTATTACCAGCGTACTGAAGAACGTTTAGAACGTCTGGGAACTCTAGTAAATCGCTTGAAAAATCGAGTTGATGAAGATACTGCCAGACTCGAATTAATTGCGGAGGAATTAGAGTCAGGAATTCGCACTCTTAGACTCCTGCCTTTGTCCACTATTTTTAATTTATTTTCCCGATTAGTTAGAGACTTGGCTAAGCGGGAAGGAAAAGAGGTTAAATTAGTCATTGAAGGTGGGGAAACTAGAGCTGACAAACGCATTTTAGAAGAAATGAAAGACCCTTTAATGCACATGATTCGGAATGCGATCGACCACGGAATAGAGACGGCCGCCGAACGCGAAAAGCTCGGCAAACCTCCCGCTGCTACTCTCCGAATTAAAGGCTACCATACTGCTAGCAATATTATCATTGAAGTTGCTGATGATGGCCGGGGGCTGAATCTAGATCGCATTAAACAAACTGCTGTCAAACGCAACATCTGCACGCCGGAAGCACTCGCCGCCATGACAGAAAGCCAAATTCAATCGCTGATTTTTGCTCCGGGTTTTTCCACCAGAACATTTGTTACTGAAGTCTCTGGCCGGGGGGTGGGTTTAGATGTAGTTCGGACTAATGTTGAATCACTAAAAGGCAGCATTCAACTTGAATCTGTATCAGGAAAAGGATGTATGTTCCGGCTGCTGATTAGCACGTCTATAGCTACTGCCAATGTATTAATTGTAGCGGTTGAAGGTATTGCTTACGCGCTGCCAATTGAGTTTGTTGATACGGGAAGAATGGTGGCTGATTTTGATATTTTTTCCGTGGAAGGAAAGCCAACTATACTTGCCGATGGTCAGCCGCTATCAGTTGCTTATTTGGCAGATTTACTAGAATTGAAAAATGGAGAACGGCTGCCGAAAAATCGGGAGTGGAGACAGGAAAGTTGGAGAGAAATCAACAGCAAAACAGAGGGAGAATCCCTGAATTCAAATTCTCGGAAAATGTCTTGTATTGTTCTGAAAGTTGGGGAGGAAAGATTGGGATTATTTGTAGATACTTTGATTGACGCACAGGATGTGGTGATTAAACCTCAAAGTCAATTGCTGAAACGGGTGCGAAATGTTTCAGGTGCAACGATTCTGGGGACGGGGGAAGTTTGTATGGTACTCAATCCCCACGATTTGATAAAATCTGTACGCAAGCAAGTTTTTTCGGGTGGGGTTGGGAGTGCGCGATCGCCAATAGAGACGGTCAGCCAAAAACAAGTTATACTTTTAGCAGAAGACTCGATCGCTACCCGCACTCAAGAAAAGCGTATCCTCGAAGGTGCAGGTTATGAAGTGGTAACAGCAGTAGACGGATTGGATGCGTTGAATAAATTAAAAACTCGCTATTTTGATGCTCTGATTTCTGACATACAAATGCCAAATTTGGACGGTTTGGGACTGACTGTTAAAATTCGCGAGCAAAAAGAATACAGTGAGTTGCCGATTATTTTGGTGACATCTTTGGCGTCGGATGAAGATCGAAAAAGAGGGGCTGATGCCGGGGCTAATGCTTATATTTCTAAAGGTACGTTCAATCAAGATATATTGATCGAGACATTGAAAAGGTTAGTTTAGTTGTGGAAATGGCAGGGGAATCGGAAGCGGAAGTAGAAGGGGAAGGCAAGGAGGAATTAGGCTCAATTACCCATTACCAATTACCCATTATCCATTACGGTTCAGTTAAAGCTGATCCCCCCTAGCCCCCTTTAAAAAGGGGGGAACAAGAAATTACTCAAAGTCCCCCTTCTTAAGGGGGATTTAGGGGGATCTCCGGGGCATAAACATCATTAACTGAACCGTATTGCCCCATTACCCATTCCCAATTACCCATTTCCCAATTACCCATTCCCAATTACCTAAAAAAACTGATGTTATCGCCGATTAAAGTATTGTTAGTAGAAGATTCGCCAGTAGCTACGATTGTACTCAAGCGCATTTTTGATGCTTCACCAGAAATTGAAGTTGTCGGAACGGCTTGTAATGGGTTAGAAGCGCTAGAATTAATCCCGAAACTTCAGCCAGAAGTCATCTGTACGGATTTGAATATGGCACTAATGAACGGGTTAGAATTCACGCAGGAAGTGATGAGGAAATACCCGCGACCGATTTTAATAATTAGTGCTTCTGTACAAGCAAAGGATACTCAAAATGTATTTGAACTTCTGAAAGCAGGTGCATTAGATGTTTTCCCGAAACCCATTGGCGGGTTGGTGTCAGATTACGATCGCCTCGCGAATGAATTGATCGCTAAAGTTAAAGTTTTGTCGGGAGTTAAGGTATTTACGCGGCATCAAGGGCGGGGAGTAATCGAAACAGGCGATCGCCCCAACCAACAAATTACTCAATTACCAATTCGCAATTACCAATTATCTAGCAAAAATCTCAATTCTCAAACTATTAAGTTATTGGCTGTCGGCGCGTCTACAGGGGGGCCACAAGCGCTGCACTCGATTATTTCGCAGTTTCC
>Ga0335394_10008514_pt1 | contig 11577 bp, 5 predicted proteins | sample MAT03_FD_205741 | JGI IMG/M metagenome (GOLD analysis project Ga0335394, IMG submission 205741) | Freshwater microbial communities from Lake Fryxell liftoff mats and glacier meltwater in Antarctica - MAT-03 (spades assembly) (version 2) ... | reverse complement strand
TGTGTACATGAGCGGTCATTTCTTCGATCGGAACAATTCCGTAAATGGCCTGAAGGATGATCTGTCGACCTTGCTCCTTATCGCACATGAAGTAGGCCACCTTCCCCATTCGGCCCAGTTCTCGAACGACCGAACGGGCCAAGTACGGTTCTTGTTCTGGGCTGCATGGACCTACGTGCTCTCCTTCTTTCGGAACGGTTCGGCGTGGCACAGAAAAGCGTGGATCGAACAGGAAGCGGAGCGCGGCCGCTGGGTCCTTGGTAAGCTGATCGAAACCACGCGACCAACCATGGAAAGTGATCTTCTGGTTCCGCTTCGTATCAATGACCTGGTAACGGTGGACACTTGGCTCAAAGAGCGTAAAACAATGATCGCCGAACTACAAGCACAATATCCGGGATGGGAATGACCTACTCCGAAACCACCAGTTTGGTGGACCAGTCGGATCTACCCACGACATGCACCGAATAGGTTCCTGCGGCCATGCCTGCGAGGTCAAGTCGTTGAAGTGTTCCCTTGCCATTGCCAGCAACCCGGAGAACCTCCCGACCCGTCGCATCGAGTAAATAGATGGCACCGCCGATATCTGCAGGAAGACGTACCATAACATGATCGGTCGCCGGATTCGGAAAAACTTCCAAGGCTTCGATCGCGCTTTCATCTCCCACCCCAGTTGTAATGTCTTCCAAAGAGTAATGGAAACGTGTGGTGGTGACCGCACCTCCCACCGTTGTCACTTGCAGAACGGGAAGGTCCATTCCCTGAGCGATCCACTTGTACTCCACGGTCTCCGGCTCGGGCAAACGGAACCCGATCCCGAATTGCTCCACGAAAACGGTGTCCGTTCGCGCAAGTACGGAGCGCACACGAAGCACCTCAAAAGTGTCTGCCGGTAAGTACAAGGTGCCCCAGCCATCCACGTAGTTGTGTCGCATCTGGTCCTGACCGAAATACAGCAAGGTGGGTACGCTTACATTGAACGCACTCGCTGCGGAATCCTCATCCCCGTAGTTCATTGGGAAATGATGGATCACATCCACCGGTTGCCTGCGCACGCTGGTGGGCAATCCGTTGACATTGGCACCAAAACCAACGTTCCGGAACCCGTCCGGATCCGCCCTGAAGTAGTCATACACATCCGAAAGGCTCAATTGCTGGAACCCGAGGTTGATCCCCTTTACCCCGTAGTCCGCCAGATAGGCCGGGTACAGAAAGGCGTTGTTGAAGAAGAATTGGTACAGGAAGGGTGTTGCCCCAACTGATACCGCCGTATCAGCCACCTCCTCTTGTGGCAACAGAACACCGAAGTCCCACACATGATCAGGTCCGGTCTCGTCCAACAAAAGGCTGGAACCGTCGCCGTTACGCAACCTGATCGTGTCGCCGGCACTAGGCATGTCCGCTTCGCCGATGGTGATCTGTGCGCTCGCAACGCTGGAAATGGATAGTAACGTGAAGAGTAAGGTCTTTCGCATTCTGGTCTGTTGGTCCGTAAATGTATCTGTTTGCCTCTCTCTATTGGCATGGCTGTTGTTAAGGGGAAGTAACTTTGCACCCATGCGCGCCACCATTCTTCTATTCCTGCTCGCCCTTTCAGTAGGCCACCCTAATGCCCAAGCGCAGGATGGCAAACCGAACCTTGTCCAGTTCAGCGGTGTAGTGGTAACGGATAGTTTGATGCCGGTCCCGTTCACCAACATCCTTGTGCGGAACACATACCGAGGGACCATGAGTGATGTGTACGGGTACTTCAGTTTCGTTGCGCAAGAGGGCGATACGATCCTCTTCAGTGCCGTTGGCTTTACCCGTTCGCAGTTCGTGATCCCCGACAGCTTGGGGGAACAGAAGTATTCCATGATCCACGTAATGAATCGCGATACCATACAGTTGCGCGAGATCTCCGTATACCCATGGCCATCAAGGGAACAATTCCGTGAAGCATTCCTGAACCTGCGCTTGCCGGACGATGATTACCAGTTGGCCATGAAGAACCTTTCTCCTGCGGAAATGATCCAGCGCATGGAAAACCTGCCACCCGATGCGTACCAGAGCTTCCGATATGCCATGTCGCTGGACCAAACGAAGTTGTATTACGCCGGAGGCACACCCAACATCAACCTCTTCAATCCGATCGCTTGGGCGCAATTCCTGCAAGCTTGGCAAAACGGGGCGTATAAGAAGAAGTAGGTTGAAGAGGTTGAAGAGGTTGAAGAGGTTGAAGAGGTTGAAGAAGGTTGAAGAGGCTGAAGAAGGTTGAGGGTTGAAGAGGGTTGAGGGTTGTGCATTCTGATTGCATTCTTTCAAATTCCTCAACTTCGTCCCCGCTTGGTTGAAAAGCTGAAGAAGTTGATCGTTGCAGGCGTTCAACCTCTTCAACCCTCAACCTTCCAACATTCAACCTCTTCAACAATGTCCTTCAAGATCGTAGCGCAAACCCTGCATGGGTTGGAAGAAGTCTTACGGGAGGAGCTTTTGAAATTGGGTGCCCGGGACCTGGAACGCCACAACCGCGCAGTGAGCTTTACGGGTGATCTCGGCTTCGTGTACAAGGCCAATCTCTGCCTGCGGACCGCGCTGCGCATTCTGATCCCGATCCAAACCTTTGAGGCACGCAGCCCGGAGGAGGTGTACATGACGCTGCGCGAAGTGGATTGGGAAACCTTTCTGGACGTGAACGACACTTTCATGTTCCGGGTCTCGCTGAATTCCACCTTATTCCCGCACTCGCAGTACGTGGCCCAAAAGGCAAAAGATGCGGTGGTGGACCGGTTCCGCGATAAGTATGGCGTGCGGCCTTCCGTGGATACTGAGGATCCCACCTTGCGCATCCACCTGCACATAAACCAGGACCGTTGCACGGTTTCGCTGGACAGCTCCGGTGGCTCGCTGCACCACCGCGGGTATCGCACGGAAACGAACGCCGCGCCGTTGAACGAAGTGCTTGCCGCAGGCATGGTCCTTCTGAGTGGTTGGAACAAACGCAGCCCGTTGGTGGACCCCATGTGCGGCTCGGGCACCTTGCTCGTTGAGGCTGCCATGATCGCCGCGAACATTCCGCCGAACATCCATCGCCAACAGTTCGGATTCCAACGCTGGAACGACTATGACAAGGAATTGTATGGAACGATCCACAATGGCGTGGTCGACCGGATCGTTGCGGAGGACGTGATAATAATGGGCGGTGATAGCAACCGGATAACCGTGGCCAAGGCGAAGGAAACGGTCCGGAACGCCAAGCTCGACGATGTGATCTCCATTCAGCACTGTGCTTTCGCGGACCTTGTTCCGCCCAAGGACCGGCACGGCATGTTGATCTTCAACCCGCCATACGGGGAACGGATGGACGAAAGGGGCTTCAACGCTCCCAGCGATGATGAAGCGATCAACGCGCTTTACAAGATGATCGGTGACACGCTGAAACACAATTGGTCCGGCTGGACCGCATGGATCCTGACCAGCAATACGGAAGCCGCAAAGCACATCAAACTCACACCGAAACCGAAGATCCAACTGTTCAACGGTGCGCTGGATTGCCGCTTCTTGCGGTACGAGATGTATGAAGGCTCCAGACGGCGGAGCGAACTTGATGGCGGCTCGGCAATATCCAACGAGGCCTGAGTTCGATACCCGGCAGGTGCGCAACAAGACCCTGGAGTGAACCTATCCGGATACGGCGTGTACTGATCGGAAAACAACCTGATCATGTATTTCCTTCCACGCACGATACTCGCTACTTCCTTTTTCGCGCTCGCCCTTCAAGCCAAACCCCAAGCCATGGGGAATTTGATGTACGAGACCAATAGCCGCATGTTCTTCCAACAGGCGGAACAAACCGTGAAGGCCACCATCCAAGGCAACATGCTGGTCCTTGAAGTGAACGCCATGATGAACATGCGGGCGGATAATTACCTCGCGATCTTCAACATTTCCCAGTTGGGCCAAAGCGCCGAAGAGGCGGACAGCCTGATGAATGAACGTGTTACGTCTTTCATCCGACGCGTGAAGAAGGACGGTGTAAAAGAGTCGGATGTCTTCACGGATATGCTCTCGTTCATTCCCGTTTACGAGATCGAGACCACGCGCAAATTGTTCAGCAAGACCTATCAGGAAGTGCCTGCCGGTTTCGAGATCCAGAAGAACATCCATGTGCGCTTTTCCGATGCCCGCGTCCTGGACAAACTAGTTTCAGCGGCGGCCAAGGAAGAGATCTACGATCTGGTGAAAGTGGACTTCTTCGTGGACAAGCAGAGTTCCTGTTACGACACGTTGCGCATTTTCGCCACCAAGCTGATGCAGCAGAAACTCGTCAACTTCGAAAACCTCGGCCTTAAGGTTGAAGAAAGCCACCGTGTCGGGGCTGAAAAGAACGCCGCCTATTTCCCCTTGGACCGCTATACCGCTTACCAGTCTCGCACGCAAAGCAGCTTGAACAGTAAACGTAAGGGCCAGATCGTGAACGATGTCCGCAAGAGCAATACCCTGTTCTATAACAAAGTGCCCTACGGCAATTTCGATATCGTTCTGCACGCGGACATCACCGAACCACCGGTGCAATACACGTACAACCTCACCATACAATGCCAACTACCTGAAGCGTTCCCCAAGAAGGATGTGAAGGAGATCATCAACTACCTCTGGATAACTGAGAAAGGCGAAGTGAAACCGCTTGCTATAGGCGGGTAAAAGATCGTGCGCTCCGGGGAAGTGCTTCCCCAGATCTGTGATCTGGATCGAGCGATCGGAGTTGTCGCTCATGATCCTCGCGGGTCATTGGTGAGACTCCGGGTCAACGGTCGTAAAGCCTCCCTACGCCCGGAGTGACGATCACGATGGGGTCTCCAGTCGCAGAGCATCCCTTCGCCCGGAGTTACGTTCAAGCTGGAGTCCAGTCGCGAAGCCTCCCTTCGCACCGAGTCATCACAGGCGAGATCGACCGATGCCTGTTGGGATCTCCGGTCCGGCACGCTGTTGGCGAATTCGGGACCAGCGTACTTTCAGCCCGTTGAGCGACATAGCCGAGCATAATGAAAGCCGGGGACCTGCACCGAAAAAGCGCAGGTCCTTGGCACAACGGATATTCCGTGTGCTTTTGCACGTCCTGTTGTGGCCTCTGCTCCTGATCATTCTCGTTGCCGTGGCGATCTACATTCCGCCCGTGCAGAATTTGATCCGTAGCAAGGCCGTCACGTTCTTGAAGGAAAAGATCGGAACAGAAGTTCAGTTAGGGCATTTCGCACTGCGCTTTCCGATAGGTGTCGCTCTGGAAGGACTTTATGTTGAAGGCCAGGATGGCGACACGCTGCTCTATGCGGGTGAGGTGAAAGCGCGTTTGGGTCTTACCGCCCTCACCCAAAAAAAGATCCTGCTCGGTGGTGTGCAACTAACGGATGTCCGCGCCACTTTGATCCAACGTGCCGATAGCGTCTTCAACTTCCAATTCGTAATAGATGGTTTTGCTTCCAAGGATACGGTGACCGTTGCACCAAAGGATACAAGCGGTGGTTGGGCTTTTGCCTTCGAAGATGTGGTGCTGAAGAACATCGTGTTCGACTTGGACCTACAACCTTCGCATCTGGAGTTGGACCTGCATTTGGGTGAGTTGTCGGTGGATATGGATGACTTCGATCTTGATCACCAGCGCTATTATGTGGATCAGCTGCAGCTAATTGATACCCGCATCGCTATGCGCAATAGATCCTCTCCACAGAAGCCAAACAGTTACCCCTTCCTAACAAATCCGCTGGACAGTTTGGATATTCGCTTTCAGGAGCTCGGGCTGAAGAACGTTTCCTTCACCATGAAGACCACGAACACGGGTGATAGTCTTTGGATGTTTGCCGGAGCAGTTGAAGCCCTTGCGGATGCCATGGACCTAACAAAGCAGCAGGCTTCACTGGACAAATTGGCGTTGAAGGACTTCACTTTCGGAATGCTTACTGCGAACCCGGATACCACGGAGAAACCTCGAACAGATCCGCCTTGGCTCGACCAAAATGACGGCTTCCGGTATTTCATCCGTGACTGGAACATAACAGCACGCACTTTAACGATCGATGAAAGCGAATTCGCTATGCACACCGGCGTTGTAGGCGATGCGCAGAAGCTTTTCGATCCGCAACACTTGGTGGCGAAGAAGATCAAGCTGGAGTTGAACGACCTCAGCGTGAACAACGAAAAGATCGCCGGAGATATTGAAAAGTTGAAAGCATTCGCGGGTCCGAAAGACACTCCGTTGGAAGCTTCTATGCAATTGGATGCTACTCCGGCACGCTTCGCAATTACCAAGGGATCGGTAAACGCCGGAGGTAATGCGATCAGCTTTGAGGCGCTCGCCGAACAAGGAGAACTTGCACGGATCTATCGTGATCCCCGAACTATTCCACTCAGGCTGAAAGCCAATTCGGAGATCGACATTGCCCGCTTGAAACCACTGCTACAGGCCTTTGATGTAGCGGTGCCGAACGAACTGACCACGGATGAGATCTTAGCGATGAAGATCAACGTTCGTGGTACACTGCAGAGCTTGGATACGTTTGCATTGCTTTTGGATGGTGATCAAGGTTCGCTTGTACGTGTAAAAGGTCGCATTGCAAATGCTTCGGAATGGCCGCGATCAACATTCGCGGTGGATGTGGAGCAGATCACCATGGGAGCGGGCATAAGGCAGGCGCTGCATCTCTTCACCCCAAAGGGCACGGTGCTACCGGAACGCTTCACACTACAGGCCGATGCCAATGGCAACAACGGTTCCATGCAGGCCAACATCGACATGGACAGCGACCTTGGAACAGTGCGCGGCAAAGTGGGTGTGGATGATTGGCACGATAGCATTCCCGAAGCATTCAACCTGGACCTTGACGTGGATCGCTTTCGCGTTTCCGCATTTACTCAGGATACGGCCATTGGACCTATAAGCGTTCGCATCAAGGGTTCTGGAACGCAGATCAATTCACCGAACAGGATGGCGCATATCGAAGTTCTTCCCAAGAAGTTGCGCTACCAAAGGAATGACCTCAGCAGTTTGAAGATCATCGCCGATGCCAAAGGCGATTCGATCCACGCCAACATTACGGCGAAGGCAGAACCGATCGATATCGACCTTACCGCACATGGCACGTGGCCCAATAAGGGCGATAGCGTTATCGCACGATTTGAATTGGCAGTGAATACGCTGGAACTTAAAGCACTCGGCCTTATGGATCGCACGCTCAATTTCAATGGTGATCTGAGCGGCCGTGCCGCATTCAGCCCCGATGGGTTCGGCAGTTTCGAGTTGAATGCAGATGGCTTGCGTATGGCCGATAATGAACGCGATTTCCAATTTGAACGGTTTCTGGCGAAGGGTCTCCTGCACACGGATAGTACAGCGTTCGAGATCGAGAGTGATGCGATCACGTTGCTCTACCATACCAACGTTGCGGCAGACAGTTTGCTCTCTCTTACGCAGGAAAAGTTAACGAGCCTATTCACAGCTGATACCTCCTTTATAGCCGCGTCCAGTAAACGCATGGATCTGGCCATTACCCTGCCTCGTTCCGAGTGGCTCACTGGACTACTGGTACCGCAACTGCAAGCCATACAACTGGAAAATTTCTCCGGCACTTACGACAGCGACGCCGACGTTATCGACCTCAACATTGATATGCCGTATTTCGCGTATGACAGTATCCGCGTAGAAAACCTGATCACCACGATCAATGCGGAACGCTCCGTGCTGAACGGTGTGATCACCATTGCACGCGTCCAACGGGACTCGCTCTATATTGATGGATTGGAAGTAAAGGCTGTTACGGATGCTGGTGCGCTGATCACAACGTTACGCGTGCAACCGGAGGACAGTACCGAGCAGTACCTGATCGGTGTGGTCCTGCGAAATGTCGAGAAGATCCGCACTTTGCACATTCAAGAAGATCTTGTTCTCGATCGCATAAGATGGAATGCCGACAGCACGAACCTGCTGCATTTCGAAGAGGAAGGAATGCGGGCCGAGAACTTCGTACTGCGCTCCGAAGAGCAAAGCCTGGAGTTGACGACAGAACCTGATGCACTGCATATTCTGCTCGGCAAATTCAGAATGGGGACATTGACCAACTTGGTGAGCACCATGGACAGCATTCCTGTTGCCACGGGCACAATAGATGGCGATGTGGCCATACCGCGCAGCGAGAACAGCTTGTTGACCGCCGATCTTTCCATTTCTGATCTGACCGCGTTCGGCACCCCGATCGGAACATTGAATATCACTGCCGACCAACAGAACAGCACTACGTATGATGCAACCGCCAACCTCTCCAACAGCAATAACAAGCTGGACGCGAATGCGACGATCACCACTGGTGGAAAGGCAAGCATTCAGGCCGCTGCCGATATCGACCTGGGTGATATCAGTTTCCTGAAACCCTTCGTGAGCACGTTCCTGTACGCGCTGGATGGCGGCATCAAGGGCAAGGTGAAGTACCAGCAACAAGGTGAGCGAACGCAATTGGAAGGCGCGCTCGATTTCAACAATGCGGCCGTTGGTGTGATCATGACCGGGGCAACCTACACGTTGCAGAACGAGCGATTGGTGTTGACCGCGCAACAAGCCTCACTGAAGGACTTCACGCTAACGGATAGTTTGGGGAACAGATTCGAACTGAACGGAGATATAGGACTGAAGGACATGGCGAACCCCAAGCTCGACCTGACCATCAGGACCGACAAATTCCAGATGATCAACAGTACTTACGACCAGAACCAAATGTTCTATGGGGACTTGTTCGCAAGCACTGACCTTAGGTTGACCGGTGCGGCCAAGCGCCCTGTTCTGAAAGGGACCGTCGGCATTTTGTCCGGCACGAAATTCAGTGTGGTGCTACCCGGTTCGAAAGTGCAATTGGTGCAAGCCGAAGGTGTCGTTGTCTTTACCGATAACCTGAACGCATACGACACATTGGCCGTGAATACCGATGGTGAAGCACTGCGCGATAGTCTGATGGCGAACCTGCCCGGCGTGGAACTGGACCTACGCGTAGTGATCGAGAATGGAGCTCAATTCGCCGTGGTCTTGGACCCCACTACCGGCGATCAAGCGACCGTGAGCGGGAACGGCGATCTTACGTTCCGCTATTCACCCAATGGCGACATCTATCTCAAAGGCCCTTTCACCATTGATGAAGGCGGCTATACACTGGAATTCTACGGGCTGGTGAAAAAGCGTTTCGAATTGGTGAAAGGCAGTTCTGTACGTTGGAATGGCGATCCTTTGGATGCCCTGATGGAGATCAAAGCTCGGTACACCTCGGAAAGTGCGCCCTACCCGCTCGTTGCGAGTAGCAGCAGTGGCATTGCCGATGTTGAACGCAACCGGTTGCAACAACCCCTGCCTTTCGAAGTGGTGATCAGTGTGGACGGGGCGATCAATGACCCCAAGATCGACTTCGGCATAGACCTGAGCCGAGACCTGCGCAATAGCTACCCGAAAGTGAGCGATAGACTGGAACAACTGGCCCAATCGGGCAATACGGAAGAGCGTAATCGGCAAGTTTTCGGACTCCTTGTTCTGAACAGTTTCATTCAGGACGAAGCCAGTGGTGGCGCGCCCAGCAGCGGTATTGCAAGCAGCGCCGCGCGGAATAGCGTGAACGGTTTGCTCACCGATCAATTGAACAAACTAAGCGGAAAGTTCATCAAAGGCGTGAACATACAGTTGGGTGTGAACACCTATGATCAAGCCAGTGGGAACCAAACCTATCAGCGCACTTCAGTGGATTATAAAGTGAGCAAAAGCATCTTGAACGATCGTCTGAGTTTTGAAGTCGGGGGATCAGTCGGGGTGAACGAAACGAATAGCCAAGTGAGCAACGTGAGCAACACGCGCGCAGCGCAATACGCGATCCTCTATGACCTAACGAAGGACGGACGTTTCCGGATCCGCGGGTTCCACGAGAACGCATATGACCTGTACGACGGTGAGATCACCAACAGTGGCGTGGCATTGATGTACACGAAGGAATTCGAAGAGAATGAGCGTGGCCGGATGCGCGCTAGGGAAAGTATAAGGCGTGAAGAAGGTGAGGAAGAGAAAAAGTGAGAAAGAGAGAAAGTGCCGAACACGACAATAGGCACCTGTAGCGTCGATCCCATCGGGTCGACCAAAGGTGAATGTTAACGACGACGGTGAACGAAAAAGAGAGAAAGAGAGAAAGTGCTACACCCGACATAATGAACCTGTAGCGTCGATCCCATCGGGTCGACCAAAGGTGAATGTTACAATGCCGTGCCGCTACAAAATGTACCCGTTGGTGATGCAAGATGTGATGCCATGACGATGACCGAATAACAATTAACGAAAAGCGACTGCTGAAAACCCCAATTACATACCTCCTACTGATCGCGACAATCGCATTGTCCGGTTGCCGCGGTTTGAAATATGCAACGCCGGAACATCCGTTGTTCGGTGGGTTTGACGTAAAGTTCACCGAAAAACCGGAGGTGGACGCGGCTAATGCTCAAACGGAATTGGAGAAGGTCATCGAACCCAAACCGAACAACACGGTACTGGGAATGCGACCGACAGTAGCGCTCTACAATATGACCAAGGAGCCGAAACGGGAAGGTAAAGGATTGCGGAACCTGCTCAAATACAAGATCGGGTCGAAACCCGTGTATTTCAACGAAGTACCCTTGAAGGATATCGATGCAGCGCTCGCGAACCGCATGAACAACCGTGGCTATTTCAGTGCTTCAGCAAGGCATGAAACGAAAAGCAACGGCCGGACAGCAACAGTAGATTTCTTTGTGATACCGGGTCGGGTCCACCGCCTGAAAGGCATTGAGTACAACGACTCTTCACGAACAGTGGCGAGCATTGATACACTGGAGAAACATATTCAAATGGCCAAGGAAAAGAGTCCCATCAAACCTGGAGACCCTTACCATTTGGCAGCGCTGGTCGCAGAGCGCACACGTGTCGCGGACGCATTGCGGAACATGGGATTCTATCGCTTCAGGGATGACGATCTTGAATTCGCTGCAGATACCACGATGGGTGATCACCAGGTGGATATGCGCCTTCGGGTAAAGCTCTCCACTGGTGATGTCGAGCGAACGCGGTACCGGTTGAGCGAGGTGTACGTGCATGGCGATCATGATGACCTGCTCGCACCGAACGATACGTTCCCCGAGGATAGCGTGAAGTACATCAACTACTTGAACATGTTCCGGCCCAGCACGATCACACGCGGGGTGTTCCTGCACGCCGGAAATTACTACTCACAATTGCTCACAGAGCAGACCAAACGTTACTTGGGCAGCTACGGCACCTTCCGCAGTGTGCAAGTGGATCTCCGTGATGATAGTACGAAACAAGCATCGTTGATCGCGGATGTGCTCCTTACTCCACAAAAGCGATTCTCCCTATTTACCGAACTCAACGCCACCAGCAAAAGCAACAATTTCGCCGGCCCTGGGATCAAGGTAGGATTCAAGGACCGCGACCTGTTTCGCGGTGCGGAGTTGCTCACGGTGGACCTGAACGGCCGCTTTGAAACGCAACTTGCCGGACAGAACAAGGGAACCATTGCTTATGAGATCGGG
>Ga0335394_10008513_pt1 | contig 11578 bp, 9 predicted proteins | sample MAT03_FD_205741 | JGI IMG/M metagenome (GOLD analysis project Ga0335394, IMG submission 205741) | Freshwater microbial communities from Lake Fryxell liftoff mats and glacier meltwater in Antarctica - MAT-03 (spades assembly) (version 2) ... | reverse complement strand
AGCCAAAGAAATCCTTTATCATAAGCGTAAGCTGAATGAACTGCTAGGGCATCACACAGGTCAACCGATCGACAAATTAGAGGCGGATACTGAGCGCGACTTTTTTATGTCAGCCGATGAAGCCAAAGATTACGGATTGGTCGATCGAGTTATCGAAAAAGAAAACCTTCCGGCTGCGGGAGAAAATGTCACTGCACTGAAATAAGAGGCTGTTATGTCTAAGTACGACTCCCATCTAAAATGTTCGTTTTGTGGCAAGTCTCAAGAGCAAGTTCGCAAGTTAATCGCAGGCCCAGGGGTCTACATCTGCGACGAATGCGTTGACTTGTGCAATGAAATTTTAGATGAGGAGTTGTTTGATTCGAGTACAGTGCCGGCGGCAACGGCTCCGAAGCAGGAAACGACGCAAAAACGCCGCGCTACCTCGGGCAAAAGTATGTCGATGAGCCAAATTCCCAAGCCCAGGGAAATTAAAAGTTACCTCGACGAAAACGTGATTGGCCAAAATGAGGCGAAAAAGGTACTATCAGTCGCTGTTTACAACCACTACAAGCGTCTGAGCTTTATCCATGCCAAAAATAGCGGCAAGCACCCGCCGGAAGAAGTAGAACTGCAAAAATCGAATATTTTGTTGATCGGGCCGACGGGCTGCGGCAAAACGCTGCTGGCTCAGACTTTAGCCGAGATGCTAGACGTGCCGTTTGCGGTGGCTGACGCGACGACGCTGACCGAAGCGGGCTACGTTGGCGAGGATGTGGAAAATATTTTGCTGCGACTGCTGCAAGTGGCAGATATGGATGTCGAAGAGGCGCAGCGCGGAATTATTTATATTGATGAAATTGACAAAATTGCCCGCAAGAGCGAAAATCCTTCGATTACGCGGGATGTTTCGGGGGAAGGAGTGCAGCAGGCGCTGTTAAAAATGCTGGAAGGGACGATCGCCAATGTACCTCCCCAAGGCGGCCGCAAGCATCCCTATCAAGACTGTATCCAAATTGATACCAGCAATATCATGTTTATTTGCGGCGGCGCTTTTGTCGGTCTGGAGAAAGTGATCGAGCAAAGAACTGGTAAAAAGTCAATGGGTTTTATTCAGCCCGGAGAAGGTCAGCCGAAGGAAAAGCGGGCTGCTGATGTACTCAAGCAACTGGAACCCGATGATTTGGTGAAATTTGGGATGATTCCTGAGTTTATCGGGCGGGTGCCTGTGGCGGCGGTATTAGATCCGCTGGATGAGCAAACGCTGATGGCGATTTTGACTGAGCCGCGCAATGCCTTGGCTAAGCAGTATCAAAAGCTGCTAAAGATGGATAATGTGCAGTTGGACTTTGATGCGGATGCGATTCGGGCGATCGCCCAGGAAGCATATCGCCGCAAAACTGGAGCGCGGGCGCTGCGGGGAATTGTTGAAGAATTGATGTTGGATGTGATGTACGAGTTGCCGTCGCGCAAGGATGTTGCCCGGTGTATGATTACTAAGGAAATGGTCGAGAAGCGATCGACTGCTGAGTTGTTGGTGCTTCCGTCTTCTTTACCTAAGCCAGAGTCAGCTTAAAAGTAGATATTCACAATCACTAGGTGACTCTAATTCAACCTAAAACTTTTAGGGTATTAAGAAACCTGGAAGGGCGGCCACTCTTAGCAGCGCCCCTACTACAAAAACCGGGTTTCTCGGTTTTTTTTAGTGATCTACTTACCAATCTATAAAATCATCCTCACCTAACTCAGAAGATAACTCGGGAAAATCCGGTTCAGATTCCAATCTAAAAGTTTCCGACTCCCAAATCTCTAAGTCATCCGACAAATCGACTACTTCCCCCTCAAACCTATCAGCCAATTGCCTAGCCGAATTTGCGACATTTCGCGCGTCATCACGCACAGCTACAACCTGATCTTTAGAGTCATTCTGAGAGTCTGTAGAGCCGTTGGTCGGCGAAGTTGAGCAATTTCAGGCACATTAGCGGCGGTATTTTCAGCCGCTGAAGAGTCTTTTTACTCTTCTCCAACCTTCCCAAAAAAATCATCGGGAATCTCAGAACCCGCAGACTATGGAATCATCTTCATCTGACTCAGAAGACAACTCAGGAAAATTTTCCTCAGATTCCAATCTAAAAGTTTCCGAGTCCCAAATCTCTAAATCATCCGACAAATCGACTACTTCCCCCTCAAACATACCAGCCAACTTCCTAGTCGAATCGGCGACATCTCGCGCGTCATCACGCACGGCTACAGCCTGAGCGTTAGAGTCATTCTGAGAGTCTGTAAGGTTGTTTTTATCCCGCAGAGGTTCAGAAATATTTGGCAGTTTGGCGGCGGTATTTTCAGCCTCCCAAAAGTGTTTTTGCTCTTCTCCCTCATCCCTATAAAAATCATCTGGAATTTCAGATTCCGCCGAGTTCTGCACCTGTTGCTTCCCATCGCCCGCAGGATGAGAATTCCTCGGATTTTCGGCAACACGTCCGTTAGAAGCTGGCCAATCCTTGATGCTGGAACTATTAGTTTCAGCGGGATTTGTTAATCCCACTTTTACTGTTACTTGACGGTTAAAAACTTGCAAAAAAGCTTCTTCAATATTAGGTACTTTGTCTTTAGCTGTATTGAGTAGCTTCGGTGCTCGGATCTTAACATAGGCAGTATTATTCGTAAAAATTACTAGATTTCCGTGTTGGCGAAGCAGGGCTTGAGTGCTGAACGGTTGCACTTGGGCAAGTACCTGTTCCCACACTCTATCTAAATCAATTTCATCGGCTGAATTAGTTGGTGAATAATTTGTTGGATTCGTTTCAGCAGTTGGTATAGGTGCGGAAATCGGTGCGGTAGGTGTGCTTTCTGTGCGATTAGCAATAGGTTGCGAAGTCGGGGGAGGATTTTGAGGTTTGGCAGCGGGAGGCTGTTCGATATTAGCTGTGGAGCTCCCCCCCTTAGCAAGGGGGGGCTGGGGGGGGTAAATTTGGGATTGAGCAATATTTTGACTTGTTTCGCCTGCTGGTTGTGGCTGAGTTCTAATGGCTGAGGGCAATAATCCCAACAGCGTTACTTCCAGCCACAAACGCGGCTGAGTAGTGTTTTTAATTTGCACTTCGTGGGTTTGCAAGTGTTTCTGACCTGCCAAAATTAACTCGGCATCCCAAGCGCGGGCGAAATCACAAAGTTTTCCCCAAGTTTCGGCTGTTAAAGCTACTAAATCTGAGCGTTTTGGTGCTGCTTTGGCTATTAGCAAATCTCGATAAAAGCTCGCAAGACTTTGCAGCACAATCAGCGGTTCTCGACCCCGATCCATCAGGTGACGAGTCATGTCTACTAAGGCTGTAGGGTCATCGTTGTCAATGGCTTGCAGCAGTTCCATTAAATCATTTTCGGGGACTGCGCCGACTAAATCCCAAACTTTTTCTACTGTTATTTGATCGGGAAATAAGCTGAGTTGGTCGAGCAAGCTTTCGGCATCTCGCAGTCCTCCTTGGGCGAGTTGAGCGACCATTTGTATTGCATCGCTGGCAATGTTGATATTTTCTAATTGGGCAATTTTGTGCAAGTGGGCGGTCATTGAGTCGAGGGGAATCCGGCGGAAGTCGAATTTTTGGCAGCGAGAGATGATGGTTGGTAAGACTCTTTGTAGGTCGGTTGTGGCGAGGATGAATACAACGCGATCGGGTGGTTCTTCTAAGGTTTTTAATAAGGCATTAAATGCCTGGTTGCTGAGCATATGAACTTCGTCGATTACATATACTTTATAGCGGCATTGTACGGGGGAAAATTGCGCTCGTTCGATCAAGTCTCGGATGTTATCTACTCCGGTGTTGCTGGCCGCGTCGATTTCGATGACATCTAGGGTGGAACCTCTGGCAATTTCTTGGCAAACGTTGCATTTGCCGCAGGGTGTTGGGGTGGGAACGCCCGTAGAAATACAGTTGAGCGATTTGGCGAAAATTCTGGCGCTGGAGGTTTTACCGGTGCCTCTGGGGCCGGTGAATAGATATGCTGGTGCTATGCGCTGTTGCAGGATGGCGCTGGTGAGGGTTTGGGCGATCGCCTCTTGGCCGACTAATTCGGCAAATGTCTGAGGGCGATATTTGTGATGGAGGGGTTCGTAGGTCACGATCGAATATTGGTGGTATTAGCTGTAATCTTAGCTAAGGAGACACTGTTCGATCGCACTTGAACTCTACTCTCACAGTAAACCACCCGGTGGGCTGGCACTGCGGATAGTTGGCTCACGTAGCAATTAGCACCCGATCGTGCGTCCATTACTCGATCGTCCGGGTGATGGGCTGTTCGGAGAGAAGTGTTTTTGGCGATCGATCGCAGAGTTACTATTAGTTTATGTGTATGTACTGTTCTTTTGCCAGAAACGGAGCTCGCCGAACCAACATTTTTTTGACTTATATTGGTATAATCTATCACAGACAATTCACCATTTCTTTTTCCCATTGCCCGATCGCGATTTTCCGATATTTCGGGAACCTACTTGCAGTTAAAGATAAAGTATTAATTAGAGGGTGCGTGTTCGAGTTGCAGAAATCCAGTTGTACCAAAATGGTGGTGGAATGATGTCAATATTGGTTGATCGAGTTGCACCGCCTGCTCTACTCTGGAGTCCTGTATAAATATAGCGTCAAAATTTACCCTTTAAAAGCCCATGTCAACCAAAATAATCCTTGTAGAACCAAGGTTGGCAGTAGCCTCTCCCAAGCCCAAACAGGCTAGAATAGCAGGTTTATCCTCAGATCAACTCTTAATGGGAGGGTCGGGATTACTGTTGTTATTGCTGATCGGTTTAGCGGTATTTACCAAGCTAAAACTTGACGATTTGAGTAAGAAGCTCAAATTTGAGGAGTTTAGAAATCGCGAACTCCAGAAAAAATACAAAATGGCTCTGGAAACGATGACAAAGATGGAAAAGAACCCCGACCTCATCCACTCCCGAGACTTTAATTTAGACTACCTGAGAATGCGGATGGCGGAAGAAGTCTTTCACTTTGCGATCGTGAACCAGATCAAGGTAAAAGTCAAAGACAAAATTAGTATTGCCCTGCGTCCGACTCAGAGTGCAGTAGGAGATAAAAATGGGAATGCGGGCAGCGGCAGACAAGTGGATTCGATGTTTGATATCGAATACGAGACTGGCGATCCCGCAGTGAAAATAGAAAAGCGAGTGCTGTTTCGGATTCAAATTAAGCTGATGAAACTGCCGACTCAGGCAACATCGGCGACAATCAATCAAATCATTGACTGTTTGGAAACTTATCTGAGTCCTTCAGACGACCATGACAGTTGGCAGCCGACTATTCAAGGTCGCATTGTTCATATTGAATGGGATCAAAAAGCGAAGCCAACGCCGATGTTGGTGCTGGAACAGTCGAATGAAGGGGTAAATGTTACCTTTAGGACTACGAGAACGGCTACAGGCAGACCTGCAAATGCCGATGACAGGCAGTTGGCAGGATCTAAGGGGCAAAAAAGTAGCAAAAGTAGTTCTAAAAGTCCAGCTAAAGGTGGCACAAAAAGCCCTGCGAAGGTAGGAGGAAAGCGTCCCGGTTCTCGGAAATAAGTTTAGTTGAATTAATTTTATTTTTCCGAAATAACGACTGTTTCAGTCGGTGTTGATGTGTCTTGTGCGAGGTAGCCGTCTTCCATGTGAATAATGCGATCGGCAATGTCTAAAATCCGGTTGTCATGGGTAACGAGCAAGATGGTGCTGTGCTGTAATGTGGCCAAACCTCGCATGATCTCTACCACATCTCGACCGGATTTACTGTCTAGGGCTGCTGTCGGTTCGTCGGCTAAGATTAATTTGGGCTGGCTGACTAACGCCCGGGCGATCGCAACTCTTTGTTTCTGTCCGCCAGAAAGACTGTCCGGGTAATAATCCATTCTTTCTCCCAACCCTACAGCTTCCAGAATTCCCTCTATTTTATCATTAGTTTCTTGGTCAGAAAGATGGTTGTGCAGTTCCAGAGACATTTGCACATTTTGCCTAGCTGTCAAGCATTTGAGCAAATTGTGAGCTTGGAAAATATAGCCGATGTCGCGGCGGACTTCTACTAATTTATTTTTCTTGGTTCCGTGTAATTCTTGGTCAAGAATTTTGAGACTACCTTCTTGGATCGATCGCAAAGCTCCAATCAAGGTTAACAAAGTTGTTTTGCCAGACCCAGAAGGCCCAGTCATTAGCACAATTTCGCCCGGATAAATTTCTAAGTTGATGTCAAATAATGTTTGTTTCTGAAGTTGTCCTTCACCAAAGGAATGATTGAGATTTTCAATTGAAACAACTGGTGTAGCGTTCATAATTAATTGACGGTCGTTCCTGGTTTTGGCATTATTTAATGAAATCAACCCGTAAGCTTCAAAATAATCATACAAGGCTCAAATGAGATCGGGATCGACTCCCTGCGATCGCAAATAAGCAGCCAATCGCTCTTTTTGTTCTCGTTCAGCATCGGCGCGTTGACTTTCAGCATCGGCGCGCTGACTTTCAGCATCGGCGCGCTGACTTTCAGCATCGGCGCGTTGCCGTTCCAGTTCGGCGTGGAGGCTCTCCAGTCTAGCTCGCTCGCTTCCCGTCAGCAACAAATTTCCCTCGCGATCCCACCAGCGCAACCAGTGTTGTGTCTGATTTTGATAGCTACCAGACCACACGCCTAACTCTACACCCATCAGGTCGATCGAGTAATGTCCGCGATCGTTCGGTTCCAAACGCCGATATCTAGTATTTACGCAATTGTAGACTTCTAATTCATTGGTTTGGATCTTGTAAATAGCGTAGTAGGGAATTCTGATAATCCGCTCGTATACCCAAAACTTTCCCGGTTTCTGGTTTCCCCCGGATGGCAAAGCGGATAAGGGAGTATTGTCGAGTTCTTCTGAACCATCACCGCTAGCAAATTCGATCGCAATCAACGGCACCATATACTCGCGCCACAACACGTAGGAACGCCGATATTGCCCGTCTAACCGGGGAGGCACGTTAGGGACGTAGAACCAGTCAGGTGCTTCGGCTCCGCGTTCTGGAGGGTCGGTTTCGCGCCAGTATATGCCACAATCTTGCCCGATCGCATATTCTCCATCGGGATGCAGATTTTGTAGGGTAATTTCTAGGGAGTCGGTGAGCAAGATGCTCTGAGGATGTTCTTGAAAGTTCTTCACAAACGTGCCGTCAGATTCTGGGAGTTGCGTGTGGTCAGGAAAGGCGGGAGGTAACGCTGTGGGGTTGAGACTTTGGGTCATAGCGCAGAACCGAGGGAAAGTGCGATCGAGATGAATGCTCTCCTATAGCATAGCGTTCGATCGGCACAGCTTTTTTTCTTCTTTCTTAGAATTTTCAATGAGATAAACCTGTAAAATTCAAAATAATCACACCAATCATGATTAGGGAAATAGCCGTGACTCTAAAAATTGTGATGGGGTCTTTAAAAAAGAAAATGCCTCCAATAGTAACAAGAGCAATTCCCAACCCGGAGAAAATTGAATAAGCTACACCCACATCTAGTTTTTTAATCGCTAAATTTAAAAAGACAAAACTAATTCCATAAAAAATTAGCATCAAAATCGAGGGAACCACTTTTGTGAAACCCTCAGAGAATTTCATATAAATAGTACCTGCTGCTTCTAAAACGACGGCAAGCATTAAATAAATCCAGCTTACAGAATAATGTGGCTTTGGTATCGGCATTTTTTTACTCAATAACTTTTCGTGTTTTGCTGTAGCCTTTCGAGCGAAAGATTTGCCGACGCAATGGGAACCGAAAAGCTTGGTATTAGTGGGTTTTGGCATACCTCATGTCACGCTTGAAAGGCTATATATTTTAAATCCGTTAAATCCGTTAAATCCGCTATATAATCCGCTGCCGAACTTTCTTGATTAAAAAATATCTGCCGGATCAGCCGCCTGCAACTTCCTAACTGCAACTGCCCCCGACACAGAACACATAACAACTGTCATTACAAACACAGTTACAGCCTTCCCCACAGTCATATACATCGGCAAACTCGTAGCACTTCTCCCTAAATTGTACAGCACTACAGAAACCCCAAACCCAGGCAAATAGCCAAGAATTGCTAATATTAAAGCTTCTTGAAACACCACCCCCAAAAAGTAAAAATCCTTATATCCCATCGCCTTCAACGTCGCGTATTCCGGCAAATGATCGGTAACATCAGTATAAAGAATTTGATAAACAATCACTATCCCCACGATAAATCCCATTGCCGCGCCGAGAGTGAAAATAAATCCGATTGCCGTGCCTTCTTCCCAATACTTTCTCTCAAAAGCTACAAACTCTTCCTTTGAAGCAATTCGCACATCTGATGGCAAAGTTGCCCTCATTTTTGCGACAACAGCCTTCACATCAGTTCCCGGCTGCAAGTGAACAATACCGATATCAATTAAACCTTTGGTTCTCCGCGTCGCAAAAATTCGCAGAAAGTTCAAATCGCTGGTGACAATATTTCCGTCAGCACCGAAAGATGCCCCTAAAGTAAATAAACCCTCTACCGTAACGCGGCGGTTGTCAACTTCTGTTTCAACAGGTTTTCCCTGCTTGAAATATTCCACTACTGGCCCAAATTCTGGGCGGGAAGCTTGGTCAAATAAAACCACATCGGAAATTTTGATTTTGTCTAAATTATTTTGGATTTCCGGTATATCAAAAACCGGACGAGTGGGGTCAAAACCGATTACCATCAATTGACGGGTCTTGCGCTCGTTTGGATCGGGATTTTTCCACAATCCAAAGCCTAGATATACCGGGCTAATTTCTGTAACCCCGTTAAAACTCAAAGCTTGATACAAGCGACGCTGGGGAAAGCTTTTCATGGCTATTAAAGCCGTAGATTGAGTGCTGGTGATGAAAATATCCCCTTTTAACTTCGAGTGAAAGCTGACGGAACTTTCAAATAGTGCGTCTCTAAATCCAAACTGCATAAACATTAGTAAATCCGCAAATCCGATGCCGGCTAGTGCGATTACTAAGCGCATTTTCTCGCGGGTTAACTGTGCCCAAGCTAGCTGTATTTTTGCCATATTATTAGTTTTTTTAGATAGCTATTTTGACTTCAACCTGCAAGTTTGTTAGGGATGCAACTTTTTTGCTCGATTCGGGGTCGAGGCGAATTCTTACTTCGATAACTCTAGCATCGGTGTCGGCGGCGGGGTCTGTATTCAGGACATCTTTTTTGCCGATTTTTTTGCCGATGCGGGCGACTGTTCCTTCTAATGTGCCTGCAAAAACTGAGCTGGTAACTGTGGCGCGCTGGCCGTTTCGTACTTTGGCGATGTCGGTTTCGTAAACTTCTGCTATGGCGTACATTTGATCGGTGCGCCCTAGTTCTACGATGCCGTCTTGAGTGTTGATGCGTTCTCCTTGTCGGGTGTGAACTTTGAGGACGTAGCCGGATACAGGTGCTTTGACATAGCTTAAGTTTAAGTCTACTTGGGCTTTTTGTTTGGTGGCGATCGCACTTTCGACAGCAGCTTGGGCGGCTTGCACGTCTTCGGGGCGAATTTCGGCAATTTGGTCGAGAGTGGCTTTGGCTTGATTGATTTGTTCTGCGCCGGTTTCTGCTTTTTGTTTGAGCATTGCTTCGGCTTGATTGATTTGTTCTCTGCCAGTTTCTCTCTTTTGATTTAAAGTGGCTGTAGCTTGGTTAATTTCCTGCCGCCCTGTTTCTGATTTGCGTTTGAGATTGGCTCGCGATTGATTGATTTCCTGCTTGCCTGTTTCTACTTTTTGTTTGACTGTGGCTTTAGTTTCGACTATTTCCTGTCGCAGTGTTTGTACGGTTTTTTCTAATATAGCTTCAGCTTCTTTAACTTTCTGGCGGCCTGTCTCTACTCCTAAGCGTTTGGTATCGTAGGCGGAAGCAGAGATTGCGCCTGTTTCGGAGAGTTCTTTATTGCGTTGTTCTTCGGCTTGGGCGTTGGCTAATTCGGCTTTTAGTCGATCGACTGTAGCATTTTGAGAGGTAATTTCGCCACGCACTTGAGCTTCCAGCCGCGCCAGTTTAGCTTGCTGTACCTCTGTTTCTCGTTGCAGTTGTGCCTCAAATTTGGCAAGATTAGCTCGTTCCGCTTCGGTTTCCCGTTGTAGTTGTGCCTCGAATTTGGCGACGTTAGCTTGTTGGGCTTCGGTTTCTCTTCGTAGTTGAGCTTCTAAGCGGGCAACATTCGCTTCTTCGCCTTCAGTTTCCCTTTGACGTTGAATTTCAGACTTGGCAACTTCGGCTTTCCCGGCGCCGATTTGACCTGTTTTTGCGCCTGCTTGAATTTTCGCTAATTCTGCTTGTTTGACTTTGACTTCTTTGTCGGCTTGTTGGAGGATTGCTTGGAGCCGATCGCGCGTATCGAGAACTGCTATGATTTGTCCTTGACTGACGCGATCGCCCTCTTCGACTTTCAACAGTTCAATTCTCGCGCCCTCCGACGCTGAAGGGGCAGACAATTTGATCACTTCCCCCTGCGGAGTCAACCTACCCAAAGCTGTGACGCTGTTGCGGGTGGAGGCAGTAGTTGCAGCAGCAATAGCAGTAGCAGCCTTTAACTCTTCAGCTTTTCTGATTTGAGATACTTGCCAAAAACCGAATCCTGTGGTAAGGAGAGTAGCGGCGATCGCTAAACCGATGACTCCTCGCCCTGGCGGTTTAAAAAATGATTTATCCTTGGCCCTTGATTCCTTTCCCATGACGTATGAGGTAGGTGATTTCCTGATTAAGTTTTTTCACACCTACTTATGAAGTATTGTAAACAAATTTTGGTTATTTAGGGAAATCAAACAGCACCTCAGTCATGTAATGTTCAGCCCAATCTTGACCGAAAGCTTTTTCAAGTATGCGACGGGTTTTGTCATTTTGCTGCTGCTGGGTGCAGTAGTACATTTGAGCAGCCAGAACTTTCTCCTCTTCAGCGGCCGAGACTGGAACGGATGCGACTGCTAGTTTGCAGTGAATTTCCATGTAAGATTCAACTATGTCCAGAAATCTGCTTTCTTCTTCGATCGAATCTGGCCGCACAAATAGACAAAATTCCGAGAAAATATCGCCCCAGTCTGGAATTTCACGGGGACAAGAAAATTGGTCGATCGGCAAATTTTGCAGTTGGGTTCGGTAACTTTCCGACAAAATGCGACTGGGATTGAGAGGAGAAAGGTCGGCGATCGCCGCGCTAACTTTACCTTTGCCTGCTACGATATCCGTACCGAACATCGGCAAAGCGTAATTCGGTCTGGGAAACATTACGCAGTGCAGGATATCCAGCAGCGGCCCGACTTTCGCAAGTTCGAGATGTATTTTGCGGAACTGGGGCGTTTGATAGCAGCGGTTTTCAATGATCAGTTTTTCTCCTTCCAAGCGCCCTTCTACATATCCCAAGTCAGCGGGGAGGTGGTAGGGTTCAAGGTCGAGATAGCGATGCCATACTGCTTCCATCCGGTCTGCTAACTCGCGGATGAGATGGTGCTGTTGCTCGCGCAGGGAAGGCTGGGATATTTCTAACATTCCTATTTTATGGGGCGATGCCTGAATAAAATTTGATTCTACTGTTGCAGGATGCAGGAAAAAAGGTAGATACTTTTAAGGATATCAG
>Ga0335394_10008510_pt1 | contig 11581 bp, 13 predicted proteins | sample MAT03_FD_205741 | JGI IMG/M metagenome (GOLD analysis project Ga0335394, IMG submission 205741) | Freshwater microbial communities from Lake Fryxell liftoff mats and glacier meltwater in Antarctica - MAT-03 (spades assembly) (version 2) ... | reverse complement strand
AGCGTCGAGCTTTTTCGGGCTGAAGTCGGTGGCAGGAGTGTTGCCATAAAGCGTTCGGACGAAGCGCAACGCCATCTTGATGACGTGCGTCTCGCTGGTGGGTTGGCCGTCTTTGACGTAATAGGACTTCGCGAACTTCCAGTACCTGGCGATCAACTCGGTGACGGTGAGCGGGGCGTCTTCAGGAAGAGGGGGCGGAGGTTCGCGGCGTGCGGTGGTAATCAGCGTCGAAAAGGAAAACGTGTTCAGCGTCGAAAAGGAACACACCAGGGGTTTGTTGAGATCGTATCACTTGGCCTTCTTGGGGGCTTTCTCCTTCTTGTCCGACATCGACTCGCGGAAGCGGTAACTCTCGCCGTTCATCTCGAAGATGTGGCAGCGATGCGTCAGTCGATCCAGTAACGCCGCCGTCATCCGATCGCCCTGGAACACGCTGCCCCATTCGCTGAACGTCAGGTTACTCGTCACCAGCACACTTCGCCGTTCGTACCGTTCCGCAAACACCTGGAACAGCGTAAGCGTTCGGTGAATGGGCGTGGGTAAGCGTTAAGTTCGGGCGTGGTGAGCCGATGTGTGAAGCTCAGGTGCTGACGGGGAGGTGATGCTTGGCCCAGGCGTCGGGCAGCAGGTCTGTCACGTCGGCGGGTTTTGCTGCGAGCTGTGTCATCACGTCGGTGAGGTATGCCCAGGGATTCAGCCCGTGACGCTTCGCGCTCGCACACAGGCTCATCAGCACCGCGGCACTCGCGAGGCCACCGTCGCCCCCTACAAACAGCCAGTTCCGGCGGCCGACTGCCAGAGGTCGCACTGCGCGTTCGGCCACGTTGTTGTCGATCGTGAACCGTGCATCGCCGAGGTAGCGGTCCAGGGTTGGCCACTGGTTACAGGCATACGACACCGCCTCGCCGAATGGACTCTTCGGCAACATACTACGCCGTTCGATTTCCAGCCACTCGCCGAATTGCTTTACAATCGGAGCGGCTCTCGCTTGTCTCAGTGACACTGCGATGTCACTCGTGAGCTTCTTGTCGGCGATTTCCTTCTCCACGGCATAGAGCGTGCGGATGTAGGCCAGTGCCTCGCTCGACTTTGCCGGGTTGTTCGCCAGGGCATCTACAAACTTCCGCCGCACGTGTGCCCAGCAACCCAGATGTTTCGCTCCGGATCCGTGGATGGTGTTGTACCCCGCGTAACCATCGGCATGCACGAAGCCCGAGTATCCTTCCAAGAACGCGGCTGGGTACTCGTCGCCACGACCAGCCGTGAAGTCGAACAGCGTGTACGGATTGGCTGCGTCACCGAGATACAACCAGGCGTATGCCGTCCGCTTGGGTTGCAAGAGCTTGACCGGACTCTCATCGGCGTGGATTGCGAACGAGTCCTTCAGCCGCTCGATCATGGCCCGGTAGATCGGGTCCAACAGCGTCGCGCACTTCCCGACGAGATCGCACAATCGGGTGCGTGCGACCGGCCAGCCCTGACGAGCGAAGATCGACTCCTGGCGGTAGAGGGGCAAGTGATCGACGTATTTCGACACGATGACTTGAGCGAGCAATCCCGTACCGACCCCCGATTTGGGCACCGGTTCAGGAGGGAAGGCCGGTGACGCGATCTGTGGATCGCGGGCCGCTTTCTCGCAACTTCGGCAGGCGTAAGTTTGCTGAGCGGATTCTCGAACGAAGATCGACGACGGCGTGTAATCGAGACGCTCGCGGATCGTCTCGCCGATGCGAACTCGCACCCTGGAACAACACGGACAGAGTTTCTCAGCATCGCTCAGGTCGATCACTTCCCGCTGGCGAGGCAAAGTGGCCGAGTTCGGCTTGCGACCGTGTCCCTTCCGCCTGGGCACCAACACTTCGGGTTCAGCGATCACCGGGGCGATGGGTGACGCAACGGGTTCGTCCGGGAGATCATCGAAGAGGGTGGGACCTTCGACCCGTTCGCTCTTGCGGCCGAAGGTCATCTTCACGAGCTTGGCGATATGAGCTTGCTGTGTCTCGATCTTGCCGCGAAGCTGGCCGACGAGAGTGAGAACTTCCTGGAGTTGGGCTTTGAGTTGCGTGTTGCCCGCGAGCAGTTGCGTGTTGCCCGCGAGCAGCCGGGCGACCTGCTCGCGGAGGGTGATGACTTCAGGTTCGAGTGACATCGCCATGTCATTGAAGACGCGCGACACGGCGAAAACGATCACGGAATTTGTGGAAAATCACGAGGATTTTTGAAACCGCTTGCGTGTGCGTGTCTGAGCCAGTTCAATGCCGCCAAGGATCATGGCCAGTTGTGTGGTCGTGATGGACAGTTCCTTGGTTGCGGCGGTGGGGAAAGCGAACGTGCCTTTCTCCAGTCGGCGGAGGTAGAGGGCGAAGCCGTCGCCCATGAAGCCGAGGATCTTGAGCTTGTCGCCGCGGCGGTTCTTGAAGACGAAGATGTCGCCGGAAGCGGGGTCGCGGCCAAGGACCGTGCGGACGACGCCAGCGAGGCCGTCGATCCCCTTGCGTCCGTCCTGGGAATCGACGGCCACGTAGATGGTGCCGGTGGTGCCGATGTTCAGCATGTCGTGGCTCCCAGTGCGAGAACCAGTCGTGCGAGTTGCTGGGCATCAGCGGACAACGGCACGCGGAGTTGAAGTCCCGATGGCAGGATGACCTCGACGACGGCATCGGGGACAACACGGATAGGGACGAAGACGGGTGCTGGCTTCGGCTCGGCCACGGGTCGTGGTGGAATTGCCGAGTTGTGATCGAGTTGGTCGAGGATGGTCCGCCAACGGTGGAATCCAGACTTGCAGACCTGGCGTGATCGGCAGAAGGCCGTCACGGAGAGACCAGAACTTCGCCAGTCGTCGATGATCGTTCGCCAGCGTTCCACGATACGAGGGGCATGCACGGGCATCACGGGTCTCCTTCCGAGTGAAGAAAACCCTCAGATTACCTCGCCCCACAAGACGGGCATTCACCGGACGCTAACGGAACAGCAGCTCGGCACCGCCACGGCTGAACGACAGGTAACCCAGCTCGTCGATGATCAACAGGTCCAGTCGCTCCAACTGGCTCAACAGCCGATCAAGCCGATGCTGTTGTTGAGCCTCTTCCAACTGCGTCACCAGACCCGCTGCCGTCACGAATTTCACCCGCTTGCCGAGGCGGCAGATCGCCTGCCCCAACGCCGTCGCCACGTGCGTTTTTCCCGTCCCCGCGTTCCCGATCAGGCAGCAGTTGTAATGCTGCTCCACCCACTCGCCACGTGACAACTCCAACACCTTCTGCTTCGGCAGCGACGCGATCGCCGTGAAGTCGAACGTGTCGAAATCCTTCACCACGGGGAAGCACGCATTTCGGATGCGAGCTGCCAGGGCGTTCGCCGAGCGAGTCGTCACCTCGGCCTCGGTCAGTCGCAGCAGGTAACCCTCGTAAGGTTCGTTTTTCGCGGTGGCTTCACGAGCCAACTGCTCCCACTCCGCCAACATCGTCGGCAACTTCAGTTGCTTCAGGTTGGTCTTCAACAACAACGGCGTGGTCTCGATTCCCATCGGCATCTCCTTCGGTGAAACGTGGTAACAAACGGTCGAACTGGGCGAGGTCGGGTGGCCGCACCGTGACGGCGGCAAGGTTCAGTGACAATGCGTTGTCACTGAGTGACAGTGCGTTGTCACTGGGCTGACATTTGATCGTGGCAATGATGGCGTCGGCGATGGGTTGTCCGCCCGCGATGGCACGGGTGATGGCGTTCTCGACGCGGTCGATGGGATGCAGGGCGAGCAGTTGCAACACGCTGATGTAGTGTCGTGTTCCCGTGAGTGAACCATGCCGCTCAGTGAACGCTCGGCGAAGGTCCGCGAACACGGCGGGCAGTTGCCAGTCGCGATACACCGGAGCGTGATCGAGTGCGGCAGGTCTGTGATCCAAAGACCCTACGAAATGAAGAGGATCGAGGACGTTCTCGCCACTCTTGTAACTCCGCGTGTGCGTGGCAACGACCGCTCCATCACCGACCACGTCCACGCGGTTGATATACCCCTTCACGCTCACGGTGCGGAACGCCCACCGACGCGGCACGCTGTAACAGTTCCGATCGAACCGTGCGGTCTGGTACTTGTCCACCTGGGCCGGTTGGATCACGCACGCATCGAACCGATGAAGCGGCACCGATAACGCCGCGAAGCGATCGTGCTCGAACATCGCGGCCACTGACAACGCATTGTCACTGCACGTCCGTTCGCGTGCCGACAGGCACTGCTGACGAAGGTGAACATTCAACGCATCGAGGTCGGTGGCTCGCGGGACGGGCGTGGCCCACTGGCGTTGAAGATCTTGAACTCGCTTCTCGACTCGCGGCTTCTCGGTCGGTGTCGCGGGCATGCAGAAGCGAGGTGCGATGCGTAGTGGCTCGCCAACGCGACGTATCGCGGATGCACGTTTCGTTCACGCCCTTTGAGGATCTTGGTGGCGACGGTCTTGGGGTTGTCCCACCAGAGTTCGCGGGGCACACAACCGAAGAATGCGAACGCTTCGACGAGTCCGTGGAGAATGGCCTCGGTGCGCTCGGTGGGCAGTGCGAGTGCGAAGGGACAGTTGGAGTAACTCCAGGTGACGACCAACACGGGCACCTGTCGGCGACCATCGGGGAAGTCGACGTAGATGTGTCCGAAGTCCGCTTCGAGGCGATGGCCTGGCGGATGTTCGAGCGGGATGAAGGTCTCTTTGCGATCGAGCCGATGCTGCTTGATGTATCGTTGGATCAGGTCGTAGCTGCCGGTGTAGTCGTGGTCGGCGACGAGTCGTCGAAAGATCTGGCTGGCGGTGTGCCGTTGTTTTGGTGGTGCAGTTCGGTCTTGTTCGAGGATGTCATCAACGAACTGCCGGAAGGCTCCGAAGATGGGAGCGAGCCGTGGCTTGTTGAGTGTGTATGGTTTGGGTTCGGCTTGGCCGATGACCTTGAGAACGGTCTTGGTCGAGTGCCCGAATTGTTGGGCGATCTTGCGGATGGAGAGACCGTTGCTGCGGGCCTCTCGGATCTGTGCGAATTTGTCCACCGTGAGCATCCTTCACCTCCCACGGCGACCATTCGGTCGCTCGCGGAGGCTGTGCTACGGTGTGTTCCTTTTCGACGCTGAACTGTGTTCCTTTTCGACGCTGATTTACAGATGCACAGCACGAAAGCCAGCCGGAACGGCCGACTTCATTTCACGAACCCTGGCCAACACGACTGATCTCGCCTCGCCCTGCACGATCGTTCGTGTGGGGCGTTATCCTTTCCCAACCTGGAGAACTTCCATGACCTGCTGAACTGATTCCGACGACGACCAGACTCCGCACCCTCACTTCGCTTCACGCTGAGATCCCCACAGATTCGACCAGCACCTTCTCCCCACCGAGCCGTCCCAGGCGGGCTCGCCGGACGGTTCACTACCTACGGAGAGTCATTCGTGTCAGACCCAGTAACCAGCCTCAACCGGCCGGCCACGGCCGCCATCCAGCACGCGTTCATTGCGATCATGCCTCGCATCGTCCTTCATGCTCGACTCTCGTTCCGGTACATGGCGTGTGGTGACGCACGTGAGAATGCCGTCGCCGAAACCGTGGCGCTAACCTGGAAATGGTTCGTCGGCCTCGTGCAGAAGGGGAAGCACCCGGAGGAGTTCGTCTCGGTCCTCGCCACCTACGCGGCGCGGGCCGTGAAGAGCGGCCGACGCCTGTGTGGGCAAGAGAAATCGAAAGATGTGCTTTCGCCACTGGCTCAGAGCCGGCGCGGCTTCACGGTGAATCCCCTTCCCGATCGCTCGGCACTCGTCAGCAACCCGCTCGACGAGGCGCTACAAGACAACACCCAGACCCCGGTTCCGGATCAGGTCAGTTTCCGGCTCGATTTTCCGGCCTGGATGTCCACCCGGACCGACCGGGACCGAGCGATCATCCAGGCACTCAGGTGTCCCTTACCACACTGCTGTCGTACTTTCCCCGTCCCTTTTACCAAATTCGCGTCCGAAGCGGCGATGAGTTTTGCACGGCGAATTCGGTAATCCCTCCCTTCCAATTCTGACGGCAATTCTCGATGCGCAACCTCACTTCTTCATTCTGATGATCTTAATCGGACCCCGCCTCTTCACACCACGCCTTCGATCCCGCTACGCTCGATGTCTACCCGTTCCTGGAAGGCAGCAGTCGTGGGCGAACGATGGTTCTACCGCTGCGACCAGGAGTGGATCGGCATTGTCGAGCGGCTCAAGATTACCCCCTGTCCGCACTGCAACGCCATCGGCACGCTCAACCGACACGGCGTCCTCTACGGATTCGACAACAGCAACGACAGCAACACACAACAACGAACACTCCGAGCACGTCGCATCTTTTGCAGCAACCGTGATCGCCTGCGGCGCGGCTGTGGGCGGACCTTTAGCGTCTGGCTTGCCCACAAGATCCGACGCTTCAGCCTGACCACACGCACGCTCTTGACCTTCCTCCAACACGCCGTCACCGGCAGCATTTCCAGGGCCGTTCAAGCCGTCAACTACCCGCGAAGCGAACGGACCTTCCAACGCATCTGGAAGCGATTCGATCGCGGTCAAAGTTGCATCCGCACCGCACTCCAGGGTCGTGGACCGCCGCCCGAGTTACCGGCCGCGTCTGCTCGTCGGCCCGTCGCAGCACAAGTTCTCGCCCATCTCCAGGCCGCCTTCCCCAATACCGACTGCCCCATCACCGCCTTCCAACTGGCGACCCGATCCTTCTTCATCTGAACCGACCCTCGTGACCGAATTCCTAGCGGAACTGTAGGACCGTTTGCTGCATCAAATCATCCAAAATCGACAACAACACAAGCTGTCGTCGCGAACCATCGTTCGCATGTGCTTCAATCTCCTGCAACTGGCACGGACTGTCCGCGCCACCAACCAGGAGAACTCCATGAAGCTGCCCTCTGTCTATCTGAAGATGCGGGTGCTCGGTGCTATCGACAACGCACAGGGAAAGACCCGACACGAGCGGGTCCACAACGTCGCCGCCATGACCTTCCTCGACGAGGAGGGGAACAGTCGCCAGTTCACCTGGCGGACCATTCAGACCTGGTTCTACCGCTACAAGAACCACGGCATCACCGGCATGAACCCACAGCCACGCAAGGACAAGGGACAGGTTCGCAAGGCCACGCCCGAGGAACTTCTCGAAGCCATCAACACCGCCAAGCCCCACTTCCACAACCAGTGCGCCAACAAGCAGGCCATCTATCGCTTCTGCGTCGAGAACAGCTTGCTCGATCCCGAGCGTATCGCCCAGACCACCTTCTATCGCTTCATCCGCGAGTACGGCCTGCTCGCCCCAGACGACACCGACCAGAACAAGAAACGGCTCGCCTTCAGCATGAAATACGCCAACCAGCTTTGGCAGGCCGACACCATGGTCGGGCCGTTTTGCGAAGTCGGAGCGTCATCCGGTTCCCGCAAACAAGCCCGGCTCATTGCCTTCATCGACGACGCCAGCCGCGTGCTCTGCCACGGCGAATTCTTCTTTGAGGAGAACGTCGATACTCTGGTGAAGTCACTCCGCGCTGCCTTCTACAAACGCGGCGTTCCCGAACAACTTCTCGTCGATAACGGCTCGATCTACTGCTCTCAGGAGATCACGCTGATCTGCGCTCGCGTTGGATGCATCCTTCGTCACACCGCTGTTCGCGATGCCGCCGCCAAAGGAAAGATCGAACGCTTTTTCAGACGAGTGCGCGATCAGTTCCTCGTTCAGAAGCTCGATCTCTCCTCCCTCGAAGCCCTCAACCGCCAGTTCACCCAGTGGGTCGAGCAGGACTACAACGGCTCACAGCACGACGGCATCGGCATGAAGCCCATCGACCGCTTCGGCATGGACCTCTCGCGTGTCCGCTTCCTGGCTCCCTCCGAACACAGCGATGAACTCTTCTTCGCCGAGGCCACCAGGAAGGTGAAGAAAGACAACACCTTCTCGTTCCAGAACCGCCGCTACGAAACACCTGCCGATCTGCGCGACAAGAAGATCCACCTTCGCCACGACCGCCACCGCAGTGACAACGGGGTGTCACCGACCGTCGTCATCTACTACAAGGGCGACCGCATCGGCTCCGCTCGACTCCTCGACACCGTCGTCAACGGCCTTCTTCGCCGCGAATTCCGAAAGGAGCAAGCATGATCCGCTCCTTCTACGGGCTGACCCAGAACCCCTTCGATTGTCGCGAACTCGAACTGTTGACCGGCCAGCAGGAGATCCTCGACACGCTCAAGGTCCACTGTCAGCAAGGTGGGCTGTGCCTGCTGCTCGGGTCACCCGGCACGGGCAAGAGTGTCATCAAGCAGGCACTCCAGCAACTCCCCGAGAAGCAACACCTGGTCGCCACCGTCGCTCGAACATTGCACACGTATACCAACACGGTGAAGATCCTCTGCGATGCCTTCCGCATCGAGTTCGAGAACTCAGCCTTAGCCTGTGAACGCAAGTTGATCGAGCAAGCGTTCGCTCTGAACCACGCGGGCAAGTCGCTGACGACGATCCTCGACGATGCCCACCTCATGGACCTGGCCACCCTCCGCAAGTTACGGCTGTTGTTCGAGGACTTCCCCAAGAACCACAACCTCGTGCTGATCGGTCGGCCCAACCTGCTCGCGTCGCTCGATCTGGGCGTGAACCAGGACATCAAGAGCCGCGTGACGTACTCGGTCATCACCAAGCGGCTGATCCCTGACGCCATGCGGGAGTTCATCCTGCGTGAACTCGACCGTGTCGGACTGGCCCACAACACGTTCACGTCAGCAGCCATCAACCTGCTGGTGAGCTCGGCCGACGGCGTGTTGCGTCGTGCTCGCAATCTCTGTGTTGGCTGTCTGATCGAGGCCGTTCGCAGTGCCAACAAGACCATCGACATCGACAACGTAAACCGCGTGTTGATGCAACCCCACTGGCAAAAGGAAACCGACCTCAAGGATTACTGACAGGGCACCTCATGGTTCCATCCGACCTGCTGCGTCGTCTTCGCAACGACTTGCCAATGTCCGTCACGATCTCTGCGTTGGGCCGCGACGGTCCGCCGTCGAAGATGCGTGACGGACGCTTCGTGTTCCTGTGCCCGCACTGCAACGAGATGCTCGTTGCCGTGAACCTGCGCAACAACCTGGCTCACTGCTTCGGGTGTGGGAAGAACTTCAACAACATCGACCTGCTGCTGGCGTGCGACTACAACTTCGCCGACGCCGTCGCACTCCTCGAAAGCTGGTTGCATCTGCACCAGACGAAGCGGTTCACACGCACGACAACTGAAGCGAAGTAGCCTACTGCGTCGGGTAACTGCGGGTGGTCGGCGCCGTTTTGCCGGAGCCGTCCGAACGGTCCGACCCGGTACGCCGACCTTCTCCAAAATTCCGAAGAGCGCGGTAAAAGGCCCGTTCATGCCGCCAGATTCATACAGCCTGAATTTGGTAACGGATGCGACCAGAATTTGGTGCGCCACACTTCGTGTTCCTGTGTCCGGCGTGCAGCGAAATGCTCGTTGCCGTGAACCCACGCAACAACCTCGCCCACTGCTTCCACTGCCAGAAGAACTGGAACAACATCGACCTGCTGCTGGCGTGCGACTATAACTTCGCCGACGCCGTCGCACTTCTCGAAAGCTGGTTAAGACTGTACCAAACTCAAGGGTCGGAGAACCGGGCGACTGATCGAGCGTAGTCCTCCATATCGCACCTGCGCTCGGCTCCGAAGGAACGGGGTCGAGCGCGTTCGTTTCCTTCCTCCAGAAACCTCAACAATTCGGGAAACGGCCCGCGAGTCGTGTCAGGCCGCGATTCCTGTGAACACCCATGGGAGTCGATCACAATCCGCACACCATCGAGTGACCGCAAGCATTCCGAACGGCTCCTCCAAAATCCCCAGCAATTCGGTAATCGGCCCGTTTATGCCGCCAGATTCATACAGCGCGTATTCGGCAATGAGCGCGACCAGAATTCGGTGCGCCACACCGAGGCCGTAGTCGATGCCCGCCCCGCCGGCCGTCCTCGTCCACAGCCGCTTCCCGGACGGGTCGAAGCTCGTCAGGAGCAAGTCGTGTTGCCCCTGGTTGGTCACATTGCGGTCCCCGAGCTTCAGCTCGTTCTTGAACATGCCCGAGGCCCACACGTTGCCCTCGGCGTCGGCGGTGAGTTCGTGAACCATCGCCGAAGAACTGCCGTGTCCCGCGTGCAGCCAGCCGAGCTTGCCCTTCGCGTCGAACTTCGCGACGAGGACGTCTTGCCCCGCCGCGTTGGCGATCTTCTCCCCGCCGAAGGTGCCCACCCCGCTCACGTGGCCGCCGACGTAACAGTTGCCCTTCCGGTCGGCGGCGATCGCGTGCCCGGAACTCGAACCCGCGCCGTCGGCCGCGTGCGCCCACAGCAACTTGCCGTCGCTGTCGAGCGCCAGGCAGAAGACGTGTGCGTGGCCGGCGTGGCCGAACTTTTCACCGGCGAACCGCCCCTCACCGACGACCGCCCCCGTGACGAACACGTTCCCGTGCTCGTCCGCCGCGATGCCGTGCCCGTAGTCGTAGCCCGCCCCGCCGCCGGACCGGACCCAGACGAGCTTGCCCCGCGGGTCATATTTGGCGACGAAGAGGTCGTAGTCGCCGCTGCTCTTGATCGTTGTTGCGTCGAATTTCGCCTCGGGACTCTCGAAGTGTCCGGTCACGTAGCAGTTGCCCTCGGGGTCCGTGGTGATCGCGTAGCCGCGGTCGATCTTCTCGCCACCGCCGCTGCGAACCCAGAGGAACTTGCCCCGCGGATCGACCTTCGCCACGAAGAAGTCCATCGAGCCAGCACTCGTCAGAGAGTGTTCGCCGAAGGTCGCCGTGCCGGTGAACTCACCGGTCAGCAGCACGTTCCCCTCCGCGTCGAGGGCGATGCCGCGCGTCTTGTCGTGCAACGTCCCGCCCGCCGAGACGGCCCACTCGAACGTCGGCGCGGCTTCCGGCTCGGCGGCCCGGGCCGGTTGGGATGCCAGGAGGCACGCGGCGATGCACACCGAGAATCGGGTTCCGCTCATGGGTTACTCTCGAAAGAGGTGGATTCCGCTCGTCGCCTTTCCGCGTCATCTCGGCAGACTATCCGGGCTGTGGATCGCGGTCGAGATGCGTCTTGTGGTGGTCGGCCGCGAGTACGCTCGGGTCACTTCAGGGAGGAACCCGCGGCGCGGGCCTTCACGAACTTCACCAGCAGCGGGAACGCCGGCTCTGCCATGCCGCCGTGGTCGTACCCCTGGAGTTCGAGCAACTCGACGTCCTTGTGCCCGACCTCCTTCATCATCCGCCGGAAGTACGCCGCCTCCTCGTACCGGCCGACCATCTCCTTCTCGCGGTCCCCGCTGATGATGAGCAGCGGCGGGGCGTCCTTGCGGACATGGTACAGCGGGGCCATGTCGTCGATCACCGGCCGCGTCTTCTCGATGCCGCGTTCGGCCCGAACGGTGAAGTGGGTGATCGCCTGACCGCTGAACGGCACCAACCCGGCGATCTCGTCGGCGTCGATCTTGTGGGCCTTCAGCCACCGCTTGTCCAGGCCGACCATGCTCGTGAGGTACCCACCCGCGGAGTGGCC
>Ga0335394_10008505_pt1 | contig 11585 bp, 10 predicted proteins | sample MAT03_FD_205741 | JGI IMG/M metagenome (GOLD analysis project Ga0335394, IMG submission 205741) | Freshwater microbial communities from Lake Fryxell liftoff mats and glacier meltwater in Antarctica - MAT-03 (spades assembly) (version 2) ... | reverse complement strand
CGCCTTCCCGAGTTGCTCGCTCTTGGAGTCCGCGTCCTTCTTGTCCTTGTCCGTGGCGATCGTGACGCCCTCCGCCCCGATGCTCACGCGGAAAAGATGACCCTTGGCGTGATTGAAACTCAGCGCGAGCCCGTCGGTGCCATCAAGCTTGAAGGAAAACCGGATTATCGAATTGTGATTCGGCTGCGCGAGCGTGAGCACTGCCGCGTGTTCGTCTTCCTTCTTCTCCCTGCCCACGAGCGCGCCATCCCGCACCTGCCAGTCGCCTTTCGCCGCCGTCCACTGCTTCGAGAGCGCCTCGGCGTTGAATGATTCGTTCACCGTCCCGGCACCGGGCTTGGCGAGCAGCGGCTGGAGTTCAGCCGACTTCGCGCCAAAGGCGGCGCTGGTGAGACCGGCGGCGATTGCGAGGGAGAGGATGCGTGGGGTGGTTGTCATTGGAGGTTTGGGGTGCGGGTGTTGGGGATTTCAGGCATTCCGCAAAAGCGGCGCCTCCACAGGAACAGCAGGACGGGGGATTTTTCGCCCGACATTTCCGCCCGTCGTGAATCGAACTCTCCGCGAGTGCCAGCGCGGGCGACGTCTGGAGCGCCCGCGAATTGGATCTGCGGATGCGGGAATTCATGCACGCGCTGGGTGTGATTGAAAGTGAGGCCAGTGGATGAACAGAATGATGGTCCGAGCGTGGCGCCAGCCTTTGGACTGCGCGCGGCTCGACGCCGCTTTTCCCTCGCCTCGGGTCCGACGCGCAAATTCACCGTTGCCCCGCAAAGCAACCCAGCGCCTCTCGTCCGCGCGGCGCATACCGCGATCTCGCCCATCGCTCCTCCGCAAAGCCAAAGCGGAGTCGAGCCTCCGCAGTCCAAAGCCTAGCGGCGCTCACACGCCACTCTGCTTTGGCCGGCAACCAGCCTCTGCACTCGCACTGGATCACGCCCGAACGCGCTGGCAGTGGAACTCCGGCATTGCGAAGTCCTCTCACGCCGGACACTCTCCCCCGCATTCCGAGCCCCTGAATGCCGCGATGCGGCGAACCATCCCCACACCCAATGAATACAAGCCTGAGACCGTCCACCTTCCCCACCCGCGGCAGCATCCGCGCCTTCAAGTCCGCAAGCATCTTGCTGCCCCTGGCATTGGCGCTCTGCCGCATCGCCCCGGCAGACGAAGCGAAAGCGCCGGCCGGGCAGCGGGTCTTCTACACCGGCCACAGCTTTCACATGTTCGTGCCGGGGATGATTGACGAGATCGTGAAGACAACCGGGATCCAGGGACACGTTCGCGTGGGGCAGCAAAGCATCGGTGGCTCGAAGGTGATCCAGCACTGGGAAATGGCCGACGCCAAGAACACCGCCAAGCCGGCTCTCACCAGCGGCAAAGTGGATGTGTTCACCATGGCCCCTCACATCATGATTCCCGATCCCGGCATCGCGAACTTCGTGGACCTCGGGCTGAAGCAAAATCCGACCATGCGCTTCCTCATCCAGGGATCCTGGTATCCTTTCGATGTGGCCGCGCCGACGGACGGATCGCCCGACAAACGGGTCAAGGACAACGCGCAGCGCGACACGATGAAGAGCGAGGACCTCCAGGGTGCCATCGACGAATGGCGCAAGCGGATCGAGACGCAGGTGGACGAACTCAACAAGCAGCACGGCAGCCAGAGCGTGTTCATCGTTCCGGTCGGTGACGCGGTGGTGAAGTTGCGCGCGATGGTCATCGCCGGCCAGTTTCCCGGCATCACCGAGCAGTCGAAACTTTTCCGCGATGCCATCGGCCACGGGCAGGGCCAGATCATGGTGCTGGCAGCCTATTGCAACTTCGCGGCGATGTATCGCATGAGTCCCGTCGGCCACAGAGCCCCGGAACGCAGCGTCACCGACGAGCAGCACGCGATCCTCCAGAAACTCGCGTGGGATGTCGTTTCCAAGTATCCGTACGCAGGCGTCGCCGCGGTTGCGAAATGAGCGATCGCAGCCGGCGAAGGCGTCTGGCAGTCTGGTGAAAGGGCCTCACGCAAAGGACGCGAAAGTCGCAAAGGAAACTCCTTCACAGGGGCATTGCGCCCCCCGCGTCCTTTGCGTGAGACATATCCATGGGTTGCAGCAGGTTGCCGGACACGCAGGGTCATCCACGCGGGAACAAAGGGCTGCAACTTCCGACGGGATGGGTGGTTTGAGGGATGATGAAAGCACGCTCCCTCCTGCCCTTGTTTGCCACCTTGGTTTTCACCGCGACGGCCCGCTCCGAGTCACCCGGCCAGCCGCGTCCCGATGGTTCGCTTCCCGGCGGCCCCATGGCGGAGCGCCTGAAGCATCGGCTTGAGGAGCTTCACCGCGACGGGAAGCATGAGGAAGCCAAGCGTCTGGAAGGCAAGGCCAGCGAGATGTGGGAGCGACGCCGCGGCAATGCACCGGGCGGGCACCGCGCGGGACCGCCTGCCGGAATGCCGCCGGTGAATCCCGGTGAACGCGCGGAGCATCTGGCCGAAGCCGCAAAGCATTTGCGCGCAGCGGGCATCCCGGTTTCGCCGGAGCAGCTCGAAAGGATGGCGGGCAAGGCCGGGGAGAGGATGACGCCGCGTCCGCCCTTCAAGCCAGGTGGCGGTCCCGGCGCAGGTTCCGGCAGCTCTCCGTGGCACCGCCCGTTCCAGCCGATGAGCAAGCCCGCACCCGGAGGAGGCTCACCCATGGAAGCGATGCACGACGAGATTCGAGCGCTGGCGAAGCAGGTGCAGGAATTGCGCGCGATAGTGCAGGGCCAGCGCGGCGGACCACAGCCATCGGCACGCCCGGAAGATCGCAGCCGGGGTGGCGACCGCCGCTCGGAGCCGCGAAAGCATTCGGAACATCGTGGCGACAAGCCTCACGGAGACGGGGCGCATGCGGACAAACCCCACGAGGACAAACCCCACGAGGACAAAGCCCGCAGGGAAGAGCATAAGGATGATGCGCCGGCACCCGGAGCTGGCAACGAGCCGCGTCGCGAAAACCCGGCGCGACCCGAGGGCGCATCACGTCGGCGCACCGAAGGCTGAGCGGTGGAGTTGCGCGCGCAAAAAATGCAGGGGCGCTTCGCTCGTTCCAGCCCAGAGCCGACGATCGGATCGACCGCGGATATCGCGGATTGCACGGATGCAAGAAGCGGATCCTGCGCGCAAATCCGCTCATCCATTGGTTGAGCGCCATACGATTTATTCGGCCTGAATGCCTGAATGGAGGAGGCCGCGGCGGGGTGCCGTAGCGTAGCTCTCCCGAGCTGCGCGGGTGGTTCCGGAGATGAAGCCTCGTGGTGCGCAGTTCTGGAGAGCTACGCTACTTTCCAGTCACGCGCCGCCAGCCTGTTCGTCGGGTGTCAGCTTCTCGCCCTTCTGGTCGCGCTGGTAGAGGCTCTTCGCCTTTTCCCAATCGATGTCGCCGCCGGTTGCGGCGGTCTTGCCCGCAGACGGCTGGCCGGCACCCTTCCCTTTTTTCAGAGCGATCGCCCGCTGGAGGTAGGGGCGCTCGTCGTCGGTCAATGTCTGGCCGGATTTTCTGTCGTTCGAAAAGCTGCCGCGCATTGTCGAAGTCGATGTCACCCGCGGCGGGTTCGGCGAACAGCGACGCGCACCCGAGGAGTGCGAGGAACAGCGGAGGGAGGAGGTGTTTCATGGAGAGCATGTCCATCGAACACCGCACTCCCGCTGAGGTTACCCACTTTTCGCCGAATCCACCGTTCACAAACTGCAGCGTTCGCCGCACTCCTTCATTTTGAAAGAGGTGGCTGGGGCCGGAATCGAACCGGCGACACGAGGATTTTCAGTCCTCGCTTCTAACAGAGCAAATGTGCGCATTTTTCGACTTGCATGACGCATGCATGACGCATGCATGAAGCCTAGGAGTGTGTCGGACCTCGGCCCTTGAATTATTGCCACTTCACTCGCAGTGACAGATAGACGTATTAAGTTCGAATTTCTGGCAAATAGATAACTAATGATAGCCAGTCAATCCAGTAAGTCGTACGCATGCGTAAGTCCGACAGGCTGCTAGACGTATTGAAAGGAGAAGAAGCGTCATGAAGAAGCCACGCACACCCAAGTTCCCGATCACGATCGCCAAGGGCAGTGCCCGGGTGAAGATCTACCGCCAGTTGAACCGCGGGCGGGAACTCTTCACCGTCGCCTGCGTCGGCTCGGCGGGCCGCGTTCGCGAGAATTTCACCGATCTTGAAGCAGCACGCAGCAAACAAGCGCCCACGCCGCGATGCTCGCACAGGGCGACCTTGAAGCCCTCAAGCTCACCGGCAGAGAGCGGCAGATATTCGTGGCGGCATCCGAGGCACTCGGACCCACGGGCATCAGTCTCGACATCGCCGCACGCGAGTTTGCAAAGGCGTTCGAGATTCTCGGGCACGACGCGATCATCGAGGCCAGACGATTTTACAAGCGCACCGTCGAAACGGCACTCCCTGACATCACCGTTGCCGAAGCCGTGGCGAAGTTCTCCCAAGCCAGGGTTGCCGGGGGAATGTCCGCCCTCTACCTGAAGGACATCCGCGGCCTGCTCGGGCGCTTCGCTCACGCCTTCCAATGCCAGATCAAGACCGCCATCGCCGACGACCTTCAATCGTACATGGCTGCGTTGAAAATCGGCCCCGTCGCGAAGAACAACCATCGCCGCCTCATCGTGGCGCTGTTCAATTTCGCCAGGGCGCGAGGCCGACCGTGCTTGTGTTGGTTCCACTCGCAGCTTACAAGGCCGCCCTCTTATGTTCGCCCGCAACCTCCTCCTCTCCCTCGCCTCATTCACGCTTTCGACCGACGGCTTCTCTGCCGACGATACCTTTACCGACCCGGCTTCGGCTGGCGTGGACTTCCAGCTTCAGGGGGAATACAGCGGGGAAAATTGCGGTGCGCAGGTCATCGCTTCGGGCGGTGGGAAGTTTCACCTCGTCGGCTGGAGCAAGGGCCTCCCGGGCGAAGCGCCCGATGCCGAAAAGAAACAGGAGATTGACGGCACACTCGAAAATGGCGCCGTCCATTTCAAAAATGACGAATGGGACGCGACGCTGAAGGACGGCGAAATCCACGGCACGAACAAGGAAGGCAGGAGTCAGACGTTGAAAAAGCTCGTGCGCAAATCCCCCACCCTCGGAGCGACGCCGGCAGCGGGAGCAATCGTTCTCTTCGACGGCACAAACGCCGACGCGTGGAAGAACGGCAAGCTCGACAAGGACGGCAACCTCCAGTGCGGCGTGGTGAGCAGGCAGGAGTTCGGCGATTTCTCGATGCACACCGAGTTCCTCCTGCCCTTCAAGCCCACTGCCCGCGGCCAGGGCCGCGGCAACAGCGGCGTCTATTTGCAGGACCGCTACGAGGTGCAGGTGCTCGATTCCTTCGGCCTCAAGGGCGAGAACAACGAGTGCGGCGGCATCTACACCAAGCACAAGCCGAAGGTGAACATGTGCTTCCCGCCGCTGAGCTGGCAGACCTACGACATCGACTTCGAAGCGGCGAAATGGGACGCCGCCGGAATGAAGCTCAAGAATGCCATCGTGACCGTGAAGCACAACGGCGTGCTGATCCACGATCACGCCGAGGTCAACAGTTCGACGACTGCCTCAGGCCGCAAAGACGGGCCCGGCCCCGGGCCGATCCAACTCCAGAATCACGGCAATCCAGTCGTGTTCCGAAACATCTGGCTGGTGGAAAAGAAGTAACCACCGCAGCGCAACCGGCGAGCGAGCGGGGCAATCGATTCCGGCACCGAGTAAAAAGGAGCCTCCATGAGCCCGTCGCACCTCCACTCATGGTTCCTTGGAGTCGGTTACTCCCATGCCTACGAGGTGTTCAACTATTTTGAATGCGCCGCGTGGATCGTCATCGCGGCGGTGCTTCACCTCCGGTTCCGAAAGCACCCTGCCGACCAGCGTGCCGTCGCGCGCACTTGCATCGCTCCCGTCGTCATCGGCAGATCCGACTACTTCGAGGCGCCGACGCCAGGCGCGTCTGCCTTGGTGGCTGTGGGCCTGGAAAATCCGCTGCGCCGGACCCCCTCACTCCCCGGCACCGCCCGACGCCCGGCCCGTTTCCGGCGCGGCGCGGTGAAAAGCGATTTCCTTGCGAGGCTCTTGCAAAACCCCGGCCGTAAGAGGGCGAGATGCCTTCACTCCTCTGCGCGATGACGCCGCGCGTCGGTGACCGTGTAGGTTTTGCAAGAACCTCTTGCACTTAGTCATTACAACACTCTTTGGCCTCATCCCGCGCGAGAGGCACCGCTTCTTCTCTTGCCGGGCTTTCGGGATCTCCCTACGGGACTCGGACGATGAAAATTCAAATTGCTCTCATTTTCGCGGCACTGGCCCTTCCGGGCCCGGCGCAGGAAGTCGATGCCGTGGCAGAGGGCAAGACCGCGTTCGAACTCTACGGCTGCGTGGTGTGCCACGCGGTGGCAAAGGACGATGCCACCGTCCGCATCGGGCCGAATCTGCACGGACTATTTCTCAACGAGCCGCGCGAGCGCGAGGTGCTCGATCCGAAGTCGGGGGAGAAAAAGAAGGTGAAGGCGGACAAGAACTACTATCTGGATTCGGCGCGCAAGTCGTGGGACGTGCTGGCGGTCGCGGAGAGCGGACCGACCAAGGGGACTGCCTTCCTCGCCGCGATGCCGTTGTTCACCACCGAGGTGCTCCCCGGCCAGGCCGTGGAAAATATCTGGCATTACCTGCGCACGTTGGCGGACGCGGGACAAGCCGGACCGGCGGTGGTGAAAGTGAAATTGGCAAAGCAAGCCACGCCGAAGAACATCGTGGACATTCCCAACGAGGAGCCGGTGTCAAAGCGGACGCGTGTCTTCCGCGCACCGCTCCGCGGATCGAGCGGACGGGCTCTGCATGTGGGACTGCCAAATGGGATGAACTACACGTTCGACCCCCGGTTCCTCTCGGTGCGCAACATCTGGGGCGGCGGATTTCTGAACCTCTCGAAGGAACGCGAGGGCCGTGGGACACCGGGCTCCGTCCGGGGGCAGGGAGCGCAGGTCTTCATCGAGGGCGGGGCCATTTTGCAGCCGCTGACATCCGCGGGCGTCCCGGTGGATTTTGAGTTCAAGGAGCCGGACGTTCTTGATGATCAGGCGGTCGAGAAATGGCTGTGGGACGATCGCGATTTCCGCACACTCCTCACGTCGGTGGACGCAAAATTTCTCGGACACACGCTCGATCCGGTCACCGGTGATCCGGCATTCCACATCCGGATCGGGAAGAACGACATTTTCCAAAAGGTGACGCTCACCGGCGACGGGCGGATCGAGTTTGTGATCGAGGGGAAATTGAAGGAGCCGCAGAAATTCAAACTGGCGGAGAACGGACTCTCGGACGTGAAGGCCGGGGGCGAAACATTCACCGGCGGCGTGTGGACCCTCGATCCCGCGATGGGGCCGCTCCACAAACTCACCGCGCGACTGGCGGGCGGGCTCGTCGCACGACCGATCCTCGATCGCGAGGAAGATTGGGCGTCGCAGCCCGTGGTGACAAGTCCGCCCAAAGAGGGAAGGCAAAAGCTGGAACTGCCGGCAGGTTATTCCGTGGAGGACTGGGAATCGCCGAAGGATCTCTACGGACGGAAACAGTTGTTCGAGCCCACCGGCATCGCGGTGGCAAAGGACGGCACGATCGTCGTGGGCACGCGCACCGCGGGAGTGTGGCGCATTCGCGATGGAAAGTGGACGCTGTTTGCAGAGGGAATTTACGAGTGCCTCGGCGTGGTGATCGAGGACGACAAGGGTGACAGGATTGTCGTGACGCAGAAGCCGGAGCTGACGCGCATGACCGACACGAACGGTGACGGGCGCGCTGACAAGTTCGAGACGCTGTGCGACGACTTCGGGTGCCACGCGAACTATCACGAATACATCCACGGCCCGGTGCGCGATGCGGAGGGGGCCTATTACATCACGCTGAACCTCGCTCACAGCAAGAGCGAGCGCGCCTCGTGGCGCGCGGGCGGGCCTTTCATGGGAACGATGGGCGGCTTCCGCGGCTGGGCGCTCCGCATCACGCCCGATGGCAAGTCGGAGCCGTTCGCCTACGGGCTGCGCAGCCCGGCGGGCCTCGCATTCGATCCCGACGGGCGGCTCTGGTACGCGGAAAATCAGGGCGAGTATGTCGGCTCGTCGAAGCTCGTGCCGCTGGAGAAAGGGAAATTCTACGGGCACCTGTCGAGCCTCGTGGACCTGCCGGGGAAGATGAAGCCCGACTCGAAGGAATTGAACTTCGACCTTTGGAAGGACAAGCGTCGGATCGGCGCGGTGTGGCTCCCGCACGGGCGGCTCGCGAATTCTCCGGGCAACCCCGTGTGGGACACGACCGGCGGAAAGTTCGGCGTTTACGAGAAGCAGATATTCATCGGCGACCAGACGCTCTCGACCCTTCTGCGGGTCGTGACCGAGCAGACCAATGGCATTGACCAGGGCTGCGTGATTCCCTTCGCGCGGGGGCTTGCAGCGGGTGTGATGCGGCCGTGCTTCCTGCCAGACGGCAGCCTGCTCCTAGGTCAGACCGGCCGCGGCTGGGTTTCAGCGGGCGGCTCCCAGGACCGGTTGCAGCGGATCCTCTACGACGGCAAAACAGTCGCCGCCGACTTCCTGCGGATTAACGCCGCCAAGGACGGATTCGTGATCCATTTCACGCAGCCGATCGTCTCCACGGTGACGGATGAGAATCTGGCTGCCGCATTGAAAGAGAGTTCCTATTTCTACGCCGACACCGGAAAATATGGATCCCCGGAAAACGATCGCCGGGACGATGTGGTGGCGGGCGTGAAGCTGAGCGCCGATCGCAGGTCGGCATCTGTCGGGGTGAAGGATTTCGGCAGCGGCGACCGGTGGCTGAACCGCATCTACCACATCCGGATCGAGGATACGAAAACGCTCTTCGGCGAGGCACCGGTCTGGAAGAAGCTGGAGGCATACTACACGCTGCGGGCGATCCCGTGATGGTGGAATCGCGCACACGCTCACCTGCATGGACCTCCTCACGGAAAAAGTGCTTTGGCAAATCGCGCCCGACAGCGGCTGCGATCGCATGTCCATGGCTGCCGACGGAAAGGAAATCTACCTCCCGTCTTTCGAGAAGGATTTCTGGAACCTCGTGGACGCTGCGAACGGCGACATCATACCCCCTCACTCCCCGGCACCGCCCGACGCCCGGCCCGTTTCCGGCGCGGCGCGGTGAAAAGCAAATTCCTGGCAGTGACACCGCCACGACGGTGCTTCCACCATTGCGGCTCTGTGCGGTTCTCCCGCGTAATCCGCGCTATCGCCACTCCTTCAAGCACTCCACTCTCTTTTTCAGAAAATGCTGCGCTCTCCGAGGCAGCCATTAAGTCTAGGCTCCCTTCGCGGACGTATTCACAAATGATCGCCTCCGGTTATTCCACGATGATGACTTCAACATCTAATCGCTTGCTCAGAACTTCGGAAATGACAAAACACACGCTATGAATCGCCTGGAATTTCTTAAGCTGACGACCGCCGGAGTGCTGGCTACCACCGTAACGAACTCCGCCGCCGGTGGAAAGGATGACGCCATAGCCGTCGCGGTGCGTCCGAAGATGTTGTTTTTCGATGTCAATGAAACGCTTCTCGATCTCACTGCGATGAAGACGAGCGTCGGGAAGGCCATTGGAAGGCCGCGCCGACCTGGTCCCTCTCTGGTTCACCACCATGCTTCAGTATTCCCTCGTGGCCACGGTCGGGGATCACTACGACGACTTCGGCAGGATCGGCGCGGCAGCCATGCTAATGGTGGCGCGCAATCACGGCATCAATCTTTCCCAGGAGGCCGCGCTTGAGGCGATGCGCCCCATTCGTTCACTGCCGCCGCATCCGGAAGTGAAGGCCGCGCTCCAGAAGCTGAAGGTCGCTGGTTACCGTCTAGTCACCTTCACCAATTCCTCCCAAGCTGCGGTGGATGCGCAAATTCAAAACGCTGGTCTGACCGAGCTCTTCGAAGCGCGGGTGAGCATCGGCGAAATTCAGATTTTCAAGCCGCACGGGCACGCCTACCGCTGGGCTGCGCGCAAGATGGGATTGCAGCCCGCCGAATGTCTTCTCGTCGCTGCACACGGTTGGGACATCGCGGGCGCGCTTTGGGCCGGCTGGCGCGGGGCCTTTGTCTCGCGTCCCGGCGCACAACTCTACCCGCTCGCCCCCGATCCCGAAATCGCTGAGCCCGACCTCACGAAAATCGCCTCACGGCTCTTGGCGCTGACGAATTAGCGGAGGGGTTATCAATATGCTTGCCGCTCTGTATCATTTGCCAGACTCCGATTTGGCAGTCGCCGACTCCACCGGGCCGTTCTCCACGCCACTCACATTCGAATCCACACTTTGGCCTCCATGCGCGGCAACGCAGTTATCCTGCTCTTGTTTTTTTGAACCGTATTCTCCCTCCATGCCTGAAAAATTAGAAGCCCCTAGAGGCTCTTGCAAAACCTCCACGGCTACCGACCGGGCGGCGTCATCGTTCAGATGAGAGGTGGCGTCCCGCCCGGTTACTGCAGAGGTTTAGCAAGAGCCTCACTATCATTATGATTAATCGAAGACATGCACTGCAAAGAATGGCGCTGGGTGCCGGGGCTGCCGCCCTTTGCGGAGGGATCGCCTTGCTGATCCGCCGCCGCCGGTCCTAAGCACGACATGCGATTTGGCTGCTGTCCTTGATCACGAATTTTACCTGCAAAACATGAACTCTATGTCCCCATCCCCGATCACCCCATTTCTTGTCGTCGTTGCCGTAGTGGCCAGCCTGTCCACGCTGGCAACTGCTGCGGAAACCGCGCCGCCTGCGCCCCAAAAACCCCAGTCCACCTAGTTTGAGGGAGCCAAGCCGTATGATGCACCCCCTCGCCCGAGCGATGGCCGCAACATGGCGTTGACCATGGAGAAACTCACCGGCCAGCGGAAACTCCACCGCCCGCTGCTCATCTGGGCGCTCGGCTCCAGCTACACGAATTTCCAAGGCGACGGCGCCGCCCTGATCGCGCTGATCAAGGAGCGCTACCCGAGCGCGCCCGAGCTCGTTTACAAAAAGCAGGTCGGCAGCGCCATTCCCTACGAGTTTCTCGATGGCTGGGTGCGGCACACGGTCGTGACCGAACAGCCCGATGTGGTGATCCTCTACGCGGTCGGCAAACCGGCGGGGCTGGAGGAAACGATCCGCGAAATCCAAGCGGCGACCACCGCCGACATCATCGTGCCGACGATCCATTTTCGGAAGCAGCGGGACAATCTGTGGAACAAGACGCCCGAAAATTATCCACCGGATGCCGACATCCCGGCGATGCGCGTGATTTGCGCGAAATACGGGTGGAACTGGCCGAGAACGCCGCGGAAATGGCCGTATTCATGACGGCGAATAATCTGACGCCGGCCAACATGACCTTTGACTCCGTGCATCAGCACTCCTTTACCCGGAAGATCAACTGGATGAACACGGCGCGGCATTTCAACGTCCCGGACAAATTTGCCTGCGACCCCGAGACCCGCGAGCGGCGCCTGGAAGCGGAGAAAAGCGACGCGGTGACCGCGAAGGGTTTTGCGCCCGCG
>Ga0335394_10008504_pt1 | contig 11585 bp, 9 predicted proteins | sample MAT03_FD_205741 | JGI IMG/M metagenome (GOLD analysis project Ga0335394, IMG submission 205741) | Freshwater microbial communities from Lake Fryxell liftoff mats and glacier meltwater in Antarctica - MAT-03 (spades assembly) (version 2) ... | reverse complement strand
GTTTTGCCCGTGCGGGCTTCAAGGCGCCAGTCCTGGACAACATCCGATCGGAGATCTGGCTCAAGCTCTGGGGCAACCTCACCTTCAATCCCATCAGCAGCCTGACCCACTCCACCTTGCAGGACATCTGCCAATACCCCCTGTCACGCGAGCTGGCGGCCAGCATGATGCGCGAAGCCCAGGATGTCGCCCACAAGCTGGGAATTGAGTTTCGGGTCACACTGGAAAAACGCATTGCCGGTGCCGAAAAAGTCGGCAAGCATAAAACCTCCATGCTGCAGGACATCGAGGCCGGGCGGGCACCAGAGATTGATGCCCTGGTAGGTTCCGTGGTGGAACTCGGGTGCCTGACACAGACGCCCACGCCGCACATCGATACCGTGTACGCGCTGGTCAAACTTTTGGCCAGGACCATGCACGAAGAAAGCGGCCAGGTACGGCTACAACTCGCCGTCTGAGCACTGGTCAACCGATCCGCTACCTGGCCTCGAAAGTCACGGGTCGATAGCCAGCAACTTCTTCATCGCCTGCACAGTTGCCTCGTCGGGCGTGGCGAACTCAAACTTGGCACCCAGATCCAGCGTCTTCAGCAGCATGGGGGTGGCTGATTTCACGGACGTGAAGTGGCTGGTCGCTTTTTTCAAGACATCCGCAGGCACGCTGGGGTGAACATAAAGCCCATACCCCCAGCTGGCGTTGCTGGCCGGAACAATCACCAGCTGGGCCATGTGAATCCGCTCGTCGGTGCCGTAGTGGTTTTTCATGGTGACAGCCTGGGCGGATTGAAGCCGGGTGATCAGTCCCGCCCAGCGTTCCGCTTGCCAGTGAAAGGCCGCTTTAGTGGGCAGATAACTCTGCCCCAGGCCTTGCTGCGGCAAAACCTCAACCACTGTCCCGCAAAAATTCTCGGCCTTCACCAGCGAAGTGGTGACACCGCTTTTCATGCCGAAGCAACTCGTGGTTTTGAGCTTGGCCAGCACCTTGGCCTGCTTGTCTGGCGGTAGCGTCTTCAACTCAACCGGCTTGCCGTCCTTCACCGTCCCGATGTCCGACAGAATCAGCACCGCCGACTGAATGGGGTCCACGTTGATCGCCACTGGACGATAGCCCGAGGCCAGGCCCACCACGGGATTGCCGTAAACCCAGCACGGTGGCACCGGTTTTTTGATGGCGCTGAGCACGTCCCGCGTTTCCCGGATGTTGAGCACTGGCGATACCGACAGCCCGGTTGGGCGCACGAAATCTATCAACTCCCTCAAGGCGCTTTCAGTCTGGGAGGACCCTTCACCGCGAATGACCTGCGGGTTGAGGTACAGGCCACCCTTGCATGACTGCGCATGCACGGAGGAAACAGCGAAAAGCAAAAAAACAATCGGCAGCAATTGGATGTTCATGGACTTGTCTCTTCGGTAAAGATTTATATCTTCCCTCAATTCGGCGCACGATGAGAGTTCGGACTGAAATTCATGCTGCCGCCGGTCTGAGAAATTTCACCTAAGGGATAACGCTCCCCTGCAAGGTCGCCCCGGGTGCCGAATACCCCGGACAAACCCTAGCGCTTCTCGAAAATTGAGCAAACTTGATCCTCGTCAAGAGTTTTTCATCCACTTGGTAAGACCATATCATCGTAGCAGGTTCCGCTTGGGGAATCTACAAGAAGTTCCAGCCTCAATCCGAGTTACCCAACACAGGAGACAACGCAATGAAAAGCAAACTTGCAACGATCAAAACCAGCCTCGCAACGGCTGCAGCCGGTGCCATCGCGGCGCTGGCATTCGCGGCCGTCCCCGCTCACGCAGCGTGGGTACCCACCAAGCCTGTGCAGTTTGTCGTACCCGCCGGCACGGGCGGTGGCGCCGACCAGATGGCGCGCTTTCTGCAGGGCATCATCATCAAACACAAGCTGATGGACGCTTCAATGATCGTCGTCAACAAGTCCGGCGGCGCAGGCGCCGAGGGTTTTCTTGAAATCAAGGAGTCCAAGGGCGACCCCCACAAAATTGTCATCACCCTGTCCAATCTGTTTACCACTCCGATGGCTACCGGTGTACCTTTCAACTGGAGGGACATGACTCCGGTAGCCATGCTCGCACTCGATCAGTTTGTCTTGTGGACCCATGCCGAGGCACCCTACAAGTCGGCCAAGGAGTACCTTGCCGCAGTCAAAGCGGCGGGTCCCAACAAGATGAAAATGGGCGGAACCGGCTCCAAGCAGGAAGACCAGATCATCACGGTCGGGCTGGAAAAAGCCACTGGCACCAAGTTCATCTACGTGCCCTACAAGGGCGGCGGTGAGGTCGCAGTGCAACTGGTGGGCAAACACGTCGATTCGAGCGTGAATAATCCGATCGAGGCCGTGGCTCAATGGCGCGCTGGCACGCTGCGACCGCAGTGTGTGTTTGACAGCAAGCGCATGCCTTACAAAGAGAAGGTCACCGCCACCCAGTCCTGGAACGACATTCCAACCTGCAAGGAAGCCGGTCTGCCGATCGAGTATGTGATGCTGCGCGGCATATTCATGCCGGCAGGCGTCAGCAATGACCAGCTTGCGTTTTATGTAAACCTGTTTAAAAAGGTGCGTGAAACTCCGGAATGGAAGGACTTCATGGAGAAGGGCGCCTTTAACCAGACTTTCATGTCCGGAGAGGAATTCACCAAGTGGGTGGGAAGCGCCGAGAACGCGCATCGTGAGCTGATGAAAGAAGCCGGGTTCATGGCGAAATAAACGCGGGCATCAAAGGGGCACCGCAAGAATGCTGCCGGCAACCCCGGCGGGGTTCTACCTTCATCGGTGCCCCCATCTTCAACATGAAACAACTTTAGCGGGAGCGTTCCTTATGACGCAGAACGAGGAAACCAAGGGTGAGGTCCGCACGGGTCCCGCCATTTATATAGTGGAGGCGGTGGTTGCCTTTATTGTGCTGGTGATCGGTGCGGTTGTCGTCTATGGCAGCCGGGAGTTGGGTTCGGGCTGGACCAGCGATGGTCCCGGAGCCGGATATTTTCCTTTTTATATCGGTATCATTCTTTGCATATCCGGTGCCGGAATACTCTACGAGGCGCTGCTGGGTAAAAATAAAAACACCGAGCCGTTCATCGATGCGGATCAGTTCAAACGCGTCATGTCAGTGCTGCTGCCGATCGGTCTATACATCTTAGCCGTGCAGTTTCTCGGACTTTACATCGCGTCCGCCCTTTACATTGCCCTGTTCATGATCATTCTCGGGAAATTTTCCTGGGGCAAAAGCATCATTGTGGCACTGACAGCCACCCTGCTGTTTTTCATGATGTTTGAGGTGTGGTTCAAAATTCCCCTGCACAAGGGCAAGTTTGACCTGCTGAGCTTCCTGGGCTACTAAAGTCAGGCTCAGTCGCACAAGAAAAACCTGCGGTCCCCCTGTCGATCCGCATCAGTTCGATTTCACGGAGTTATACGAAAAATGGAAGAATTAAGCGCGCTATTTCATGGGTTCGCCGTCATCCTGACGCCGATGAACATGCTGCTGATGCTGGTGGGGGTTGTTTTGGGTGTTTTGATCGGCGTGCTGCCAGGACTTGGGGGTGCCAACGGCGTGGCCATTCTGCTGCCCCTGACCTTCACGATGCCGCCCACCTCCGCCATCATCATGCTGTCCTGCATTTATTGGGGCGCATTGTTCGGTGGGGCCATCACTTCCATTCTTTTTAATATTCCAGGCGAACCCTGGTCGGTCGCCACCACCTTCGACGGCTATCCGATGGCCCAGCAAGGACGCGCCGGGGAGGCTCTGACCGCAGCGTTTACGTCGTCTTTCATAGGCGGCTTCGTGGCGGTGGTGATGATCACCTTTATGGCGCCCCTGGTTGCCACGTTTGCATTGAAGTTCGGACCAGCGGAATTCTTTGCGGTCTACCTGTTGACTTTCTGCAGCTTCGTCGGCATGGGCAAAGGCTCTCCGTTCAAAATTCTGGCTTCGATGACGCTGGGCTTTGCCCTTGCATCAGTGGGCATGGATACGGTGACCGGGCAGTTACGGCTGACCTTCGGCTGGCTGGAGCTGATGCGCGGTTTTGATTTTCTGATTGCCGTGATCGGCTTGTTCGGCATCGGCGAGATTCTGCTGTCCATGGAAGAGGGCCTGGCCTTCTCGGGCAAAAAAGCCAAGATTGACCCCAAGGTGGTTCTCGAGACCTGGAAAAAACTACCCAAGTACTGGATGACTTCGGTGAGAAGTTCGTTGGTCGGAATGTGGATGGGGATTACCCCTGGCGGCGCGACGCCGGCCTCTTTCATGGCCTATGGCCTGGCGAAAAAAATGTCGAAGAACGGCACCAAATTCGGCACCGGCGAGATCGAAGGTGTGGTTGCGCCTGAAACTGCCGCCCATGCCGCAGGCACCAGCGCCTTGCTGCCGATGCTGGCACTGGGCATTCCGGGCTCGCCCACCGCTGCCGTTCTGCTGGGCGGCTTGCTGATCTGGGGCCTGCAGCCGGGCCCGCTGTTATTTGTCGAGCAGAAGGACTTTGTGTGGGGCTTGATCGCCAGCATGTACTTGGGCAACCTCGTGGGCCTGGTTGTGGTGCTGACTACCGTGCCGCTGTTTGCATCGATTCTGCGCATTCCGTTTTCCATCATCGCTCCCGTCATCATTGTCATCTGCGCCATTGGCGCTTACACGGTGCATAACGCGATGCTGGACATCTGGTTCATGCTGTTGTTCGGCATCGTAGGTTACTTCTTCAAGAAGCTGGACTATCCGTTGGCGCCGCTGGTTCTGGCGTTGGTACTCGGTGACAAGGCCGAGGACTCCTTCCGCCAGGCGATGCTGGTGTCGCAAGGCGAAATATCCATCATGTGGTCCAACCCGCTGGTCGGCGGTATTACCACGCTGGCCCTGGTTTTGCTGCTTTGGCCCCTGATCTCCCGCGTGCTGGCCAAAATTCGCCCGCCCAAGAAGGACAAGTTTGCGGCAGAGCAGCCCGTGGATTGAACCCGAACGTTTGGCCCACAAAAAAGCCGGGTGGCAACATCCGGCTTTTTTCTTTTTCCGGGAGGCCGGTCTGCGGCGTCAGATCTTGCCGCGCTGCTTGAGACGGCTCAGGGTTTCCGCAGAGAGGTTCATGTAAGACGCCAGCTCCTTCTTCGGAATGCGGTCGAACAGCTCCGGGTGCTTGCGCAAAAAACGTTTGACGCGCCCGGGGGCGTCCAGCAGGTGCAACGTAATGGTATGCGCCATGATTTCACTCATGAGGCGCATCACGTAGTACTCAAAAGACTGCTTGATTTCGTGGTGACGATCAAGAAAGGCGACCCAGTCCGTCAAGGGCAGCTTGGCCACCCGCACCTTGGTCACGCAGACCGTGCTGTAAGGGGTGGGTGTGCCCAGGCGCCAGGCCGCGTAACTCGTTTCCATGTCCCGCTCGTCGGCAAAACGCAGAATCATCTCCTTGGCCTCCTGGTTGGTGACCACCCGTTTCAGGATGCCTTCCAGGATGAAATACTGCTCCATTTCATGCGCGCCCTGGTGCAGCAAGGTATCGCCTTTATGGCTGTCAACGATGACCAGATAAGACTCCAGTTCGGCGCTCTGCTCTGCCGTCATTCCCTTGAGGACCAGGTTTTGCCCCAACTGGACACGAATGACATTTCTATCGGGATGGTTTTGTACGGACAGCATGGCTACATAAGGTTGAGCGGGACCCAGGTTTCGCACATTTCGGGAGCGCCGAATACAAGAAAAATTGACCGTGGTCAATAGAGAAACCGGAATCGATTCCTATGATACCCCGACGGTGTAGAAGACCCGGCTGCTCGGGAGAGCGACGAAGGCAATCCATGGGGAAGGCCTTGCGTCGGTCCAGCCGGTCTTTGGGGGCCACTGATGCTGCCAGCCACCTCGCTTTATCTTTATCGACGTCAAACGAAGAGACATTTCATAATGACAAACGACACTCAAGCACCAGAACAGACTGACGGGTTTCACCTTGTCATCGACGCCCTCAAGCTCAACGGCATCGACACGATCTTCGCCGTGCCTGGCATTCCCATCACCGATCTGACGCGCAAGGCCCAGGCCGAGGGCATTCGCATGATCTCGTTCCGCCACGAGCAACATGCCGGCAACGCTGCCGCAGCAGCCGGCTTCCTCACGCAAAAGCCTGGTATTTGCCTGACGGTATCGGCCCCCGGCTTCCTCAACGGTCTGACGGCGCTGGCCAATGCCACGACCAACTGCTTCCCGATGATCCTGATCTCTGGCTCCAGCGAGCGCGAGATCGTCGATCTGCAGCAGGGTGACTACGAGGAAATGGACCAGCTCGCCATTGCCAAGCCGCTGTGCAAGGCTGCTTACCGCGTGCTGCACGCCGAGGACATCGGCGTCGGCATCGCGCGCGCCATCCGTTCGGCCTTGTCCGGCCGCCCCGGTGGCGTCTACCTCGACTTGCCAGCCAAGCTGTTCGCGCAGAGCATGGACGCCGAAGCCGGCAAACGCTCACTCATCAAGGTCGTGGACCCCGCACCGCGCCAGCTTCCCGCGTCCGATTCGGTCCAACGCGCGCTGGACCTGCTCAAGGGCGCCAAGCGCCCGCTGATTGTGCTCGGCAAGGGTGCCGCCTACGCACAGTGCGACGCAGACATCCGCGCACTGATCGAAAAGACCGGCATTCCTTACCTGCCGATGTCCATGGCCAAGGGCCTGCTGCCCGACACCCATGCGCAGTCGGCCTCGGCCACCCGTTCCCACGTGCTGGCCGAAGCCGATGTGGTGATGCTGGTCGGCGCACGCCTGAACTGGCTGCTGTCGCACGGCAAGGGCAAGACCTGGGGCACGCCGGCTTCCAAACAGTTCATCCAGATCGACATCTCGCCAACGGAAATGGACAGCAACGTGCCGATCGCCGCGCCGCTGGTCGGTGATATCGGCTCCTGCGTCTCGGCACTGCTTGCCGGCCTCGGCAGCAGTTGGGCCAAACCACCCGCAGACTGGACACAAGGCATCACCGAACGCAAGGAGAAGAACCAGGCAAAGATGGCAGCTACGCTGGCATTGAATCCGGCCACGATGAACTTCCACAGCGCGCTGAACGTGATCCGCAACGCGGTCAAGGCACGCCCGGATGCCATCGTCGTCAACGAAGGCGCCAACACGCTGGATTTCGCGCGCAGCATCGTCGACATGTACGAGCCGCGCAAGCGCCTGGACGTCGGTACCTGGGGCATCATGGGCATCGGCATGGGTTTTGCCGTCGCCGCCGCCGTGGTCACCGGCAAACCGGTGATCGCGATCGAGGGTGACAGCGCCTTTGGTTTCAGCGGCATGGAAGTCGAAACCATCTGCCGCTACAACTTGCCGGTTTGCGTGATTGTTTTCAACAACAATGGCATCTACAAAGGCACGGACGTCAACCCGCTGGGTGGCGATGTGGCGCCGACCGTTTTCGTCAAGAATTCGCGTTACGAGATGATGATGCAGGCCTTCGGCGGCGTCGGCGTGCTGGCCAATACCCCCGAGGAGCTGGCCAAGGCGCTCGACGAGGCCGTCAAGTCAGGCAAGCCTACACTGATCAACGCCATCATCGACGAAACGGCAGGCACCGAAAGCGGCCGGATCACCAGCCTGAATCCGCAAAGCGCGAACAAGAAGTAATCAATTCAACATTCAAGGAGAAAGCAAATGAGCAACAAACCACTCGCAGGCATCAAGATCATCGACTTCACACACGTACAGGCCGGTCCCGCCTGCACGCAGTTGCTGGCCTGGTTCGGCGCTGATGTGATCAAGGTCGAGCGCCCCGGCGCCGGCGACGTCACGCGTACCCAGCTACGCGACATCCCGAATGTCGACGCGCTGTACTTCACCATGCTCAACAGCAACAAGCGCTCGCTGTCCCTCGACACGAAGAAGCCCGAGGGCAAGGCCATTCTGGAAAAGCTGATCCAGGAATCGGACGTTCTGGTTGAAAACTTTGGCCCCGGCGCGCTGGACCGTATGGGCTTTTCCTGGGAACGCATCCAGGAGCTCAACCCCAAATTGATCCTGGCTTCGGTCAAGGGTTTCAGCGAAGGCCATCACTACGAAGACCTGAAGGTCTACGAGAACGTCGCCCAATGCGCGGGCGGCGCTGCCTCGACCACCGGCTGGTGGAAGGGTGAGCAATCCGGTCCCATGATTTCTTCTGCCGCCTTGGGTGACAGCAACACCGGCATGCATCTGGCGATCGGCATCCTGACGGCCTACATTGGCCGCCAGCAGACCGGCAAGGGCCAGAAGGTCGCCGTGGCGATGCAGGATGCCGTGCTCAATCTGTGCCGCGTCAAGATGCGTGACCAGTTGCGCCTCGACAAACTCGGCTATTTGGAGGAATACCCACAGTACCCGCATGAAACCTTCTCGGATGTGGTTCCTCGCGGCGGCAACGCTGGCGGCGGCGGCCAGCCGGGCTGGATTTTGAAGTGCAAGGGCTGGGAGACCGATCCCAACGCCTACATTTACTTCACGGTGCAGGGTCATGCCTGGGAGCCGATCTGTGACGCCCTGGGAAAACCGGAGTGGAAAACCGACCCGGCTTACATGACGCCCAAGGCACGCCAACCCCACATCACGGACATCTTCGCCACGATCGAAAACTGGCTCAAGGACAAGACCAAGTTCGAGGCTGTGGACATTCTGCGCAAGTTCGACATCCCCTGCGCGCCCGTGCTGTCCATGAAGGAACTGCTGAACGACCCGTCCCTGCGAGCCAGCGGCTCCATCGTCGAAGTGCCGCACAAGGAGCGTGGCAGTTACTTCACCGTGGGCAGTCCGATCAAGTTCTCGGACCTCAAGCCTGAAATCACCGGCTCTCCCCTGCTGGGCGAGCACACCGACGAAGTTCTGGCCGAGCTCGGCTACAGCAAGGACCAGATCGCCGCCATGCACACGGCGAAAGCAGTGTGACCACGGAAGGCTGACTTGTTGGTCTACCAGGCCTGCAAAGACGGCGTTCAGGTTGAACGCCGTCTTTGTTTGAAAACCCATCGGCCAGCCATCGCCAGCACCAGGAGAGACCCCATGCAAACAACAATTGACTGCAAGCAGCTGGTGGAAGGCATTGGTGACGCCGTCGTCGCCTCGGACGCCAGCGGCGCGATTGTTCTGTGGAGCCCGGCGGCCGAGCGCATGTTCGGTTTCACCGAAAGCGAAGCGCTCGGGAAGTCGCTGGACATCATCATTCCGCAACGCCAGCAGCAGCGCCACTGGGACGGTTACCACCAGACCATGGCAACCGGTAAAACCCGCTACGGCAACGACGTGTTGCGGGTCCCGGCGGTGCACAAGGACGGTCACGGGCTGTCCATCGCCTTCACGGTGGCCCTGCTTCACACGCCCGACAACAAGGTGTCGTCCATTGTTGCGGTGATTCGCAACGAAACCAGCCGTTTTGCCGAGGAGCGAAATCTGAAAAAACGCCTGACCGAGCTTGAAATCCAGCTTGCTGCTACGGTCAAAACTTCCTGAACCTGAACGCATGTGCCCAGTGATTAACATAGCGCTTGAACCGGCCGCCGAGGCGTCCGGAGCTCTGTTTAAGCCATTCACTTCAACTTCCCAGCGGGAATTTCCATGAGCAAAGCGTTAGACGGCGTCCGCATCCTTGACTTTACCCATGTCCAGTCGGGGCCGACCTGCACCCAATTGCTGGCCTGGTTCGGCGCCGACGTCATCAAGGTGGAGCGCGCCGGCGAGGGCGACGCCACGCGCGGCCAGCTGGCCGACATTCCCGGCGTGGACAGCCTGTACTTCACCATGCTGAACCACAACAAGCGCTCGATCACACTGAACACCAAGAACCCCAAGGGCAAACAGGTCCTCGACGAGCTGATCAAGACCTGCGACGTGCTGGTCGAGAACTTTGCCCCGGGCGCCCTGGACCGCATGGGCATCACCTGGGAACATATCCAGGCGCTCAACCCGCGCATGATCGTGGCATCGGTCAAGGGATTCGGCCCCGGGCCCTACGAAGACTGCAAGGTCTATGAAAACGTCGCACAGTGCGCCGGCGGCTCCGCGTCAACCACCGGCTTCGACGACGGCCCGCCCATGGTCACCGGTGCCCAGATCGGCGACAGCGGCACCGGCCTGCACCTGGCGCTCGGCATCGTGGCCGCCCTTTACCAGCGCAACACGACGGGCCGCGGCCAGAAGGTATTGGCCCCCATGCAGGACGCCGTGCTGAACCTGTGCCGTGTCAAACTGCGCGACCAGCAGCGCCTGGAGCGCACCGGCACCATGCATGAATACCCGCAGTACCCGGACGGCAAGTTCGGCGCGGCGGTGCCGCGCGCTGGCAATGCCTCTGGCGGCGGCCAGCCGGGGTCCATCCTGAAGTGCAAGGGCTGGGAGACCGACCCGAATGCCTATATCTACTTCATCACCCAGGCCGCCGTGTGGCCGGCCGTGTGCAAGGTCATCGGCGAGGAAGGCTGGATCACCGACGAGGCTTACGCCACCGCCGCCGCCCGCCTGCTGCACCTCAAGCCCATTTTTGCGCGCATCGAGCAATGGACCATGAGCAAGACCAAGTTCGAGGCCATGGAAATCCTGAACCAATACGACATCCCCTGCGGGCCGATCCTGTCGATGAAGGAAATCTCCGAAGAACCGGCACTGCGAGCCACCGGCACCATCGTCGAGGTGGACCACCCCACGCGCGGCAAATACCTGACCGTGGGCAACCCGATCAAGCTGTCCGACAGCGCCACCGAAGTCACGCGCTCGCCCCTGCTGGGCGAGCATACCGACGAGGTGCTGGCCCAGCTGGGTTACAGCGTCGAGTACATCGCCGAACTGCGCACCGAGCACGTTATCTAGCCCGGCCCACCCAGGCCATTTCGCCAGCATCAGTAACAGCAAGCCCCTCTCCATGAATTATCCCGTCATTCCCATCGCCGTCCTGGAGGCTTCCTCCAAGCAGAGAAAACGCGAGGCACCCAAGGGCCGCCGTGTCGACCCCGCAGCGCTGGCCGACGTCCAGCGGCTGTTGGGTACCGAGTCACGCCAGGCCGACTTGCTGATCGAACACCTGCACAAGATCCAGGACCATTTCGGCCACCTGTCGGCCGCCCACCTCGCGGCGCTGGCGCAGGAGATGCGCCTGGCGCAAACCGAAGTCTATGAGGTCGCGACCTTCTATCATCACTTTGATGTGGTCAAGGAAGGCGAGGCTGCACCGGCACCGCTGACCGTGCGGGTGTGTGATGGCCTGTCTTGCGAGATGGCGGGTGCCCAGGATTTGCTGGCCAAGCTGCCCGGCCTGCTGGGCCGCGATGTCCGGGTCATCGCTGCACCCTGCATCGGGCGCTGCGAGCAGGCTCCGGCCGTAGTTGTGGGCCAGAACCCGGTGCCCCATGCCAGCTGCGAAGCCGTCGTGGCAACCGTCGCCGCAGGTGCCGTCAAACATGTCCCCGAGGGTTTTGTGGACTTCGTGGCCTACCAGGCCGCCGGCGGTTACAGCCTGCTCCAGCAATGTGCCTCTGGCCAGCAGGATGTCGAGACGGTCATCAAGACCATGGAAGACTCCGGCCTGCGCGGACTGGGCGGCGCCGGTTTCCCGTTGGGCCGCAA
>Ga0335394_10008503_pt1 | contig 11586 bp, 9 predicted proteins | sample MAT03_FD_205741 | JGI IMG/M metagenome (GOLD analysis project Ga0335394, IMG submission 205741) | Freshwater microbial communities from Lake Fryxell liftoff mats and glacier meltwater in Antarctica - MAT-03 (spades assembly) (version 2) ... | reverse complement strand
TCGCTATCTAAATAGGCTTCTAGGCCAGCCCGCACCACTCCAGGCTGTTCGTAGATCTCCTTTAGCATGAAGTGTTTGAAACCCTGCTTTTCTACCAAAATGGGGTTCCAGTTGAGGGTGCGCGGCGTTTTACGCAGGCGATCGCCCCCAAAGCTATACACCTCGACCCCTAGCGTCGTCAGTCGAGCAATCTCGCCATTCTCCAGCGTTAGCACTGCTCGCGTGTGGGCAACCAGCGCCGGAGTATCAGACGCGCAGAAGAACTCGCCCTGACCAAACCCGATCGACAGAGGAGCCTGCTGCCGCACCGCGATTAACTCATCTGGATAATCTGCCGAAATAATTGCCAGCGCAAACGCCCCTTTTAAGTCGTTTACAGCACAGCGAACCGCCTCCAAAAACGGTGTCGGGTGTTTCTCTGCTGCGCTCTGTAGCTTCTTTAGATACTCGGCAATCAGATGCGGAACTACCTCCGTATCGGTATCTGAGCGAAACGTATGACCATTTGCCTTCAGGGTTTCACGCAAATCTCGGTAGTTCTCAATGATGCCATTTTGCACCACAGCCAATCGACGCGCCGTGTCCATGTGCGGGTGAGCATTGTATTCTTCGGGCTTGCCGTGGGTCGCCCAGCGGGTGTGACCAATGCCAACTTGAGCCAGATTTTCTTGCCCTGCTAGTTTGTCTTGCAAATTCTGCAATTTGCCTTTGGCGCGTACACAGTGAATTTCATTGTCTTGCAGGGTAGCAATGCCAGCAGAGTCATAGCCCCGGTACTCCAGCTTACGTAAGCCTCCCAACAGAATCTCACTGGCAGCCTGGGTGCCGATATAGCCAACAATTCCGCACATGAGCTTCTCCTTATCGACAAGCAAGGGGGTTGAATTCAGTTAACCTGTCAAGCGCAGCAATCCCAGAATTGGGAGGACATGGCCAAATGCTCTGCACCTTAATTTGCAACTTAAACTGAATTCAAACAATGTCATATCACATTAGTATTGTCCAGCGTGGGCTGAGGAACCAATTCAAACTGTAGCGCCAGCGGCTTAGCTCAAACGCAGTTCTCAGTTAAACCAAAATTATGGACAACACAAAAAAGGGGAGACAATTCTCCCCTTTCAAAATTAGACCTTAAGGTAATTCTATTAATGCTGTTGCTAGTTAGGTAGTCCTAAATTGGTGAGGATTTTTTGATGGGCGGACGAAGCCCGCCCATCAAAAAATCCTTACCTCAATACCACTACCGCTGGTTAAAGTGCGAGCTGGGCGCGCGCCTTAACTAGCAATAACATCTGTAGAACTAAGTAGTTCAACCTAACTAAAAACCAAGTCCTAAAACCCTGTGCCGCCCGCGCAGCGGGCGGCACAGGGTTTTAGGATCTTATATTTACTTAAGCCCACCTACTTAGTAACTTAGAACTAGTAACTTTGACCATCGATCACGGCTGACCAACGTTAGTAAGCCAAACCCATGCTGCGGGTTGTTTCTGCGCCTAAGTAGACGCGGATGCTCAGGAAGTCGGTGGGGCAAGCGGTTTCGCAGCGCTTGCAACCAACGCAGTCCTCAGTGCGAGGAGACGAAGCAATCTGGCCTGCTTTGCAGCCGTCCCAAGGAACCATTTCTAGGACATCTGTAGGGCAAGCGCGGACACACTGGGTACATCCAATGCAAGTATCGTAAATCTTGACTGCGTGAGACATGGATTATGAGGCTCCAAACGATCGAGTGCGGTGGGGTCTAACGGCGTAATATTATCGGTCTCTTATAAAGGGGCGATCGCCAAACACTTACATAAATATCAGAATTCACCAATCGCTGAATCCCTGGAATTGACCGAGCCACAACCTTTTCCAATCGAATCTAGTGTACAGCAGGGGTTTTACCCGATCTGCAAAAGCTCAAAAAACTTTAAAGAACGTAATATCCAGCCGTTGGCTTTTAGTTACAGCATTTTTCAAGTGCTTGAGGTACACATTTTTGATCAAGAGCCGCGCTGAGCGCGGCTCTTGATCAAAAATTTGACTCTATCCAAGCGTAAAGCGCTGTATGGTCGTCAGAATCCATTGCTTTTAGGGTTGACACTGGCAGTCAGCGCTGCCAGCTATAGCCACTTCACAACTAGCGATCGCCAAATTTTTGTTAGGGCTGTTGAGATCAAGATTAGACCTCCGTAGAGCTTATCGAAGATTATTAAATTAACCTTTTGTTAGATTGTAAAACGATCGCAACACAGTCAATAATCTAGCTGGGTATGTCCTACAGACATATTCCTAAGTAATACGGATCGTGTACGCACAAATTTTGGAGATATAGCCATGGGTTGGTTTGATAGACTTTTCCCCGGAAACAAGAAGCCTGCAACTACCGCTGGTGCCCCTGCCTCTGCTGCCCCTGCTGCCCCTGCCGCTGCTGGCGTTCCTCCTGAAAAAGTAGGTTTAGACGGTAATTTTGACGAAAGTGGGTTGGCCAAGCGGGTTGCTGTGGCCTTCGATGAAGATCCGATGCTAGACGACGTGGGTACCCTGTGGGTTGCTCAATTGAGCAGCAAGGTTGTCCTCAAGGGCAAAGTGCCCACTGACGATTACTTGAAGAAAGCTGTGGCGATCGCTGGCGGTGTCAACGGTGCTAGCGAAGTTGATTCCAGCCAAGTTACAGTCGAATAAATTGGCTCTAGACTGACGCAATTGAATCATGTTGTGGGCACTCGGCGCTCGCAACATCATTCGATTGCGTCAGCTTCATATCGCGTCAGCCTCAATATCACGTCAGCCTCAATCAAGTTGAGGTAAGTAGATGGGCGTAATTAAATATAAGACCTTAAAAGTCTGCGCCTCTTGAGATCAAGAATCGCGAGCAGGTCAAATTTGCAATCAGCTTTTCAACCTCACAGGAACTATGGGACTCTTTGATCAAGTTTTAGGAGCGATTAGCAACCCCCAGCAGCAGGCCAGTGTTGACCAGTTGGGTAGCATTTTGGGTGCTGTGCAGCAGTTGTCGGCTGGCCAAGGAGTGGATGCCAATTCAATGCAGGGCGTGGTATCAAACGTAGGTGGGTTTGTTCGTACGGCACTTCAAGAGAAGCGCGCCTCCGAAGGCAATGCGGGGGTCGAGGCGCTGGTAAATCAGTTTTCGGGGACGAGATCGAACCCGGCGGCGCTGCAATCACTTTTTTCACCGCAACAACAACAGCAAATCGCGGCGACGGTAGCCCAACGGACTGGCTTAGACCCCAATCTAGTGCGATCGCTCTTACCATCTGTGGTGCCGATTGTGCTTAAACTACTGCAAACTGGGGCACCCGCTTCAGGCAGCGCAACAACAGCGCAGGCGGCACCGGGTAACTCGGTGTTGAATGTGTTTTTAGACGCAGATGGGGATGGGGATGTTGATATGGCCGATACGCTATCACTGGCGGGGCGGTTTATGCAAAACCGGGGATAGGTAGAATACCCTATCTGTGGTTCTGTAATTCTGCGGTTCTGTAATATTGGTGTATGCGCTGGCGATCAGTAGTTCAACCTAAATAAAAACCAAATTCTAAAACCCTGCGCCGCCCGCACAGCGGGCGGCGCAGGGTTTTAGAATCTTATATTTAATTAAGCCCACCTACTTACCTGATCGATGACGAGCTTTGATGCGGATATTTCACTGCCGATTATGCCAGATGGAGCGTTCTCCATTGATGCTGTTCTAAATCGCTTTACCCACTTTGGAGTGGAATTGGGACTGGAGCGAATTCAGCGCTTGCTGGCGGCATTGGGCAACCCACAGGAGCAAGTACCTGTGCTGCATGTAGCAGGCAGCAACGGCAAAGGATCGGTCTGTGCCTATTTGGCGGCAGCGCTGCAACAAGCAGGCTATCGGGTGGGACGCTATACATCGCCGCATTTGGTTAGCTGGTGCGAACGAATTTGGATCAACGGAGCCGACATTGCGCCGCAGGTGCTCTACGATGTGCTGCAAGAGGTAGTGGCGGCGATCGCCCCCGATCAGCCATCCCCTACTCAGTTTGAGGTGATTACAGCAGCGGCGTGGCTACATTTTGCTCGACAGCGGGTAGATATAGCCGTAGTAGAAGTGGGCCTAGGTGGGCGATTGGATGCCACAAATGTATGCGATCGCCCCTTAGTTAGCGTTATCACATCTCTCAGCCGCGAACACTGGCAGCGATTGGGACCCACCTTGGCAGATATTGCACGGGAAAAGGCTGGGATTTTGAAACCAGGATGTCCGGTGGCGATCGCCCCGCAGCCATCGGAAGTCGAAGCGGTACTTAAGCAGCGAGTTGTAGAACTACACTGTCCTGCGGTCTGGGTTAGCCCCGCTGTGGATCTTGGTGAGGGCTGGGCGGAATACCAAGGATGGGAGATGCCAGGGGAACCCTTATCGACCACGACTATCCATTCTGCCTCGTTGAAATATGCTCTACCGCTGTTGGGGATGCATCAGTTGACTAATTCGGCTGTGGCGATCGCGGCATTGCACTTGTTGCGCGCCCAAGGCTGGGGCATTACCGATGAGGCGATCGCTCAGGGAATTGCCCATACGCGGTGGCAGGGGCGATTGCAATGGCTCACCTGGAAAGGCCATCAGCTATTGGTAGACGGGGCACACAACCCGGCAGGGGCAGCGACGCTGCGACACTATATCGATCAAAACCTTATTACTCGAAACTTTAATCAAAGCATCACCAAGGGCATCACCAAGGGCATCACCAAAGATAGTCTCGCTAGCGCCGACGGTGATGTTCAACAGCCCCCATTAAACCTCTCAGAAAACCTCTCAGAAAACCTCTCAGAGCGCTCGTTTTACGGCGAAGTTGAGACAAGAGTTACGCGTCAAGAAAACAGTTTTGCAAGGGAGCTATCGATCACCTGGATCATGGGCATGATTGCCAATAAAGATCATGCCGATGTCTTTCGGGAGTTGCTGCGGGCAGGCGATCGCCTCTATCTAGTCCCTGTGCCCGACCACCTATCAGCCGATTTAGAGGGGTTGGCGACCTTAGCCGCAGAGGTGTGCCCAGAGTTAGAGTCATGCTGCCTGACGACCGATGTTACCTCTGCGCTGCATCTGGCATTTCAAGTACCCGCTCAACCCGCTGCTACCGTGCTGTGTGGATCGCTCTACTTGATTGGGCATTTCTTTAAATCGGTCATGGCTCTAGATAGGACTCCAGATGCCGCTGGCTCTGGTTAGATTTGAGGTGGTAGCTTTGATGCAATGATTTTCTAAAGTGCAGACGAAGTTCCTACTTCAAAAAACATTACACGGTAGGCTAGTCCTAAACTTGTAAGAGGATGTTTTAGAAGTTTGATTGTTAGTAGCAAAACGTTTTAGATCCTCCTAAATCCCCCTTAAAAAGGGGGACTTTGAATTCAGTTCCCCCCTTTTTATAGCGGTTCCTCTTAACATGAGGTACACGTTGGACAGACAGGGCAAGGGTTTCAGCTTGTTATTCGTACCGCACCAGATCGGTAACCGCTATAAGGGGGCTAGGGGGATCAACAGATGCCCAAAATCACAGCAGACCACTTTTCAAACATCCTCTAAGGATTTTCAGATGGGCGGGCTTCGTCCGCCCATCTGAAAATCCTTACTTTAATACCACTACCCACGCTAGAAATACTAAATTCTATTTATCTTGGACTACTTACATCTGAGGGGATAACGATGGCTCAGTTAAAACCAGGGAGATCTTCTGCCATTCCATTGGCAATGCTGCTGGCTATTACATCGGCGTTTGGTGCGACCTCGGTGGCGTTAATGCTCAAACCGGGGTTGGCGCAGTCAAGCGGTGCAGGTTCATTTTCACTGCCAGCAGCAGTGCCCAGTGGTACGCAAGTGGCGATCGCAAGTTCATCCAGTATTAGAGCCATTAACCAGGAGCTTAGGCAACGCTTCACGACCCAGTATGGGGGCACCAACGTTACGGTCAACTATGTAAGTACCGATGCAGCACTTCAGGCGCTGCGCTCTGGAACCGTTGACCTGGCGGCCATTGGTCGTTCCTTAACGGCAGCAGAAAAAGCGCAGGGGCTAGTTGAAGTGCCCATAGCTCGTCACAAAATTGCTGCGGTCGTGAGTGTTGATAATCCCTTCAGTAGCAGCCTCACCTCTGAGCAATTTGCGGGTATCTTCCAAGGCAGCATCACAGATTGGTCGCAATTGGGGCGAGCGCCCGGTGCCATTCGCTCAGTCGATCGTCCCGACAGCAGCGATACTCGTCAGACATTGCAAAACTACGACATGTTTCGCGCCACGCCCACAGGCAATGGAGCCAATGTGATGAAACTGGCGCAAGACAATACGGAAATGATGATCAACGAACTGGGGCGCGATGGCATTGGGTATGCGATCGCCGAGCAGGTAAGCAATCGGCCAGGGGTCAGAATCCTTCCCATTTACGATGTTTTGCCTAACGACCCCGGCTATTCCTATTCCCAGCCGTTAGTGTATGTTTACCAACGTGCCAACCCTAGCGCAGCCGCTCAAGCCTTTTTAGGGTTCGCGACCGATGCGTCCAACCGACCTGCCATCGAAGCGGCGCGTGTCGTGGATGCCACAACTCCAGCGACGGCGATTGCACAAACCTCAAACGGTGGTGCGATCGCCGTGGCACCTGCTACGGCTCCAATCTCTTCTCCCCCCTCTGGTACGACGGCGGTTCCTGCGCCAGGTGTCGTTGGTTCAAGTACAGATCCCGCTGTTTTAGGGGAAGGGGTTTCCCCAGTAGCGCCATCAGCATCTCCAGGTACGCCTGCTACATCTGTTCCATTTGTAGCGCCTAACTCACTACAGCTAAATTCACCACCACCAAACCAGGCGACCGCTCCGGCCACAACCGATTCCGAGGTAGGTCAGTCTCAGACAGGCCAGTCGGGCGCTACTCCGTGGTGGCTGTGGTGGCTAGCACTTCCCATTCTGGGCGGGTTGCTGTGGTGGTTAATTAGAGGGGGTGGTGACTCAGACGAGACACCCATCCCGTTGAGGCCACTCCCGGTCACGCGCGCTAGTCGTCTCATTTTAACGCCTCGAAATTGCCAAGCCGCCTATGCCTATTGGGAACTGTCGCCAGCCGATCAAGAGGCTGTGAAGCAGCATCCTGGTCAACATTTAGTCTTACGGCTTTACGATGTTACGGGCCTTGATCTAGAGCAGCCCCTAGATCAGCAAATTCCCCATAGCGTGCAAGAATTTGCCTGCGATGAGCACGAACAGGATTTCCACTTGCCAATTGCCGTCGATGATCGTGACTATTTAGCAGAACTTGGTGTGTCTAGCGATAACCACTGGCTAGCGTTGGCGCGATCGCCCCATGTTCGGGTACCTGCCTGTAAGCAGACGGAGCCAGAGCTTTGGCCGAGTCGTGGCCGTGTCGTTAAGTCGGCGGCGGTGGCTGAACCAACCGCGATCGCCACAGCGGCAACCACAGCGGCAATTACAGCGGCAACCGCAACAACGGCGGCAGCGGTCGCCAAGCCACAGGCGGCAGCGGTCGCCAAGCGACAGTTGTCGGTACCAATCAAGCCGATTACGCCAAACACTCGCCTGGTTTTAGCGCCCCGAAATGGCACTGCTGCCTATGCCTCGTGGGAGATTGTCGCCGAACACAAAGCGGCCTTAAAACGCCAGGGCGGGGAAACTCTAGCTCTACGGCTCTACGACGTGACTGGCTTAGACCTTAGCCGTCAGAGCCCTAAACTATTCCAACAGTTTGACTGCGACGAGGCTCAGCCCAATCGCCATATTTCAGTCCCCCTAGGCGATCGCGACTACATAGCTCAATTGGGCTACGTTACTGAAGCAGGCCGCTGGCTCAAATTGGCACAGTCTGACCCAGTGCGGGTGTCATCGGCTTCGCTTTAAGCTTCAAACATTTGCCGAAACGCCCGTCTGAGGGTACTAGGGTTGATCTGATCAAGCGGCTCTAGCTCTCCCAAAATGGGAACTTGACCATAGTGGGCGATCGCCTCTCGATTGCCCAAATTCTTTGCCCCGTTTAGGATCACACCCAAAATTGGAATGTCGGCACGGCGCAGTTGCGCCAGCGAGAGCAACGTGTGGTTAATCGTGCCGAGGGTGCTACGCGCCACTAAGCAAACAGGCAGCTCCAGATATTTAATCAGGTCGAGCATGAAGTCCTGCTGATTTAAAGGAACCATTAGGCCACCTGCCCCTTCAACGATGAGAGGAAGGGCGATCGCCGTTGGCAGTTCAAAATCTGACAGCGCCAGATTAACGCCATCCAAAGCCGCCGCCGCATGGGGCGACAAGGGGGCAGTCAAGCAAAACCGCTCTTTCAAAATGCGGGATTCGTCTAAATCAGTAACCTGACGAATGTATTCGGTATCCGTTAGCGGGTCGCGCCCTGACTGGATGGGTTTCCAATAGGTTGCGTTAAGACCCTGTGCTAGAACAGCAGACACAACGGTTTTACCGACATTGGTATCCGTTCCAGTGATAAAAAAACGATCAGGAAATAGCACTACGTTACTCACCCGGCACTCCTCTCAAAGCCAGCCTTTTAACCGATAAATGACAAGCCCCACGTATTCTTTGATAGCGCGGGTAGTTTGTTGCAGGCGATCGCTATCGGGCAACACATTCAAAATAATGGCCTGGGGGCTGCTGTCTACTTCCTGAATTTCCTGATTTGTCACCAAAAAATCCGTCGGGGCAGGGATAGCGTCGATCCCCTGTTTTTGGAAGATGGCAAGCGATCGCGGCATGTGCATAGCCGAAGTCACCAACAGCACGCGCCGAATCCCTCTAGATTGCAGCATCTTTTTCACTTCAACCGCATTTTCGTAAGTATTCAAAGACTTCGGCTCTTGCAAAATGGCAGAGGCTGGAACGCCCAATGTTTTGGCTACTTCTGCCATGTCACCAGCTTCCGGTGGCCCGCCGCCTTTCCAATCAATCCGTCCGCCGCTCATAATCACCAGCGGGGCTTTGCCCTCGCGATAGAGCTGCGCGCCGTAGAGCACGCGATCGCCCGATTCGGCTAAATCTACCGACGGTCGAGGCGCAATTTGGGGCTTAACGCTACCCCCCAGCACCACAATGGCATCAGCATTGGGCAGGTTGGCGATCGGCAAATGTTGCCACTCTAGCGACTGTACAAGCTGATTCGACAGCCAGCCGTTGCTCCCAGCTAGCAGTACCGTTAGCGCTAGCACTAAACTGAGGGCAGCTTGCCGAGGCCGTTTCCATAGGTTCACCAGTGCCGCCAAAATTAGCAAACACGCTAACCCCAATGGGTAAATAAATAGAGGGAGAAGCTTGGAGAGAAAGAGGAACATAGGCTTGGGGGGGTACTCTTCTAGACGTGTTGTTTATTGTTTGCAAACTGGGTTAAGTAGATAGGCGATCTCTGTATAGGGATCATGTTAGGACTTACGCAGTTGAATGATGTTGCAGGCGCTCCGCGCCTGCAACATCATTCAAATTTCTTGGTTTTTCGTATGCAGTGCGTAAGTCCTGGATGTGAAACAAACCTGTTGGTGATGGGGGTCAAAAGGAGGGAAATCCTGTCTGAATACCAACACAATCCTACTCGCCCCGTATAATAGCAACGATCCCACGCCGATGCCTGTCATGAGTGACGCTCTGTTTTGTATTGAAAATTTGCGGGTTGCCTATCCGTTTCAGCGCGGGGGGGTGTTGGCCGATGGCAGTCAGCCAACGAGCTGGGCAGTAGATGGGGTGTCTTTCACGCTTAATGCAGGCGATCGCATGGGGCTGGTGGGAGAGTCGGGCTGTGGCAAATCGACCTTGGGGCGAGCAGCTATGCGGCTGTTGCCTGCAGCGACCCAGGTAGAGGGGCGAGTCACATTTTGCGGTCAGTCGGTGTTTGACCTGTCGCCCGAAAATTTACGACAGTTTCGGGGTGAGGCGATCGCCATTGTGTTTCAAGACCCCATGACGCGGCTCGACCCAGTGATGACGATTGGCGAGCACTGTATCGAAACCCTACGGGCGCATGAGCCAAGACTTTCTAAAGCACAGGCAAAAGCGCGGGCGATCGCAACCCTAGAGGCGGTCAACATTCCGGCTAGCCGCTGGGCGCAGTACCCGCACGAATTTAGCGGGGGAATGCGGCAACGGGTTGCCATTGCGCTGGCGCTGTTGCTCAACCCTAAGCTAATTGTGGCCGATGAGCCAACCACCAGTTTAGATGTGACAGTGTCGGCTCAGATTTTGCGCGAACTGACTCGTCTGTGCGAAGAGCGCGATATGGGGCTGTTGCTAATCTCTCACGACCTAACGCTGGTGGGCGAGTATTGCGATCGCATTGCGGTGATGTACGACAGCAAACTAGTAGAACTGGGCAGCACTCAGGAGGTACTGAGCAATCCACAGCACGACTACACGCGATCGCTATTGCGGGCAGCGCTGCATGTTCAAGCCGAGCAGCCACTTGGGGCGGTGCAGCTTGAGGGGAAGCAGCTTGAGGGGGTGCAGCTTGAACCGGGTCAGCCCTCAGAACAGTCTCTAAAAAACTCTCTAAAACATCCAGCATCACTCTCCGCTGTCCCGCTGCTCAAACTCGAAAATCTTCAGAAACACTACACACTAGAACAAAATGCGATCGCCCAATTACTGTCTCGCAAGCCGACCAACGTCATTAAAGCGGTGGATGGGGTCAGTTTAGAAGTATACCCCGGCGAAATTTTAGGACTGGTGGGAGAGTCGGGGTGTGGCAAAAGTACGCTATCTCGAACAATTTTGCGGCTAGTTGAGCCGACGGGTGGGCGCATAGAGTTTCTGGGACAAGACCTAACAGCTCTGTCACCCAATGCTATGCGGCAGCAGCGGCGGCAGATGCAAATGGTGTTTCAAGATCCCCATGCCTGTCTCAATCCGCTGATGACGGTCGGGCAAAGCATCACCGATCCATTGGTGATTCACCAGTTAGCTAGTCCATCTGTGGCCAAAGCACGAGTAGAGTCCATGCTAGAGCGGGTTGGGCTAACCCCTGTAAAAAACTACTACCACTGCTACCCCGGCGATCTATCAGGCGGACAACAGCAGCGAGTGGCGATCGCCCGTGCCCTAATTACACGACCCAAGCTGCTGATCTGCGATGAACCCGTGAGTATGCTTGATGCCAGTGTGCAGGCTCAGGTCTTAGAACTCATGTTAGAGCTGAAGCGCGAGTTTGAGCTGACCTATCTGTTTATCACACACGACCTCTGGCTAGCCAGGTTTTTGTGCGATCGGATTGCCGTCATGAACGCCGGGAAAATTGTCGAATTAGGCGCTACAGCGCAGATTTTTGCCCATCCTCAACATCCTTACACCCAAACGTTGCTCCAAGCTGCTCCGCTGCTAACCCGTCACGCCAGTTCACCATAACCGTAGCCATGACAGCAATTTTCGGTGTTGCTGATTTCATGTATAGCTGTCGCCACAAAGGTTAGGACACTGGGATCAAAGGGGGTGTGGGGGCTTTGCCCCCAGCCAGGGGTTCTCCACCCCTGCACCCCGTCCTAACCAATCCGTCTATGGCTATATAGCGGTAGCCATGATCAATAGGACGCCTCCCTGTCATTCCCGCGCAGGCGGGAATCCATCTGCTC
>Ga0335394_10008497_pt1 | contig 11587 bp, 12 predicted proteins | sample MAT03_FD_205741 | JGI IMG/M metagenome (GOLD analysis project Ga0335394, IMG submission 205741) | Freshwater microbial communities from Lake Fryxell liftoff mats and glacier meltwater in Antarctica - MAT-03 (spades assembly) (version 2) ... | reverse complement strand
GCGCGCGCCCCGACCCAAGATTAAAAATGCCGGCGCGCGCCGGGTGATCGAGAAAATCGAGGTTGACGGCGACCACATCGTCGACGGATACAAAATCGCGACGCTGCTCACCCGCCGCGTAGCCGCTCGACCCTTCGAAGAGGCGCACCTTGCCCTCGGCGCGATACTGATGGAAGAAGTGATAGGCCACCGACGCCATCCTGCCCTTGTGCGCTTCGCGCGGACCGTAAACGTTGAAATAGCGGAAGCCAACGATCTGTGCCGTGCGCTCCGGCAGCACCCGCCGCACATACTGGTCGAACAGGAACTTGGAATAACCGTAGACGTTGAGCGGTGCCTCATGGGGCCGATCCTCGACGAACGTGGCACCGGCCCCATACACCGACGCGCTCGACGCATAGAGAAACGGCACGTCGTTGTTCTGGCAATGATCAAGCAGCGTGACGGAATACCGGTAGTTGTTGCGCAGCATGTAGCGGCCGTCGGACTCCATCGTGTCGGAGCACGCCCCCTGGTGCAGGATGGCCGTGATGTCGTCGTCGAAGTCACCTGCGCCAAGGCGCGCGAGAAACTCATCCTGGTCAAGGTAATCGGCGATGTCGGTGTCGACGAGATTGCGGAACTTGTCCGCCTCCTTCAGGTTGTCGACCGCGATGATGCGGGTGTCGCCGCGCGCATTCAGCGCCCGCACGAGATTCGATCCGATGAAACCGGCCGCGCCGGTCACGACGGTATACACGTTGACTTCTCCCGTCCGCAGACGATAAACCTACAACTCGAGATCGATGCCGCCGACCTCGCTCGTGACGTGCGGCACGCGAGGCGCGACCGCACACAGCAATTCGTAACCCACCGTGGCGGCGGCACTGGCCACATCGTCCACCGGCAGGCCCTCGCCCCACAGCACCACGGGACTGCCGACGCGAGCCTCGGGCACTTCCGTCAGGTCCACCGTCAGCATGTCCATCGACGGTCGCCCGGCCATGCGCACCTTCTTGCCGCACACCAGCACCGGCGTGCCGTTGGGCGCGTGCCGCGGATAACCGTCCGCATAGCCGCAGGCGACGACGCCGATCCGGTGCGGCCGCGACGCGGTATAGGTGGCGCCATAGCCGACGCTGTCGTTGGCCTTCAGTTCCTGCACCGCGATGATCGTGGAGCGCAGCGTCATCACCGGGTGCAGCCCCAGCATGTCGGCCGTGTCGTACGGAAACGGCGACGCGCCGTACAGCATGATGCCCGGGCGCACGAAATCCCCGCCCACCTGCGCGAAGCGAACGATGCCCGCGGAGTTGGCCAGCGAGCGCGGATACGGCAAACCCTTGCAGGCGGCCTCGAAGGCGGCCATCGGTTCGGTCAACCCGTCGTCCTCGTCCGAGCGCGCGAAATGCATCATCAGCCGCAACGCCGCCACCGAAGGTGCCGAGGCCAGGCGCTTACACACGCCCGCCACCTCGGACGGCGCGAAACCCAACCGGTTCATGCCGGTGTTGACCTTGATGAAGACCTCGAGCGGGCGCGCGAGGATGGTGGTCTCGAGCATGCGCACCTGCTCGGCGTCGTGCACTACAGTTGCCAGGCGTTTGTGCGCAAATTCAGGAAGCTCGGTCTCTGCGAAGAAGCCTTCCAGCATCAGGATGCGCCGCGAGTAGTGCTCCTCACGCAGTGCCAGCGCCGCATCGAGCTCGACCAGCGCCAGTCCATCCGTATCGTCCAGAGCCGGCAAAACGCGTTTCAGGCCATGGCCATAGGCGTCGGCCTTGACGACGGCCAGCACCTGCGCGCCGGGCGTGCGTTCGCGGACGCGGCGCACATTGCTGCGAAGTGCCGCCAGGTTGATCTGCGCAAAGAGCGGGCGGGCCATCCGGCGGGACGTGGGGATCGGGTTCCAGGAGAGGTGACGGCAGCGTCGCCGGACCCGCTGCGTCCATGGCTGCGGGAGTCGGTCGAACCGGTCTCCTGAGGCAAACATGGTATAAAGCGCGGGCCACGCGTCGACACCCATTATAACGAACCGGCAACGCGCCGCGACCGGGGCCCCTCAAGTCGCGCGATCAAGCCCCAACCCCTCACCGCGTGGCCCGGGACGACATTTCGAGGATATGAAGCGCGGTTTCTACACCATCATGGCGGCGCAGTTTTTTTCGTCGCTGGCCGACAACGCGCTTCTCATTGCCGCCATCAAGCTCCTGCACGAGTTGAAGGAGCCGGAGTGGATGACGCCCGCGTTGCAACAGAGCTTCGTCGTCTCCTACGTGGTGCTGGCGCCGCTCGTGGGCGCGTTCGCCGACTCGATGCCCAAGGGCCGGGTGATGCTCATCACCAACGCGATCAAGATCTTCGGCTGCCTGTTGATGCTCACCACGATCCACCCGTTGCTGGCCTATGCGGTGGTCGGCTTTGGCGCTGCCGCGTATTCGCCGGCCAAGTACGGCATCCTGACGGAGCTGCTGCCCGCGCGTCAGCTGGTGGTGGCCAACGGGTGGATCGAGGGCACCACGGTAGGCTCGATCATCATGGGCGTGCTGCTGGGCGGCGCGCTGGTCAGCCAGAAGGTGTCCACGGCGATGCTGGGCTTCGACCTGCCGCTAATCAACACGGGCATCAACACGCCACCGGAAGCCGCCATCTGCGTCATCGTGTTCTTCTACGGTGTGGCCGCACTCTTCAACTGGTATATCCCCAACACCGGCGTCGATCATCGCGTGCCGAGCAAGAACCCGCTGTACCTGATCCGCGAGTTCTCGCATTGCGTCGTGCTGCTGTGGCGCGACAAGTTGGGCCAGATCTCGCTCGCCACCACCACGCTCTTCTGGGGCGCGGGCGCCACGCTCAAGTTCATCGTGCTGGCCTGGGCCGCGAAGCAGCTGGGCTTCGATCTGTCGCAGGCCTCGTACCTGCAGGGCGTGGTCGCGGTGGGCATCGCGCTCGGCGCGGTCGTGGCCGCGCGCTACATCAGGCTGCGCAATGCGGTGAACGTGCTGCCCATCGGCGTCGCGATGGGTCTCATCGTGATCACGATGATCTTCGTCAACAGCCTGCCGGTGGCCATCGCGCTGATGGTGGCCGTCGGTGCCTGCGCTGGTTTCTTCGTCGTGCCGATGAACGCCCTGCTGCAGCACCGCGGTCACGTGCTGATGGGCGCCGGCCACTCGATCGCCGTGCAGAACTTCAACGAAAATATCGGCATCCTCGTGATGGTGGGCCTCTATGCGTTCATGATCCGCGAGGGCATCAGCGTGAATCGCGCCATCGTGCTCTTCGGCGTGTTCATGTCAGGCGCGATGCTGCTGGTGCTGTGGCGCCACCTGTACAATCAGTCGAAGGGCGATTCGTTGCACCTGATCGCCGATCACGACGGGGGTGAACCGGGCGAGAAGCCGACGCATTGAACCTGCGGCTCGTCAGAGAATGACGGGCCGGTCCGACACCTCGTTGGCGCCGCCGGTGCCGGGCGCGTGCACCACCAGCAGCGGAGTGATGGCCGCGATCCCGGCCTCGACCCCTTCCGCGTATCGGCCCGCACGAAACGCGGTCTCCATCGTCTTGCAGATGACTTCCCACGCCTCCGCGCCCACGTTCGCGTGGATGCCGCGATCAGCGACGATCTCCACGTCCTTGTCGGCCAGCAGCAGGTAGAGCAAAACGCCGTCGTTGCGCTCGGTATCCCACACCCGCAGCAGGCCGAAGACTTCCAGCGCCCGCTCGCGCGGGGTCGCGCCTTGCCATACGCGGGCCAGCGGCAGCGCCGCTTCGATGGCCACGCACAGTTGTCCGGCATGCCGGCGTTCGCCTTCGGCGATGGCGGCCTCGATGCGCCGCAGGTCGTCCATGGTGAACGCGCGATTCACCGCACCGCGATCGGTGACAAGATGCCGCCAGAGCCGTTGCTGCATCGTGCGCATCGTCAATCCCATCCACCCGACGCGCCGCCGCCGCCGAAGCCGCCGCCGCCGCCGGAGAAGCCACCACCACCGCCACCGCCGCCCCAGCCGCCGCCACCTCCGGGAAGCCATATCCCGCCGTTGGTGCCGCCCTGCCGCGTAAGGCCCGAGCCGGCACCGGCAAACAGCACGACGAAGAACGCTACCACGCTCGCAATGCCCGCGATGACGAGCGACCCCGCCACCACCCATGCGGCCGCGCCGACGACGCCCGCGCCGACCGTGGAACCCAGCGCCTTGCCGAAGATCCGGCGCAGGATGCCTCCCACCACCGGCACGACGACGAACAGCAGGATCAGCAGCATTTCGAAGGGCACGCCACCGCCCGACGATTTTTTCTGCGTTGCCACCGGCCTGGCCGCGAGCGGCTCGCCCTTGTCGACGACGCTGATGATCTGGTCCACGCCGGCCGCAATGCCCTGGGCAAACTGGTTCTGCCGCAACAGTGGCGCAATGGTGTCGGCGATGATGCGGCGCGACGTGACGTCGGTAAGCACGCCCTCGAGGCCATAGCCGACCTCGATGCGCAGCTTCTTGTCCTCCTTGGCCACGACCAGCAGCGCGCCGTTGTCCTGGCCCTTGCGGCCGATCTTCCACGCGTCGGCCACGCGGATCGAATAGGTCTCGATGGGCTCGGGCTTGGTGGTGGGCACGATCAGCACGACCAGCTGGTTGCCGGTCTGCTGCTCCCACGCCGCAAGCTTGGCGTCGAGCGACGCCAAGTCGGCAGCGCCCAGCGTGGACGTGAGGTCGGTGACGCGGGCCTTCAACGCCGGCAAAGGCATCAGGCCGTCCGTGCCGGCCTCCCACGCCGAGGCCATCGTGGCGAGCGTCACCAGCAGCAGCGCGGCGACAAGCCGCGGCCAAGCTGGCTGCCTACCGGCAAGCGCGTGCGTGATGGCCATCGTCAACCCGCTGTCAGGCGCACGCCACACCGCAAACGCGGCGTGGCGCACGCACGGCGTGGGTCAATAGCCTTTCTTCATCAGGTCGGCGGATGGATCCGCCGGGGCTTCAGCCTTTTGTCCGTCGGGCGCACCCGAGGTCTTGGCGGGTGCAGGCACCACCGGCGCCGGCGGGGCTGCGGGATTCTTGCCGAAGTCCACCTTGGGCGGCGCGCTGATCACGGCTTCGTTCTCGACGGTGAAGTTGGGCTTCACTGTGGTGTTGAACAGCATGGCCGTGAGGTTGGTCGGGAACGCGCGCACCGTGCTGTTGAACGTCTGCACCGAGTCGATGTAGCGCTTCCGCGCCACGGTGATGCGGTTCTCCGTCCCTTCCAGCTGTGATTGCAGGTCGCGGAACAATGCATCCGACTTCAAGTTCGGATAGTTTTCTGCCACCACCAGCAGGCGCGACAGCGCGCCGGTGAGCTCGCCCTGCGCCTTCTGGAAGCGCGCGAACGCCGCCGGATCGTTGACGAGCTCAGGCGTGGCCTTGATCGCGCCGACATTGGCGCGGGCATTGGTGACGGCGGTGAGCACGTCGGCTTCCTGCGCCGCATAGCCCTTCACCGTGTTGACGAGGTTGGGCACCAGGTCAGCGCGGCGCTGGTACTGGTTGACGACCTCGGACCAGGCGGCCTTGACGGCTTCGTCCTGGCGCTGCAGGTCGTTGTAGCCACAGCCGGCCAGCATCATGGTGGCGAGGGCGGCAAAGACAACGGCGATTCGCTTGAACATGGAGACTCCTGAGCGACAGGCGGCGAGATTGGCCGCGATTCAACCAGTAATATGAGGCGTGCCGCCTCCCCGTGCAAGCATTCACGCGACGGACGACGCCCCGTCCCGATCGCTGCCTGCGGCGCCGGACACGGTGCGCCGCGCCAGCAGCAGGTCTTCCCACGCCTTCGCCTTGTCGGCCGGCGTGCGTAGCAGATAGGCAGGATGATAAGTGACGATCAGCGGGACGCCACCGTAGTCGTGGACGCGCCCGCGCAGGCTGCCGATCGTGGCGTCGGTGCGAAGCAGCAGCGACGCGGCACTCTTGCCGAGCGCCACGATGACCCGCGGCCGCAGCAACGCGATCTGCCGCGCGAGATACGGCTGGCACGCCGTCGCCTCCGCTGGTTCCGGCGTCCGGTTGTTCGGCGGGCGGCATTTCAGCACGTTGGCGATGTAGACGTTGCGCTGGCGCGTCATCTGCAGCGCCGCCAGCATGTTGTCGAGGAGGCGCCCCGCCTGGCCCACGAACGGTTCGCCACGCGCGTCCTCTTCGGCGCCGGGTGCTTCTCCGACGAACATCCATTCGGCCTCGGAATCGCCCACGCCCGGCACCGACCGATTTCGCGTGCGGCACAGGCCACAGGCGTTGCAGGCATCCACGTCGGTCGCGAATTCCTTCCAGCTCAGGGCCGCAATGCGCGCCGCGCGATCGTCGTCGCGTGCCGCGGGCGCGGGAATTTCGCGGGTCAGGATTGCCGGTGGCGCTGCGACGCGAGTTTCGGCTGGCGGCGCGACCGCAGCCACGACAGGCGGCGCGACCGGCACCTGACGCCGCACCCACCGCGGCGTCAGGCCCATCTCGTCCAGGATTTCGCTGCGTTGGCTGGTCATGGAGTGCCCGGCGGGCTCATAGGCCGCGGATCCCCGGCACGCCGATCGCGCGCCGCATCACCAGCGCATCCTCGGGCACCGGCCCGCCCGGGTAGTAGCCGTTGCGCCGGCCCACGCGCGCAAATCCGGCGCGTTCGTACAGCGCAATCGCGGCCAGGTTGCTGACGCGCACTTCGAGGAACACCTGCTCGGCCCCAAGGCGCCGCGCATCCGCGCTGAACAGATCGAGCAACGCAGCGCCCAGGCCCTCGCGGCGCGCATCGGGCACGACCGACAGGTTGAGCAGTTGCGCCTCACCGGGTGAGAGCATCAGCACACCATACGCGACGATCCGGCCTTCGCGTTCACCCACGCGCATGCTGTAGCCTGCGGCCAGCGCGTCGCGGAAATTGCCGGCGGTCCACGCCGCCACATGAATGTGCGCCTCCAATGCCGCCACGTAGGCGACATCGGCTTCCGCCATCGGTCGCCATGCGACCGGGTTGCGCGACGGCATCCGCACGCTGGCCATGGCTACAGCACCGCGCCGGCCGCACGCTCGGCGGTGGTCAGCGCAACGCGATGGCGCACATAGAGCGGGCGTGCGTCGGCGGCGTCCACGCCTTCGCCGGCCGCGAAGCGCGGCGCGGCAAGTTCGGCGATCGCGCGGGCCTCCGGGCGCGTGGCGACATCGTGCGCCACGAGATGCAGCTGCGAAATCAGTCCGGGGTAAGTCGCATAGCCGTCGCCTGCGCCGAACCAGTCGCGGCCGGTATCCGCCACCGGCAACGCTTGCGGCGGCGCAACGGAAGGTGGCCGAACTTCGCGCCAGCCGCTATCGACGCGGCGATAGGCGGCCGCATAGACCTCGCGCATCCGCGCATCGAGGCACGGCATTACCGCCGTGGCCCCATGGTCGTGCCAGGCCGATTGCGCGATAGCCTCGAGCGTGCACACCGGCAGCAGCGGCCGGTCGGCCCCCAAGCCGAGACCCTGCGCCACGCCACAGGCGATACGCACGCCGGTGAAGGCGCCCGGACCTGCACCAAAGGCAATGCCGTCCAGGGTGCGCAATGTGAACCCGACTTCGGCGAGCAAGGTGTGGATCAGCGGCAGCAGCCGTTGCGAGTGCCGGTTCCCCACATCCTCCGCGCGCGCCACGAACGACGTGCCGTCGCTGCAACCGACGGTCAGCCAGCGCGTGGACGTATCGAAGGCCAGCAGCTTCATCGCCCAATTTTACCGGAGCGCCGGGTCGGTGTCCGCCGCGCCGGTACAATCGGCGGTTTACGAAAATTCGCGCGCAGTTGATGCGCAGCGTTCGCATGCGCGCCTCGTCCGCCTCCCGTTCTTCCCCTTCGCTCGACCTGCAGATCGAATCGCTCGACCAGGAGGGCCGCGGCGTCGCGCGCGTCGACGGCAAGGCCATTTTCGTCGAAGGTGCACTGCCGGGCGAGCACGTCACGGCGGTCACGATCCGCGAGAAGGGCAGCTACGCGATCGCCCGCGTCGAGCAGATCCTGCGTCCCAACGCGGGCCGCGTCGCGCCGCGCTGTCCGCATTTCGGCGTGTGCGGTGGCTGCACGTTGCAGCATGCCCATCCGTCGCTGCAGATCGCTGCCAAGCAGCGCGCGCTGGAAGACGCGCTGTCGCGCATCGGGCGCGTGCGCCCAGAGCGGATGCTGCCGCCCATCGAGGGCCCCGCGTGGGGCTACCGCTATCGCGCGCGCCTGTCGGTGCGCCATGTGGCGAAGAAAGGCGGCATGCTGATCGGCTTCCATGAGCGCAAGTCGAGCTTCGTCGCCGACATGACGCAATGCGAAGTACTGCCGCGCAAGATCTCCGACCTGCTGCCGGTGCTGCGCCAGGTGATCGGCGCACTGACGATCCGCGATCGCCTGCCGCAGATCGAAGTGGTGGTCGCCGAGCGCGACGGCGCGCTCGTCCACGTGTTGCTGCTGCGGATCCTGGCGCCGCTGACGGCCGACGACGAAGCCGGGCTCAAGGCCTTTGCCGACGCGCACCAGGTGGAGCTGTGGACGCAGACCGGTGGTCCGGCCACCGTGATCCCGTTCTACCCGGCCCAATCCACCCTTGCCTACACCTTGCCGGAGTTCGGCATCGAGATGCCATTCGGTCCAGGCGACTTCACGCAGGTCAACGCGGGCATCAACCGCGTGCTCGTCCGGCGCGCGCTGATGCTGCTGGCGCCGCAACCGGGTGAACACATCGCGGATTTCTTCTGCGGCCTCGGCAACTTCACGTTGCCGATCGCGCGCAGCGGGGCGTATGCCATCGGTGTCGACGGCGCCGCATCGCTCGTGAAGCGCGCGGGCGAGGCCGCGGCCCGCAATGGCCTCGCTGACCGTGCGCAATTCATCGCCGCCAATCTCTTTGCGGCCACGCCGGAAACGGTGGCCGCGCTGGGCCCGCTCAATCGCGTGCTGATCGATCCGCCGCGCGACGGTGCCATCGAGCTGGTCAAGTCGTTGCCGGCACGCGAGGACGCCGGCGGACTGTCGCGGATCGTCTACGTCTCATGCGCGCCAGGCACGCTGGCTCGCGACGCATCCGTGCTGGTGCACGAGCGCGGTTATCGCCTCACGGCCGCCGGCGTGGTCAACATGTTCCCGCACACCGCGCATGTCGAGTCGATCGCCGTATTCGAGTAGACAAAGCATCGCGCGGACAAAAAAGGGCGCCCTTGCAGGCGCCCTTTTTCACGACCAGTGAGTACTCGATTACTCGCGCTGCCCCGAGAAGACCATCAGGATGTTGAGCAGGCTGGCGAAGATGTTGTAGATGCTGAGGTAGAGCCCCATCGTGGCCATGATGTAGTTCGTCTCGCCACCATGCACGATCCGGCTGACGTCGTACAGGATGTAGGCCGAGAAGATCAGCACGGCGATGGCCGACAGCGCCACCGACAGCGCCGGCACCTGGAAGAACAGGTTGGCCAGGGACGCGACGATCAGCAGGATGAGGCCGATGAACAGAAACTTGCCCATGAAGGAGAAATCCTTCTTGGTCACCGTGGCCAACGTCGCCAGTGCGAAGAAGATCGCGGCCGTCATGCCACCCGCCAGGCCCACCAGCTGCCCGCCGTTGCGCAAGCCGCCCGCCACCGTCAGCAGCGGCGTCAGCATCAGCCCCGCAACGAACGTGAAGCCGAAGAGCGCGACGACACCCCAGCCGCTGTTGCGCAGCTTGCTGACGACGAAGAGCGAACCCAGCATCGCGCCGAACATCAGCAGCGGCGTCATGATCGGCGCCGCCTTGAAGAGGCCGATGAAATTGAACTGAATGCCGACGAAGGCGCCGACAATGGTCGGCAGCATCGTCAGCGCGAGCAGCCAATACGTATTGCGCAGGACGATCGCGCTGTTGGTCGACGAACGGTCCGGGCCGACGTCGATGACGCGGTCAGGGAAGCCCGTGGCGGGGCGCTGCTGGCCACCCGACATCACTGGTTCAAATTTGCGTTCCATGGTGCCTCCAAGTAGGCCCTGGCGGGCCGTCAATGACTAAGACTAGCAGATTGGCTGTAGGTTTCAATCTTGTTCACGATTGTCCAGCCATGGAAATACTCAACTGCTAATATGCCACCGTCTGCTGTGAAATCAAGCCCTTGGGCAACATGCAGCAGCCCCTAGGGAGGCGTGGCCGAGCGGTTTAAGGCACGGGTCTTGAAAACCCGCGAAGGGGGAACCCTTCCGTGAGTTCGAATCTCACCGCCTCCGCCACAGGATCGCGCTGTAACCTCCGGGGCTTCCGGTACGACACAACGGAACCTAACGCCGCCAAACCACTCGAAAACGCCATGAACCGCCGACATTTCCTGCTGCACGGTACCTCTGCCCTGGCCGGCGCGGCCGCCCTCCCCGCCTTCACGCTGGCGTCCGCGCAGGCTGGGCCGGACAAGGTCGTCAAGACGGAAGCTGAGTGGCGGAAGCTCCTGTCCAAGGACCAGTTCTACGTGCTGCGCGAGGAAGGCACAGAGCGCGCGTTCACCAGCCCCCTCAACAACGAAAAGCGCAAGGGCGCGTACCTCTGCGCCGGGTGTGACTTGCCGCTCTTCAACTCCGACACCAAGTACGACAGCGGTACCGGCTGGCCCAGTTTCTACGCCGCCATTCCGGGCAATGTCGCCACCAAGGTCGACTACAAACTCATCTTGCCGCGTACCGAGTACCACTGCCGCCGCTGTGGCGGTCACCAGGGCCACGTGTTTCCGGACGGCCCGCAGCCTACCGGCCAGCGCTATTGCAACAACGGGGTCGCGATCAAGTTCGTCGCGGCCTGAAGTCACTGCGGCGACCGCCGCGCGTTCAACGCCACAAGGATGTCACGATGAAGCTTTCGCAACGCGTGCTCGCCGTTGCGCTGTCGGCGCTGGCATCCGGTGTTCATGCGGTGCCGCCCGATCCCGCCGCCAACCCACACTCGTTCATCACGGTCTGGTCGCCCACGGCGCCGGGCTATGCGGCGTCGTTCTTCACCGAGGCGACGCGCACCGGCGGGTCCGCCGCGCCATTGCAGGACTTCACCGTGGCCGCGCAGCTGGTGGCGAAGAACGGTCCCGGCGTGCACCAGTGGGCGTTCGGCGTCGCGGCGGAAGCTTGGGCGCAACCGGGGTCGCGGTCGGTCCTGGTGGGACTCGAGTCCGCAGTGATCAACGAAGAGCCGTCGAACCTCTACCCAAAGATCGCCAACAACGCAGTGATGAAGAATCGCGCGGACGGCGCAGCCAATCCGGGACAACCGATGAACGCCAACAGCATCGCGTACTGGGTCACGGCACAGCCCGGCACTGGTTTCGAACGCGGGCTGGTCTTCGACAGCGTTTCACTCCGGGCGACGAACGCGCGTCCGGTGGCCATCGATCTCTCGGACATCCCGGATGACCAGATCGGCGGCATCGACCTGATCCGCATCCGCAAAGATGTGTCGCTGCGTTACGACCCGGTGAAGCGCGAGCTGGTGCTGCACACCACGCCATAGTCGCGTTTGCCGGTGCGTTTGCCGGTGCGTTTGCCGGTGCGTTTGCCGGTGCGTTTGTCGGTGCGTTTGTCGGTGCGTTTGCCGGTGCGTTTGCCGGTGCGTTTGCCG
>Ga0335394_10008488_pt1 | contig 11592 bp, 9 predicted proteins | sample MAT03_FD_205741 | JGI IMG/M metagenome (GOLD analysis project Ga0335394, IMG submission 205741) | Freshwater microbial communities from Lake Fryxell liftoff mats and glacier meltwater in Antarctica - MAT-03 (spades assembly) (version 2) ... | reverse complement strand
CCTCGGTGGTCATCACGGTCGTATTGACGGCGGCGCGGATCTCGTCGATGAGCCCTCGGATCTCCTTGGTGGACCCCCCGACGCGGTCGGCGAGCTTGCGGATCTCGTCGGCGACCACGGCAAAACGTTTGCCGCTCTCGCCAGCGCCAGCCGCTTCGATGGTCGCGTTGATAGCCAGGATGTTCGTCTGTTCTGCTAGCTCGTTGATGATCTCGAGAATGCCGCCGATCTGCTGGGACTTCTTCCCGAGGTCGAGCATATGGGTCACGATCAGCTCGACCTGCCGTTTGATGCCTCCGATCGCGTCGTTGGCCTTCGAAACCGTCTGCTCTCCGGAACGCCCCGACGTCGCCGTTTCCTCAGCGATGAGGGCAACGCGCTGGGCGCTCTCGGCGATCTGTTTCGACGTCGCGAGCAGCTCGCGAATCGTCGTCGTAATCTCGTTCATGGTCGTCGCCTGCTCCTTCGCGCCTGTCGCCTGCTGATTGGCTGCGGCCTGCAACTCCAGGGACGAGCTCTGGACGTGCTGGACGGCGGATCCAATCTGTCGCGAGAGGGTCCGCGTCAGCACCAGGGTGATCGCGACCGAGAGGAGAAGCGCCGCAAAGGAGACGATGACCACTAGGGTCGTGGCGACCGAGGCTTTGTCCGTCGCGGCTTTCTTGCCCTCTTCAAGAAGGCGTTCATCGAGGGCCACGTAGGCGGAGACGGACTCGTCGATCGCTTCCCGCTTCGGTAGGACTTCGCTGCTAAAGGCTCGGATCACGGCGTCGATCGCGGCGTCGGTCTTCCGAAGGGCGAGAACGCGGCCAAGCGCAGTTTGGTATTCCGCGTCGGCGCGCTCCACGAGGTCGAGCAGATGTTTGCTGTCGTCCGTATCGGCAAGCATCTTCAAGCGCGTGAGGGTTGCGGCGAAGACTGCGAGCATCGACTTATTCTGTTCAAGGAACTGCTCGTCGCCGGTCAGTAGGTACCCTCGTGCGGCAGAGCTTCTTCCTTCGACTGTGCCGCGGAGCTTCTCTGCGGCGACGAGGTTCTGTGCTTCAACCTCAATGACACGATCCTTGCCCGCCACGGCGGTCATCAGCCCGTAGACACCAATTGCGCTGATGAGCAGCGACAGCACTGCGACGGCGGCGAAGCCGGCCGCGAGTTTTTTTCCAAATGTCCACGAACGCTTCATTGTTCACTGCTCCTTTGACGGCCGGTGATGGCCATTTCGATTCCGGATTGTCGCCACGATGAGCGGAATGCTGATGACGGCACGGACCCCAGCGTCCGTGCTCGCGACCTGGTTTACGTATTGACTCCCTCTGCCAACACGCGTTGCGCGAGGATTCTCCTCGATGTGGAGAGAGGACTTCGGAACGCGGAGGTGACCCTCGAAGTGGGAGAAGGCCAGGGCGATGGGTTCGTCCGCTCCGCAAAGAATCATCCACCGCGGCGAACCTGAGGCTTGTCCTCCATAGCCGAGGATCGACGCCAGTCCGAACACCGGGACGACGCCACCGCGGATGCCCGCCAGACCCAGCAGGTCGAGCGTGACCGCAGGGATTGGGACCACCGTGCGTCCCACTACCATCCCGGCGATCTCGCGAAGAAGAATTGCGTAGGGATCGCCCGCCACGCGAATCGTGAGAAGGTCTATGACCTCCTGCGACGCCTGTGGCGGTGGCAAGGCGAACGCCAGGTCAAACGCCTGGCGAAGTTTTGCGGCGTTGGTTTCGAAGACGGGCCTTTCGTTCATCCTTCACCCCCAGCGGCGCGCAGTTCCGTACGACAGAGCGTCAGGAGCGTGGCCCGGGAGAACCCGCCCCCGAAGAGAAGAAGTCTCGAGGCATCCTCATGGGCGAGGAGGATCAACGCCAGCCGCAGTTCACGCTGCGCGGTCGCGGCGTCGCCCGAGCGCTTGGCCAGGATTCCCAGGTGAAGGTGGGGCATTGCGAAATCGGCGTCGAGATAGATGGCGGTCTGGCCGTGCTTGATGGCCCCGGTCAAATCACTGGCGTGTTCGCGGCAGAGGGCCATGAGGTAGTGAGCGCCGGCGTTGAGCTCATCGAGCGCGAGGAGTCGGCTGCAGACTTCCTCGGACTCCTCGCGCCTGCCGTTGTTCGTGAGCAGGACCGCTCGCAGGAGCAACGCGTCGGAGTCGTCGCGCGAGTCCGGGGGGAGTGAGCAGATGAGCTCCAGCGCGTCCGAAAAGCGTTCCTGCCTCACCGCCTCGAGCACGAGCCCCAAATCCCACGGGCGGGCTAGAGCCGTCGAGACGGCCTGACCGGCCGGGGTGGCACGCGGCGCGTCCTGATCTGGCGAACGAGTTCGGCCATCGGCCAGAGTGGCGATTCGCTCCGAGGCTCGTTGAATGACATCGACCCAGGACGCCGTCGATTCGACGTCCGCGGCGAGCGAATCCTCTGCTTGCTCCCTGGGCTTTCCTGCCCAGGTTGCCGTTGCGACCACAGCCTCGGAGGCATCACACCGCCGGTAGTAGAACGTGTCGTGCGTATGGCAAAGATGGAACTCGTTTGTGAGCCCCCGAAGTGTTTCCGCGTGGCCCAGGAAGAAAAATCCACCAGGAAGCAGCGCCTGGCCGATGCGGCGCACGACGTCACGCGCTTTGTCAGGCGTGAAGTACATGAGAACGTTTCGACAAAAGACGACGTCGCAGGCGAGGGACTGCCAGAACAGAGGGTCTTCATCTACGAGGTTACGCTCCTCGAAGGTCACCATCTTCTGGATTTCCGGCGCGAGCACGAAGTCCGGACCGTCTGCCCGAAAGTAGCGGCGCCTGGCGTCTTCTGACGTCGCCCGAAGCGACCAGGTGGAGTAGCGGGCCTGGGCCGCCTTCGCAAGGACCGCCGGGTTGATGTCAACGCCGATGATCTTCACATCCCAGGACCCAAGGTCGGGCAAAGCCTCGCGCACCAGGACAGCCAGCGAATACGGCTCCTCTCCCGAGGCGCATCCGGCGGACAGGATGCGGAGTCGTTTATCGTGGGTCTTGGATCGAATGCGCTCAGGAAGAACATGTTCGGCAAAGGCTCGGAAGTTGTCGGCGTTGCGGAAGAAGAAAGTCTCGGTGACCGTGAGCTGCTCGGCCAACGCTCGAAGCTCGTCGGACCTCTTGGGGTCAGCGGTAAGATGCTCGACGTAGGCATCGAAGCTCGGGCTCCGCGCCGCCACCATGCGGTGACGCAGGACATCGGCGAGAAAGTCGAGCTTACCGTCGTCGTACTGGAGCCCAAATCGCCGCGCGACAATGGCTCTAAAGCGCTCGATGTCGGTTCGATCAAGGACAGGCATCAGCTCGCCTCCGTCCCCGTTGCGAGGATGGCCCAGACGTCATCCGGAACGAGGCGCGTAGCGCGAAGCACAATGAGGAGCTGCGCGTCGGAGGTGCCGATCGCCTCGATCAGGTCGGCGCCGACATCTCGCAGAAGCGGAGGCAGCTCCCCAATCTGCGCCGAATCGAGTTTTCTCAACCCGACTACGCCATCCACGGCGAGGGCAACCCGTCGTTGTCCGACCTTCAAGGTCACGAAGCGCCCGCAGGCTGTGTTGTTCTCCCCATTTCCGAAGAGCATCTTGAGATCGACGACTGGAATAGGCGCGCCGCGGATCACCGAGACCCCTCGGACGAATTCCGGCGTCCCGGAAATAGGCTCGATCGCGAGAGGGCGCATCGTCTCCGCGACGTGCTGCAGCGGGATGGCACATGTACGTGTGCCGACCGTGACGATGAGCGCTGAGCTTCCCTCAGAGTCGCGAACGCTCAATTGCCTCTCCGTTTCATCGACCGCCTCGATTTCTTCCCGGTACCCACCGCATATGGCTGGCAGACTCCTCGAGCCGCCTCCGGATCTCGGCTTCGCGAGAGCGCCGGACCGATCCAACCTTGAAGGCAGGAATCTGACCGCCCTGCGCGAACCGATAGGCGGTCTGTGTCCGTGACGCTCAAGAAGCGGGCGACATCCGCGGTCGTCCAGAGGGATTCGTCCACCACGGGCATCCCCTCAGAGGTGTGATGTTGAGGAAAAAGCACGCAGCCAATGTATTCCAAAGTTGTCCAAAGACCAAGCGCATCATTGAGGGGTGCTCGCGGAGTATACGAAGAAAAAAGCGTATGCGGCCGGTACGCAAGGGTGCACAGTCCAACACACTGTGTGCAAAGACCCTGGGACCGGTGGCGAGCGCGTGATCGTGTAGTCGCGAGGGCAGACCGCGTTGACCAGGACTTCCCGTAACGCGCCTTCGGAGACCCGTGGAACGTCTTCGCGCCGTGCGCCGACCTGTCGCTCTTGGCGTCCCATAATACTCTTCATCCAGCCCAGGGCCCGGTCGACCTGCTCGTCAAGGCGTCCGCGCGCCTCGGCAACCTGGAGAACCTCATCGGCCCGATCGGTCCCCGCGTTGATTGCCTTCGGAAAGAACCCCCAGGCCCAAGCCCAGATGAGGAGCTTCTGGATCGAGCCTCCGAGCGCGCCCTATTCGATCACGCCCGAGCGGGCGCGTGCCCTACGCTTGCTGGCCTCGAGGCGCACGTTCCCCGGCGCGCTCGAGTCGAGCACGAGGCGCGCAGGCCCGCTCGGATCGAGGTCTACCAGTAGGCGCGTCTCGCCCTTGCGGAACAGGCGGTCGGCCTCGTCGTCGGGCAGGCGCTGCGCCCCGTGTATGAAGGCGACGACGAAGTTGCAGCCCTCGCGCCAGCGCGTGCAGCCCCACGCGCGGTTGCCCGCCATGACCCGGCCCTCGCCACACCTTGGACACTTCGGCCGCTTGTCGGCCGACGGCTTGGGCGCCTTGGGTGCCCTCTCGGTCTTCGGAGCCTTCGGCGCCCGCGGCGGTTTTGGCACTCTGTCCGCGGCGGGCTCACGCGCCGGACGTGGCTCACGCTCCTTGACGCCATCCCCGAAGTCGAGCGCGACCTGACCGTCGGCGCTCAGCACCAGGGCTGCCTGGAAGCGTTTGCCGGCCTTGCTGCGGAACCCCGGCAGCGGCGACGAGTGCCCGCGCGCCAACAAGAGCTTCACGAGGTTCGGCTTGATGCTCTTGCCGGCGATCGTCGCGAATATGACAAATGTGCAGTCGCGGGTGGCGCACTTGAAGGCGCGACGGCCGGCGGTCACCGGCGTCCCGCACACGGGGCACGCACCGAGCGCCTCGACCGTCACGCTCACATCCATCGCGGCCGGCGGCGCGCTGTCGCGCATGGCATTGACAACCTCGCTCGTGAATCGCTGCACGTCGGCCATGAACGCCGCCGGATCGTCCTGGCCCCGCGCCATTTTCGCCAGCCGCAGCTCCCACCCGCCCGTCAGCTCGGCCGAACGCAGCGCCTTGGCGCCCGGCGGCAGCGCCGCGATCAACGCGCGCCCCTGCGGCATCGGCACCAGCGATTTGCCATCGCGACGGATGAACTCGCGCGTGAGCAGCGTCTCGATAATCGACGCGCGCGTGGCCGCTGTGCCCAGGCCCGAGTCGCGCAGCGCGCGACGCAGCGCCTCCTCGTCGAGCTCCTTGCCCGCGTGCTCCATCGCGCCGAGCAGCGTCGCCTCGGTGAAGCGCTTGGGCGGCTGCGTCTGGCTCGCGACGACCTTTGCGGCGCGCGTCGTGACCGCGTCCGCGACCTGCACTGCGGGCAGGAGCGGCGCCTCGTCACGCGTCGTAGGAGGCGGGGGAGGCGGCTCGGCCGCGTGCCAGCCCAGCGCCACCCGCGCGCGCCCCTCGCTGCGGAAGCGATGCTCGGAGACCGCGGTGATGATCGTGCGCTTGTCGAAGACAGACTCGGGCAAGAACACCGCGACCAGGCGGCGCGCGACCAGCGTGTAGACATTCCTCGCGTCGAAGCTCAGCCGGTCGAGATCCGGGATGCGCTCGGTCGGCAAGATGGCGTGGTGGTCGCCGACCTCGTTGTCAGCGACGACCTTGCGCTGCGGCTTTGGCCCCAAGGCCACGGCCGTCTGCACCGCCGCCCCCCAAGGCATGGCGCCCTGCGCGCGCAAGAGTCCCGGCAGCGTCGGGCCGACATCGCTCGTCACGAAGCGCGCGTCGGTGCGCGGATACGTGATCGCCTTGTGCTCCTCGTAGAGCGCCTGGGCCGCCTTGAGCGTGCGGTCGGCCGACAGGCCGAAGCGCTGGTTTGCGACCTTCTGCAGCGAGGTCAGGTCGAACAGCGCCGGGGCCCGCTCGCGCTGCTCCTGGCACGTGACCTCGACCACGGTGCCTGGCTGGCCCCGCACCGCGCGCCCAATCACGTCGGCCTTCGCGGCCCCGCCAACCCCATCGACCCCGGAAATCCGGTCGTCGCTGCCCTTGACCTTGGGGTCGAACCAGCGCCCGACGTAGCGCGTCTCGGCGTCGACCTCGAACGTCGCGTCGACCTGCCAATAGGGCTCGGGCACGAAGCCCTCGATGGCGTCCTCGCGCTCGGTGATGAGCGCGAGCGTTGGCGTCTGCACGCGCCCGACCGAGTACAGCGCCTCGCCGCCCGCGCGCCGCCCGAGCAGCGTCATGGCGCGCGTTGCGTTCATACCGACGAGCCAGTCCGCCTCCGAGCGGCAGCGCGCCGCGTCCCCGAGCGCGTCGTACCTGCTCGCTGGCTGGAGCTGCGCGAAGCCCTGCTGGATAGCCTGGTCGGTGAGCGAGGCGATCCACAGGCGTGAGATCGGCACGCGCAAGGCATGATCGAACACGTGGTCGCACAACCAGCGGAAGATGAGCTCGCCCTCGCGCCCCGCGTCGCACGCGTTGACGATGCGCGTGACGTCGCGCGCTCGCATGAGCTTCTTCAGCACCGAGAGCGGCTTGTGCGCGGTCTTGCGCGGCTGCAGCTTGAACGCTACGGGCAGCATCGGCAGCGTCTTGGTTGACCAGCGCTTCCAGGTCGGGTCGTAGGCCTCGGGCGGCGCCAGCTCGAGCAGGTGGCCAATGCACCAGCCGACGCGATAGCCATTGCCTTCGAGGAAGCCCTCGCCCTTGGTGCCCGCGCCGAGCACCTTGGCCAGATCGCGCGCGACGGACGGCTTCTCGGCGATGACGAGGATCGTCAAGGCGCTTTCACGTCAGCGGCGGAGCATTCCATGGTCACGGGCAATCGATAGCGCGAACCACGCGCGCCGACCACTGGCCCGCCTCATCGTTGGCACATGCCTGCTCTGCCGGGGGTCTAACCATGTGTCCCGAGTGTCCCATCGCGCGGGACACCTGGGACACTCGCGGGACACTCTTTGCAGGGTCGGACTCAGGCGCATCCACGAGCGGCGCGGTGTCACGTCGGTGGAACGGCGCTTGCGAGGTGTTGCTCGTCTCCCCTTCCTTCTTTCCGCCAAGGATCCGCCATGTGGCCGCGCCTTCTGCTCCTTCTCTTCGGATGCCTCTGCATGGCGTGCGTCACCCGACCGACCGCCAGCTCGCCCCTGGACGACGCGGATGCGTTGCGCTGCATCGCGCGGATGGCCTGGCTCGATCGCCTGGAAGGTCGCCAGGCGGTATGGCTCACGATGGATGAGGTGGGCGATCCGATGGGGACCGGTCCCCCGAATGGTTCGGCCATGCGATCGCTCCCTGCGCGCGAAGGCGACATTGTGGTCGACGGGCGCTCGAGCGTGTTCTGTGCGGCTCGGGTGGTTGCCTACGTGCGCGCATTGCGGGCCCGGCGGGTTCAGGCCGGCGACAACGCTGAAGAGATTCTGCTACGCTAGTACCGGCTTCGGTGGCACCCCGATTCCCTCACGCTGCCGACCCAGGAACTCCATGCTGACGCGTCGTCCGGCCTTCCTCGGGGCCTTCACTCCAGGCTTCGCCATCCTTGCGAAGGCCTCCAGTCCAGGCTTCGCCATCCTTGCGAAGGCCTCCAGTCCAGGCTTCGCCATCCTGCCGAAAGCCTCCAGTCCAGGCTTCGCCATCCTGCCGAAAGCCTCCAGTCCAGGCTTCGCCATCCTTGCGAAGGCCTTCACCGCCCTCTTGTTGCTGCTCTCTTTCACCGCGCCCTCGCTCGCCGCGGCACCGACACCGACCAAAGCGCCCGTCGCCGCCAAGAACGTCAACACCGCAAACGCGGAAGAGCTCATGACGGTGAAGGGCGTCGGGGAGAAGACCGCCGCCAAGATCATCGCCGAGCGCGAGAAGGGCCCGTTCAAAACGATCGAAGAGCTCGGTGACCGCGTGAAGGGCGTTGGCGACAAGACCGTGCAGCGCTTCAAGGACGGCGGCTGGAACGTCGGCACGGTCGTGCCCGTGGTCACGCCCGACAAGCTCGCGCCGGTGAAGCCGCTCACTCCGGCGCCAGGCCAGTAAGCCCCACGGGCGACACATGCGAGAACTCGATGACGATCACGCGCCGGGGGGCTCGGTAAGAACCGATGCCCCTTGCGACCCTCCGCGCGCGTTGCGTGCCCTCAGTCCAGGCTTCACCATCCTCGCGAGGGCCTTCGCGTTGGCCTTCGTCGCGTCGGCCGCCAGCGCATGCGGATCCGCGCCAACCCCCGTTCCTACACCCATCCCACCGGATGTGGTGCCGAGCGAGGGGGTGCTCATCGTCGAGGTCGTCGATGTCGGGCAGGGCGACGGGATCATCATCCGCTCGCCGGCGGGCAAGTCGGTGCTGCTCGATGCCGGTGACCGGCCCGGCTGGCGGCCGATATTGGCGCAGCTCGAGGCCCACGGTATCACCGAGCTCGACCTCGCGATCATCAGCCATCCGCATGCCGATCACATCGGCGGCATGCAGAAGGTCCTGGAGAAGGTGCCCACGAAGCTCTTCCTGGATCCGGGCTTCGACTACGCCTCGGGGATCTACGCGCGCCTCTTGGAGCTGCTGGAGAAAACCGATACCCGCATCGTCATCGCGCGGGCGGGCCGCTCGATCGACATCGGCGGCGGCGCCACCATCGAAATCCTGTTGCCACGTGAGCCGATGCTGACCGGCACGCGCTCCGACGCGAACTCCAATTCGGTTGTGTTCAAGCTGGTCTACGGCACGACGACGATGCTCTTCACGGGCGACGCGGAGGCGCCCACCGAGCGACGGCTGCTCGAAGACCCAGCGGCGCTCGCGTCCGATATCCTCAAGGTTGCCCACCACGGCAGCAATCACTCGACGGAAGACGCCTTCCTCGCGGCCGTGCGTCCCCGAATTGCGGTCATCTCGTGCGGGGTCGACAACAAGTTCGATCACCCCGGACAGAGCACCCTCGGGCGTCTCGAGCGCGCGGGTGTCCAGATCCTGCGGACTGACCTGCTCGGCACAATCACATTGACCAGCGATGGGGCTCGTTGGACCGTCGCGGTCGCAAACAAGGTGGCACGCCCGCCGCCGCTGCGAACCGACAAGGCGCCGCCCGCGGACGATGGGGATGATCCCGGCGACACCGAATACAAGCCGGTCCGCATTGAGCCGCTACGGCAGGTCGATCGGACCGATCGGACCGAGCGGGTCGACCCCCCAGATGGCGCCGGCAAGGTGGGCGCGCCCCCGACGCCAGTCGGGATGCTCGACATCAACAGTGCAACGGTCGAACAACTGCGCACCGTCGAAGGCATCGGGCCAGCCAAGGCGGCGGCCATCATCGCATACCGGGGCGAGCACGGGCCCTTCGTCCGCATCGAGGATCTCGAGAACGTGCCCGGCATCGGCGCCAAGACGCGACAGCGTCTCGCCGAGAAGTTCGCTGTCTTTCCCGTCAAGCCGTGAGGGGCTGCATGAAGCGTTGGTTATTCGTCGACAGGGTCGAGTCCGGACAGGCGGTGCTCACATCGGAGAGCGGCGATGCGAGCTTTCACGTGCCGCTGTCGCTCCTGCCAGCGGGCATCGGCGAAGGGCGCTGGCTGACATTCACGCTCGAGCCCGACCCCGCAAAGGACAAGGAGATGGCGACCCGCACCCGTGGCACCCGCGAGCGACTCGCCAAAGGGGACGACGGCGGGGACATCAAGCTCTGATCCTTTTCAAGTCGTCGCCGGGCCATCAGTCGAGGCTTCGCCGTCCTTGCGAAGGCCAGCGACGGGGACGGGCTTGGCGCCATAACCCTGCGCTTCGATGGCGGCGGCGAGCCGGGTGAATTCAACGTCGGGCTCGGCTGTGACAGCCGCGCGTCCGGTGGCGAGATCCACGGTGACGTGAGTGACGCCAGGCACCTTCGCAAGGGCCTGGGCGACGGCGGCGCGGCAGTGATTGCAGGTCATGCCGGAGACATCGAGTTGGTGGTGCATGATCAGACTTCCTTTGGATTCGGATCGAGGTTGATGCTGGTGGGTGCGAAGCGACGAAGCCGCAACGCATTGAGGACGACCGACACACTCGACAGCGCCATCGCGAAGCTCGCGAAGACCGGGTCGAGGCTCCAGCCAAGGAGTGGCTGGAAGACACCGGCCGCCAGTGGAATACCGATGACGTTGTAGGCGAAGGCCCAGAAGAGGTTCTGGTGGATCACGGCGAGGGTCTTGCGCGCGAGGCGGATGGCGGTCGGGAGGTGGGCGATGCCCTGGCGCGTGAGAATCACGTCGGCGGAATGCCCAGCGATGTCGGTCCCCGACTGGAGCGCGATCCCGACATCGGCGGCCGCGAGTGCCGGTGCGTCGTTGATACCGTCACCGACCATCGCAACGCGGTGGTTGTTTGCGCGGGAACGGGCGAGGTGCGCGAGCTTGTCGTCGGGACGCAGCTCGCCGTGGGCCTCGTCGAGGTGAAGCTCAGCGGCGAGCGCGTTCACGACGGCGGCGCGGTCGCCCGAGAGCGCGATGACGCGGAGACCCTGCGACTGGAGAGCGGCGACGACGGCGGCCGTCTCCGGGCGAGCGGCATCGTGAAGGCCGATGACACCCGCGGGTGCCCCGTCGATCGCGACCAACACCGGGGTCATACCGCCGGCGGCGAGGTCGTTGGCGACGGCTGCCAGCGGTGCAAGTGCAACAGGATCGAGTGCTAGGAAGGCGAGCGAGCCGAGGGTCACGCGGCGCCCCTGGACCGTCGCGCTGACGCCACCGCCGACCTCGTTCCTGAAGTCGGAGGACGCGAGCGGGGGCGAGGGCGCGGGCGGGGGCGAGGGCGGGGGCGAGGGCGTGGGCGTGGGCGAGGGCGTGTGAGCGACAATCGCACGCGCGAGCGGATGCTCACTGTGGCGCTCAGCGGCCTGCGCGTAGGCAAGCAGGGTCGCTTCGTTGAAGGGAGCGAACGCGTGCACGACCTTGACGCTCGGATGGCCGGTTGTGAGGGTGCCGGTCTTGTCGATGAAGATCGTATCGACCTTCGCGAGTGCTTCGAATGTCGCCCCGCCCTTCACCAGCACGCCGAGTTCGGCGGCCCGACCGGCGCCGACCGCGACCGCGGCGGGCGTCGCGAGGCCGAGCGCGCACGGGCACGCGATGATGAGCACGGTCAGGAACCGCTCGAGCGCGTCGGCGCTGCTGGCCCCCAGCGCGAGGTGTACGACGAGAGTCACGAGCGCGAGCCCGAGCACGATCGGCACGAACACCGCGGCGACCCTATCAGCAGTGCGCGCGATCGGTGCCTTGTCGCGGCGCGCGGACTCGATCGCCAGCGCGATGCGGCCGACCGAGGTCGCGTCCCCGGTCGCAGTGATGCGCACATCAAGA
>Ga0335394_10008487_pt1 | contig 11592 bp, 8 predicted proteins | sample MAT03_FD_205741 | JGI IMG/M metagenome (GOLD analysis project Ga0335394, IMG submission 205741) | Freshwater microbial communities from Lake Fryxell liftoff mats and glacier meltwater in Antarctica - MAT-03 (spades assembly) (version 2) ... | reverse complement strand
ATTGCCACAGTTTGCGTGGTTGAAGTTGGGCTTGACCTTTATCAGGGTCGCCCAGTGACAACGCCTCAAAATGCTTAGGAGAAGTGCAGGGTAAAGGGTAGGAAGTGAGGAATATGAAGTACGGGTGCAAAGTACGGGGTGCAAGGTGCGGAGTGCAGAGTTAGAAACTGACCTTGACGGAGAAGACTTCTATAATGAGCCAGCCACTGAGATAAAGTCGGTTTCGCTCCGTATCCGAAACTCGGTTAGTAAAGTGTTTAGGATCGCTGAATGATGCAACCATACAGGCTATCTCTGAAGCTCTAGCAATTGTGCTTGCTATCTAGCACTACAGGTCAGCTTTCAGGCGATCGCACTTACGCCAACCACGCCGAGGCGATCGCGGTTGTCAATCGGTTAGTGTCTTTAGTTTTTCGCCATCAACTAGAGCATCATCAGACGATTTTTGAAACCCTTATCTGGCGGATGCCCTGAAATTCGATTTTTTATTCTCTGGAAAGTGGCGAAAACTTCGTGACACTACCTAAATTGAAGGCGCGATCGTTGAGATGCTTTTTTTCACAACCTGTTAACTTTGGCAGTCGGGCATTGCATGACAAACTCCCATCGCTGGAACAAAAAATTCATACAAGTTTACCAAGCACAGAGAATTAACCATTTTTAACAAAAATTTTGAAAAGGCTAAGACATCAGTTTTTGCAAGATTGAATTTTCACAAAGATTTAACATTAGGACTTCCGCACTCGCCCCCTAAATCCCCCAATTCTGGGGGACTTTGATCTCTAGCTCCCCCAGAATTGGGGGTTAGGGGGCAAATTTCGGTTGATTTGCGTGAGTCCTGAACATAAATCTGTGAATGCCTTACCTCACTTCTAGAAGTGAGGTAAGTTTGGAGACTTTATACCTAAGCTTTAGTAATTTGCTTGAGCAAAACAACTCTAAAACGGTTCCAAACACTCTGCATCAACCCAAAAACTGGTGTATCTCAGCAAAGGCAACAATCAGCAGATTATTTAAGTTTGATCCGTTTTTTATAAAAAGCAAGCTCTAAAAAGACTCTTAAACTCAAAAAATGCTCAAAGCAGGCATAGGATGTCATGAGAGGCTTCTTTAATACGCATCACTTTTATAGCTACCATTTACACCCCTACTATCTTCTAAGTCGGCTTCCTTTAACTGCAAAGTTCGACAATAATGCTTGCAGTGACTTAAGAAACTTACATTGCGATAAGCCCCTCTAACGCAGACTTTATTACCACCTTTGAGAAAAAATTAGGAGACAAATGATATGAAACTTGCTGTTTATGGAAAAGGTGGCATTGGAAAATCGACAACAAGTTGCAATATCTCTGTAGCACTTGCCAAACGGGGTAAAAAGGTTTTGCAGATCGGGTGCGATCCAAAGCACGACAGCACCTTCACCCTAACGGGCTTCCTCATTCCAACCATTATTGATACGCTGCAAGAAAAGGATTATCACTACGAAGATGTCTGGCCCGAAGATGTCATCTATAAAGGATACGGCGGAGTGGACTGTGTAGAAGCAGGCGGACCGCCAGCGGGCGCAGGTTGCGGCGGGTATGTTGTGGGTGAAACGGTCAAGCTGTTAAAAGAACTGAACGCCTTCGATGAATACGACGTAATTTTGTTTGATGTTCTGGGTGACGTGGTTTGCGGCGGTTTTGCTGCTCCGCTAAACTATGCCGATTACTGCATGATTGTGACGGACAATGGCTTCGATGCCCTGTTTGCCGCCAATCGAATCGCGGCATCGGTTCGCGAAAAAGCCCGGACTCATCCCCTGCGGCTTGCCGGTCTGATTGGCAACAGAACCTCAAAGCGTGATCTGATTGAGAAATATATTGAAGCGGTTCCCATGCCAGTGCTTGAAGTGTTGCCATTAATCGAAGATATTCGGGTGTCGCGGGTGAAGGGCAAAACCTTGTTTGAGATGGCTGAAACCGATCCTTCTTTGAACTATGTCTGTGACTACTATCTGAATATTGCAGATCAGATTTTGGCAAGACCCGAAGGCGTTGTGCCCAATGATACTCCCGATCGCGAATTGTTTTCGCTGCTATCTGATTTCTACCTCAACCCGCCGGAGCCTAAAGTGAAATCTGAGGAAGAAGTATTGGATCTGATGATGGTTTGAGGATGTGAAAAGAGTTTTGAGTTTTGAAGATTAAGTTTCAAGTTGTCCGACAATGGGGTGGAACTTAAGCTTCAAGCTCATTAACTCTTGTTTTAAGGTGCCGTGTGGATACTCAGCAATTTCGTCAATCTGTAAAGCAGCAATGGCTCGACTACTACGTTGAAAATCGTGTTTGGATTGCCCGGTTGCAGGTCTGGGTTAATTGTGACGGGCACCGCCGTCCTTCTTCAAGCTTCATACTGGCAACCCTGGCTGTATTGGAACCCCAGCTTAATCAGTTGCTCCCTTTAATTGTTGACTTAAGCAGTAATCCAGACCGAATTGTAGCGGCGCTCGATCTCAACTTTAATCCAGATGAACATCTAAAAGTGGCATCTAAACTTAGTGCAAAAGCTTTGGACAACGGCAGCGCTAACAAGACAACCGCCAATGATGCGCTCAAATTTCTTCCGGCAGCCTCATCCTATGAAACTGATCTGCCAGCAAGCCAAGTGTCTCATTTAATATCCAAAATTGATGAATCGTGTGAGGGCGGTCGCTCTGGGCGATCGCAATCCACTAAAACCCAGACCCCAAAGTTCTAAGTTGCTGACTGAACGACGAGCGAATGAACAGGATAAAGACTTATTTAGCTGCTCAAATGATTAAAACAAATTTGCTCACTCCAAACAGACTCTTAGTCTACTGAGACAGGACTTACGCAAATCAGCCAAAATGTGCCCCCCAACCCCCAATTCTGGGGGAGTTAGAGATCAAAGTCCCCCAGAATTGGGGGATTTAGGGGGCGAGTGCGTAAGTCCTATGAGAAATCATTTTTTAAGTTAAAGACTTTGCCAATTAGTTCAGGAGAATACTGTAATGACCCTTGCCGATACCCAACCCCAAGCGCTGACGTTTGAATGTGAAACAGGCAACTACCACACGTTTTGCCCCATTAGCTGCGTTGCTTGGCTATATCAAAAAATTGAAGATAGTTTCTTTCTGGTGATTGGAACGAAAACATGCGGATATTTTCTGCAAAATGCGATGGGGGTGATGATTTTTGCTGAACCTCGCTATGCGATGGCAGAACTAGAAGAAGGCGATATTTCCGCCCAGTTGAATGACTATGAGGAGCTAAAACGGCTCTGCTTACAAATTAAGCGCGATCGCAATCCTAGTGTGATTGTCTGGATTGGCACCTGCACCACCGAAATCATCAAAATGGATTTGGAAGGCATGGCTCCCAAGTTAGAGTCTGAGCTGAGTATTCCCATTGTGGTGGCTCGTGCTAATGGTCTCGATTATGCTTTTACCCAAGGCGAAGATACTGTGCTGGCGGCAATGGTGCATCGCTGCCCAGAAAAAGCGCTAGAGACGGAGAAAGAGGAGCGGAATGCGATCGCAAAACTGCTCAACTTCGGACGCAAAAAAGAAGACATTGCCACCGACGAAGCTGAATATGTTGATCATCCCCCCCTTGTCCTGTTCGGCTCCCTGCCTGACCCCGTTGTCACTCAGCTAACCTTGGAACTTAAAAAACAAGGCATCAAGGTTTCCGGCTGGTTGCCCTCCAAACGCTACACCGAACTGCCCATCATTCAAGAAGGCTATTACGTCGCAGGCGTAAACCCCTTCCTCTCTCGCACCGCCACTACCTTCATGCGTCGCCGCAAATGCAAACTAATTGGTGCCCCCTTTCCGATCGGTCCCGATGGCACCCGCGCCTGGGTCGAAAAAATCTGCTCTGTTTTCAACATCGAGCCTAAAGGCTTAGATGAAAGAGAAGCGCTGATTTGGCAAAATCTGGAAGAATACACCAGCTTAATTCGCGGAAAATCTGTATTTTTTATGGGTGATAATCTGCTAGAAATTTCCCTTGCCCGCTTCCTTATCCGCTGCGGCATGACCTGCCACGAAATTGGCATCCCCTACATGGATAAGCGCTATCAAGCCGCAGAACTTGCCCTCTTAGAACAAACCTGCCGAGAAATGAAAGTCCCTATTCCTACAATTGTGGAAAAGCCAGATAACTACAACCAACTCCAACGGATCAAAACACTACAACCCGATTTAGTCATCACCGGCATGGCTCATGCAAACCCGTTAGAAGCTCGTGGCATCAACACAAAGTGGTCTGTTGAATTTACCTTTGCCCAAATTCACGGCTTTGCCAATGCACGAGATATTCTTGAACTTGTAACCCGCCCTCTTCGCCGTAACGACTCTCTCAAAAATTTGGGTTGGGACAAACTGGTTAAAGATGAGTTCACCTCTCCAAGAGTGTAAAGACATCGGGCATTGCTGAGTCCGGGATAAATTTGTATGGGCAATCCTTTATGGTTGCCCTCAACCTTGCTAGGGTAAGCACAAGACACTACACCTACAGTCAAAACCTACAGTCAAAACCTATAGTCAAAAATCGTACTTGCATTCAGCAACGCCAAAAATCGCACTCTTCTTTAACGATCAACAGTCACAGAAAGTCGTGTTTAGCCAACTGACTGTCGATGACTCACACCTCAATTGCCTTATCTAAACTTGCCAACTTTAGTACCCAATCAGTTGATGTTTAAGATGTTGTCGCCATCTGTCCGTTTAGTTGGGCAGTCGTAGCTTGTTTTGACTGCACAGAAACGGTTGCCAAGCCACCCGCCGCCAACATAAATATTGGGTTAGTCATCGCATTTAACACTGAGTCAAACATATAAAGGGCAATACATACCGCCAAAGCTGCAGCCGGAGCCACCATTGGGTGTAGCCATAGCCGTGCAGGATAACGGATGCAAAAACTAATGACGGGCAACAAAATGGATGCTGTTAATGCGGCTAACCCATAGGCACCCTGAAGTCCAAATACAATAATCCATAAACTGTCAGTAATGGAAATATCCTTTCCATATTCATCAAATACTCGGTTTCTGGCAAACCCTCCCCACCCAAACATCACACTTTCACGCGCTCTTGCACCCAATATTTCTTCATTGTCAAACCTGAATTTGACTGAGGCAACCCGTTCTGCATCAAACGTTTGAGACAAGGTATCAACAACTTGTTTGTTAGGAAAGGTGCCCGTAACTCCCATATATAGATACCAGCAAATTCCTAAAATGAGTATCCAAAGTAAAATAGCGGTGCGAAACTGCCAAGCCACAAAAAGAATGGCTAGCCCTAGCAAAAATAGGGTGTACGCTCCTGTGGATCGCGCAATAATAAAGGTAATTAACAAAAGCGCCATTAGCAAGCCCATCGGCTGGTTCAATATTCGTTTGACTCCTGTTCGCCATAATGTAATGCCCATAAGGCAGGCAGTCATCAACCACACACCCAGCATTAACCCATGTTCCAGAAAGACTTGCGGTCTATATCCGCCATAGCGAATAGACTGAGATGCATCTCGCCCTGTGTTCATTCCATAAACCAGAATATGAAGACTGGAAAAGGTGCGGCTTTCATACCAACAGAAAGGAATATAAATTAATCCGCCGATAAATAGCCCAATAGCTAATTGACGCAATCCAGCAAAACTATTCAGATAAATGCGCCCCAAAAAGTAGGGAACCCCCCACGTTACAATTTGCACCTGGGTGGTCGAAAAGCCATCATAGGCACCCAAGTCGTTCACGACAGAACTAATGAATGGGCTAGTACACCACATTACGATAGGAATATCAATCCAGCTAAATTTGAAGGAACTGATTCGCTTGGGATCAAATATAAATGTCGCTATTAAAATTCCATAACAAGCGGCTGACATTTTTGTGTAAGCCGGAATTCCAGGGATTTTGAACGTTGCAACAGGCAGGAAGAGCCAAGCAAATATGAAGCTCATAATCATTGCCTGTCGGGCTGGATATCGCCTGAAGATATACAACACGGCTGGAATCCAAGAAAACATCATCAATGAAACAAACGCATTACCACCCATAAATTAGGCTCGGCTGAGAGGGATAGATTAGACAAGTAAGAAGCATAAGTCCGGGGTAACTTTGCGTTATGAAAATGGCATTATGGCGTTAGGACAGTGGGCATCAATTTATAGAGCTATGGAGACAGTTTAGAATCAGTCAGGGGCTATAAATGGCGATCGCCCCGTGGAAAGCCCCGTGGAAAGCCGCCAATGGTTTATCAAAAAAATAAAGGGCGACAGAGTTATCAACTCGAATTTAACAGAACCACTCAAGAGCGTGTATAGCTATCCCAAAAAAATATGTTCTTTGATGCAGGTTGATTGGGAGCATATCAGTTGGGAAGACTCCAGAACTGCCCCCAGCTTCGGCTCTCCTGCTTCGCATGCGAACAACCATTGTCGGGTGAGCAACTCTCTAAATCATCCAGTGGGTGGTATTTTTTGTCCAATCTAAACTGAGAGACTGTATGAAGTTTCTTAGGGCTGTGCTGGGTGTTTACTATTCAAAATGTATTAATTCCGACTGGGCAAGATTATCAAACAGTCAGCATTCACATTTTTGAGGGACGGATTGCTGCGATCGCCCCTCAATTAGACGTTGTAGGGACGGCGATCGACGGGCGCAACAAGCTCTTGCTACCCGGTTTTGTCAATGCCCATACCCACTCTTCAGAAATGTGGCAGCGCGGCATGATTCCGCCCTACCCCTTAGAGCTTTGGCTAGCAGAACTTTACGACTTTACGCCCCTTGATCCAGAGCAGATTTACCTGAGCGCGTTGGGAACTGCGGTTGAAACCTTGCTCACCGGTGGAACGACCGTCGTGGATCATCTGGTGCTAATTCCGGGTCGAGAGTTGGAAACCGTTGCGGCGGCTGTCCGAGCTTACAAAGAAATTGGCATTCGCGCGTTTGTCGGTCCACTCATTCAGGATGAGGCGTTGGAGTCGGGGATTCCCTATGGAGACACAAAGCAAGAACACCAAACCTATTTGCGATCGACCGAGGCAACTTTAGAGTTTTTGCGGGAGGCGATCGCCCAGTTTCATCGACCGACCGAAGGGATTTCCATCATGGTTGCGCCCACGGGCATTCAGTTGTGTTCCGATGCTTTGTTTACAGGCTGTGTCGAGTTGAGCGATCGCCATAGTCTTTGTCGTCACGCTCACTTGCTAGAAACAAAAGCGCAGAAACTCTTGGCGCATGAAAAGTACGGCTGTAGTGCGGTAGAACATCTGAAGCAACTAGAATTTCTCAGTCCCCAAACATCCCTTGCTCACTGTGTTTGGCTGGATGAACACGACATTGATATTCTGGGAACTACCCACTCTACGGTTGTCCACAATCCCTTAAGCAATCTGCGGTTAGGCAGCGGCGTTGCTCCGATTTTAAAATATCGCCAAGCGGGGATCAATCTTGCCTTTGGCTGCGATGGTGCCGCCAGCAATGATTCTCAAGATCTATTAGAAGCAATCAAAATGGGCACTATTTTGCACAATGTCACCGATTTAGATTACACCCACTGGATTACGCCTCGCCAAGCGATAGAACTAGCATCCTTGGGAGGAGCGACCGGGCTGGGCATGGCAAGCGAAATAGGTTCCATAGAAGTGGGCAAACAGGCAGATTTGGTGCTGTATGACCTGATGAATCTATCGCTGTTGCCCCGCACCGATCCGATTGGGCTGCTGGTGTTGGGTCGCCCCACTCAAGTCGTAGACAGCGTTTGGGTGAAGGGCGATCGCGTGATTGCAGATGGTAAACCGACGCGGATTAATTTGGATGATTTGCGATCGCAATTATTTAACCGCAGTCAATGGTCAGTAAACCGCAAATCCACCACCGTTCAGCAAAGCGAAGCCCGCTATCGCGCGGTGATGCAGCTACCTGCTTTAGAGTAGGCTCAGTGGGTAAACTATGTGATTGATGTAAAAAGTACGAGATGCGGCGTGCAGAGTGTCTGTTGGCTGTAGGTTTTTGGGAGTGCATTGGCGATGACCAGTGAAATTAGCCGCCGTTTATCTATTGCAGAACTGAGTGAACGGATTCTTGAAATGGCAAAAACAGGAGTGTATCGCACTTCCATTTTTGAGGCATTTCAACCCGTTGCTACCCAGCGCCAGATTAGTCTTGCAATCCGCCACGCTAAACGGTTTGGCTTACATTCTGTAGCAAAATTGCGAGATGCAGAATTGGGAACTTACTATCAGCTAGATGCTGTGAAATATCAGTCGTTGCAGCACACTATGCAGTCTGTTGTGCCGCTAGAGTCAGAAGAAGCAGTACTAAAGCGCATGGCAGATGCGGTGGCAACCGTCAAACTGCTGGTGACCGTGGCAGGCATCGGCGCGATCGCGCTCCTCAGCAGCGGATTTATGTGTCTGCTTTTGGGCAAAGCATCTTTAGGCGGTGGATTGCTAACTGGAGGCACAACCGCGATCGCTCTATGGTTGCTGCAAAAAAGTCTAGCAAAAAAAATTGTCTGATCAAGATCCTGCTGATTCTGTTTTGGCACTTCAGAAAAGTCGGTTCATACGAGAAAGATATCCGCCCAAAAGACATGCGGTACTATGAGTTGTCTGACTTATCACATTGCCTGTATGCCTATTATTGTCACGCTTGAGGAAATCAATTACTTTCGGACAGACCTGTCAGAATATCCCGACGCGCTGATTGCTCTAGATGTTTTGGAAGACTGTGAAGGCGACTTAGACGATGCTGCGATCGCCCTTGCCATTCAATGCGGTCAACAACCAGACACTTCCGATCGCTGGATTGACGGACTCGCCAAACGCTGGCGACATATTATTTGCCAGCCCGAACTGAAAGAACCCCTTGAAGATGGACTCAGTGGCAATGTCCTAGCAGCTTTAACCACAAATACCGATCTGCCGATTAAGCTAGCAACGCCCGTTGCAATTTATGTGATCAAGATTGGCGCAAACAATTTTTGCAAGCCGCTAGCAGAAAAGCTATAGGCAGTAAGGGTGAATTTAAACTGAAAACCCTCACCCTCTGCCACTCGCCCAGAACGCCAGAGGGATTTAGGGTGAAAGCTACAACGGTGTAATGCACCCAATTGAATTTCGAGTCCTTTTTCTTTAGGACTTATGCACTCGCCCCCTAAATCCCCCAATTCTGGGGGACTTTGATCTCTAGCTCCCTCAGAATTGGGGGTTGGGGGGCAAATTTCGGTTGATTTGTGTAAGTCCTTTTTCTTCAAAAAATCACTGCGTCGCAGCAATCACTCTGACTAGAACGAATTAAGCGCTGCAACCAGCAAGTGTCTCAGGTTCCTTGTTCTAAGGAGACTGAGTATATCTATAAATTAAAGTTGGGGTGCAATATGAATAAAAGTTGAATGCATAGAAAGCGAAAGATTAGGAACTAGCTTAAGAAAAATCCGTTTGGCAAAAGAATAATTGAGGGTTTGGCACCCACCTCCCCAGCTTTTTTTCCTTAGAAACAAAGCAAGAGACCGAGGTTGCCGCCTCAGAGTAAAGCTTTATGGAAGTTGCGGACTTGTTTCTAACCCCCACTGGTGCTTTAAGAAGTGCTTATACATATTTTCACGAACAATCATTTGTTCGTATAGCTTGATGAGAAAATCCTGAGCTTGTTCACGACTCATTCTTTCCACTTGATTTTCAAAGGAACGAACGCTGAACTGTTGCTCAAGAGAGAGATCCATAGGCTGACTCATAATTTACACTCCAGTATTAGAGAATACACAGTCACAAAGCCGCAACTCGCCAAAAGATAAGCATTGACTTGTGAGTATCGACTTAATCAATGAGCAACAAGTTCAATTTAGAATCCAAATTGAATTTGTGTTCAACTGATTATTACAGAATATAACAAATGTTTGACAAAGTGCATACACCCCTTGAGGAGTATTTTTGATCAGTCTTCCTGTACATTTAGAGATCACAGGGTGAAAGCCTTACCTTTTTGGGCATTTTGGCAAGGGCAGGATAGCTCAATCCGCAATTTTCCTTTTTCCTCCTAAACAATTGGAAAGAGTTTAGAGCTTTCAAGCTGTCGATTATGTGAATTAGCGAACAAAGTTGAAGATTTATAAAAAATTTAGGCGTTTGTGGCTAAACCAGCTTGGTCAAAGGGGAACTATAAAGGGGAAGTTACCGATTGAGTCAAGATAGTAAATTGCTTTCAAAGGCTGACGATGAATGCTATGCAAGAGTTGCCCTATTAGATCTCTCTACTAGACATATAGTGATCGATTGTGTTTGTTCAGATGAAGTTGGAGCGATCGCCTGGATGCCCAAAGTTATTCGCTATTCCATGAGTTAGCAACATTCACCTCTTGCCACCTTGCCTGGGGGATGCTGAGGGGCAGTGTGCGGGAGCCATTCAAAATCTGGTTGAAGCAGGATTAGGACTGGCACTTATACAAAGCTTAGTTCAACCGCTCAATGGCACAATAGCGGCAACAAGTTTTCCAATGGCAAAGGATTCTTTGTGGGAAAATTGTTCTACATTAATTCTGCCAAAATCTTTACAAGTTGAAATTTAGCAGTATCAATGGAGATTCGGCTTGTGTTTTATTTCACGTTCAGTTGTCGGCTAGGTTTGCATGATTCATGGTAATCCTTGAGCCTACTATCCTAAAGCCACCCCGGTGGCAGCGTACCCGATATTCACCATTAGTGCGCCAAATGGATGTTGCCATGTCGTCAGCGCAACTCATGATTTACCTATGGTGGGATCAGACTTTTCCTCGACAATCTGATCGCTACCGCAACCGTCGCGCTCAATGGTTGGTTGGCACTCTGTTAGATCTCGGACCCACTTTTATTAAGTTAGGGCAGGCTTTATCTACCCGTGCTGATCTTTTGCCGGTGGAGTATGTAGAGGCGTTGACTACGCTACAAGATAAGGTGCCAGAGTTTAGTGCTGAGGAGGCGATCGCCACGGTGGAAGCAGAGTTAGGCGCTTCTATTTATTCGCTTTATCGGCAGTTTGATTTGATACCCATTGCGGCGGCTAGTTTGGGACAGGTGCATAAAGCCCGGTTACATACTGGCGAAGAGGTGGTCGTCAAAGTCCAGCGCCCAGGATTAGAACGACTATTTGATTTAGACCTTAAGGTGTTGCGGCGGCTGGTGCGTTTTTGCGATCGCACCTTTCCGTGGGTTCGACAATATCAGTTAGAAGCGATTTACCGAGAATTTGCTGAGGTTTTATATAAAGAGATTGACTACATCCAAGAGGCAATCAATGCCGATCGCTTTCGGTTCAACTTTCGGCAGCATCCTCGCATTCTGGTGCCCAAGATTTATCCCAAATACACGACCCGCAAAGTGTTGACGATGGACTATCTGCCAGGGATAAAGATTAGCGATCGCCAAAGCCTAGAAGCCTGCGGAATTAATTTGAAAGAAATTAACCAGCTAGGCATTTGTAGCTACCTCAAGCAGTTGTTGCAAGATGGCTTTTTTCAGGCAGATCCTCATCCCGGCAATATGGCAGTCAGCCCAGATGGATGCCTGATTTTCTACGATTTCGGCATGATGGCAGAGGTGCAGCCGA
>Ga0335394_10008482_pt1 | contig 11596 bp, 4 predicted proteins | sample MAT03_FD_205741 | JGI IMG/M metagenome (GOLD analysis project Ga0335394, IMG submission 205741) | Freshwater microbial communities from Lake Fryxell liftoff mats and glacier meltwater in Antarctica - MAT-03 (spades assembly) (version 2) ... | reverse complement strand
AGCATTTGCATCAATATTCTGGCAACGCAGCGTCAATTCGAGTGCAAATGCTTCGCCCCTACTGCCCAAAAATCGCCCTAAATCTCAATTCTAATTAGATATCAAATGGGTTCTGTAGACCGTTGATCCCCGTAGAGACGTCGATTCATCGCGTCTCTCCATTCATCGCGTCTCTGCACAAATGGCAACCTTGCGTCTTCATGCGTCGATTCATCGCGTCTTCAGACGCGATGAATCGACGCATGAAGACGCGATGAATCGCGTCTCTACGGGGATGGGTGGCATTGGGCGGTCAAATTACGCAAACGTTTCTGCGGTTTGGAAGGTAGTCACCACATCGGTGCGATTGAACACACTTGGACTAACGCCGAGGGCGATCGCCAGCACATCGGTGCTCCTACCTCGACCTACACTAATAACCGTGTTCCGTCCTTCTGCCGTAAAAGTTAGCCGTCTAAACGGAATCTCGCTTCCCAACTTGTCAATGCCGTCACGGTAATCCAAGATTTCGTCGAACCCAGCCCCTGTTTCCAGCACGAAAACGTCGGCTCCGGCTTTACCCCGAAGGCGATCGAACCCAGGACCACCGATCAAGGTGTCATCCCCGGCACCTCCGATCAGAGTATCGTTGCCTTTGCCGCCGTCTAGCAAATCGTCGCCACTCTTACCATTGAGCCTATCGGCACCACCCAACCCAGTAATCAGGTCACCGCCAAATCTGCCGTTCACTCGATTCGCCCTAGCGGTACCCTGTAAGGTTATGCCAAACACGTTATCTTCTCGATCGGCCAGGTTCTGAATTCGGCGATCGAGCGCTGGATCTACGTCTGCCGTTGTGAAATCGCCAGTAGCCGCCAAATATTCAGCAAATGCATCTTGCTCACTGCCAGCAGCAGCAAAGGTTGCAGCTCCGGGAGCTAGAGCTAGAGGGCCATCGATCACGCCATTGCGGTTTAGATCGACGGCTGTTTCGCCCTGCAAATCTACCCGATTTGCCAACGTTGGGTTTTCCCGAATGAACCGAAAGAAAGGATAGCCGTCACCGCTACTAGTGAGCGTCAAACCCAGCGAGAAGTTGAGCGTAATGATGCGGAATGTCCGGTTGGGATCGCCAACTACCTGACCGTTCTGCACCACAATGTCGTTAAAGTTGCCACTGGCATCTGTGATGCTGAGCGAGCGAATTCGGCTTCCTGGTGTGGTTACCGTACCGTCTGTCGCCAACAATTGGGCTGCTTGAGTCGCATCAAAACTAAATGCAATGCCACCAACTTGGGGAAATCCGCCGGGCGTGGCTCCGGGTCTAACACCCGAAACACTGTGCTCTAAAACTTCTTTAAGCTGAGATGCTGTGATGGTCAGTAGGCTCAGGGCATTGTTAAAGCGCAGTGAGTTTTCTACATCTAGCTGAGAGAGATCGCCTTCTAGCTTGTTTACGGCTGGGTTGGCAGCCGTAGGAAGTTTCTCTACATCGTCGGCATTCGTTGCCCCCGACGACGCGGAAACCGCTCCAATGTTGTCGCGAATGCCGCCACCGTTCTTAAGCGAAATCACCACACTCGGATCAACTTGCTTTCCGATAAATAGGTTGGCATCGGCTGTCAGGTTGCCCAAGTTTGTTTCTTGGGTACGAACGTCGTTGCGGGTGCCGTTCAGAAACACTGTTGATCTGCCAAAGATGGTGGCATCTTTGCTACTGACAATTGTCTTGAGCCTGGTGAGAAGATCGACGACTTCTGGGTCAGGAGTGCCGGGATTAGTGGCAATCAGGGCGGCAACGCTAGCGGCATCAGTTGCGTAAGCCCCATTGATAGCGGGATTCAACTTGGTCAGGTCAAGGTTGCCATTGTCATCAAATTCTGCAACTAACCGTCCGACGTAGTTCCAGTTGGCGGCAGTATTAACGACTAACACAGACCCAGTCGGAGAGGTTTCGATGATGGGGTAAGAAATGCCAGGAGCAGCCGTATCGCCAGGACTAATGGTATCCGTGCTATCTGCCAGTAGCGTATGGGAACCACCCGCGACAATCACGTCTACATTTCTGAGTCGCCTTGCCAGTTCTCGTTCGATATTGAGCTGCTGCATGTGAGCCAGCAGGATAACTTTGTTGATACCCGTGCTAGTTAGAGCATCTACACTGATCTGAATTTCTGCTGCTAGAGCATCTAACTGGGCAGGTGTTGGACTGCCAGCAAAAGGAACTGGGTCAGTGGTGACATTAGGCCCAGGGGATGAAATGCTAGCCAGGGTTGGGGTGGTGGCACCGACTACACCCACTTGCTGCCCCCCTACGGTTAGGACAGTGCTTTTGGCAATGGTTCTGGGGAGGGGAGCTTGGCCATCGGCAACGACCAAGTCTTGCAAGACAAATTCTTGGGCAGGCGTGCCGTCATCGGCAGGGTTGGGGTCGTTAAAGTTGAGGTTGCTGCTGAGGTAGGGAAAGGTAGTACCTTGGTAGGCACCGCCAGAACGAATCAGCGATACAACAGTGGATTCGCCTACGTCAAATTCATGGTTTCCAAACGCTGATGCTTGGAACCCAATTTGGTTCATCACTTCGATATCTACCCGACCGACACCTTCTTGAAAGGTGTAATTGTCGCCGGGAGTGACAGACGAGGTGGTTTTGCGGAGGGCGCGATCGCTTCCTGCTGAAAAGAACGGCCCCGGGATATAGTTATCTCCAGACGAAAGAATCAGCGTATTGGCGTAGTCGTCGCGTAGTGCATTAACGACAGTAGAAAAGTTGATTGCGTCGTCTAGTGCAGGGATACCGCTCTCCAAATCGGAGGCGTGAAGCAGTTGCAGTTGGAAAACCATAAAATTTGCAGAAGTGCCTGAAAGATTAAAACGTCTAGCGTGCCTTCTAAAAAGTCCCACAGAGATGTTAAGAGCTTGTAATCGTTGTATTAAGCTCGATTAAGACTGAATTAAAGCTGAAGTTCTCTCCGCGATCGCGTGATTGTAGAGCCGCGATTAATCGCGGCTCTACAATCGCGGCTCTACAATCGCATTCCGATGGAACCCGGCATTTTTGAAGCAGGTGTCCGATAATTAAAACAAGATTGATAGCCAATTCCTAACCACGTTGATTCAAGCCGAAACCTTAGAACTACTAGAGTGGCCACGTCTGTGCCAGCACCTGGCTACCTTTACGGCAACCAAGCTAGGGGCGATCGCCGCTCGGCAACTGCCAATTCCTCATACTCAACAAGGCAGTTTGAACCTGTTGGCTCAAACTCAAGAAGTGTATCAACTTGAGAACGCTCTGCCCAACAGCCTCAGCTTTGATGGCATTCAAGATATTGGCGACTCGCTAGAACGGGCGGCTTTACAGGGAATTTTGATGGGAGACGAGCTGCTGGCGATCGCCACCACGCTCTCTGGTGCTCGCAACCTGCGCCGTACGATCGATGCCCAGCCCCAGCTTACCGTTCTTAATCAATTGGTCGCAGAGCTGCGTACCTACCCTGAGCTAGAGCAAGAGATCCATCGCTGTATTGACGAGCGGGGCAAGGTGATGGATCGCGCCAGCCCTAAATTAGCTGATATTCGCACCAAGCTAAAACAACAGCGCGATCGCATCTATCAAATGCTGCAAAACATTTTGCAGCGCCATAGCAACGCCGTACAGGAATCGCTGATTACTCAGCGGGGCGATCGGTTTGTGCTGCCTGTTAAATCCTCTCATCGAGATATTATTTCTGGCATCGTCCACGATACGTCCACCAGTGGCCTAACCTTGTACATTGAACCCCACTCCATCGTTGGGCTGGGAAATCAAATGCGGCAGTGGCTAAAGCAAGAGCAAGTCGAAGAAGAAGCCGTCCGTCGCGTTTTGACAGCACAAGTGGGTGCAGTGAAACCCGATCTAGAACGACTGTTGGCGATCGCCACCACGTTGGATCTAGCTACGGCTCGCGCCCGCTATTCGTTTTGGCTGGGGGCAAATCCGCCGCGATTTGTTGAATTCGGGTCGTCTTCAATGGAGGAGAACGCACCAGTCCACCAGAATTCTGACTCTGCACCCGCCCCGATCGTGTTACGTCAACTGCGTCACCCGCTGCTGGTGTGGCAGCAGCAGCACGAACAAGGCACGCCCGTTGTCCCAGTTGACTTGCTAATTCAACCCCGAATTCGGGTGGTTGCCATTACAGGACCCAATACGGGAGGTAAAACAGTTACCCTCAAGACCCTAGGGCTAGCGGCGCTGATGGCCAAGGTGGGACTGTTTGTCCCCGCTCGCGAACCCGTGGAGATGCCCTGGTTTGACCAAATTTTGGCAGACATTGGCGACGAACAATCGTTGCAGCAAAGCCTTTCTACTTTCTCAGGGCATATTCGGCGGATTAGTCGAATTTTAGATGCATTGGAAACGAAGAGGAATGCAAACGGAGATGCAAATGAGAATGCCAATGGGGATGCCAATGGGGATGCCAATGGGGATGTCAACGGGAATGTCAATCAGAATACAACCGAGGATGAGGATGGGCTACAGGGGCTGCGAGTTGAAGAATTACAGGACGGTAACGCGCCAGATAGCAGCATTAACCTGACGGTATCGCAGATTCAAGCCGTTCGCTCTCCGCTGTCCTCTCTGGTTTTGCTGGATGAGGTAGGGGCGGGGACTGACCCATCAGAAGGTAGCGCGTTGGCGATCGCCCTCCTACGTCACTTGGCAGACCATGCCACGCTGACGGTTGCCACTACCCACTTTGGCGAGTTAAAGGCGCTGAAGTACCAGGACGATCGGTTTGAGAATGCCTCTGTTGAGTTCGACGATGTGTCAATGTCGCCAACCTATCGACTGCTGTGGGGCATTCCTGGTCGGTCAAATGCACTGGCGATCGCTCGTCGGTTGGGGTTGAAGCCAGAAATTTTGGACGAAGCCCAAACGCATGTTGGCGCGAGTTCAAGCGAAGAAGTGAACCAGGTGATTGCGGGGTTAGAAGAACAGCGGCGGCAGCAAGAAGAAAAAGCCAAAACTGCTGAACAGTTGGTGCAGCAGGCCGAGCGACTGCACCGAGAGGTATCGGGAAAAGCAACGATGCTGCAACAGCGGGAACGCGACCTGCAACAGCAGCAAGAACAGGCTGTACAGCAGGCGATCGCCCAGGCGCGTGGAGAAATTGCGCGGGTCATTCGACAGTTGCAACAAGGCCCTGTCACCGCTCAAGCTGCCCAGCAAGCTACCGAAACCTTGAATGCGATTGGCGATCGCCGTCTGCCCTCTCGCAAACAGCCCGCTAAGCCCAAACCGGGTTTCCGTCCCCAAGTGGGCGATCGCATCCGCATTCCCCGCCTGGGGCAGACGGCTGACGTATTGACCAACCCCAACGACGACGGCGAACTTACAGTTCGCTTTGGCCTGATGAAAATGACCGTCTCCTTAACAGATGTGGAGTCGCTGCAAGGGGAAAAGGCCGAGATGGCTGTGAAACAGCATGGACTAGGCGGCAAAGAACAGGGGAGTGGGAAGCAAGGGAGTGGGGAGGTGGATAAATCTAGGTCTTCGCCATCCGAACCTGTCCCCGTTTCCCAGGCTCTTGCCATCCGCACGTCTAAGAACACATTTGACATTCGTGGCAGTCGGGTTGCCGATGCCGAAGTTGAGCTAGAAAAGGCGATCGCCGCTGCTCAGCTAGGTCCTATTTGGGTGATCCACGGGCACGGCACGGGCAAGCTGCGGCAAGGCGTGCAGGAGTTCCTTAAGCGGCACCCTCAAGTCGAACGGTTTGAAGCCGCAGACCAAGCGGACGGCGGTACAGGAGTCACCGTAGCCTATATTCAATAGGCTATGCGGTCTCTTCTGCTTCACGGCTTACAGCACAATTTCGACCTTGAGCCTTGGCTTGAAATAAGTTTTTGTCGGCTCGATGCAGCAGGCTCACGCCGCGCAGATCATCATGGGGCATCAGAGAAGCAGCTCCGGCACTGATGGTGATATGAAGTTCCAGGGTGTCACTGATGGTAAAGGGTTGATCGCTAATCAAATAGCAAATGCGCTCAGCGATCGCCCCTGCTTCTTGTAACCCAGTATCATTCAGCAAAATCACGAACTCTTCGCCGCCATAGCGAAATGGGGTGTCGTAAAAACGGAGATTGTGGCGCAGCCGAGCAGAAATGAGCTGTAGGGCGCGATCGCCAACTACGTGCCCATAGGTGTCGTTGATCCGCTTAAAGAAATCCACATCCAGCATCAGCAAACTAATCGGCATTCCGCGCGTCCGCGCATTCTGAATTTGCCTCGGCAGTTCCCACTCAAAAGCTCGACGATTATTGAGTTCGGTCAGGGGATCTGAAAGGGCGATCGCCGACAAAATGTCATTGGTGCGAATCAGCTCTCGATAGGTTTTCACTCGCTGCAACCCAACCTGTACCTGCGCCACTAAAAGTTGCTGTTGCGCTAGAGCCAGCTCTGGCTCAATGTCAGAATTGACAGTAGTTTGAAAAGATCCGTGCGACGACAATGGGTGTAGACAGATATATGCATCTGCGCCTGCTCTCAGCATATCGGTCTCAATCATCACCTCGGCCTGTCGCAGTTGCCATGACTCTGAGCCATTTTTGTCAGCCTGAGAATCCAAGACAATACAGTACATCCAGGCAAGCTGGTTGTGCAATTTTACCTGCTGACACAACTCCGAGCAACCCGGCTGGCTGGCTTGAATCACCAGTAAATCGGGCTGCTGTGCGTGAATAATTGGAACTGCCTCGCTAGCGTTGGCAACAGCTTGCACGGTACACGAAGCTAAACCAGGCACCATGTCCTGAAGTGAAGTGAAGAAACCAGTGTCTCCAACTACCAGAATCGAAGCGTCCATTAATCGTGTACGGTACTGACTCCAAGGCTCAATAGACGGTTCTGTTCGAGTAGAAAAGGAAAGATTTTCAACCGAAAAATCAAATTTTGGGCGATTAAAATGCTCTGTTAGTACGGGCATAGACAATACTCATCAGAACTCGAAGCAAGCATTTGGAAAAATCCTCTAGATTCCTGCAACTTCTAGATTCCTGCAACCTATTGACGGAATGCCGTTCCAGGCCGTAACTTTCCAGACAGCGTGTTTTATAGACAGCCTTGGAAAGCTCAAACCAACTGTCCCAATTGGACGTTCGATAGAAACGTCTTGGGGTTAAAACGTCTCCCAGCGTCGTGAGGGAACGCGTTACACCGCAGGTTTAATGAAACGTGAGCTGATTTGGCAGTTGACCTAGTATCAAGATGCAGATTAATAGCATATGAGTTTAATGTTGTCTAGCCCTGTGCCCGAAGTAGTAAATACATTAGGAGGCCGATAAGTAGATAGGCTTAATTAATAAGATCCTAAAACTCTGCGCCGCCCGCTGTGCAGGCGGCGCAGGGTTTTAGGATTTGGTTTTTATGTAGGTTGAGCTACTTAGCAAAGTTCCAACGTTTGACAAATCCTGCGGCATTATAGAGGAGGGAGCAGCTCTCTCAGGTAAGAGCGGATTTGCAATTCCGTGCACACAAAACCGGAACCTCTAAAACGTGGATATGGACTGTACAGTCTACATAACCTATAGGCCACCTGTAGACCGTTCTAAATCGTTACCGATAGCAACCTCCTCATATGGCAGTCCTAAATGATTTGTAAGACAGGTTGTGAGAGGTAGGGGGAACTCATTTAGAAGCGATATAGCGGTTCCTCTTAACATGAGGTACACGTTGGACAGACAGGGCAAGGGTTTCAGCTTGTTATTCGTACCGCACCAGATCGGTAACCGCTATATAGAAGCGATACATTGCCTGCGTTTTTTTGAGAAAATCCTAAGAAGCGGTCTGAAACATGTAGTAGAAGATTGATTTTGCGATGGCTCAGCGTCCGCAAAACTCACTTTAAAGAATGCACCTCGGATAATCTCATAAAAGGATCTGGATAAACAGATCTTGAAGGTGCTTCTGAGATGGAATCCTTCAATAAAGGAAACTGGTAGTCCTAAATTGGTAAGGATTGTTTGATGGGCGGGCGAAACCCGCCCATCAAACAATCCTTACATCAACACCACTACTAGGAAACTTAAGGATTGTAATCTGAGTAATCCAGTGAAGTGTTCAATTGGATTGTGAAATCCTTGCCAAGTCAGTGTCAACGTAGAAAACCATGTCTCAACCCCCATCTCGATCGGGAAGTCCAGCTCTAAGCGGTGCCCAAATTCGTCAAACATTTCTTGAGTATTATGCCGATCGGGGGCATCAAATTTTGCCGAGCGCATCACTGGTGCCAGAAGATCCGACAGTGCTGTTGACGATCGCCGGAATGCTGCCGTTTAAGCCCATTTTTCTGGGGCAGCGGACGGCAGAGTTTCTGCGAGCCACCACGTCTCAGAAATGTATCCGCACCAACGACATTGAAAACGTTGGACGCACGGCACGGCATCACACGTTTTTTGAAATGCTGGGTAATTTCAGCTTTGGCGACTATTTTAAGGAAAAGGCGATCGCCTGGGCCTGGGAGCTGTCCACTGAGGTGTTCAAACTTCCGGCTGAGCAGCTTGTGGTCAGCGTATTCCGCGACGATGATGAGGCGTTTGCGATTTGGCGCGACCAGATTGGCGTGCCTGCTGCCCGAATTCAGCGAATGGATGAAAAGGACAATTTTTGGGTGTCTGGCCCAACCGGTCCCTGTGGCCCTTGTTCCGAAATCTACTTTGACTTTCATCCAGAACGGGGCGACGAGATTGATCTAGAAGACGACACCCGCTTTATCGAGTTTTACAACCTGGTATTCATGCAGTACAACCGCGATGCGGAGGGCAATTTGACTCCGCTTCAGGCGCAGAATATTGATACGGGGTTGGGCTTAGAGCGGATGGCGCAGATTCTCCAGCGGGTGCCCAATAACTACGAAACCGACCTGATTTTTCCAATTGTGAAAGCGGCGGCAGAAATTGCCGGATTGGACTATGCCCAGTGCGATGAGCTGACTAAAACCTCGCTGAAGGTAATTGGTGACCATGTTCGCGCCGTAATCCATATGATTGCCGATGGCATCAATGCATCTAACTTGGGGCGGGGCTATGTGCTGCGGCGGCTGATTCGGCGGGTGGTGCGCCACGGGCGGCTAGTGGGAATTGACCAGCCGTTTGTTAACGCGATCGCAGAGGCGGCGATCGCCCTTTCAGAAGCGGCCTATCCCAACCTACGGCAAAGGGAAACCGCCATCAAAGCAGAACTAGCACTAGAAGAATCTCGCTTTTTAGAAACGCTGGATCGCGGTGAAAAGCTGCTGACCGACTTGATCAGCAAGCTGCCTGCGGGTGGCCAAATCGTCGGACAAGATGCCTTTACGCTCTATGACACCTACGGCTTCCCGCTGGAGCTAACCCAGGAAATCGCTGAAGAAAAGGGGTTAACGGTAGACGAAGCGGGCTTTCAAACCGCCATGGCTGCCCAGCGCGATCGCTCGCGAGATGCTCACGAAACCATTGACCTGACGGTGCAGGGCAGTCTCGATACGGTGGCCGAACAGCTCCATGAAACAACGTTTTTGGGCTACACCCAGCTCAGCAGCGCTGCTGACGTGGGGCTGTTGCTGGTCGAGGGCAAGCCCACCGACTCGGCTGGGACAGGTGCCGAGGTGCAAATTGTGCTGAATCAAACCCCCTTCTACGCCGAGTCGGGCGGGCAGGTGGGCGATCGCGGCTATCTGTCAGGAACCGACCTGCTGGTGCGAATTAACGACGTGCAAAAAGATGGGGCGATTTTCGTCCATTTGGGCATGGTTGAACGGGGCACGTTGACCGTGGGCGATCGCGTCACCGCCCAAATTGACTTGGCTAACCGCCGCCGTGCTCAGGCCAACCATACCGCTACCCACTTGCTGCAAGCGGCATTGAAAAGCTTGATTGACGACAACATTGCCCAGCAGGGTTCGATGGTGGCCTTCGATCGGCTGCGGTTTGACTACAACTTTGCCCGTCCGCTCACCCTCGACGAAATTCAGCAGCTCGAAGCGCAGGTCAACGGCTGGATTGCGGAAGCCCACGCGGCTCATATTGCGGTTATGCCCATTGCCGATGCCAGAGCTAAGGGAGCCACCGCCATGTTTGGCGAGAAGTATGGCGATGAGGTGCGGGTAATTGACTTCCCTGGTGTGTCGATGGAGTTGTGTGGTGGCACCCACGTCAGCAACACGGCAGAAATTGGCCTGTTTAAAATTATTGCCGAAACGGGCGTTGCTGCTGGTATTCGTCGAATCGAAGCCGTGGCGGGAGCAGCCGTGCTGGAATACCTGAACGTGCGCGACAAGGTTGTGCGCGATTTGGGCGATCGCTTCAAAGCCAAACCTGAAGAGATCCCCGATCGGATTACAACCCTTCAAGAGGAGCTGAAATCTACTCAGAGAGAACTGGCCACCCTTAAGGCGGCACTGGCGATCGCCCAATCGGGTCAACTGCTAGACCAAGCGGAAGCGGTTGGCGGCTTTAAGATTCTGGTAGCAGAGCTGCCCGGAGCCGATGCCGACTCACTCAAGGTGGCGGCTGAAAAGCTGCTGCAACAGCTTGGCGACGGAGCCGTGGTGTTAGGGTCTGCCCCAGAAGCGGACAAAGTAGCGCTGGTGGTCGCTTTCAGCCCAGCGGTCAACCAAAAGGGGTTACAAGCCGGGAAGTTTGTAGGGGCGATCGCCAAACTCTGTGGCGGTGGTGGCGGTGGTCGGCCTAACTTGGCACAGGCGGGCGGGCGCGATCCTAGTAAGCTGCCAGAGGCTCTGGCCGAAGCAAAAGCCCAGCTACAGCAGGGGTTGGGGTAAGTTTACGGAAGCCGGAGGGCGAGTTTTGACAGAAGCCGGAGGGCGAGTTTTGATTGAACGCGACCGGGTTTACCGATACGCGATCGGCTAAACTCGTCCCTACGCGCGACGCAAAATTATGGCTTGCTTCGTCTGTCGGCTTTTGCCAGCATAACCATCGCTTTATCAATGTCTCGAACTTTGATAAAGCGCAGGGCATTTAGGAGCGATCGCCACCGCTAAATTCACGCGTCTCCCTCGACCCCAACCGCTGGCGAACCGCTACGCTGCTTCAATAACCCATACTTAGGGGCAAAAATCATCGCGGCAACAAACAGCAGCGTTTGCGTCACCACAATACAACCGCCCGTTGAACCGTCGAGGTAGTAGCTGACATAGGTGCCCAGCACGCTAGAGAATACGCCGGATGCGATCGCCAATGGAATCATTCGATCAAAGCTATCGGTAAGTAAATAGGCGGTGGCTCCGGGCGTGACCAGCATAGCAACCACTAAAATAATCCCCACGGTTTGCAGCGCCGCCACAATGGTCAGGGAGAGCACCCCCAGCAAAATATAGTGCAACGCCACAATATTTAAGCCAATCGACCGCGCATGGGTAGGGTCAAAACAAAATAGCAGCAGGTCTTTGCGTAACACCAGCAGCGTTGTCAGCGTAATGCTGCCAATGATGAATGTCTGAATCATGTCACTGGTGGAAATGCCCAGCACATTGCCAAACAAAATGTGCATTAAATCCACATTGGAGGGGTTTTTGGAAATCAGCACCAGTCCTAGCGCAAAGAATCCGGTGAAGACCAACCCAATCACCGTGTCTTC
>Ga0335394_10008478_pt1 | contig 11601 bp, 13 predicted proteins | sample MAT03_FD_205741 | JGI IMG/M metagenome (GOLD analysis project Ga0335394, IMG submission 205741) | Freshwater microbial communities from Lake Fryxell liftoff mats and glacier meltwater in Antarctica - MAT-03 (spades assembly) (version 2) ... | reverse complement strand
GGCCACCCGCCGCGGACGCTCGCGCAATACATCGCCGACCATGTCGACCTGTGGCGCTGAGCCACGCGGCCCTTGCCGTCCGACGGGCGTCATGTTTGCTCGTCCGGTCGCCCTTGTGCTGCTCATGGCCTGTAATCCCCCCGGGGGTGAGGTCAGCACAACGACGGCCGCGAGCACGACCCGTGTCGGCACCGACGGCGTATCGTCGTCCTCCGCGACTACGGCCCCCACCACGACCGACGCCACCGCCGACCCGTCTGGTACGACGCTCTTCGGGACGACGTCGAGCTCCTCGGGCGCGACGGTGACCACGTCCGGCGAGACCACGATCGATCCCCCGAGCCCGACCTCATGGACCACGGACCCCGGCGATGACACGACCGAGGGCTTCGTCTGCAACTGGAATCCCGATGTGCCCAAGTTCTGTCCGCATGCAGCCGCGTCGAACGCCAGTCTCAGCGGCACCACCCCGCTCGGCCCGATCGACTTCAAGTATGCCTATTTCGGCCTGTTGCAGGGGTGCGTCGATTGTCCTTACGCATCGGACGGCGCCATCGTTTTCTTCAGTGAGCCCGGCGATACGCTGGATGACAAAGCCGACCGCCTGCTAGTGACCAATTATGTTGTCTCCCTGGTGACCCTGACCCTCGGTGGAGAGCAGGCCGAGGTCGATGGATTCGATGAGGACAACGAAGTGATCATCGCCTACACAGACCTCCACGTCCCGGACGTCGCGGAGACCAACCCACCCCTCGACCCGAACGCCCCGCCGATCCTGAGCGGCAAGCTGTCGATCACGGGAGGCGGCTGGAACGTCTCAGGCGAGTTCACGGCGACCCTGTGCCGGCACGTCGATCTCGTGGTCCCCTGCTCGTGATCTCAGCCTCGCGGCGCGTAACCGACCTTGGGCACATCGGCCGCGGTCATGCGCGGCGGCTCGTGCTCGGGGTCGCAGCGGTATTGCGTGAAGTCCGTCCAGCCGCGCTCGCGTAAAAAGTCTTCATCGAGCAGCGCCTGCCCCGTCAGCTCCGCGGGCGGCGTGGTGACCAGCTCGAGCGCCGCGTCGGCGAGGATCTCCGCCTTGCGCCACATCTTCGGGCCGCCGATGCCGAAGTTCATGGTCGCCTGACTTTCAACGAGCGTCACCGGCCACAGCGCATTGACGGCGATGCCATCCTCGCGCAGCTCCTCGGCGAGGCCGTGGGCCAGCATGGTCATCCCGTACTTACTAATTAAGTAACCGACCTTGCCCGGAAGGATCGTCAGGTCGATCGGCGGCGAGCACACGATGATGTGCCCCCCGTGCCCGCCGGCGCGCATCGGCGCGATGACGGCCTGCGAGGCGGTGAAGGCGGCGCGCACGTTGACCTCGAGCATGAGGTCGAAGCGGCTCATCGGAGTATCGGCGACGTCTTGCCACCACAGCGCGCCGGCGTTGTTGACGAGGATATCGATCCGGCCGAAGCGGTCCATCGTCTGGGCGACCATCGCGTGCAGGTCCTCTGTCTGTCGGACGTCGACGCGCAGCGGCAGGGCCTGTCCGCCGAGCGCTTCCACCTCGCGGGCGACGCTGTAGATCGTGCCGGGCAGGCGGGCCGTCTCGGCCTCGCTCTTGGCGGCGATGACGACGCGGGCGCCGTGGCGGGCGAAGGTGAGGGCCAGGACACGACCGATGCCGCGGCTGGCTCCGGTGACGATCGCTACCTTGCCGGCGAGGCGCTGCTGCGGTTGCATGGGCGGGATGGTAGTCGCGCGGCGCGGGCGTGTCACGCGGGTCGGCTCACCGGGTGCGGGTGACGAAGAACATGTCGCCATGCGGGTGTAAGGGCCGCCGTGGGCCAGCGTTCGGGTGGCACCACCGCAGGAAGTCCACGCCATGTCGCTTCGCAACGTCGCCATCTCTCTCGTCGCCCTCACCACCCTGTCCGCCTGTGCCAAGCGCAGCGCCAGCGACACCTCGATCGGTGCGCCCGAGTCCGTCGGCGGCGCGTCCGCGTCGGGCCCGACGGGCGGCACCTGGACCACCGGCACGCCTCGCCCGACCGATGCATCGGCGCCGAGCATGCGCGACGAGGTCGCCTCGCGTGAGAGCGCCGCCGGTTACGACGGTGACGCGAGCGTCGGCGGCATGGTGGCGCCGGAGAAGCCGAAGAGCGCGGGTCTCGGCACTGCGTACGGTGAGCAGCGCTTCAGCTCGGTGCGTTCGGTCCGGTTTCGCCGGGCCAACCCCGCCACGCCGACGATGCTGCTATCGATGCGCTACAACGACGCCGAGGGCGTCAACCAGATGGCGCACTACAAGACCGGCCAGTACCCGCAGCGCGCGAGTCATCAATCCGGCCAGATCTCGCTGACGCTGCGCGACGACGCCGGCAGCCCGCTGCCCGGCGCGCAGATCGGCAGCGACCTCTACGCGGTCGGCGAGGCCGGCTCGCGCTACACGATCGGCGTCGAGAACCACAGCGCCTTCCGCTACGAGGTCGTCGCCTCGGTCGACGGGCTCGACGTCATCGACGGCGCCGACGCCGACTTCGTCAAGCGCGGCTACCTCATCGACCCCTATACCAGCTTCGTCATCGAGGGCTGGCGCACCGGCGACGACACCGTCGCGGCGTTTCGCTTCAGCGACATGGACAACAGCTACGCCGGCCGCACCGGCAAGCCGCGTAATATCGGCGTCATCGGCGTCGCGTTCTTCCAGGAGGAGGGCCAGGTCCCCAGCGACGAGCTGCGCCGCCGCGACACCGCCGACCCGTTCCCGAACCGCTACGCCCCGCCGCCGCCCGGGTACCGCGCGAACGGCTACTGAGCTGACCTTTCGGACATGTACAAAGCGCCAGGTGCCCGCGGGCACCTGGCGCTGTCTTATTCGTCCGAACCGCTCAAGTGACCGCTCAAGTGGTGGGCTTGGGCTTGGCCATCTCGGCCTTGAGGCGCTCGCCCATCTGCTCGGGGGTCACGTCCTCTTTGTGGGTGGCGATGCCCCACATGAAGCCGGACGGGTCGACGACGGCGCCGTAGCGGTCGCCCCAGAACATGTCGGCGACCGGCATGACCGACCTGGCGCCGGCGCCGGTGACCTTGGTGAAGGTCGCGTCGACGTCGGGGCTATAGTAGTGGATCGCCACCGGGGAGCCGCCGAGCGTGGTCGCCGACTTGGCACCCATCTCGAGCATCTCGTCGCCGAGCATCAGCCGGCTGTCGCCGAACTCGAGCGCCGCGTGCAAGATCTTGCCGTCCGGGGTGGGCATGCGCTCGACCTCGAGGGCGCCGAAGGCCAGCTTGTAGAAGTCGATCGCCTCGGCCGCGTTCGTGACGGTGATCGCGAGGGTCACGCTGTGGTAACCGGTCGGCACCGGCTGGCTCGCCGGGGTGCCGGCGACCTTCTTCCACGCGGGCTCGGCAGGGGCCTTCTTGCTGGCCTTGGCCGGCTTCTTGGCCTTCTTGCTGCCATCGGCGCCGTACATGATCGCGGCGCGCTGCTGGGTCTGCTCGGCGGTGAGGTCCTCGATGTGGGTGGCGATCGCCCAGCGGTGACCGAAGGGGTCGATGAGCGAGCCGTAGCGGTCGCCCCAGAACTGGTCCTCGAGCGGCATCTCGGTCTTCGCGCCCGCGGTCGTCGCGGCGGCAAAGGTCTGATCGGCGCTGGCGACGTAGATCATCAGGCTGGCCGGGGTGCCGCCGAGCGTGAGCGGCGACTTGCTGCCCTCCATCTCCTCGTCGACGAACACGATCGAGTCGCCGATCTTGACCTCGGCGTGCATGGACTTGCCGTCGGGACCGGGGATCGACATGACCTTGGTCGCGCCGAACGCCTTTGCGTAGAACTCGACCGCCTGGTCGACGCCCTTGACGGTGATCTGCGGGGTGAGCACGAAGAAGCCTTCGGGGATCGGCTTGACGTTCTTGACGACGGGCGCGGGCGCGGGCGCGGGCGTCGGCTCAGGCGTGGCGGTGTCGGCCTTGGGGGCGCCACAGGCGAGGGGAGCGAGCGCGAGGAGCGTGAGGACAGTGCTGCGGATCTTCATGGGGGGATGCTTCTCCGGTGCGAGGACCGGGGGCGCGGAGGTTCGCAAAAGCGCGCCGCGATGTCCAGCCGTCGGATCGCCGTTCAAGCGGGTTGACGACCCACACACTGGAGCGAAGCGACGCGCTTCACACGTGCTCGGCGAAGCCGCTTCGCGGATCGACGATCAATGTGATCTCACCGTCTTCGATCCGACGCGCCGGCAAGCGCCGGGCATCGACCGCGACGACCGCGAGATAGGCCTCGTCCTCACCGGCGAGGATCTCCGGGATCCTCACGGTGTCGACCTTGTTCGCGTCGCGTAGCACCGCCGCGACCGCGGCCAGCTCGGGCGGCGTGGCGTCGACGCGCAGCAGCGCCTGCAACTTCTGGCCGAGCGCCCGCAGATACTCGCCGTCGTAGCGCCGCGAGGCGCCTGGCGCATAGACCACGCGCGCCGGCAGGACCGCGTCGCTCGGCTCGTACAGCGCCGGGTCGGCCTTGACCACGCGCGCGAGCACCAGCGGCCCCTCCGTCAAGGCGAGCCGGCGCGGCGGCGCCGACCGGACCTGCGCCGCGGCGCTGAGCACGAAGCCCGCGAGCAACATCAGCGTGCCGATGATCATCCAGCTCCAGCCGAGCGTGCCGAGCGACCCGAGCACGCCGAACACGATGATCGACAGCGCACCGAAACCAGCCATCGCGTCGCCGAGGCAGCCGCGGTCGCCTCGCGCCATGCGAAGTAGCTCGGCGTCGAGGACCCGTGGGGTCGCCTCGTAGCGCCTGCGAGTGGTGGCGAGCACGTCGGTCGCGTCAGTCATGCCAGGGCTTTAAAGCGGCCGGCCCCGCGGTGCAACACCTGCGGAGCCGACAAAGAGGGCGCACGGGAGCGTGAATGGGAGGTGTCGCGGGAGGCCGAACAAGTGGAGGCCGAACAAGTGGAGGCCGAAGTGGAGCGTGAGTGGGGTGCGTGCGCGGCCGGAGCCTTGCACGACACGCACCCCTGGTCAACGCCGTCAGGCGCCCGGGTCGGGGTCCACCGGGACCCCGGCGGAGACCTCGGCATGCTCGGCTTCCACGGCTTCCCCGGGGTCGTCGATGGCCTCGGACGCCTCTTCGTGGTGATCGGCCTCCGGGGTCGGGTCGTCCGTGATCGCGAGGTCGTGGTCGTCGCCCGGGTCGTCGCCGGTCTCGTCGACGGCGAGGTCCGCAGCGGTGACCTCGACCTCGTGTACCTCCGGCGGAGCCGCGGCCGCGAAGCCACGCTCCTCGCGGTGGCGGTCGCACATGCGGTCCGGCGCGAGCTCACCATAGGCGGTCTCACGCAGGCGCATGCCGGGGATGTACAGCCACGTGCCCTCGCAGCCCGAAACCACGCAAGGCATGGTCTCGGCGCCCTCCGGCACCGCCCCGGTCTCGCCCGAGGGCCGGAACGTCGCCGCGAACTCGCCCTTGGCACACTCGCCGCACAACTTGAGCGGGTCGGCCAGGCGCCCGGCCAAGAAGGCCTGCAGTTGCGCGCCGGTCTTGAAGGTCCAGGAGCTGTCGCAGCCCGGCCGACCGCAGGGGACCTCGCGGTCGGGATGCGTGCGACAGAACTCGCGGCACACGTCGCACATACGCCTGGGCGCGGCCGGTTCGAAGTCGAGGTCGTCGCTACCCGAGAGCACCCACGCCCGCATCTGACTGGCGCGGTCCCAGGTCCAGGTCCGCGAGCAGCCATGCACCTTACACGGCTGCTCCTTGGCCTGGATCCGGGTGATCTTGTGCGCGCACAGGCCACACATGCGCTCCGGCGGACCCTCGGGGTTGGGCGCCGGCTTGGCGCCGCCGCGCCGACGCTTGCGCCGACGCTTCCTGCGGTCGCCGGGCTCGGACTCGGACTCGGGCTCGCCAGTGGTGACGGCCGCGCTCGCATCGCTGCTGTCCTCTGCGACATGTTCCTCGGGACCTGCCCCCAGGGACATGTCCTCGGAGACAGATACATCGGACCCGGTAACCGGCTCGGGTCGCAGGAAGGGTAGCGCGCGCTCGACGGTGACGTCGTAGCCGTTGGGCTCGTCGCGCGACTGCGTGCGCTCGCGCAGGCGCGGGGCGTCCTGGGTCGCCTCGTCCTCGCCAGTCGGCGCGTCGTCCGTGCGGGGCGCGTCCAGGACGACCTCCTCGTGGACTGCGTCCTCGCGGGGCGCGTCCTCGCGGGGCGCGTCCTCGCGGGGACGTTGACGGTCACGCGAGCGCGGGGCCTCGCCTTCACGGGGCTCGCGGCCGTCACGGCCACGCGAGCGCGGGGCCTCGCCTTCACGAGGCTCGCGGCCGTCACGGCCACGCGAGCGCGGGGCCTCGCCTTCACGAGGCTCGCGGCCGCTGGCGTCCTGTTCATCGCGCGGCCGGGCGTTGCGGGCGGCGACGGCGTCGGCCTTGGCGCGCTGGCGCAGCACCCACAGGCGGTGGCGCAGTTGGGCATCGCGGGTCCAGACCCAGGTCCGCTTGCAGCCGTCGATCTTGCACGGCAGATCGGCGTCGTGGGTCTCGCGCTCGGCGGTGAAGCACTCGCCGCACAGCCGCGAGGGCCGGCGCAGCTTGCCCGTACGCTGCATCTCCGCGAGCTGGGCGCCGCGCTTCCAGGTCCAGGTGTTCGGGCAACCGGGGGTGCGGCACTGCACCTCACGATCGGCGAGCTCATTGAACTGGCCGAGGTGCTCGTCGCACATGCGGTCGGGCGGGGGCTGGCCGAAGCCGCGGATCTGCTGCGTCGCGAACCACGTCCAGGTGTTCTCGCAGCCGGCGATCCGGCACGGCACCTGCTTGTCCTGCACGGCGCTAAACAGCGACGCGGTCAGCGGCGAGGTCGTGTCGTTGCGGCGGTCGTCGTCGCGACGCGGGCCGCGGTCATCGCGACGCGGGCCGTCACGCCGCGGACCATCGTCTCGCCGCGGACCATCGTCTCGCCGCGGTCCATCGTCACGCCGCGGGCCATCGCTTCGCGGGGCATCACTTCGCGGGCCATCGCTTCGCGGACCATCGCTTCGCGGACCGCGGGCGTCGCTGCGTGGGCCGCGGTCTCCCGGGCGTCCGTCGCTTCGCGGGCCGCGGTCGCCCGGACGGGACGGCCGCGGGCTCTTGTCGCCTGGACGCGGGCCGGTGCGGTCGCCCGGACGCGGACCGTCCACGCGAGCGGCCGGCGTCGCGCCAGCCTCGCTACGTTCACGGGGACGCGTCCGGTCGCGGCCGCCTTGTGCCTCTGGCCCGTCTGTTGGCTCGAATGGCCCGCCTGAATTGCCCTTGGGGTCCTCTGACACGGCGCAAGTATCAGTCCCCGGGCCCCCCCCGTCCAGTCCGCACGAGCATGCGCCCGCCCCTCGGTCTATACTGCGGCCTCCGCGACTTCTCGCGCCTCGGAGGGTTCAAGCATGCTGTTGGCCATTGGTTTCGGAGTCGCTGGCGCCACCTTCTTCTATGCCAAGAAGCAGCAGGCCTCTAACGGCACCGCCGCCGTCGCCGCGACCGCCACCGGCGTCGGCACGGCCGTGGTCGGCACCGTGGTCGTCGCGGCCAGCAGCGTGCTGGTGCCCGTCGCCGTGGTCGGGGGGATCGGCTACTGGTTCGTCCGGCGCAACAAGACCAAGGCCCCCGGCACCGGTCGGTCCTGAGCGCCCTGAATCAGCGACTCCCAGCCACTCCCAGCCACTCCCGGCCACCGGCCGGACACCGGCCGGGCCCGCCTCCTCCTACGGGAGGACCACGTACTTCGCGTAGTAGTAGACAACCGGCGCGACGAACAGCAGCGCGTCGACCCGGTCGAGCATGCCGCCGTGGGCCCCGAGCAGTGCGCTCGAGTCCTTGACCCCGTAGCCGCGCTTGAGCATCGACTCGAACAGATCGCCGAGCTGCCCGCACAGTGAGCCGACCACCCCGAGTACGACCGCGTGGCCGATCGGTAGCTCGGGTATCAGCAGCAGGGACCCGACACCAGCGGTCGCCAGCACCCCGCCGACCAGTCCGCCCACCGACCCCTCCCAGGTCTTGCCCGGGCTGACCGCCGGGTACAGCTTGTGGCGACCCCACAGGCGGCCAAAGATGTACGCGACGGTGTCCGAGAAGAACGCCAGGGCCAGGGTGATGAACAGCCATCCCGGCCCGAACTCGGACTTGATCATCGGCCACACGCTGGCCAACAGCGGCACGTAGAGCAGGCTAGCGACGCACGCGGCCATGTGCCGGCCGGCGCGGTCGAGGTGGTGCCGGCGCATGAGCATCGTCACCGCGATGACCATCACCGAGACCGACAGCAGCGGCGGCAACACCAGCCCCGGCCCGTAGATCATCGGCAAGCTGTGGATCGCGCCGCCGAGCAACACGACGACCACCAGCCGCAGCGGCAGCTCGCCGTCCTCTGCGCGCGCCGGGAGGGCCATGCGCAGGAACTCGTCGTGCGCGAACATCGTGGCGATCGCGGACATCACCAGGATGCTCCACGGGCTCGGGTCGACGTAGAGCCCCACGACCAGGACCGGGACCAGGATGACCGCGACCCACAGCCGCCGAAAGAAGTCACCCATGCGTCAACCCTTGCCCCGCTGCGGCGGGAACAGCCCCGGATAGGCCGGCTCGTCCGAGGCCTCGGCCTCCGGCACCGTGCCGAAGCGACGCTCGCGCCGGCTGTAGTCGTCCAGGGCCTCCTGCAGGTGCTCGCGCGCGAAGTCGGGCCACATCGCCTCGCTGAAGAACAGCTCGGCGTAGGCGACCTCCCACAGGAAAAAGTTGGAGATCCGGTGCTCGCCGCTGGTGCGGATCAGGAGGTCTAGCGGGGGCAGCATCTTGCTCGAGTCGAGCTGGCCCTCGAAGGCCTTGGCGTCGACATCCTCGGGCCGCAGCTTGCCGGCGGCGACCAGCCGGCACAGCCGACGCGCCGCCTCGGTGATCATCTCGCGGCCGCCGTAGCTGAGCGCCAGGCACAGGGTCATGTCCTTGTGGTCCGCGGACGCGGTGATCAGCTCGCGCATCGGGTCGCGCACGTAGCCCGGCAGGCGCTCGGTGTCGCCGACGGTGATCAGGCGGATCCCGTTGTCGAGGATCTCCGCGCGCTCCTCCAGCAGGTAGCGGTTAAGCAACTGCATGAGGTGGAAGACCTCCTGCGGCGGACGGTCCCAGTTCTGGCTCGAGAACGCGAACAGGGTCAGCGCCTCGATGCCGATCGCGCGCGCAGCCCTGACGACCCGCCGCACCGCGTCCGCGCCGTGCTCGTGGCCGACCTCGCGGGGCAGGCCCTTTTGCCGGGCCCACCGCCCGTTGCCATCCATGATGATGCCGACGTGCCGGGGCAAGTTGGCGACCGCGATGGCTGAAGGACCGGGCGATGCAGGCGATGCAGGCGATGCAGGCGATGCAGGCGATGCGCCCGATGCACCCGAACTCGATGACTCGCTGGCGCTCACGGGCGCCCTTCCAGACCCGGCGACGGGAGCGAGGACCCGCAGGGGCGATCCGCAGACCGCGGGGCGTCGCCCGCAGACGTGGCCAGGGACGTGGCCAGCCCGGGGGCGGTGTGCATGGCGGCGAAACCTGGCGATCCGTGCATGGCGGCGGCGTGTCTCCTGGGGTCTTGCGGGATACCACGGGCCAGGCCCCCCATGAAAGCACTTTGGGCGCAGTTGCGCGGGGTGGAGGTTGCCGGGCCTGCTGCCGATCGCATAGAATCTCCCGCCCGAGCTTCCGGCTCGCAGCCGCGCAAGCAGGCACCTGCGCCCCGCCTGTCGGCTGTTCCCCTCCCGTACTTTCCATCCGTTCGCCACAGACCGCGACCCCCATGAGTTACGCCGAGACCCTCGAATCGTACATGCTCCGGATGGAGCTCCCCCACGAGCGGGTGTCGGAGGACACCTGGGTGTTGGCCCCGGACAGCCTCCGGCACGCCCGCATCGTCGCCTGCATCGAGGAGCCGATCGTCCTCTACTCGACGCCGCTGTTCGCTGTCTCAGAGCTGACGCCCGACCGCGAAGGCCTGTTTCGCAAGCTGCTCGAGTTCAACGACCACCTCCTCTACTGCGCCTACGCCCTCGACAACGAGCAGATCGTATTGTCGGGCGCGCAGCAGATCCTGGACCTCGACTACGGCGAGTTCCAGGGGATGATCGAGGACATGGTGATGGCCCTCGACAGCCACTTGGACCAGCTCACCCCGTGGCGGCCGGCGACCGTCCAGGAGGGCACTTAGATCATGGGACTTTTTACACGACTCGGCACCCTCATCCGCTCGAACATCAACGAGCTCATCAACAAGGCCGAAGACCCCGAGAAGATGCTCAATCAGGTCCTGGTGGACATGAAGCAGCAGTTGATCGAGGCCAAGAAGCAGGTCGCCGTCGCCATCGCCGACGAGAAGCGCATCAAGAAGCAGTGGGAGCTGGAGGCCGCCAAGGCCGCCGACTGGGAGAAGAAGGCGATGCTGGCGATCCGCGCCGGGGACGACGCCCTGGCCCGCGCCGCGCTGGCCCGCAAGGCCGACCACGACGAGGTCGCCGGTCAGCTCAAGGACCAGTGGGAGGCGCAAAAGACCTCGGTCGAGAACCTCAAGGGCGCCCTGCGTGGCCTCGACAACAAGATCGAGGAGGCCAAGCGCAAGCGTAACTTGCTGGTCTCGCGCCAGAAGCGGGCCGAGGCCCAGCGCACGATCAACGAGACCCTGTCGAGCATCAACAGCACCAGCGCCTTCGACACCTTCGACCGCATGTCGGACCGCGTCACGCAGCTCGAGGCCGAGGCCGAGGCCAGCCAGGAGATCAGCGGCGCGCTCAACGAGGGCAGCCTCGAGTCGCAGTTCAAGGCGCTCGAGGCCAGCAGCGTCGATGACCAGCTCGACGCCCTCAAGCGCAAGATGGCCCTCACCGCCGGCAAGACCGAAGACCCGCGCCAGCTCGGCGCCGGCAAGCCCGGCACCGACCCGGCGCCCCCGGACGAAATGAAGGCCGCCGAGATCGACTCGCAGCTCGAAGAACTCAAGAAGAAGCTCTCGAGCACCTGAGATGCCCATGCAAGCCCGTGCCCGTTCCAGAAAGCGCGTCGCGGGCCCTCACCGGGCCGCGAGACCCGCTGCATCCGCTACATTCGCTACATCATCCGGCGCGAGCCAAGCCCCGGTGAAGCAGACCTCGGGTTTTGGTGCAGGGGTGCTCACGAACGCCGAACAGGAGGCCGCGCAGGTGGGCTTCCTGGCGGGCCGCCTGGCGAGCCCGTGGGCCTTATTTATGGTCGCGGCTCTCGGCTACGCGGTGTACGAGGTCGTGGCCGCGATGTTCACGGCCCGCTGACAGGCGCTGGCTCAGCGACGGCCTTCGCGGGCCCGTCGGTGAGCTGGGTGAGGGCGAACTGCACGGCGGACGCGATCGTCTCTTCGGGGCCGATCGGGAAGTCGCGGCTGTGCCAGCGCACGATCCCGCGGTGGTCGATCACCAGGATCACGGGCGCGTAGATGCGGTCGAACAGCCACTCACGGATGTCCGAGGCCGGGTGCTCGAGGCCGAGGTTGTTGGGGTCGTCCGCGGCCGACTCGAGCAAAAACAGCGGGATGAGGTCGGTCGTGCCGGGAGGGACCTCGC
>Ga0335394_10008477_pt1 | contig 11601 bp, 4 predicted proteins | sample MAT03_FD_205741 | JGI IMG/M metagenome (GOLD analysis project Ga0335394, IMG submission 205741) | Freshwater microbial communities from Lake Fryxell liftoff mats and glacier meltwater in Antarctica - MAT-03 (spades assembly) (version 2) ... | reverse complement strand
GTTGGTGTCCAGCACGCGGCTGTGCTTGTTCCAAGTGACGAGGTCTGGCGACGAAAAGGCGTCGAGGAATACCTGCTCGCCGTAGGGCGCGGAGTAGGTGGGGTAGATCCAATACTCGTTGCCGAAGATCACGCCTTCCGGATCGGCGTACCAGCCGGGGAAGACGGGATTGGCGGCGCGGACAGGGGAGGCGTGTGTCGCCAAGAGGACGCCGGCGACGAGCGCAGCGAGACGCGTGAGGTGACAGGGGTTCATGGCAAAGACTAGGAGACGGACAGGGATCAGCGAAACTCTTACTGGTCTTTCATCCAAACGATGGAACGTCCGCCGCGATTGAGCCGGGCGTAGTTGGGAATGGCCAGCAGCGGCTTGCCGTCAGCGAACTGGCCCTTTATGACGAGCACCCCGCCGAGCAAGTCGGGCCGCCACTCGGTGGTGAGTGGCGCGGATAGTGGCAACACTGCATTCACGTCCTGATCCACGCTCTCGAGGTTGTAGATGAGCGGGCCGTAGCGGAGTGCAACGCGGCCGCGGTCCGCGACGATGCGGTGGTCCGCTTTCACACGCTGGACCGCGAGCGGCACTTCCCATTCAACCTTGTCGCCGGCTTTCCAGGTGCGGTCGAGGACGGCGTAGCCGCGCTTGATCTTGGGCTTCACCGCCTTGCCGTTGACGGCGAGTGACAGCAAACCTCCGACTGCTGGTGTGTTGGTGTAGAGCAGGCTGGTCTGGCGGTTCGGCACGCGGATGTTCAAAGCGAACTTCTGCGCAGCGCCGGGATTGACGGTCAGTGCGACCTTGCCGTTCCAAGGATAGTCGGTGGTCTGCGTGAGCTTGACCGTGTTGCCCGCGACGTTGTCCAAGGTCACAGTGCTGCCGGCGAACTGATTCACATAGATCGCGTCCTTGCCCTTGGTGTAAGCCCAAGTCGGCAGACTAAGCAGCGTGCGCGGGATATTGCCGACGCAGCAGGGACAGACGTGCCACTTGTAGCGGTGCCCGCTGGAGTCGAGCGGGTTGGTGTAAGTGTAATTCTGCGCGTCGAGGTCCACGTCGCCGAGGATGGCGTTGAACAAGGTTTCTTCCGCGAGGTCGGAATAGCGGCCGTCGCGGTAGGTCATCTGGAGTTTCTCCTGAAAGAACAATTCGCCGCTGTTGGCGCAGGACTCGCAATAGGCGTTGTTTGGCAGGGAGAACTCCTTGCCGAAGCCCTCGGCAGTCTCACCGCTGCCGACGCCGCCGGTGACGTAATACTTCTTGTTGACGATGCTATGCCACAGCGACTGCACGGCACTCTGGTAATCGGTGTCGCCGGTTTCCATCGCCACATCCGCCATGCCGACATAGCTGTACACGGCCCGGACGGCGTGGCCGACGGCTTCGTACTGACGGGTGACCGGCACGTGGCTCTGATCGTATTCGTCGCCGCCCTGACGGGAATCGAGGAGGAACTTGGCCAGAGCAACGTAAGCCTTACCGGTGCCGGGGCCGTCGGTCTGATCCAGATAGCGGGCGAACTTCACCAGCGCCATCTCCATCTCTTGATGGCCAGGGTACCAAGTGCGCCTGGGAGCGGGCCCGATGTTCTTCACCCAGCAATCCGCCAAACGCTTCGCGGCGTCGAGCATCCGAGTGTCTTTGCCGCTGGTCATCAAGTGATGCGCGATGGCTGTCTCGATGAAATACCCAGCCTGGTAATCCTCATGGGCATGCTTGTCAGACCAGCGGCGGTGGCCCTCAATGGTGTATTGCGTGTGGAGATAGCCGTCCGGCTCCTGCGCGGAGATCATCTTCACTACCCAGTCCTCGATGGTCTTGCGCTGAGCGGCCTGAACGGCGGCAATCTCAGCGTCACCCTGCGCGTCGAGCATCTGGGCGATGCACATGGCTTCGAGGGTGTTATAGACCCAGGTGTTGGCGAACACGGCGCCGGTGTGTTTCGCGCCCGGCTGACCGGCCAGCTTCTTGCCAGCTTGGACGAAGTTTTCAATGCCGCCTTCCGGCGTGGCCGGGTCCTCGCATTTCTGCACGCAATGCGGAATCCAGTTCACGATCAGGTTCTTCAGGCGCGGCCGCCAGAACGGGCTGCTGACCTGATAAGGCGTCGTCCACACCGGGCCAAGCGGCGGCGCGGACGGCTTCGCGCTCGCCGTCACCTGGACCAACCCGACGGCGCTCGACTGGCCGTCATCCGCCGACAGTCTTAACACATAGTCACCGACCGCAGAGAACCGCGCCGTCGTTTCAACCGCGCCGGCATTGGCGAAAGTGACCTTGCCCGGGCCGGACGCCTTGCTCCAGAGCACCGTGGGCGCGGCCTTGGGTTTGCCATCGTCCTTCACCTTGCCGCTCAGATAAGTCTCGCCCGGCAGCACGACCGCGCGGTCCACGCCGGCGCTGACAGTGGGCGGGAAGTTGGGCGACTTGCCGGAGTCATAGACACGCCAATCGAGAAGGCCGGTGGAACTATCGCCATTGCCGTCGAATTCCAGCCGCAGCTTCGTGGTGGTGAGTTCGGGGAAGGTGGTGGTGTTGAAGCGGTTTTCCGCCAGGCCCAGCGGCGTGGCGTCTGGGATTTCAGCGAACGCGCTGCCGTCCCAATACTTCACCCGGCACGCCTTCGGCAGCCGCACGCCGCCGTGGTCGTCAAACCAATACACGTCCATGCGGCGCGTGGAAATGGGCAGTGACCAGTCGTATTGGACCCACTGGGTGCCGCGCTGGGGCCAGTTGCCGTAAGCACCGTGGCGCTTGTCATTCGAGTTAGCCGGATTGGATCCGTCATTGAGCGCCGTGATCGTCTCGTGGCCAGAGACGAAGGAGGTCGCGGGCGTGGCGACGAGCGCCAGGTTCGCGCCTTGGGCGGCGGTGGGCCGGGATGGTGAATCTGCCGCCTGAGCCGACAAAGCGGCCAGCAGGGTGATGCAGGACAGTGTTTGGTTCATGGTGCGGTGTGGTTTCATCGTCAGTTCAATTGCTTGATTATGTTGGTTTGATTTGTGGAAGGAGCCGGGGCAGAGGATTCCAATCTTCCGCTGAAGAAGTTATCCAGCAGAGTGAAGGCTTCCGGGTCGTAGGCTTTCAAGCCGTCGGGGCCGTTGGCAGGCTTGGGGCCTTTCATGCTGAGATCGCCGTGCGTGCCGAAATACCACATCGCCAACTCGGCGAAGAACTCGTCGAAGTTCGAACCGGCATAAGAGCCGACCCACAGGCCGCGATCCAGCGAGCGGCGATATTGCTCCCGGATCTTCTGGCGCACCTCGCGCGAGGCACCGTGACCGAGGATGTTATGGGCGAACTCGTGGACGCATATATCGCGGCCCCGGTAGCGGTCTTGCTCCAGCTTGAGCAAGTTTTCCTCGCCGCAGGAGGTCATCAGGCCGCCCATGCCGCGGGTGCGCTGGTCGCGGGTCAGGCCGTTGTATTCGGCGAGCGGCTTGCCCTTGTCGTGACGCCACTCCGGGAGGTCAGTCGTGACCTGATCGCGTCCTATGATGTGCAACTCCGCGCCGGCCCGGGCCAGTTTCACGCGCACGCTCGGCAGGTTGCTGAGCATCATGGAAAGCCGGTCGTAGGCCGCGAAGAGCGCTGCATCCGCGACGTTGGTGGGCGCTTTGATGGCGATGCCTTCGTAGTCGAGGCGTTTGGCGAAGAAGTTTTTCTCCGGCGGGTCAATCGCCGCGATGGCCGGCGGAGTGGCGGCGAAGGCGCTGGCGACGGTGAGGAGGGTGGCGGTGAAAACCGAAATCCGAATACCGAAATCCGAAACAAGTCCGAAGGCCGAAGTCCGAGGTCCGAAGAATTGGCAGCGGCTTGGAGGTGGTTGTGGCGCGTGGTGCGGGTGGGAACCGGCGAGCAAGGTTGGGCGGTGTGACATGCGGCTTTCGGATTTCGAGTTTCGGATTTCTTTCGGACTTCGGGCTTCGGTTTTTATTCTCTCGCCCTCATCACCCTCACCCCAAACACCCCGCCCGCCGTCGCGCCCGGCTGCGCCTGGAACCTAACGATGATCTTCTGCTTGCCCGCCAGCAGCTCAGCCGGCAGCGGATAGACTTGGTCGTGGAACTGGTCCGGCCAGTTGTTTTGCAGGCGTTGCGTGGCGAGCTTCTGCCCGTCCACGAGGATGTCGAAGTTGCGGTTGCCGCCGTCGCTGCCCCAGTAGGTGACCCAGAGTTCCTGCGGCACCTCGGGCAGCGCCTTCAACTGCCACGAGAACCACCCGCCGTCGCTGGCGTGCCGCCATTTGCGGTCGGCGAAGTCGCCCGCGTCGGTGCGCTCGCCGTGCATCGTGTGGTCGCGTTCGCTCTGCTCGCGGTCGGGCACCAGGGCATCCACGGTGCGTCCGGCGAGTTCGCGCTCGCGTGCCTGTTCGGCGGCGTAGGCGGCTTCCTTCGTTTGCCATTGCTCGGGTGTGAAACGGTCGAAGTAGGTCTGGTAGGGCCGCGGGCCTTGCATCGTGTAAAACGGCTCCAGCGTCACGCCGACCGGGCCGCCGGGGGCGCGGAAGACGCCCGGCGACGCGGTGAAAGTGTTCGGCTTGCCGGCGGGTTTGAGCGCGGCCAGCACCTGCTCGCGCTCAGCAACCACGGCAGGAAACGGCTTCTTCGGATCCACTTCGGCGCACAGCACGACCGGGCCGTTGAGGAAGGCGAAGCGGTCCGGGTTGTCGGCAAAGCCTTCGGTGCGCAGGCTGAAGGGCAGCTTGACGGTCACGGTGTCGCCGCTCTTCCAGGTGCGCTTGATCGGCAACCACGAGCCGGGTTGCCCGACGCCTTGCAGCAGTTCGCCGTTCACCGAGACGCTGAAGCCCTGCTTCGCCCACGCCGGCCAGCGCAACTTCACTTCGAGTTCCACCGGCTTCGCGCTAGTGAACGTGAGCTTCGTCGTGTCGCCCGTCGGGAAGTCCGTTTCCTGCCGAACCTCCAGACCGAGCGCCTTCCAATCGAGTTCAGAAGCGATGAAGAGGTTCACGTAAAGCGTCTTGTCGCCGGCGTGGAAGTATATCGAGTCGCCGTACTTGGCGTGGTTCTCGACGCCGGTGCCGGTGCAGCACCAGAAGGAATTCTCCGGCGTGTTGTACCCGTGCCCCGAGCCCCCACGGGTCATGCCGGAACGCAGCGGCACGTAGTAGCACATCATGCCGGTCTCGGGATGCTGCGAGGCGAGGATGTGGTTCAGCAGGCCCCGCTCGTAGTAGTCGGCGTGGGCCACCTGCGGATCCCAGCAGAACAGATGGCGGGTGAGCTTGAGCATGTTGTAGGTGTTGCAGGTTTCGGTCGTGGCCGGGCCGAACGCGGTGGAGAGCCGCTCCTTGGGCGAGAACATCTCGCCATCGCTGTTGCCGCCGATGACGTAGGAGCGCTCGTGGACAACGTTGCTCCAGAAGAACTCCGCCGCCGCGCGCAGGACCGCGTCGCCGGTGAGTTCATACTGCCGAGAAATGCCGATGAACTTGGGGAACTGCGTGTTCGCGTGCAGGCCAGTGAGCTTGTCCTGCCCTTGCAGCGCCGGGCCGATGACGGCCTGGTGATTGAAGCGTTTGGAGATGGCGAGGTATTTGTCCTCGCCGGTGAGCGCGTAGAGATTGGCGAGGGATTCATTCATGCCGCCGTGTTCCTCGCCCAACATTCGCTGCATCTGCTCGTCGGTGAGGCGCGAGTTCCGCGCGATGGCCCAGTCGCCGAACTTCTTCGCCACGTCGAGCGCATGGGCGTCGCCGCAGAGCGCATACATGTCCAGCAAGCCGGCGAAGAGTTTGTGGAGCGTGTAGTAGGGCGCCCAGACACGCTCCCGCTTCTCGACGCGGTCGAAGAACTCCTCTGGGAACGCGCTGAGGTAGCCGCCAGGGAACTTCGCCTGGCACGCCGCAAGGCCCGCGACCACCACCTCACCCTTCTGCTTGAACCGTGCGTCGCCGGTGCTGGCATACATCAGCGCGCAGGCGGTGAGGTAGTGGCCGAGGAAGTGCCCGCGCAACTCGCCCTTCGGCTCCTCCCAGCCGCCGTAGGGTTTGGCGGTCGAAGGCAAGCCGGCGTTCAGCCGGAAGGTGTGCAGCAGGCGATCCACGTCGAGCGACAGGAGGTATTTCTCGTCGAGCTCCTGCGCGTGCTTGAACGGCCCGTCGAGCAGGCGCACGTCGCTCAGCGGAAACGGCTGCGCCCGGAGTGCTACTTTGTTGCGCGTCTCCAAAGCGAAATCGCCGGACGGCTCGTTGGCGGCAGAGGTTTGGGCCATGCCGGCGGCTAAGGTGATCAAGCTCAAAAGAGCACAGCAGGGCAGGATTCTTGTCGTTCGCATGGGGGATTGTGCGGAAAGTTTAGTAATCAGTTCAAGCTGCGTCTTCGGCGTCGTGCGCGCGCGGTCCGTAAGTGGATGTAGGCAACCAAGGCGTCGCCCGGACCGTTCAGTCCTGTGCCATGATCGAAATACTCCAGGCGGGTCGCCAACGAAGAACAAACCGCGTGGCGCCGCAACGGTGCCGGGCTTCTGGCCGGTGAAGTCCAGCCAATGGGTGATTGAGTGACAGATGGGATGGGAGTTGGTCTCCATCAGGCCTGCGCGTGGCGGGGATCTTCTCGCGGGTTCTGGTTCAATCCTTCCACGCCAGTATTTCAGTGACTCCGCTCCGCGACTGGCCTTGGTGAGTGAACACTACCCGAAACTTGGTCGTGGCCAGTTTGGAAAAAGTGACGATGTTCACCGCGCTGCCGACAGGTTTGGCGGGGGTCTTGACTTGCTCCGGCACGTCGCGCCATTCGGAGCCAGTCCAGGATTGGATCGTGTAGGAAGCCGATGGTTGCACGCCGCCGCGATCGTCGTAGAGACACAACTCTATGCGGCCTACTTCCTTCGGCTCGCCAAAGTCCACTTCCAGCCAATCAGTCGCATTGGGCGAACCGTAGGAGGTCCAGCGGTTGATGGGATTGGAGCGATAGACAGTCTTGCCATCGTTAGCCAGGCGCGGCAGACCGCCGAAGACATCGTGGAACGAAGCGGTGGCTTTCGGGAAACCTTCGCCGCGCAGGTTCAAGGCGAGATTACCGCCCGGCGGCGGCGCGATTTGGTACGCGCCAGCCAGTTCGCCCCACGCCTCCAACTCAGTCAGTCCGGTGCGGCCACCCTTGCCGTGGGTGAACACGACCCGAAGCTTCTCGATACCGAGAGTCGGAAAGCTGACGACGTTCGCGCGATGCCCGGTGGGCTGCGCTGGTGCGCGCGTTTGGTTCGGCACGGCGACCCAGGCCTTACCAGTCCAATACTCCAGGTCGAAGCGTTCTGGTGCGACGACCTTCTCGCCGTCGTCGAGAAAGTAGAGCTTCACGCTATCGAGCGGACGCTGAACGCCTAAGTCCACTTCCAACGAGTCAGTGGCATTGGGCGAGCCTTCGGCGGTCCAGCGATTGGGCGGATGCAGATGATACCAATAGTTGCCGTCGTTGAGCTTGGACAGCGGCGTCCGCTCGTTCGTGAAGGACGCTTTCACCTGCGGGAAGTAATCGCCGTCGTTGTTCACGAGATAGTTCACCGGCGGCTTCGGCACGGACGCCGGGGCGCTGGCAGGCAACTTGGCAGTAAGCACCCCGAGCTTGTCGGACAACGCTACTTGCTTACCGTCCACCAGCAGGCGAAGTCCCCTGCCCTGCCCGTAGCGGGTGCCGTCCTTGTCCCACACCACGCTCACGCGGTGGCCGCGATACGATAGGTCGTCGAGCGCGAACCACGGCCAGTCCGCCGGCGCGAGCGGGTCAACTTCGAGAACGTCATCGTTGCGCGGCTTCACGCCGATGAGGCCAGTGATAATGAGGTCATTGAAGCCGCTGTGGAAATAGTGTTCGCTGTGGTTGTAGCCGTCGTGGCCTTCCCACGAGCCGGTGTCGGGATTCGCTGCCTCGGCGAGGTAAGGCTTGCCATCCTTGCGGTGTGTCATGGCATAGATGCGGAGCAGGCGGAAGTAATCGGCGCGGGTGATGACATTCTGGCGATAGTTCTGGAGCAGGTTGGCCAGCGCCTTGAGTGTCTGGGTGTTGGCATAGGGCCAGGATTGCCCGCTCCACCAGCAGCACGATTTCATGAGCAGGAACATCGGGTCATTGCGCCCGACGAAGCTGGGGCCGAACGGCGCGAGGAAGTAATTCGTATCCATGAGGAACTTCCACGCTGACTCGAAGCCGGGGTCAGGCAGGTTGAACTGCCACGGCACATAGCCGATCAATTCGCGCCCTTCCGGACTGCCGGCGAAAGGACCGTCCTCGTAAATGAGCGTTCCGGCCTTGATGGGCTTGCCGGGGTAATCCTTCTCGTTGGACTCGTTGTTCTTGAACCGAATGAGGAAGAACTCGCGCTTCGGATCCCAAAGCATGGTTTGGAGCTTCGCCTTCAGCGCATCCGCCTTGGCGCGGAACTTGTCGGTGTTGGCCTTGTCACCGGCGAGTTCAGCGATGCGCGTGATGGCTTGCGCATCGGCCCACATGTAGGCGTTGAAGGAAGGGCGGTAGCTCGGCGCGCCCCGCAGGATGTCGCGCGTCTGCCGGCTGGCGATGTTGAACTCCATGCCGTCGTCGTGGCCGATCTGCCAGTACATCCCGGCGTCAGACACGAACTGGCGTTTCTCCCAGCCCTCGTAGTTCTTGATCAGGTCCGCGAGCAGGTCTTTGGTGAAGGCGTCGTCGCGATGGACCTGGTTGACCGCCCAAACGGAGTCCGCCAGCCAGGTGCTGTAATTGCGCGGCTGGGCGCCGGGCGTGCGGAGCCAGTAACGGCTGTAGTCCTGGGCGTAGCGCGGATCGCGCAGCCAGCGCACCTCGTAAAGCTGGTGGCCCGCCGGACAACTGATAGCGCCATACGCACCCGACCAGAACGGCCGGTCAATGAACTCAGTGTAGGAGTAACCGCTGGTCGGCGAGCCGTAGGTGACATGCTTGGTGGTCAACTCCCAGCGGTAGTAATAGGTCGTGGTGATGTCGGTATCCGGGCACTCAAAGAACGGGATGTTGGCCTTGTACCAATCCCAGTCGCGGTTGTCCCAGAAGGTCTGGGCGTCGAGTTGAGCCTGCTTGTCGAGGATGGCAGCGCCTGCAGGGACGAGACAGGCGGACAAAGCGAGGAGTGAGATAGAGAGTTGTTTCATGGTTGAGAGATGAATTGAGCGGCGCAGTTACGCGGAAAGCTGGGTTAGTGAAGTCGAATCATTTCCGTGTGGTCAGCCGGAAGTCGCTGAACGTGACGTAACTGCTCTCGCCGCCATAGCTGGCGTGGTAGAGACCGACTTGCAGCGGAGCGCCAGCCATGTCTTTGCGCTCCACCGGCGAGCCGGGCATGTCCTGCCAATGTTGGCCGTCGGCGCTCGTGCGGAAGTAGAACAAGCCGCCCTGCCGAATGATTTGCAGGTGGCGATGTGCGTCCCACGACAGGCCGTTGCCTTTCTGGGATCGCCCACCGTCCATGCTGGTCACCATGTTTCCCTGATTCCAGATCGGGAAGAAGTTGAGCTGCACCAGGCGCTCCCCGCGTCCCTCAGTCTTGGGCACACGCACCATCAAGCCGCCGTCGTTGTTGCCGGGGACTTTCCGAGCCACCAAGCCGGCGTAATCGGCAATCGTCGCCTCGGCCACGAAATCGCCGGGCACCAGCTTGAAGAGCAGCGCGCCGAGCGGTTTGCCGCCGTCCCAGACGGTGCCTTTGGATTGCAGGCGCAAAACTCCGTCCTTCGCGGCGATGACTTCCGGGGCGCTGTCGTCGGGCTTGCCGAGGAAGCCGCTCCAGAGTGTTCCGTCGGTGCCTTGGGCGAGGAAGTCGCGGCCAATGTCGAACTTGTCCGCCAGTTCCTGGAACTGTGCGGCGTCGGTCGTCGCCTCGGCTGGCGCGGAGGCGGCGGTCACGTTGCCCAAGGCATCACGCACCTTGACCGTGTAGGCGTAGCGCGTGTTGGGCTGGAGGCCGTCGTCGAGGAAGAACGGCTTCGGAATCCAGCCGCTGCTGCTGGCGCCCGCGTGGCCGGTGGTCTCGGTGAAGTTGTATTCCAAGCCGCCGGCTTCAGCGCGAGCCGGCTGGGCAGTCATGGCGATAGACGTGATGCGGAGCGCGGCGGGGGCTTGCGCGAACGCAGCGGGGCTGGGCGAAGGCGCCTTCCGCTCCTGCTTCGCCATTGCGCTCAACTGAAGAATCTCTTCGTCCGCCAGAGCGCGCCGGAAGAGCTGCACCCGCGACAGCGCGCCGGAGAAAGGCGTCTCGCCTCCGAGGCGAATGATCTTCGCTGCGCGCGGAGCAGCGGGCGCCGTCTGCGTGATGGGCTTGCCGTCCAGGAACAAAGCGCCGCGTCCGCCGCGATAAACCAGCGCCAACTCCTGCCACTCGCCGGCGGGCGGCGCAGTCAGCAACTCGGAACGGCTGCCGTCCGCGGCTTCGACTTCCATGACGCACTCACCGGCTTCGAGCGTCGGATTCGACGCGCTGGCCAGCAGGGTGAAATCGGTGAGCGGCGCTTCCGCGCTGGGAATCAGTTCCAGAGACTGGCCGGGCTGGAAGCTCACCGCGATGCGTCCGTTCACGTCTTCCACCACTGGCGCTTTGTCGCCGGCGGAAAAGGCGCCGCCGAGCGAGCCGTTGTTGGCCCACGATTTCAGCGGACCATAGCCGAGCTTCGCGGAGTCGAGGTGGACCAGCACGTCCGCCGACGGCTCATCCGCCGCCAACTTCCTCACCTCCGCCTCGCTCAGCGCTCCGCCATAGACGCGCAGCGACGCGAGGTAGCCGTCGAAATACTCCGTGCCCGGCTCGGAAGCGCCGATATATACGGGCCGGCCCTCGTGCATCATCAGCATCTTGGCCTCGGAGTTGTTGAGCTGGCCGTCCACATAGAGGCGTTCGATGACGCCGTCGAACACGACCGCGAGATGATGCCACTGACCGGCCTTGGGCGGCCCGCCGCGAAAGCCCATGTCGGCGAAGCCCCAGTGGCCCACCGCGCCGAACTCGGGTTGCGTGCCGTAGCCGAACTGAGAAGTCGCCGCGTCCGGCCCGCCGCGTCCGGCCCAGCTCAGGTAGCACTCGCTCTCGCCGATCTCCGGATTGTTGACCCAGGCAGCGACGGTGAAGCTGCTGTTGCCGGCGAGGGTGCGCGGCGAGCGGAAGGAGGCGGTGAGCATTTCCTTGCCGGAGAAGCGCACCGCCTTACGTCCGGCAGCCATGCCCACGACGGGCCGCGAGTCGCGGCTGGCGAACTCACCACCAAACGTGCCTTGATTGGTCCAGGCGGCGATGGGCGAGCCGAGTTGGAGATTGGCGACGTCGAGGTGAATGAGAAGACGTGGTGGGATTGCGGATTGGGAAGCCCCCTCACCCCGGCCCTCTCCCCCGGTGGGGGAGAGGGAGGAACGGTCGCCGCGTTGGGCTTGTTTCGAGGCGACTACCTCGGCGAACGCCTTGTCCGCTATCGCGAGCAGCGGGTCAGCGGGCGCGTCCGCGTAGGCTTTGAAATTCCACAGCGCGCCGAAGAGGCCGGGATATTCGGTGCCGGTCACGGTGATGCGGAGGAAGCGGGCTTCCGCGTCGCCGACGTCCACCATCGGGCTGCCCCAACGCGTGTTCTGTCGGCGGTCGGCG